>Ga0081455_10002318_pt1 | contig 22707 bp, 28 predicted proteins | sample TabmetS3T2R1_FD_70207 | JGI IMG/M metagenome (GOLD analysis project Ga0081455, IMG submission 70207) | Tabebuia heterophylla rhizosphere microbial communities from the University of Puerto Rico - S3T2R1 | ecosystem: Host-associated > Plants > Roots > Rhizosphere ...
CCTGCCGATGGAGGAGCGCTACCTCCATACGAAGGAGGAGCTGATCGACATGATGAAGGTCTTCCTCGCCGGCCGCGCCGCCGAGCAGGTCGTCTTCGGCCGCGTCACGAACGGCGCTGCGAATGACCTCGAGAAGGTCACGTCGCTCGCTCGGGCGATGGTCTTCGAGTACGGCATGTCCGAAGAGGTCGTGTCGAGGACGATGCGGGCCGACAACTACGCCCTGTCGGAGGAGACGAAGCGCCTGCGAGACAAGGAGCAGGCGCTGCTCACGGACGGCGCCTACGAGGAAGCGATCCGGCTGCTCGGCAAGCATCGCTCGGCCCTCGACCGCGTCGCCGGCGCCCTTCTGGACCGTGAGACCTTGAACCGAGACGATCTCCAGAGTCTGCTCGCCGACGTCAAACCGGAGTCGCGCTCGAGCGACCAAGTCGGCACGATCCGAGTCCTCCCGCAGCCCGACCAGGCCTGACTAGCATCCGGGGCGTGAACGCCCTACGGATTCACCACGTCGGGATGGCCGTCGACGACCTCGACGAAGCGGTCGAAACGTACGAGCGGCTGTTCGGCGCCAGGGTCGAGCGCCGCGCGACGGTAGAGGATCAGGGCGTCGAGGCAGCGTCGCTGCGTCTAGGAGAGGGTCGGGTCGAGCTGATGGAGTCGCTCGGCGCCGACACGCCCGTGGGGAGGTTCCTCGCCAAGCGGGGCCCGGGCATGCACCACGTCGCCTACGAGGTCGGAGACCTGCCCGCCGCGCTCCGTGATCTCTCGGACCGTGGGGCGGAGCTGATCGACGAGGCCCCGCGACCCGGGCTCTTCGGGCTCCAGGTCGCGTTCGTCCACCCGGAGGCCGCCCACGGCGTACTCTCAGAGCTGGTCGCCGAATGAGCACGAACGAACACGACACGCGGATCGAGATCGGCTTCGAGGGGAGCCAGATCATGAGCGCCCTCGTCACCGCGAAGGCGGCGGACGAGCTCGAGACGGCGCTCTCCAACGGCGGAAGCGGGACGCTCGCCCTGGACGCCGAGGACGGTCGCTACACGGTCGCGCTGAGCCGCGTCGTCTATCTCAAGCGCTTTGCGCGCGAGGGACGGCTTGGTTTCGGCAGTGCCTAGTTAGCTTCCCCTCCCCGACGGGCATCCTCATCCCGTGAGCTCGAACGGGGTGGAGGTCGCTGCCGTGGCCCCGCAAGCCGGCGAAAACGGGCGGATGCGGGACCTCGTCGAGCGCGCGCAGCACGGCGACCGCTCGGCGCTCGAGGAGCTGTACCTCCTCAACTTCGACCGCATCTACAGCTACCTGCACATGAGCGTCGGCAGCCGGCACGACGCCGAGGACCTCACAACCCAGACGTTCGTGAAGATGCTGGAGGCGATCGGTCGCTTCCGGTGGCGCTCGGTGCCGTTCTCGGCGTGGCTCTTCCGGATCGCGCACAACCTCGCAATGGACCACTTCCGCGCGAGCAAGCGGTGCCAGCCGGAGGAGGAGATCGCCGAGAGCATCCAGGGTGAGGAGAGCTCCGCCGAGGATCAGGCGCTCGAGTCCCTCGGTCAGGCGAGCATGCTCGAGCTGATCGATCGGCTCTCCCCGGAGCAGCGCCAGGTGCTGACGCTGAAGTTCGTGTTCCGGTTCTCGAACGGCGAGGTCGCGTCGATCCTCGACAAGAGCGAAGGGGCGGTGAAGTCGCTCCAGCACCGCGCACTCGCGTCGCTCCAGAAGCACGTCACACGCTGACCCGGTACTTCTGAGTTGATGGGGACAGGATGAATCCTGTCCCCATAAGCTGACGAAAATGTCACTCGAGGTCGGCCTCGTCGGTCTGCCCGGATCCGGGAAGACGACGCTCTTCAACGCGCTCACGCGAGGTCACGTCCAGCTCGGCGAGCATGGCAAGCCTCATGTCGGCATGGCCCCCGTCGCCGACGAGCGGCTCCCGCAGGTCGCCGCGGTCATCGGTTCGCCCAAGGCGACCGTGGCCTCCATCCGGCTCGTCGATCCGGCCGGGACCGGAGCCGCACAGCTCGGCGCCCTGCGCGAGGCGGACGCGCTGCTCGCGGTGCTCGACGCCTTCTCGACCGACAGGAGCCCAGAGGACTCGATCGCCGACCTCGAGCTCGAGCTGGTCGTCGCCGACCGCGACCACATCGAGCGTCGGCTGGAGAAGGTCCGCCGTGACGCGAAGTCCGGCGCGCCGGAGCACAAGGCGGAGCTGGCCCGGCTCGAAGCGGCGCTCGAGCACCTCGAGGCCGGCAAGCTCCTCCGCGACTTCGCCGCCGGGCTCCCGGCCGAGCTCGAGCCGTTGACGACGAAGCCGTTGATCCCGGTCGTCAACGGGCCGGCCGGGATCGACGCCGCGTACGAGGCCGAGCTTGCGGAGCTTCCGGAGGAGGATGCCGCCGCCTTTCGCAACGGGGGGCCCTCGGCGCTGGAAGAGGTGACGCACGATCTGCGCGGCGCGCTCGACCTCGTCACATTCTTCACGGCGAACGAGAACGAGGCCCGGTCCTGGCTGCTCAGGCGGGGGCGGACCGTGCTCGAGGCGGCCGGCCAGGTCCACACCGACATGGCCAGGGGGTTCATCCGCTGCGAGGTCGTCCACTGGCAGGATCTCGTCGAGGCCGGCTCGCGGGCGGAGACGGCTCGGCGAGGGCTGCAACGGCTCGAGGGACGGGGCTACGTCGTGGAAGACGGCGACGTACTGAACGTTCGCTTTAACGTCTAAGCACTTAATTGAACGTCAATGAGGGCTGAACCTATATTGAGCGCGCGATGAGCAGCGTCGGGCCAACCGCTGAGCAGAAGGACGAGCGCCTGGAGCGCGCTGTCGAAACGGCCGGCCGGTTGCTCGCCAACATCGAGCACGCGGTGCGCGGGAAAAGCGAGGAGATCAAGCTGGTGCTCGCTGCGCTCGCCTCCAAGGGACACGTGCTCTTCGAGGACGTCCCGGGGACGGCAAAGACGGTGCTGGCCCGGGCGATCGCTCAGTCGATCGAGGGCGCGCAGCCGTCGCGGATCCAGTGCACGCCCGACCTCCAGCCCACCGACGTTACCGGCCTCTCGGTCTGGAACCAGCAGCGGCGCGACTTCGAGTTCAGACCGGGCCCGATCTTCGCGAACGTCGTCCTCGTGGACGAGATCAACCGAGCGATGCCGAAGACCCAGTCGTCGCTGCTCGAGGCGATGGCCGAGCGGCAGGTGACCGTGGACGGCGTCACGCGGGAGCTCACCGAGCCGTTCATCGTTCTCGCGACGCAGAACCCGATCGAGCTCGAGGGGACCTTCCCGCTGCCCGAGGCGCAGCTCGACCGCTTCTTCGTGCGCACGGCCCTCGGCTATCCCGGCGCCGACGAGGAGGTCCAGATCGTCCGCGACCAGCGGCACGGCCACCCACTCGGCGACTTGAAGACCGTCGTCGGGATCGAGGAGGTCGAGGCCGTTCAGCACGCGACTGAAGAGGTCTACGTCGACGACCTGCTTCAGCGGTGGGTGATCGATCTCGTCCGCGCCACGCGCGAGCTCGACATCGTCGCGATCGGGGCCTCCGTCCGCGGGAGCCTCGCCCTCGAGCGCGCCGCCCGCGCCTGGGCGCTGCTCAGCGACCGGGACTTCGTCGTCCCGGAAGACATCGAGTCGCTGCTGCTGCCGGTGCTCGGCCACCGCATCCTCTTCACGCCGTCGTTCCTCGTCGAGGTGCGAAAGGTCGGCCGGATGCAGGCGCTGGAGGACTTCCGCGAGCGCTGCCTCGCGTCTGCGCCGCGGCCGCAGGCCTCGCTCGGCGGCGACGGTGAGGTCGTGCAACTCGGTGAGCGGCCCGACTGAGCTCACATTTCCGCTCGTCCCACGCCGCAGGCTGATCGGACTCGCCTTCGGAAGCGTGCACAGCGCCCGGCGCGGAACGGGCTCGGACGTTGCCAGCTCGCGCCCGTACCAGCCCGGCGACGACGTCGACGCGATCGACTGGGCCGCGTCGGCCAAGCTGTCGGCCGCCCGCGGGACCGACGAGTTCATCGTTCGCGAGCGCTTCGCCGAGGAGGCACCGCGGGTCGTCATTTTCTGCGACCGGAGGCCGGCGATGGAGCTCTATCCGCCCGGCCTCCCGTGGCTCTCGAAGCCGACGGCCATCGTCGAGGCGGGATCGATGATCGCCGACAGCACTGCCAAGGCGCGCGGATTGATCGGCTACCTCGACTACGCCCGGGGCAACGGCGATCGGCCCCCGTTCTGGCGCCCACCGCACGGACAGACCGACTTCTGGCGGGTGAAGGAGTCCCGGTTGCCGCACTCGGTCTTCCAGGCACCGGAAGACAACCTCGAGCGTGCCTTCGAGTTCCTCGCGCCGCTTCGGCGCTCTTTGCCCGCGGGGACGTTCGTCTTCGTGCTGTCGGACTTCCTGGTCCGCCCAACGCCCGAATCGTGGTCGACGATCCTCGAGCTGCCCTGGGAGGTCGTGCCGGTGATGATCCAGGATCCGGTCTGGGAGCAGAGTTTCCCGGACGTGTCATCGGTGGTCGTCCCGCTCGCGGAACCGGGAAGCGGTCGGCTTCGGCTCGTCCGCCTGAGCAGGCGTGAGGCTCGCGGGCGCAAGGCTGCGAACGAGGAGCGAACGCGCGAGACGGTCGCCGAGCTCGAGGCGTTGGGTCTCGAGCCGGTCGTGATCACAACCACCGACCGGAACGAGATCTTCACTCGGTTCCTCGAGTGGGTCGAGCTCCGGCAGGTGTGGACGAGGGAGCGCTGGTGACCCGGACGCGGCTCTACGCGGCGCTCGCCGCGGCTGCGGTGCTGCTGGCGGCGCTCGTCGGGCTCCTGGCCTGGCGCTCCTGGGACACGCAGCCCGGACCGGTGCTCGGCGAGGAGCCGATCATCGGAACCGCCCTCCTCGAGCCGGAGCAGCACCTCTTCGGCGACGCGGTTCGCGCTCGTCTCGAGCTCGTCGTCGACCGCAACCGGGTCGACCCGGACTCGGTCGACGTCGGCGCGAACTTCGCGCCTTACCGGCAGCTCCGTCCGCTTCGGCGGACGCGCGTCGACTCCGGGCCGATCACGATGCTCCGCTTCGACTACCTGCTCTCGTGCCTGACCGCGAGATGCCTGCCGAGCGGCGACGGGCGAGTGGACTTCGGCGGCGTCGCAGTCGAGTACACGCCCCGCGGCAACGCCGGGGTCCAGACGGCGACGATCGAGTGGCCGCCCCTCCTCGCGGCCGGGCGAATTGATCCCGAGCGCCTGGAGCAGGCTGCGCTTCGGGCTGAGCTGCGCGACCTGACGCCGCCGTCGTATCGGATTTCGCCGAAGACGGTCGAGCTCGTCGCGCTCTTGCTGGCCATTCTCTTCGCGGCGGCTGCGGCGATCCTCGCGATCCGCTTCCTTCCCCTCGATCGCCTCGCGGCCTGGCTGGGGGCGCGGCACGCTGACCGTCGCTCATCGTTGGAGCGGGCGCTCGCGCGAGTCCGCGACGCGATCGCCGGCGGCCGGCCCGCCGAAAGCCGGCGCGCGCTCGACCGGCTCGCGCACGAGCTGCGGGCGACGAGGAATCCCGAGCTCGCGGACGACGCGAGCAAGCTGGCCTGGTCCGAGGGCACACCCGGAGAGGCGCGGGTCACGCCCCTCTCGCACGACGTCGAGCGTGTGATCGGGGAGGAGTCGTGAGGCGGCCCGAGCGCCAGGCGATCCCGCTCGCGGACATTCGGGGCCTGATCGACCCGGCCCGGAGAACTGCGGTCATCCGTTGGCTGCTCGCCGCCGGGCTGGTCGTCTCCGTCGGCGCCGCGGCGCTCCTCGCGCAGCGGCCGGCCTCGAGCGAGATCACCCTGGCGCAAGGCGGGCGAAGCGGCGTAGTGGCGCTCGACATGTCGGCGAGCATCGGCTCGGCGCGGCGGCGAATCACCGAGCCTTTCGAGTACCTCGCCGACACAGGGCAGGACTTCGGCCTCGTGCTCTTTTCGGGGACGGCGTACGAGGCCGCTCCGCCGGGCACGAGCGGCGCCGAGCTGCGCGGGTTCCTGAAGGCGCTCTCGCCGTTCGACGACGTGTGTGTCGTACAGGAGCGCTCGCCGTGCCCGCCGCACACGCGACGGGTGTCCCCCGATTCGCCTGAGGCCGAGCGCATCCAGCAGGAGTCCGAGACGCCGTGGACCGACAACTTCCGCGGCGGCACGACGATCTCGTCCGGGCTCGTGCTCGCGCGCCAGATGCTCGAGCGGCACGACATGAAGGATCGGGGCGTCCTGCTGATCAGCGATCTCGACGACTCGGGGCTGGACGTACCGGCGCTGACCCGCGAGCTGATCACCTACCGGCGGGAGAAGATCCCGATCAACATCGTCGCCCTCTCGCCGTTCGACGAGGACCGGTTCTTCTTCGAGCGGCTGGTTGGTCCCGACGCGTTCGTGGACCGCGCCGACCTTGCTCCGAGCAGGCTGGTCGACGAGCGCCAACGGGCGGAGCGTGCCGGCGTGCCGGAGGGATTGGCGGTGCTCGCCCTCGTCCTGCTCGGGCTGCTCGCCTTGAACGAGCACTTCTGCGGACGGCTGGCCTGGAGGGCGGAACGATGAAGCGGCACTGGCCGACGATCCGCAAGGTGCTCCCGATCGTCGTGCTCGCCCTGCTCGCGCTGGTCGCGGCGCTGATCGCCCGTGACGCCGCGGCGATCCGGCAAGGCATGGAGCGCGGCGATCTCGCCTTCGAGGCGCAGCCCGCGGCCGAGCGGTTGTGGCGGTTCAACACGACGGTTCCGTACTCGGAAAAGCTCTTCGGGATCGAGGACGATCTGACCTACCGGCGTGCGCTGCGGACGTTCGCCGTCGACGACCGCCGAGGCGCGAACCCGTACGACTTTTCGCGCCCTGCCTTCCGCGCCGAGGCCCAGGCGACGCTGGCGGACGCCGAGAACTCCGGGCTGACGCCGGCGCAGCGCTCCAAGCTCGCGACGCTGCTCGGTGTGCTGGCGTTCGACGAGGCGGTTCAGGATCCCGTCAACGGCCCGAACATCATCCGCCAGAGCCTCGCCCACTTCCAGCGGGCAGTTCGGGTCGACCCGACGTCGAGCGAGGCCAAGTACGACCTCGAGTTCCTGCTCCGCGTGCTCGCGCCGGGCGCGGAGCGGCTGCGGATCCGCCAAAGCATCCCGACGTATACGCCCGGTCGCACCGCGCCGGGCGCCGGCCCGAACCGGGTCGGCGAGGGGTACTAGGTCGTGGAGCTCGCGTTCCTGACGCCGTTGGCGGGGCTCGTGGCCTTCGCGGTCATCCTCCCGCTCATTGCGTTCGTCCGCAGCGAGCACCGCGCGGCGCACGTTCGCTCGGTGCTCCGGCTCGCCCCACCCGGTGGCTCGCGCCGGCAGACGATCGCCGCGATCGTCCTACTCGCACTGCTCGTCGGGATCGGCGCCGCTCAGCCGATCCTGGAGCAGACACGGGAGCACTCGGCACGGACCGACGCCCAGGCGTTCCTTCTCCTGGACACCTCGCGCTCGATGCTGGCGGCCTCCGCTCCCGGCGAGGAGACGCGATACGACCGGGCCGAGGCGGCCGCGCGGCGCTTTCGCGAGTCGCTGCCCGGGCTCCCGATCGGGATCGCTTCCCTGACCGACCGTGTCCTCCCGCTCGTCTTCCCGAGCGCGAACCCAGACACGTTCGAGCGCGTGCTCAGCAACTCGATCGCGGTCGACAAGCCCGCGTCGCGCGGGGCAGACAACACCCGTGCCACGGCGCTCGACGCGACGGCTGTCGTCCCTGACCGGAACTTCTTTCGCGGCGCCCGGCGCCGGCTGGTCCTGATCCTCACCGACGCCGAGACCCAGCGCGTTCATCCCCAGCGGCTTGAGGCGCAGTTCGCAGGGAGCGGCATCGACACGATCCTCGTGCGCATCGGACGGCCGACGGATCGGATCTTCGCGCCGGACGGCGGCGTCGAGCCCTACGCGGCCGATCCACGGAGCGCCGCCGCGGCCAACGAGTACGCGGCCGCAGTCGCGGGTCGTGCCTTCGCCGAGGATCAGCTCGACGAAGCGATCGACGCCGCCCGCGACACGGTCGGCACGGGCCGGACGACGCTGCGGATCGAGGCCTCAGACGTCAGGCCGCTCGGGCCATACGTCTTCCTCGCCGCGCTTTTGCCGCTCTCGTTCCTGCTCTGGCGGCGGAACGTGGCCTAGCCGCTAGCAGCAGCAGTCGTCGCAGTCGCAGCCCTCGCCGCAGTCGCAATCACAGTCGCACGCGTGCATCCCGAACCTCCCTTCATCGACGAACTTCGATGTACTATATTGAAGCTTGTCGATGAAGGAATTGCAACTTATCCGAGAGCCCTGCTGTGCGCCGGGCGCTCCGCTGCTCCCGAAACCGGAGCGCGAACGGCTCGCCGAGCAGTTCAAGGCGCTCGGCGACCCGACGAGGCTTGCGATCGTGAACCAGCTTGCTAGCTCGGGCGAATGCTGCGTCTGTAACCTCGAGCCGCTTGGGCTCTCGCAGCCGACGATCTCGCACCATCTGAGAATCCTGCGGGACTCCGGGCTCGTCGAGAGCACGCGGCGAGGGACCTGGGCCTTCTACCGGCTCGTGCCGGATGCCGTCGACGCCCTGGCGTTCACGCTGGGCGGCGAGAGGCCTCAGTCGGACACGGGTTTGGTCGCGGCGACCGCGTCGAGCTGATTCGCGTGGTAGAGGACGGCGGCCTCCGCGGTCCGCGGGGCCCGGCCGTCGTGGTGGACGGCGACGGCGTGGACCAGCTCCGCGAGCGCGCTGCGGTCGAGGTCATCGGCCTTCGCCTCGATCAGGCGGATCCCCAGCTGGACGTGGCCGAGCAGCCTGCCCTCGTCCGTCGGTCGAAACGTGGGCGCGCGCCCGAGCTCGACCGTCCGGCCTGCGTCATGCAGGAGCGCGGCGGCGACGAGCAAGTCCTGCCGCAGCCGAGGGTGCACCTGAGCGGTGTCGCGGCAGATCGTCGCCACGGCGACGGTGTGCTCCAAGAGGCCGCCGGCGTAGTCGTGGTGGACGTCCGGGCTCGCCGGAAGCTCGCGGAGCCGGGCCCTGAACGCGGCGTCATCGAGGAACCGGTCGACGACCGTCCGCAGGCCGGGATGGCTGATCTCGCCGCCGAGGAACTCGAGGAAGCCGTCGAGCTCGTCGGCATCACGCCGGAGGCTCGGGGTGAGGGCCGCCACGTCCTCCTCGGCGGGCTCGAGTGACCTGACCGCGAGCTGGAGCCGGTCTCGGTAGCGGTCGACCCGCCCAAGGACGCGAACGGCGTCGCCTTCGCCGAAACGGCCGTCGAGCAGCTCGACGTCGTTCCAGACCCGCGCCTCGATTCTCCCGCTCTGGTCGACGAGCTCGAGCGCGAGGTAGTCCGATCCCGTCCGCGTGCGCCGCCGCTCCTTCTTCGCGACCGCGTAGACCCCCTCGACGACCCGGTCCTCCTGGAGCTCCGCGATCGCGCTCACGGCCCGAGTCTAGGGAGCCGCGCGGATGCTCAGTCGTCCTCCCTGACCGACAACTCGACCCACAGCGGGTAGTGGTCGGAGACCCTCCAGCTGAGCGCCGTCTTCGTCAGTCCGCCCTGGAGGAGCGGGACGAAGTCGAAGCTTCCTGCACTGACCAGGTCGAGCGTGAGCATCGACCGGTTGCCGTTCTCCTGGAACCACGCGATCTGGTCGTAGAAGTGCGAGCTCTGCGGGTCGTCGAAGATCGTTCGCGGGACGTCGTTCAGTGCCGCGGGCGTCGTTAGCCCGGTCGCCGTCAGTGCTTCCCAGAGTGGATCACCGCGGCGGTCGATGTTGAAATCACCGAGAGTGAGGAGGTTCTCGCTCCACTCCTTCTCCCGCTGCGGCCACGCAGCCAGCCACGTCGCGATCTCCGTCAGCTCGTCCACTCGGTCCGCCGGCGTGTCCCCGTACAGAACGTGCAAGGTCACGAGCGTGAATGCGCGTGACCCGCTCTCGAAGCTGACCGCGTACGGCGTCCTGGCGAACTGCTGATCGAGCTCCGCGCCGTCCACCGGGGTGTCGGCCTCGATCGCGACGACGAGCTCACCCGCGAGGCCCGACGGCCTCACCCGGCGGCGATCGAAGACGAACAGCATGCGCTCGTTGTTGCCCGCCCGCCCGCGGGTGACGTCGGTGGCGATCAACCCCCAGTGCTCGCCCAGAGCCTCGAGCATGGCCCGGAGCGCGCTCAGGTCGCCGCGCGCCTCCTGGATCGCCACGACGTCGAAGCGCGAGACGATCTCGGCGATACAGCGAACGTCGAAGAGATCGCGCTTCGGCGAATCGTCCTGGTCCGAGCGCCACTTCTCCGTCAGATCGCCGAAAGCGCGCAGGTTCCAGCTCGCGAGCAGGAGGTTGCGATCGAGCTGCTTGGCCGGGATCGCGTTGTCGAGCGCCGTGACCAGCTGGTCGAAGCGGCCGGCCAGGTCTTGCGGCAACGGGTCCGTGATCACCACGATGGGCCTGACGCTACGGCGTCCGCGCCCGCCTGTCGTTCTCGCCGCCGACAGGAGAACTGTCGAACCGGCGACAGACGGAACGGGTGGTACGCTCGCCGCGATGGCAGTCGTGAAGCCGTTTCGCGCCGTTCGCTACGACGAGGACGTCGCGGGGCCGCTGGATACGCTCGTCGCCCCTCCCTACGACGTCATCGACGACGTCCAGCGCGACGAGCTGATGGCGCGAAGCCCGTTGAACGTCGTCCACCTGACCCTCCCCGAGAGCGAGGACGACGCCGCGCGCCTCTGGCGCGAATGGCTGTCGGACGGAGCGCTCGTCCGTGAGGCCGGGCCGTCCTTCTGGGCCCTGGAGCAGGCCTACATCGGGCCCGACGGAGTCCCCCGAACCCGCCGCGGGCTCGTCGCGTCGCTCCGTCCCGAGCCGTACGAGAAGAGGGTCGTCCTGCCGCACGAGCGGACCCATGCCGGGCCGAAAGAGGGGCGCCTGCGTCTCCTCCGCGCCACCGGAGTCCACTTCGAGCCGATCTTCCTCCTCTACGACGGCAAGCCGCCGTACGAGTTCCCGGCCGGCCCGCCGGACCTCGAGACCGAGGGGGCGAAGCTCTGGCGCCTCCCGGCCGACGGGATCGAGGAGGCCTTCGTAGACCGGCAGCTGCTGATCGCCGACGGCCACCACCGCTACGAGACGGCGCTCGCGTACGGCGCCGAACAGATCCCCGTGGTGCTCGTTTCGACCGACGATCCGGGCCTGATGATCTTCCCGACGCACCGGATCGTCGAGGACGTGAACGGTCCCGCGCCGAATCACGCCGACCTCACGAGCGCGCTCGCCGTGCTCGAGCACGAGCCGCTCGACCGCGCCGCGGCGGTGCTGTACCGGCCCGAGGGGCGGATCGCGGTCGTTCACGGCCGGGAGGGGGAGCTCGACGTCCAGCTCGTCGAGTCGCTCGCGCCCGAAGGGGTCAGCTACACGCCCTCCGTCGAGGAGGCGGTGGCCGCCGTGGACAGCGGCCGAGCCGCCGGTGCCTTCATCGTCCGCCCGACGCGCATCGAGGACGTGTTCCGCTTCGCCGAGGCCGGCGAGACACTTCCGCAGAAGACGACCTACTTCTACCCCAAGCTCCTCTCGGGCCTGCTCTTCCATCCCGACGAGTGACGCCTTGGCTCGAGGTCTGCCGCGCGGCCACCGCGGACATCCGTCAGGTGCTGCTCGACCTGCCGACGAGGGCGGAGCGCGCGCCGGTGGTGGCGGCCGGGGTTGGCGGGGACGACACGACGGCGATCGACGCCGCCGCCGAGGAGGCAGTCGTCGGGCGGCTCGAGGAGCTCCATCGACAGGGACAGGAGTTCCTGCTCGTGTCCGAGGAGCTCGGCGAGCGCGCCTACGGCGGCGGTGAGACGCGGGTCGTCGTCGATCCCATCGACGGCTCGGAGAACGCGAAGCGCGGCCTTCGGCACTTCTGCCTGTCGGTCGCCGTGGCGGAGGGGCCGTCGTTCGGCGACGTCGTCTTCGGCTACCTCTACGACTTCGGCTCCGGAGAGGAGTGGACCGCGACGCGCGGCGGCGGCGCACAGCTCGACGGCCGTCCACTCGGGGACGAGCGACCCAAGGAGCCCGTGGAGCTCCTCGCGCTCGAAGGGACGCTCTCGGCGACCGTCGCCCAGAAGGCGGTCGCGCTCGTCGGCTACGCGAAGCGGTACCGGATCATGGGCTCGCTTGCGCTCGCGCTTTGCCAGCTCGCCGCCGGCCGGCTGGACGCCGTGTGCTCGCTCCGCAGCGCGCGCGCCGTGGACGTCGCCGCCGCCCAGCTGGTCGTTCGTGAATGCGGCCTCGCGATCGGCTTTGCGGACGGCAGGCCCTGGGACGAGGCTCCACTGGACACCGCGCCGCAGGCAGTCGTGGTCGCGGCGGCCACGGAGGAGTCACGCGACCGACTTGGGGAAATCCTCGCCATGTGATCAAAGTTCGCATCGGCTGGTGGCACTTTTGGCACACCTTGAGCTTGACTCGCCTCGGTGTCTGACACCGAACGAAGCGCGCAACGCTCACGTCAATCGCGCAGGACTGTGACGTCGAAAGGCGGCCTGCGGCTCAGGGAACTGGTGCGCGTCTAGGCTAATGGCGATGCAGCCGTCGCGAGAGCAGCTGACCGACGCCCTGAGCCGGGTCATCGACCCCGAGCTGAAGAAGCCGGTGACGGAGCTCGACATGGTCCGCGAGGTCAACGTGGAGGGCTCGCACGTCGCCGTCACGATCGCGCTCACCGTCCCCGGCTGTCCTCTTCGCCACAGCTTCGAGGAGCAGCTCCAGCGTGAGCTCCTGCCGCTCGCGGGGGTCGAGACTGTTTCGACCGAGTTCGACGTGATGAGCCCCGAGGAGAAGGCGGCGCTGACGACCCGGCTGCGCGGGGGTGTCACGGAGCGCACGAAGGGGATCTCGCTCGACCGCTCGACGCGGGTGATCGCGATCGCGAGCGGTAAGGGCGGCGTCGGCAAGTCGACGCTGACTGCGAACCTCGCGGCCGCTTTCGCGCGCCTCGGCCACCGCACGGGTGTGCTGGACGCCGACGTCTACGGACACTCGATCCCGCACATGCTCGGTGTCCACCAGCGGCCGGTCGTCGTCGACCGCATGATCGTCCCGCCGGTTCGCGACGACCTGAAGCTGATGTCGATTGGGTTCTTCCTCGAGGACAACGCCCCGGTCATGTGGCGCGGTCCGATGCTCCACAAGGCGCTCGAGCAGTTCCTCTCCGACGTCCACTGGGGCGAGCTGGACACGCTCGTCGTCGACATGCCTCCGGGGACCGGCGACGTCTCGATCTCGCTCGGCCAGCTGCTCCCGCGCGCCGAGGCCGTCGTGGTGACGACGCCGCAGCCTGCTGCCCAGCAGGTCGCCGTCCGGGCGGCGCAGATGGCGGAGAAGACGAGCATGCGGCTCGTCGGCGCCGTCGAGAACATGTCCTATCTGGTCGGCACGGGCGACGAGCTCTTCGGCTCGGGCGGTGGTGAGGCGCTCGCGCGCGAGATCGGCAAGCCGCTGCTGGCCCGGATTCCGCTCGATCCGGCGTTGAGAGAGGCGGCCGATCGCGGCGAGCCACTCGTCTGGGAGCGTCCGGACGCCCAGTCGTCGATCGCGATCGTGCAGCTTGCCGAGGCGATTGCGGAAACGCGCCGGGAGGCCGGGATCGGGATCGGCAAGCCGCTGCCGCTCGCCGGCACCCGGAGCTAGCGCAGCTGCGGGCCGAAGACGCACTGCCCCGGCTTCGCGCCCTCGGCTTCGCCGAGCGCGAGGCGCAGACACTCGCTGACCACTTCCTCGACGCGGAGCGGCGCGGGAAGAAGGGGCACGGCCTCGCGCGGGTCGAGTGGCTCGAGACGCAGGAGGTCGATCCGGCAGCCGAGCCGCAGCGGCTGCTCGCGGAGGACGGGTACGAGCGCTGGGACGGGAACGGCGCGCTCGGCTATCTCACCCTGGCCGGGATCTGCGCGGCGCAGATCGAGTCGCCGCCCGGGCATGCGCGGGTGATCGTCGCGTCGAACTGCTTCCCGACGGGCATGCTGGGCTACTGGACCCGGAAGCTTGCGGATGCCGGGCTCGTCGGAGCGCTGACCACGACCTCGCCCGCGCGTCTGGCGCACCCCGACGGCGGCCCGCCGCTGGCCGGCACCAATCCGCTCTCGATCGCGATTCCGAGCTCCGATGGCCAACCGATCGTCACAGACGTCTCGATGGGACAGGTGACCTACGGCGATGTCATCGCCGGACTCGCACAGCCGGACGAGCTCGTCCCGTTCGGGGGCGACCGCGCGCACAAAGCGTTTGCGCTCGCCCTCGGCCTCCAGCTGCTCGTCGACGCCCTCGGCGGTGACGGCTACGGCGCGGTCCTGGTCGTCGCCCGGCCGGAGGCCGACCCGGTTCCCGCGCTGAGGCGCTTGGCAGGCGATATCCGCCTGCCGGGTGACCAAGGCGCCGACCAGGCGGCGCCGACCAGGTAGGCGGTGCCGGCTTTGCCGGCGCGGCCGGGTTCTACCAAGGCTTAACCAAAGGTTTCCGCACTCCTGGCCGGGGGTTGGGCGGCTGCTGGCGGGCCGTCCGCGAGCCTGTGCGCATGAACAAAGGAGGACTCATGACCAAGCTCGTTATCGGCCTCGCCGCCTTCATGTTGCTGGCGGCAGGGGGCGCGCTCGCCGGCGGCGCGCTGACCACGTCGTCCTCGGACGACGGCTTCACGACCGGCACGACCACGAACGAGGCCGTCACGCTCGGTACGACGACGAACGACGACACGACCACCCTCGGCACGACCACTGCCGCGACGGCGACCGTCGAGGACATCAGTGGCCCGTGCGACGAGGCTGAGCATGCGAACGACCCGCGTTGCACCGGCGCGGCCGTCGACCGCGTGGACGACGACCGTGGCCACGCCCGGGACGACGACGGCGGTGACGACCACCGCGGCCGTGGCCGGGGCGCTGACGACAACGGCGGCGACGACCACGGCGGACACGGCCGTGGCGGCGACGACGACCGGTCCGGCTCGAACTCGGGCCGTGGCTAACCCACGAGAGACGAAGGAGCAAGCATGAAGAAGACGATCGGAATCCTGGCCGCCTCCGCGATCGCCATGGTCGCGCTAGCGATCCCGACGCTGAGCTCGGGCGCCGCGCAAACGGTCCGGGTGAACGAGGTCGACGGCCGGATCAGCCTGGCGGCGAAGCCGCGGCGGGGCATGGTCAAGTTCGTCGTCCGCAACCGCGGCGACGAAGGCCATGACTTCTGGCTCCGTGGCGGCGGCAAGCGTTGGAAGACCCGCGTCCTCGGCGTCGGCAGCACCCAGACGCTGACGGTTCGCCTGAAGAGGGGCGTGCGGTACTCGTACTGGTGCGGCGTCAGCGACCACGCGTCGGAGGGCATGCGCGGCAGCTTCATCGCGCGCTAGACCCCGGTCGCACCACCCGAGTCGAGGCGGTCCCCGAGTTTCCCCTGGGGCCGCCTCGGCACTTTTCCGGGTAAAAGAGAGGCGATGCAGATTGGAAAACGGACGATTCTCCTGGTGGAGGACGAGGAATCGATCACTTCACCGCTCATCGAGGCCCTCGAGCGTGAGGGCTTCGACACGGCCGTCTCCGCGACGGCGGGCGAGTCGCTCGGGCTCGCCGAACGCGTCAAGCCCGACCTCGTGCTCCTGGACGTGATGCTTCCGGACGGCTCCGGCTTCGACGTCTGCCGCGAGCTCCGCGCGCGCTCGCGCGTCCCGATCATCATGCTCACCGCTCGGGGCGAGGAGGCGGACCGCGTTGCCGGGCTCGAGCTTGGCGCCGACGACTACGTGGTGAAGCCGTTCAGCGCCCGAGAGCTCGTCGCGAGGATCCGGGCCGTGCTGCGACGGGCCGCCGAGGCGGGCGAGCGTCGACCCGAAGGGCCGACCGAGATCGGCGAGGTTCGGCTCGACCCGGCCCGGCGAACCGCCACCTACCGCGGCCAGGAGCTCGAGCTCAGCCGCAAGGAGTTCGATCTGCTTCGCCTGCTGATCGAGAACGCGGGGTCGGTCGTCACGCGCGAGCGGCTGATCGACGAGGTCTGGGACACGAACTGGTTCGGGTCGACGAAGACGCTCGACGTCCACGTCAGCGGGCTGCGCAAGAAGCTCGACGACGACCCGGCGTCGCCGCGCTACATCCACACGGTCCGGGGCGTCGGCTTCCGCTTCGCCTCCGCCGACGAGACATGAAATGAGAAGTCTCCGCACCCGCCTGCTGGCGGCGTTCGCGTACGTCCTCGTCCTCGTGATCGTCGCGCTCGAGGTTCCGCTCGTCCTGAATGTCTCGCGGCGCGTCGACGCCGAGGTGAAGGGCCAGGCCGCGGCTCAGGCGCAGCTGGTCGCGGCGAGCGCCTCCGGGCGAATGGGTGACGCCGGAGAGCTTCGCCGCCTGACCAGGGAGGCCGCGCAGGATCTCGGCGGGCGTGTGATCGTCGTCGACGAGTCGGGGCGACTGCTGGCCGACTCGGCCGGCGTTCAGACGGGCTCGTACGGCGATCGGCCCGAGATCCGTGCCGCCCTACAGGAGGGCCGGATCTCGCAGGGCCGTCGCTTCAGCGACACGCTCGGCGAGTCGTTGCTCTACACCGCCGTCCCCATCGTCGAGGCTGACGACCGGGTCGGCGCCGTGCGGGTGACCCAGAACGTCGCGGCGATCGACCGGCGGGTGCGCCGCGACGTGCTCGGCCTGATCGGCATCGGCCTGATCGCGCTCGTGCTCGGCCTGGCGTTCGCATGGGTGCTTGCAGGGACGCTCGCGCGCCCGCTCCAGCGGCTAGCCGCCGCCGCCCGTCGCGTCGAGGCGGGCGATCTCCAGGCCAGGGCCGAACCGGAAGGCTCGACGGAGCACCGCGAAGTCGCGCACGCCTTCAACGACATGACGGAGCGGCTCGGCCAGGTGCTCGAGGCCCAGCGCGAGTTCGTCGCGAACGCATCGCATCAGCTCCGGACGCCGCTGACCGGGTTGCGGCTGCGCCTGGAGTCGGCGGCGCTGAAGGCCGGCCCGGAGCTCGGGGCGGAGCTGGAGGCGGCCGAGCAAGAGGTTCAGCGGCTCGCCCGACTGCTCACGTCGCTGCTGACGCTGGCCCGCGAAGGCGACCGCCCGCCCGCCCGCGCGACGGTCTCCCTGACCGGCGCGGTCGAACATGCCGAGGAGCGCTGGAGCGAGCGGGCGCTCAGCAGCGGCCACGAGCTGACTACGGTCTGCCGCGCCGACGCCGTCGCCCGGGCCTCGGAAGAGGACATCGCGATCATCCTCGACAACCTGATCGAGAACGCGCTGAACTACTCCCCGGGCGGCACCGTCACCGTCGAGTGCGGGCGAGAGCGAGATCACGTCTACCTGGCCGTTCTCGACGAGGGGCCGGGTCTCGAGCCCGGCGAGGAGGAGCGCGTCTTCGACCGTTTCGCCCGCGGCAGCGGCGGCCGCGGCTCGCCGGGAACCGGCCTGGGCCTCGCACTCGTCGCAACGCTGGCACGGCGCTGGGGCGGGTCGGCGAGCATCGCGAACGCGGTGACAGGCGGCGCCCGGGCCGAAGTGCGGCTGCCGGCGGCGCCCGAGCCTTTGCAAACCCCGAACAGGGACTTGGACGAGGCTTTACCCGGCCGCGTCTAGCCTGGATTCATGCGTTTTGCAGCCCTGATCGCACTTGGACTCGTGTTCGCGGCAGGCCTCGGCCTCGCCGGGCACCTGATCGCCCGTGACACGGTGGCGCTCCCCGTCGCGAGCATCGAGGCCGGCGACGGCCTCGCGCCTGCCCAGACGACGACGGAGCGTGCGACGACGGCGGCCACGAGGGCGAGGCGGCGGGCGAACACGAAGACGCAGACGACGCGGACGGCGACGACGACCGAGACGGACGATCACTCCGGCCGCGGACGGGGCCGTGGGCGCGGCGGCGACGACAGCTCAGGCAGCGGCAGCTCGGGCGGCGGCGGCGACGACAGCTCAGGCAGCAGCCGCCACTCGGGCGGCAGCGACGACGACTAGCCGACCAGCTGCGTGAACCGCGGATCGTCGCGGATCGGATCGAAGTCCGGGTCGGTCTTGGCCGCGTCCTTGAACCGCTTCTGGGTGAAGGACTCCTCGAGGTGCTCGAAGGCATCGTCGGTCCGCCCCAGCCTGCTCTCGGCGCACGCGAGGTTGTAGAGCACCCCGGCGTTCTCCGGGTCTTCCTCGTGCGCAGTCGCGAGGACCTCGTACGCCTTGTCGTACTCCTCCGTGGCGAAGTACCCGAAGGCCGGTGCCGACCGCTCCCACTTCGAGGGCGTGAAGGCCTCCCCGGGCCTCGCTCCGATCGCAAGCACCGTCGTGTCGGGCTCAACGGCGACTGCTTTGCGCTTCGTGGCCGGGTCGCGGACGAAGACGAGCGTCCCCGGCTCAGCCTCGAGCTCCTCGCCGTCCACCGTGAACGTCGCGCGGCCCTTGAGGACGACATAGAGCTCCTGGTGCTGCTCTCCGTCGCCGTCGCCGAGCTCGTCGTGCTCGCCGATCACGTCCTTTCCGGGCTCGTCCGCGGTCCAGGCGTTCACGCCGAAGGCCTCGACCCCGAAGTGTGTGCGGATCATCGCCCAGCGAAGACCCCCGAGCGTGGGGATCTCCATGTCGGAGAGCTTTGCGGTGTCGAACTTCGTTGCGGTCTCACTCACGACTGCCTCCTCAACTCCTCGAGCACGACGGGATCGATCGACTCGGCGCCGTCGACCCGCTCCTCGAGGTTCTCGTTGCCTGCCCAGCGGGGTAGCGCCTCGACCGGGTCGCCTTCGAAGCCGAGGCGCCCCAGCCGTTCGCGAAGCTCCGCCTCGAGCGCCTCGTCGACGGGCAGCCACTCCTCCCGAGGGGTCTTGCCGAAGATCGCGTGGTGCAGCCAGTAGATCCGCCGCAGCTCTTCGAGCGGGCGCTCGTGGTCGTCCACGCGCAGGTCGACGACGACGTCGGTGAGGTTCGCGTAGCCACCGTCCTTCTCCACGACGAGCAGGGCGGCGGATTGTTGGCCGCGGCTGTCGCCGCCGGCAGCCTGCGCCGCGTCCAGGCAGTCGAGCAGGCGCTCGGCGAACGGCTTCCCTGCCGACCGCTCGAAGGTGTCGGCGAGCGCGCCGACCGTCTCGCCGGAGACGAGGATGTTCCCCTGTGCGGCGTAACCGTCGCCGGTGCGTCCGCCCGCCCAGTCGTAACACTCCGACCCCGTGTAGGTCGCGCCGCGGCCTTCCCGGTCGACGATGCCGAGCTGGCGGTGCTCGCGTTCGGCGTCGCTCGACGTCAGTCGATCCACGACCTCCTCGGCCGAGAGGCCGTTGCGAAGGAGCGCGAGGCCGTCCGGCCCGTAGCGCGGATTGGCGTACGCCTGGGTGGCGATCGCGCCGACCTGCGGCTCTGCCCAGGTGACGATGGAGCCGACCGCCAGGAACTTCGACTGCGTCGCGACGCCCCAGAGGCCTGCGTCGAGGTCACACGCGGCGATCGAGTACGTCCCGTAGGTGATCGCGATCAGATCGAGGTCGAGCAGCTCACGATGCGACTCCGGGACGAGCACCGACGAGACCTCCGGGCGCTTGAGCGCCTGGACGACGGCCTCCGGGCTCGAGGCTCGCACGACGATCGGTCGGCCGTGCGCGAAGGCACCCGTGAGCGCGGCGTCGTCGAGCTCGTCGAGGACGAGGGCGCCGTCGACGTCGAGGTCGCCTTCGACCGCGATCTGCGGGACCTTTCGCCCGGTAGCGCCGAACCAGCGCTCTCTCACAGAGTGACCGTCTCGCCGGGCTCCGGGCTGATCACCTCGACGCCGGGGGCATGCTCCCGCAGCTGATCCGGCGTTCCGTGGAGCAGCGGGAAAGTGCCCCAGTGGATCGGCACGCAGCGCCGGCAGCCGAGCAGCTCGAGGGCGGCGGCGGCCTGACGCGGGCCCATCGTGAAGTGGTCCCCGATCGGCAGGATCGCGGTCTCCGGCTCCAGATAGCGGCCGATCAGCTCCATGTCGCCGAACATGGCCGTGTCGCCGGCGGCATAGACCGTCGTCCCGTTCTCGAACTCGATCACGAAGCCGATGGGCTCGCCCAGGTACGTGATCGTGCCGTCCTCGGCGATGAGACCGCCGGAGTGGGCGGCGTCCGTCATGTGGAACTTGATCCCGTCGATCTCGACGGTTCCGCCCTTGTTCATCCCGTGGGCGGCGGCGTTCTCGACGCCCTGCGCCTCGAGCCAGCTCGCGAGCTCGATGATCGCGACGACACTGGGCGAGTACTTCTGTCCGAGCGGCACTGCTGAGCCGACGTGGTCGCCGTGGCCGTGCGTGATGACCATGACGTCGATCCGTTCCGGCTCGCGTTCGGACTCCGGGCATTTGGGGTTCTCGAGCCACGGATCGATGTAGAGCCGCTTCCCACCGGGACTGTCGATGCGATAGCTCCCGTGGCCGAGCCAGGTCAGTGCGACGTCGGGCATTGGTCCTCCTTGGGTCAGGGCGGGGCGGAGCCTATCCCAGCGAGATCAGGACGTAGGCGTCGACGGGATCCCGTTTCCCTTTGACCTCGAGCCGGCCCAGCGGCTCGACCCGCACACCGTTGTCGATGTCGCGGAACGTGGACTCGCCGATCACGACCTGCCCCGGTTCGGCGTGGCCCTGAAGGCGCGACGCGAGGTTGGTCGTGTCGCCGATTGCCGTGAAGCTCCGCTGCTCCGCGGTGCCGACGTTGCCGACGATCGCGGGGCCTGTATTGATCCCGACGCGGAAGCGCGGACATCCCGGCTGACCGGCGGCGACCTCCCGGGCCGCGTCCTGGAGGCCGAGGCCGGCGCGCGCGGCGCGGAACGCGTGGTCGGGCTGATCGTCGGCGGCGTTGAAGACGACCATGATCGCGTCGCCCGCGAAGCGCTCGATCATGCCGCCGTAGTCGCCGAGGACGACGGGCACGGTCTTCGCCCAGTAGTCGTTCAGCAGGGCCAGGACCTCCGCGGGGGCCCGCCGCTCCGAGTACGCCGTGAAGTCCTGGAGGTCGGCGAACAGGACGGTCACGTCGCGCTCCTCGCCGCCCAGCTGGGCCGTCTCCGGCTCGGCGCGCAGCCGCGCGGCCAGCTGCGGTGAGAGGTAGGGCCGCAGCAGCCCCTCGATCGTCTCGATTTCGCGGGCCGCCCGCTCGGCGACCGCCGCCTCCTCGGCGGCGAGGCCGAACCGGCTGCGCAGCTCGTCGCGGTCGAGATGCTCGGCTGCCGCGGCCTTGACCGCGGAGGCGTAGCGCCGGTCGATCCGCCCCAGCGTGTCGTCGAGGTAGAGGCCTGCGAACACCTCACCGCGCGTGCGCTCTCTCAGCGCGGTGAAGGCGACGATCCCGAACGCGGCCGCCATCAGCACGTGCCACTCCCACCACGTGGCGTGCCAGCTGCGTGCGAACGCGACGGCGATCATGGCTTCTGCGAGGAGGATCCATGCGGTGGTCACGCCGGCGAGGATCGTGGCCGGCCGGCGGCGGTAGAGCACGCCGTAGCGGTAGGCGGCGAACGCGTACAGCAGCACTCCGGGGATCGCGAGCGCGAACTCCGGCGTCTCCGCCTTGTCCGGCGGGAGCGGCTCGTTGAGGCGGCTGAACTCGGCGAGGGAGGCGGCACCCCAGACGACGAGCAGCAGGACGAGGCCCCAGCGCAGCACCGTCTGGCGTCGCAGGATCGCCGCCGAAGTCTTTGCCGTCAGGTCCAGTGCCGACAATGCCGCGAAGACGGAGGCGAGTGCCAGTCCGACCGGTGTTGCGATCACGAACCCCGTGTTAGGCGTCTCGAGCAGGACGCCGGGCGTTGCCAGCGCGTGGAGGCCGAGGAACCCGGCGCTCGCGAGGAAAGCCAGCGAGACGAGAAACAGGCGCGCGTCGGAGCGCCGCGTCGCCGCCTCACTCGTCAGCAGGCCGAGGGCGACGCTGACGAGGGAGACGCCGAGCACGAGCCAGAAATGGGCGGGGTGGTGCTCCCAATCCACGTCCAGATCGGGCTGCAGGAGAAGCAGCGCCAGCCCGGCGAGCGGGATCGCAATCAGGATCGTCCAGAGGATCACGGTGCGGCAGGAAAACCCTACTCCGGCCTCGAAGGGCACGGGGTGAGCCGCCACCTGGCGCCCGTCGCGCTCGTCGTCCTAGCCGGGCTGGCCGACTCCTCTGGCCGCTCCGTTCTCGCGTTCTACCTGCTGCTGGCGGCGATCCCGGTCGTCGCGTCCGCGGGGCTCGGCGCGTACGGCGACCTCGTCACGCGCGAGGGCCCGGCACCGGCGTCAGCCTCGCTCCAAGCGCTGCTCTGGGGCCTCGCGCTCGTGCTCGTGACGGCGAGCGCCGGTGTCCGCGCGCCGGCGTTCGACTCGGTCGCGCCCGCCTTCGGCGTGGCGACGCTCTTCGCCTGCCTGGCCGTCGCCGCGATCCAGCTCGCGCTGGCGGCGGCGGGCGAGCTTCGATCTCGCTAGAAGGGGAGCTGCGCTACAGCCTTCTCGGACAGGTCGATGAGCGGCTGGACCGCGAAGAAGGAGCCGATCGTGACGGCCATGCAGAGGAAGATCGATCCCTGGAGGACCGCCTCGCGCGGCGGGGAGCCGCCGGCGGGGGCGAGCCCCACCGCGGGCATCCGCATGTACATCGACCGAACGACGGCGAGGTAGTAGTAGAGGCTGATCGCCGTCCCGATCACACCGGCGAGCACGAGCCACCACCAACCGGAGTCGTACGCAGCGGCGAACACGTAGAACTTGCCGAC
>Ga0081455_10002320_pt1 | contig 22689 bp, 22 predicted proteins | sample TabmetS3T2R1_FD_70207 | JGI IMG/M metagenome (GOLD analysis project Ga0081455, IMG submission 70207) | Tabebuia heterophylla rhizosphere microbial communities from the University of Puerto Rico - S3T2R1 | ecosystem: Host-associated > Plants > Roots > Rhizosphere ...
ACGACGTCGCCGGCGGAGCGTACGCCGGTCGCCCGCGGCGCGCCGGCGTCGAGGCGCCGCAGGACCTCGGCGTTGGCGGCGTCGATCACCGCGGCCTGCGGCCCGTAGAGCCGCGCCAGCGCAGCGACCACCTCGGGGTCGCCACCGCCCGGGATCCGCCAATCGACGTTGACGACGTCGAAGCCCTGCCGGGCCACGGCGTCGGCGAACAGCGACAGCCCGATGTTCACGACCCGTGCCCGTTCGGGCAGCGGCGGGACGCCATCGCCGGCGGCGGTCACCCCTGGGCCTCCTCGACCACGCGCCGCGCCTCGGCGACCAGGCTGTGCTCGGCGCGATCTACGGCGTCGAGCCGCTCACCCGCCGCCGCCGCGAGCGCACCCGCGTCGGCGGCGACGTCGGCGAGCATCGCGTCCATCGGCTCCGGCGCCGCACCGCCCGCGGCCACGCGTGTGGCCACGATGGCCGCCGGGTCCACGGCGCCGGCCAGCGTGGCGGCGTCGATGGCGAGGGGGCGACCGAGCTGCTCGGCGGCGATCTCGTCGATCAGTGCCGGGGTGAGGTCGGCGGCGCTGCCACCGTCGGCGGCAAGCCGGCGCACGGCGCCGCCGACGATCCGATAGGCCGTCCGGTAGTCGATCCCACAGCTCACCATGAGCTGCTCCGCGACGTCGGTCGACTGGCTGAAGCCGAGCGCGAGCGCCTCCCGCAGCCGGGCCTCGTTCACGGTCAGGGTGGCGACCACGCCGGTGGTCAGCTCGGTCATGCGCAGGGCGTGGTCGAGGGCACCGGGCATCTCGCCGTAGGCGAAGATCAGGTTGTCGCTGCGGGCCGACGGGGTCTTCTGGACCGCCAGCATCCCGGCCACGTGCCCGATGAGCACGCCGGTGGTGCCCCGGATCATCGCCAGCGAGTAGGGGTTGCGCTTCTGCGGCATCAGCACGCTGGGGCGCGTGTACTCCTCGGCCAGCTCGGCGTAGTCGAACTCGGGGCTCGCCCAGATCTCCAGGTCCTCGGCGAGCGAGCTCTGCGTGAGGGCCAGGCTGGCGAGCGTCGAAGCCAGCTGCACCAGGCCGTCGACCTGCCACATGGCATCGCGGGTGTTGACGATCACCGACGCGAAGCCGAGCCGGGTTGCGACGGTGGTGCGGTCGCGCTGGAGCCGGGTGCCGTTCACGGAGCCGGCCCCGGCCGGGCTGGCGTTGAGCCAGTCGAACACCTCGAGGAGGCGGCGGCCGTCTCGGATCACCGGGTACGCGAACGACAGCAGGTAATGCCCGACGGTCGAGGGTTGGGCGTGCTGGAGGTAGGTCTGGTCGGCGAAGAGCGTGTCGCGATGGTGGCCCGCCCGCTCCGCGAGCGCCCTCGCCAGCCCCGCCGCCGCGGCCGCCAGGTGCGCAGCGCGGCGCCGGAGGTCCAATCGGAACGCCACGCGGGTCGCCTCGCGCCGGGGACGGCCGGCGTGGAGCCATCCTGCGGCCGACCCGATCTGCGCGGCGAACGCGCGCTCGCGGGAGTTGTAGGGCTCGCCGTCGCGGGGGTCGTAGCCGATGGCGTCCATCGACGCGTCGAGGACGACCCGGAGCAGGGCGACCGCAGCGGGGCGGGGGATGATCTCCCGATCGAGCAGGTCGAGCACGTGGGCCAGGTCGGCATGGTTGAGCCCGTCGTGGAGCGCGGCGGCGCCCCGCGACTCGTAGCCGAACCCGGCGTCGACGAGCTCGGGGGCCGGCGCCGGGGTGGTGGAGCCCCGCGTGCCGGTCATCCGTGCCCGGCCCCCATGGCGTCGCCCACGCAGCCCAGCCAGCCGCCGGTGTGCCAGAGCACCAGCGGGCCGTCGAGCGACCCGAGGGCGGCGACGGCGCGGGCGACGTACGTGGTGTCGGCCATGATGCCCTCGGTGCGGAGTGCCAGGCGCGCCGCGTCGCACGTCACCCGGTCGGACCGCCCGAACCCGGCGCCCAGGCCGTCGAGCATGCGCAACCGGTCGGTGTCGGGCTCGCCGGTGTCGAGTGCGCGGGCCGCCTCGCAGGCCAGGCGGAGCACCTCCCGGCGGGTCTCGGCCAGGGGGCGGCTCACGGCCACGCCCACGAGTGTTCCGGGCAGGTCGAAGGTCGACCACCCGGCGAGCAGCCCGGCGAGCGTGCCGCCGGACCCGGCCGCCACGACCGCGTGAGCGGGCCGGAAGGTGAGCTGAGCGGCCAGCTCCCCGGCCGCGAGCGCGTACGCCGTCGCGGCCGACCCACACGCGGCGCCACGGGGGACGACGTACGGGCGGTGCCCGTGGCGGCGGAGCCGGTCGGCGGCCGCGGCGGCATGCTCGGGCGTGGTCGAGCGATCGGGGTCGCCCGTGAACCAGGTCCGGGCTCCGAACGCCCGCATCATCGCGAGGTTGGGATGCGCGACCGCCGGCTCTGAGCCGTGGAGGACGAGGCTGCAGCCGAGGCCGGCCGTCGCCGCCGCGGCCGCCAGCACCGGGCCCAGGTTGGACGCCGGCCCGCCGCAGCCCACCAGATGGTCGCACCCCCGGTCGAGCGCCTCGGCGACGATCACTTCCAGCGCCCGCACCTTGTTGCCGCCGAGAGCGAACCCGGTCAGGTCGTCGCGCTTGATCCAGACGTCGCGGTCGAGCGCCCCGCTCAGCCGCGGGGCGTGAACGAGCGGAGTGGGAAGCACGGCGAGGGGGAAACGCGTCGGTGTCGTCAGCACCGATCCTCCCGGAGGCGGCCGAGCACCGACCGCACCGCGGCGGTGTCGCCCGGAGCGATCGGGTCCGCCACCACGGACTCCGCCTCGGTCCGCGTCATCAGCCCCGCCGACTCGAGCGCGTCGGCCGCGGACCGGCCGTCGCGCCCGGCGGCGCCGAGGACATCCTGGAGCGCAGCCTGGGCCCGGTGCTTGCCCAGGCGGGGGGCGAGCGTGCCGAGGATCCGCTCCGACGCCAGCAGCCCGTGGGCGGCGGCGACGTTGGCACCCATCCGGTCGGCGTCCACCTCGAGCCCCTCCACGCAGCCGATCGCGAGGCGCAGCGAGGCCGAGGTCAGCAGGCACACCTCCGGGAGCGCCACCCACTCGGCCTTCCACGGACGGCCGTCGCGCTCGTGGAGCTGGACCTGGCCCTCCATCAACACGAGGGCGTTGGCGCGGACGAGGCGAGCCAGCGTGTCCAGGTGCTCGCTCGATTCCGGGTTCCGCTTGTGCGGCATCATGATGCTGCCGACGGCGTCTGCGTCGGCCGCCTCCCGCAGCTCTCCTATCTCGGGTCGCTGCAGCTCCATCACCTCGTTGCCGATGCGGGCGAGCGTGCCGGAGACACCGGTCATGACGCCGGCGAACTCTGCGATCCGATCGCGGCTGGTGAACCAGGAGATGCCCGGGTCCGCTAGGCCCAGCCGATCCGCGAACCCGGCCCGGAGGGCGGGCCCGGCCTCGCCGTAGAACCCGAGCGTGCCGACCGCTCCGCCGAGCTGCACCGTCGACCAGCGGCGCCGGCCCTCCCGCAGGCGCTCCCGATGCCGGCCGAGCTCGTCGGCCCACGTGGCGAGCTTGAACGCCAACGAGATCGGTGCGCCGGGCTGCGCGTGCGTCCGACCGGGCATCGCCGTGCGCTCGTGACGGGCGGCGAGGCCGGTGACCGCGCCGACGAGCCGGCGCAAGTCCCGGTCGGCCAGGTCGCCGACGTCGCGCATCGTCAGTGCGAACCACGTGTCGGTCAGGTCCTGCACCGTGGCGCCGTAGTACACGTGCTCGGCGACGTCGTCCGGCAGGACCCTGCCGAGGGCCCGGATCAGGCCCAGCGTGGAATGACCGCTCCGGCGCGTCTCCTCGGCCAGGGAGTCGAGGTCGAGGTTGTCGACCCGTGCGAGCTCGGCGATCGTCTCGGCCGATGACGCCGGGATCACGGCAAGCTCGGCCTGCGCCGTCGCCAGGGCGGCGAGGATGTCGAGCCATCGCTGCCAGCGCGCCCGCTCATCGAACAGGGCGCGCGTCTCGTCGGTCGCCCACAGGTGGGCATACGCGACGCTGTCGGTCAGGCGGGCGCCCATGCCGGGTCGCATCGACGGGCCAGCTCGGCGAGGGCCTGCCTGACCTGTTCGAGGCTCGCACCCCAGGGAACGACGGCGACGTCGCCGTCGATCTCGGTGCGGTCCTCGAGCAGGCAGCACTTGGTGAGCAGCGGCCCGGAGCCCGACGCCAGGGCCCGCGGGCACGTGTCGGGACCGGGGGCTCCGCGCCCGTAGAACCAGCGGTGGAGCTGGCGGGACCGGGAACAGCCGAGCAACGTCCAATCGCGTTCGGGCGGGCGCTCATCCAGGTAGTGGACCTCGCGGCCGGCGAACCGGATGCCCGCCCCCCGGCAGGGCAGCAAGACCACCGCCGCATCCGGCGCGAGCGACTCCAGCTCGACGAGCTCGGGGTCGAGCAGCATCGGCGGCAGGTCCTCGGCGACGTCGAGCACCCGCTGCGCCTGGTCCAGCAGCTTGGGTGGATGTGGTGGCACGACCTCACAGACGCGGACGCGCAGTGGGTCGGGATCGAGCAGGAAGCTCACGTGGGCGTAGCGGCCCTCGACCACCACGGCACGCGCCCCGGGCCGGCCGGCGGCGACCCTTGCCAGCTGCGAGGGGACGCCGGTGTCGACGTCGGGGAGGCGCAGGTAGGCGGTCTCGGCCGGGAGCGCCAGCACCTCCACCGACGCGGCCGGCGAGAACAGCGGCTCGGGGTCGGCCGGCTCGACGCCCACGAGGGCGGTGGCGCCGCCGTTGCGCGCCACCACGTAGCGGGTGCGCCGGTAGCACTCCCGGCCCAGGAAGTGCTCGGTCAGGCCCTCGGCGGTCAACGGCACCTCGACCCGGGCGACGGAGACCTCCCGGTAGGCGCCTGGCCGCCGGTTGGCCGTCATGCCCCCGGGACCCCGCCCGCCGGCGCGCCCGAGGCCAGGGCGTGGAGGGCGATGGTCGTGTCGGCCCGCAGCCCGAGCCGGAGCGCCTCCAGCCCGGCGACGTCGTGCGGCGCCACGTTCGCCAGGTTGACGTCGGGGCCGATGCGGCGGACGAGCCACGCCTGCTGGTGCCGGTGGGGCGCCTCGAAGATGAGGCGATGGGCGCCGATCCCGTCGACGAGGGCGTCGACCACGTCGCACCGGACGGAGCCGTCGGCGGCGTAGAGCCCCACCATGCCGCTCTCCCGGCCCTCCGTGAGGACCGCGCTGGCGCCGGCATCGAGGTCGGCGCGAGCGAGCTCGACCCAGGTCGACGGCGTGAGCACGGACGTGGGGTCCTTCATCCCCACCTCGGAAACGACGGTGAACGTGGCCGCCGCCCGGCGGATGAGGGCGGTCTTGGCGTCCTCGCCGAGGAGGCCCAGCCCGTCGCTCACCTCGACTTGCGTGAAGCCGCACGCGGCCGCCCACTCGAGGCATTCCGCGGCGCGGCCCTGGAGGGCGGCGAGCTCGAGCAGCGTCCCTCCGGGGCAGGCGACGACGCCGTGTCGCCGCAGGAGGCTGAGCTTGGCGTCGAGCGCGGCATCGAGATAGGCGCTGCCCCAGCCGAACTTCCACACGTCGATGTACGGCGCGGCGGCGTCGAGGACCGCGCGGACGTCCGGCAGGGGCAGGCCGGCGTCGATCACACAGGTCAAGCCCTGGCGCCGAGGCTTGCAAGACCGGTCGGGCAGGCGTAGGAATGCCGCCGCAGGCACTGTTCCGATACTAGAGGATCGTCCACTATGGTGCAGGCCCTTGCCGAGCTGGCCAAGGCGCTGCGCTCGTCGCCGGGCTGGCGGGCCAAGGCCGACATCGCCGTCGTGCGCGACGTGTTCGGCGGGAGCGACTGGCTGCGAGGCCCCGGTGACGACGGGGCGGCGGTGCGGGTGGGCCGCGAGGACGTGGTGGCGTGCGGGGAGGCGATCCTGCCGGCGTTCGTCGAACGCGACCCCTACGGCGCCGGCGTGGCGGCGGTGCTCACCAACGTGAACGACGTGGCCGCGATGGGCGCCGTCCCCCTCGCGATCGTCGACACGGTCGTCGGCCCGCCCGAGACCTGCCGCACCGTCCTGGAGGGGATGCGCGACGCGTCCGAGCTCTACGAGGTGCCCGTCGTCGGCGGGCACCTGACGCGGAGCGCCGATCGTGCGGGGCTCTCGGCGTTCGCCCTGGGACGCTGCCCGGGCCGCCCGCTGTCGGCGACGCGCGTCGCGCCGGGGCAGACGCTGGCGCTCGCCGTCTGCCTCGACGGCACGATGCGGCCCGACTTCCCGTTCTTCCCGTCGTTCGACGAGCGCGGGCGCAGGCTGGCCGGCGATGTCCGGCTGTTCGCTGACCTGGCGGCCGACGGCATCGTCGAGGCGGCCAAGGACGTGAGCATGGCGGGGCTCTTCGGGTCGATGGCGATGCTGCTGGAACCCACGCGCAGCGGCGCATCGGTCCCGGTGGACGCGGTCCCGGTCCCCGCGGGCATCGACCTCGAGGCCTGGTCGCTGTGCTTCCCGTGCTTCGCGTTCCTGGTGACGATGGCACCCGAGAACGAGGACCGCTGCCGCGACGCGGTTGAACGGCGCGGGCTCTCCTACGCGACGCTGGCGAGGATCGATGGGTCGGGCGTGCTCGGTCTGGTCGACGGCGAGGAGGCCGCCGTGCTCGTCGACCTGAACGCCGAGCCCGTCACCGGGTTGTAGCGGTCGCCACCGTCAGGTCGATCGCCATCGGGACGTGGGGCACCCCGACGTAGATCTCCCCCTCGCCCGCAATCGTCCAGCCGAGGTGCTCGAAGAACGAGACGTTGCGCGGCTGGATGTGGGCGGTCATGAGGCGCCCGCCGGCGGCCGCCGCCGTCGCGACCGCGAACCGCACCAGCGGGGCGCCGAGGCCATGGCCCCGAGAGCCCGACAGGACGGCGAGCCGATCGCCCTGCCAGTGGCCGGCGGCGTCGAGCCGGTAGAGGCGCACCGCGCCGCCCGGGATGCCGTCGCGGAGCCCGAGGACCTTGATCGTGCCCGCGTCGTCGTCCCGACCATCGCGATCCGAGCCCTGGAACAGGCCCTGTTCGCGGACGAACACCTCCTCGCGGATGCGGTGGTGCTCGGCGAGCGCCCAGGGGTCGCCGGCCACGCGGCAGTCGGCGGTGGTGTGGTGGAGGACGTCAGCCACGGGCCGCGACGGGCTTGGGCCCGATCTGGAGGCGGTCCTGGACGGCCGACATCGGCGAGCACGCCTGGCAGCGGGAGCACCCCGCCTTGGCGGTCTCCGCCCCGAGGCCGCGCTCGGTCACGTACGGGGTCACCCGGCGCACGATGCGTTCGACGTAGTCGTGTGCCGGGGGTGACCACTCGGCCATGAGGCTGCCGGCGACCGGCCTCAGCGGGACCACGAAGGGGTAGACGCCGAGGTCAACCGCCCGCCTGCAGCCCTCCACCGTCAGCTCCGGATCCTCGCCCATGCCGAGGATCACGTAGGTGGTGACCTGCCCCTCGCCGAAGCGCGGCACGGCACGCTCCCAGGCCCGGAAGTAGCCCTCGATGCCGGTGCGTGCCTTCGCCGGTGCCACGCGGGCGAGCACGGCGGGATCGAACGACTCGACATGGATGCCCACGGTGTCGACGCCGAGGTCGGCCACCCGGTCGATCACGTCGAGGTCGTCGGGGGGCTCGAACTGCGTCTCGACCGGCAGGCCGCTCGCCTCCTTCACCGCCGCGGCGCACTGGGCGACGTACATCGCGCCACGGTCGGGTGCGCGGGTGCTGCCGGTGGTGAGGGTCACGTCGACGGCGCCGTCGAGGTCCCGGGCGGCAACCGCGACCTCGGCGAGCTGCGCAGGGGTCTTCTTGGCGATGGTGCGTCCCGCGTCGAGCGAGACCCCTATGCCACAGAACGCGCACTGATCGTCGTTCCCCCAGTAGGCGCAGGTCTGGAGCACCGTGCTCGCCAGCGAGTCCAGGTGCAGGAGGGCGATCTTCCAGTAGGGGGTCCCGTCGGCGGTGGTGAGGTCGTAGTAGCGGGGCCGGGGCTGCGAGCGTGCCGGCGCGACCCAGCGCCCGGACTCGTAGATGCCGACCCCACCGCCGTCGTCCCGCAGCTCGAAGGGCGACGACGCGGTCCGGGCGGGGTTGGTGTCGAGCGTGACGGCGTAGTCGTCGACCCAGACCATGCCGACGTCGGACGGGCCGGCGCCACCCGCCCGGCCCTCGGTCTCCACCGCGGTTCGCAACCCGTGGGCCTGCAACCGGAGGACGAGTTCGGCGGTGTCTCGCTCCACGCTGCCTCCGCTCTCGCCGGCGACGTGTCGGATACTACGACGACCGCGCCCACCATAGAAGACGAATCAGGGCATGTCCGCCCGGAGCTCGCTTGCGACCCGTTCCCACTCCTCGGCGGTGCCGGCGGTCTGGACAACCGCGGGCATCGCGGCGCTGAGCTCGCCGGTCGTCGGATCGACCCGCGTGGTGGTGACGACCAGGACGGGTGCCCCCGTGGCCTGATCGGCACCCATCTCGGTCAGGATGGCCCAGCCCGTGCCCACGTGGATCCGGAGCTCGGGCACGCGCGGGCCGAGCGGGTCGGCGTGGAGGTCGATCCAGTCGTCGCCGGCCGACCGGGCCCGCCCGAGCGCCGTCAGCCTCGCCAGTCGCCGCTCCTCCCCTGCCAGTTCGCGATCCCGAGCGGCGGCCGCCGATCCGAAGATGTCGTCCGGTTCAAGACCCTGTGCACTCGTCGCCGTCGCATCGCACGCCGCGGCCACGTACTCGACGGCGTGCGGCTGGCACGCCACGAGCTCGGCGGCCGTGGTGGTCACCGCCCGCAGCCGCTCGCACGTGGCGGCGACCAGCACCAGGGCCCGCTGGTAGCCGTCGACGTTGGTCATCGCCAGGGGGTACAGGCGGGCCTCGGCGGCCCGCCAGGACTGGCGGGCGCGCGCGAGGTCGTCGTCGCTCATCGCCGCCATCGATTGACCATGCTGGAGGTCATGTCTACTATCCTCAACGTTCCGCCAAGCCAGCCAGCGAGGTGACGGCGTGGGTGGTCGTGCCCTCATCGCCCTGGGAGGCAACGCGTTGTGCGGCGCCGACCAGACGGGCACCTACACGGAGCAGCGCGAGAACGCGCGCGCCATGGCGGCTGCGATCGGCGAGCTTATCGATGCCGGCTGGCACGTCGCCGTGGTGCACGGCAATGGCCCGCAGGTCGGCGCGCTGGGGGTGCAGCAGGAGGCCGCAGCCGTTGTCGTGCCGCCGCAACCCCTGTTCTCGCTGTCCGCCATGACGCAGGGCTACCTCGGCAGCCTTGTGGCGCTCGCACTCCACGAGCGCCTCGGCAGGGACCATCAGGTCGTGAGCGTGGTGACGCACGTGGTCGTTCATGGCGACGACCCGGCGTTCACCGAGCCCTCGAAGCCGATCGGGCCGTTCTACCCGGCGGGCGAAGCCCGCCGCCTGGCGGCGGAGAGGGGCTGGACCATGGCCGACGACGCGGGACGAGGGTTCCGCCGCGTCGTGGCGTCGCCGGAGCCTCTCGGCGTCCTCGAGGCAGACACCATCCGCCGCATCTTCGACGCCGGCCTCGTCGTCATCGCCTGCGGCGGCGGCGGTGTGCCGGTGACGATGAGCGCCGACGGGTACGTGGGCGTCGACGCGGTCATCGACAAGGACCTCGCCGCCCAACGCCTTGCCTCCGTGCTCGGCGTCGACGCGCTCGCGCTGGTGACGAGCGTGCCGGTGGTCCAGCTCGGTCACGGCACGCCCCGGCAGCATGACCTCCACCAGCTGAGCGCCGACGACGCCGAGCGCTACCTCGCCGACGGTCATTTCGCGGCGGGAAGCATGGCCCCGAAGATCGCCGCCGCCATTCGCTTCATCCGTGAGGGCGGCCACGCCGTGGCCATCACGACCCCTCCCCTTCTGGCGCCCACGCTGGCGGCCCCGGACGGGCGACCAGCGGGAACCCTGGTCACCGCCACGTCGAGCCGGCGGGTCAGCCCCTGAGCGGGCACCGGATGTCCGCCGACGTACGCGTCCTCCGCAACCGCTATGTCGACTCGGTGGAGCTGCTGGCGATCATGCGCACGATGCGCCAGGCCGACGGCGTCGACTTCGCCACCGCGCTCATGGGGACGCCGGCCAACCTGGAGGCGCTGCGGGACCAGGGCTTCGCCGGCGACGCACCGGCGGCGAGCCCCAACGATCTCGTGCTCGCCGCCCGGGCCACGGACGCCGCGCAGGCGGAGCACGCGCTCGACGAGGCGGAGCGGGCGCTGTCGCCGGGCGCGTCGGCCCGCGCCGTGCCCGCCGGACGCGAGCCGCGGTCCCTGCAGGCCGTCCTCGACGGTCCCGACGATCCGAACGTCGCCATCGTGTCGGTTGCCGGCGGGTACGCCGCGCTCGAGGCCCACAAGGCCCTCTCGGCCGGACTGCACGTCCTGCTCTTCAGCGACAACGTGAGCCTGGACGAGGAGATCGCGCTGAAGGACCACGCCGCCGGCGTCGGGCGGCTGGCGATGGGGCCCGGCGCCGGTACCGCCAGCATCGGGGGCTGCGGCCTCGGGTTCGCCAACGCCGTCTCCGCCGGGCGCGTCGGCGTGGTCGCCGCCGCCGGCACCGGGGCGCAGGAGGTCATGTCGCTGCTCGACCGCTGGGGCGCGGGCGTCTCGCACGTGATCGGCGTGGGCGGCCGTGACCTGTCGGGGCAGGTGGCCGGGCGCGGCGCGCGGCCGGCGATGCGGGCCCTCGCCCGCGACCCGGGCACCGACGTGATCGTGCTCGTGTCCAAGCCCCCGTCGCCCGACGTGGCACGCAAGGTGGTGGAGGCCGGCGGTGCGACGCCCGTGATCGCGGCGCTGATCGGCCTCGCGCCCGGCACGCCGGTGCCCGGGGTCGCGGCGGTGGCGACCACCCTCGAGGGCGCCGCAGCGCACGCGGTCCAGCACTGCGGGGGATCCCCGCCCTCCGACTGGTCGGAATGGCGCTCGCGCGTGGCCCTCAGCCTGGTCGACCTCGATCCGGCGCGTCGCACCGTCCGGGGGCTCTTTTCGGGGGGAACCCTCTGCTACGAGGCCCAGACGCTGCTGCGGCGCTGGCTCGGCGACGTGTGGTCGAATGCGCCGCTGGATGTGCGCCACCGGGTGCCGGCGCCTGCGGGCGCTCACGTGTGCCTCGACCTCGGTGAGGAGGAGTACACGAAGGGACGGCCCCATCCGATGATCGACGCCGAGGCTCGGCTCGGGTTGCTGGCCGAGGCGGGCGAGGACGACGGTGTGGCGGTGGTGCTGCTGGACGTGGTGTTGGGCTACGGGGGCCACGACGATCCGGCGTCGGTCCTGGCGCCGGCGTGTGCGGAGGTGGCCAGGCCCGAGGGCCCGCGGGTCGTGGTCCACGTGCTCGGCACCGACAAGGATCCGCAGGGCCTGGTGCGCCAGCGCCGGGCGTTCGAGGAGGCCGGCTGCCTCGTTGCGCCCACGGCCGCGCGGGCGGCGCTCGCCGCCGCCGGGATTGCGGGCCGTCGGCCGCAGATCGTCGTGACGGACCTGGCGTGACGCCGGTCGGGCTGGTCACGTACTCCACCAAGCCGCGCGGCGGTGTCGTGCACCTGCTGGCCCTGGCGGAGGCCCTGGCGAGGCGCTCGTATCCGGTGGAGATCGTCGCCCTCGGCGACGAGCAGGCCGGGTTCTCCCGCCCCGTCGCCGTGCCGTGCTCGTTCGTTGCGCCTCCCGAGCCGGCGCCGGAGCTCGAGGCGCGGGTGTTCGCTGCGATCGATGCCCTGGCCTCCGGGCTCGCAGAGCGGGCGGGGGCCTTGCCGCCGGTGCTGCACGTGCAGGACTGCATTGCGGCCCGGGCCGCCGTCCGCATGCGGGACGCGGGTGCGCCGCTCCGCGTCGTCCGCACGGTGCACCACGTCGACGACTTCACGACGCCCGCCCTCGTCGAGTGCCAACGGCGTTCGATCCTCGATCCCGACCGCGTGCTGGTCGTCAGCAGGACCTGGCAGCAGCGACTCGCCGACGACTACGGCGTCAAGGCCGACGTCGTGACGAACGGCGTCGACGTCGACCGCTTCGCGGTCGCCCCGGCGCCCGGGGTCGTCGCCGCCCTGCGCACCCGCGCCGCGGCCGACGGTCGTTTCCTCATCCTGACGGTCGGGGGCATCGAGCCCCGCAAGGGCACCGACCAGCTGTTCCGGGCCGTGTCGCTCCTCCGCCGGCGCCGGGCACCCCCGCCGCTGCTCGCGATCATCGGTGGCCACTCGTTCCAGGACCACACCCCCTACCGCGACCGCGTCGTCGCCTCGATGGCGGACCTCGACCTGCGCTTCGGCCGGGACGTGGCGCTCCTCGGCACCGTTGCGGACGACGAGATGACGGCGTGGTACCACGCCGCCGACGCCTTCGCGTTTCCGTCCGTCAACGAGGGCTTCGGTCTGGTCGTGCTGGAGGCGATGGCCGCCGGCCTCCCGGTCGTGCTCACCCGGCTGCCGGTGTTCGCCGAGTACGTGCGGTTCGGCGAGGACGCGCTCGCCGTGGCTCCGGGCGACGACGAGGGGCTTGCCGACGCGTTGGATGTCGTGGCGCGCGACGGCGAGCTGCGGGCGACGCTGGCGGAGCGGGGACGCGCGGTGGCGGCGAGGTTCGACTGGGACACCACGGCGCGCCAGCACATCGCCATCTACGACGAGCTGCGTAGGCGCTGACGACGCAGCGGTCCACCGGGGACCCGCACGTCTGCCCCAGAGCCTCACGGGGTCACGTCGAGGACGGTGGTGAGTCGTCGCCGCCGGGCGTTGACCTCGACCGCAGGAACGCAAAGGCGCCCGCGGCAATGGCGAGGACCGCGACCGCCGCCACCACCCAGGGCCACACGTTGCTGTCTGAGTCGCCGGTGTCGGAGTCGCCCGTGGCCGCCGCCTCGTCGGCCTCGGTCGTCGTCGTGGATGCCGTTGTGGTCGTCGTCGAGGCGGTGGTTGTGGTCGGCGCCGCGGTCGTGGCCGGGACGGTGCCGGGTCCGCCGGGGACGAGGTCGAGCACCGGACCGGGAGCCGGTGGTTCGGCCGCGCCCTCGGGCCACTCGTCGATCCAGCGGTCGACGTCGCCGTTGTCGTACGTCTGCACGGTCTTGAACTGGAGCCGGCCCGGTTCGTCCGGCAGCGGCCCGAGCCGGATGGGCAGGTCGAGGTCGCCCGGTGCCGGGCCACCGGACCAAGTGACGCCGCTGGCCGGTCCGCCGACCTGACCGTCCATCGGGGTCGCCGTCCAGCCCGGCACTGCGGGCAGCGCCGCCACGGTGATCGGAGCCGGGAAGAACAACTCGACCATGGTCGTTCCCGCGTCCGGCTGCTCGTCCTCGACGAACAACGTGAGATCGACCACGCTGCCCGGTGCCGCCGTGGCGGGCTCCAACTCGTTGTGGGCCGCCGCCGGCACGGCCGCGACCACCAGCGCAGCGGCAGCGGCCATCCCCGAAGCGATCAGTCGTCTCATCCCACTCTCCCGTTTGTCCCAGCGACGCGTGCGTATGGGGTCAAAAGTCGCCCCGGGGCGCCGTCTGGTTCCCGCCGCCGGTCAGTGGTTGCTTTGTCCTCCGGCCGCATCGGGGACGCTCCCGAGGCAGAACTCGTTCCCCTCGGGGTCGCGAAGGACGACCCACTCGATGCCGTTGGCCTCACGCCACGAGGGCTCGCCGTCCACCGGCTCGTCGACCAGGGACGCCCCGAGCCGGAGCAGGCGTTGGATCTCCTCCTGCGGCCGCCGAGCCGCGAGGTCGACATGGACCCGGTTCTTGCCGGGCGTGGGATCCTCGACCCGGAGGAACAGGATCAGGCGGACGCCGAGCTCGTCGGGCGCCTGCAGCCTCACGAAGTCGTCCCGTTCGTCGACCACTGCGTAGCCGGTCACTCGAGACCAGAAGCGGCCGAGCAGCCGCGGGTCCCTGGCGTCGAAGGTGACGTTGTGGATGAACGCTGACATCTGGACGACGCTCCCGTTCCCTGCGGTGCCAGGACCGCCCACCTCGTCGCTGACCACGGTGCACGAGTGGACTGACCTGGGGGCGACGCGGATCTATGCTCGCCGCGTCCAGACCATCCCCTACAACCGGGGGCGCAACGTGGCTTTCCGCAAATTTGGCGCAGTGCTTGTCGCCGGCGCACTCTTCGCCAGTCTCGCCGCTTGTGGCGACGACGACTCGGCCGAAACCTCCAACACCACCGAAGGCGCGGCGAGTAGTGGCAACTTCACGCCCGTCACCGACGACACCCTCACGGTGGTCACCAGCCTGCCCGCACCGGGTTTCTGGGAGGGCGACGACCCGGACAACATCACCGGTGGCTACGAGTACGAGATCGCCAAGGCGCTCCAGGAGCGGCTGGGTATGGGCAACCTCAAGATCGTCAACGTCAGCTTCGACCAGCTCGTGGCCGGGCAGGTCGGCGACTTCGACGTCGCCCTGTCGCAGGTGACGATCACCGACGAGCGCAAGCAGGTCGTCGACTTCACCGAGCCCTATTTCGAGTCCGACCAGGGCGTGATCGTCAAGACCGGCACCAAGGTCGACACCGTGGACGAGGCCAAGGCGCTGCAGTGGGGCGTCCAGAGCGGCACGACCGGCGCCGACTACCTCACCAACACGCTGAAGCCGGAAAGCGAGCCGCAGGTGTTCCAGGACCTGGCGGCCGGGTTCGCCGCCCTCGAGGCCGGCCAGGTCGATGCGTTCATGATGGACACGGCCATCGTGCTGGCGCAGGCCAGCGAGTCGGGCGGGTCCGAAGAGGTCGCCGCCCAGTTCAAGACGGGCGAGGAGTACGGCGGCATCCTGCCCAAGGGGTCCACCAACGCCGAGGCCATCAACAGCATCCTGACCGAGCTGAAGGACGACGGCTCCCTGTCCGACTTCGCCAAGCAATGGCTGGGTGGCGATCCGAGCGCCGTTCCGGTTCTCACGCCCTAACGCGCCATGGCTGTCGCTGGCGGGATCGTCGAAGAGCCGGCCGTCCCCGCAATCCAGCGCTTCCACCCGATCAGAACGCACCTCGGGCGGTCGATCGCCGCGCTGGTGGCCGGTCTGGCGGTCGCCGCCATCACCGCGGTCGCGCTGAAGCGCTTCTACGATTCGCTCGGGGTGGTCGGCACCGCCCGAACGGTCTGGGCCGTCTGCCTGGCCGTGCTGGCTGCGGTCGTCACCGTGGTGCTGGCGGCCTGTGGCTCGATGGCGGTCGCACGGTCCCTGAATGCGGTCAGGCTCGGCCACACGGATCGTGTGGCCGCCCGTGCATCGGGAGCGGACGCCACGGACTGGACATGGTATGTAGCCGGGCTCAGCGTCACCGCGCTGGTGCTGGCGTTCCTGGCGTTCTTCCTCGCTGCGAACGACGGGGCGGTGCGCCACCAGTACCTCGACTGGGACGCCATCGACCAGTTCCTGCCCTCGCTCTGGAAGGGCCTCTGGCTGAACATCAAGGTCTTCCTGGTCGCCGAGGTCCTGGTGCTCATCTGGGGGTTGGTGCTGGCGTTTGCGCGCATCTTCCCCGGCAAGGCCGGGCGCCCCGTGCGCTTCCTGGCCGTCTCCTACATCGACCTGTTCCGCGGCTTTCCCGCCATCATCACGATCTACCTCATCGTCCTGGGGTTCCAGGCCGCCGACGTCCCGCCGTTCGACCGGCTCGAGGGCGGGACCAAGCTCTTCTGGCTGAGCACGACCGCGCTCGTGCTCGTGTACGGCGCCTACGTCGCCGAGGTCTACCGTGCGGGCCTCGAGAGCATCCACTGGAGCCAGACGGCGGCGGCACGCTCGCTCGGCCTCTCCTACGGCCAGACCATGCGCTACGTCATCACCCCCCAGGCGGTGCGCCGGATCATCCCGCCGCTGCTCAACGACTTCATCAGCCTGCAGAAGGACACCGCGCTGCTGAGCGTGATCGGCCTGCTCGAGGTCCTCAACCGCGCCCGGCTGACGTCGAACCAGCTGTTCAACCTGTCGCCCAACCTGGCCGCGGGCGTCGCGTTCGTGCTGATCACGATCCCGCTGGCCCGCCTCACCGACTGGCTGGTGGCGCGGCAGGCCCGAGCGCGGGCGGGGGGCTGACCGATGGCCTTCCTCGAGCTCGAGGGTGTGCACAAGAACTTCGGCGCGAACTGTGTGCTGCGCGGCGTCGACCTGGAGGTCGACGAGCACGAGGTCGTCTGCCTCATCGGGCCCTCGGGCTGCGGCAAGTCGACGCTCCTGCGCTGCATCAACGCCCTCGAGGAGATCGACGCGGGCTCCATCCACATCGACGGCGAGCAGGCGTCGGGACGCGGGGTCGACCTCGACGGGCTGCGGCAGGACGTCGGCATCGTGTTCCAGAGCTTCAACCTGTTCCCGCACATGACCGTGCTCGAGAACGTCACCCTCGCCCCCCGGAAGGTGCTCAGGCTCTCGCGCAGCGACGCCACGGACCGCGCCCACACGCTGCTGTCGCGCATCGGCCTCGACGAGAAGGCGAACGACTACCCCGACCGGCTGTCGGGCGGCCAGCAGCAGCGCGTCGCGATCGTGCGGGCCCTGGCCATGCAGCCCCGGCTGCTGCTGCTCGACGAGATCACGTCGGCCCTCGACCCCGAGCTGGTCTCGGAGGTGTTGAACATCGTGCGTGAGCTCGCGGCCGAGGGGATGACCATGCTGCTCGCCACCCACGAGATGGGCTTCGCCCGCGAGGTCTCCTCCAAGGTGTGCTTCCTCGACGCCGGCGTCATCTGCGAGGAGGGCCCGCCCGAGGAGATCTTCGGCGAGCCGCAGAACGAGCGCACCCGGACCTTCCTCAAGCGCATCATCGAGGCCGGCCGGCTCTGAGGCATGCCCGCTACCTTGGCGGCATGGCGCAGCTGACGCTGCCGGCGGCGTGGTACGTCGATCCGTCCCTCTGGGAACGGGAGCGGCGGGCGGTGTTCGGGCGCGAGTGGTTGTTCGTGGGCCACCGGCAGAGGCTGACGGAGCCGGGCGACTACGTCGCGTGCGACGTCGCCGGGTGGCCCCTGGTGGTCGTGGTCGACGACGACGGGCGGCTCCGCGCCCACCACAACGTCTGCCGGCACCGCGCCGGGCCGCTCGTCCGCGACGGATGCGGTCGGGTGCCCAGCCTGGTCTGCCGGTATCACGGATGGGCCTACGGGCTCGACGGCCGCCTCCGGTCGGCGCGCGACTTCGGCTCGAGCGATGGCTTCGACCCCGCCGAGGTCTCGCTGCCGGGTGCGTCGGTCGACGAGTGGCGGGGCCTCGTATTCGTCAACCTCGACCTGGACGGCGGCGCGCCGCCGCTGCTCGAGGCGCTGGGGACGTTCGCCGACGAGTGCGCGTCGTTCCCGATCGAGGAGCTGGTGCTGGCGCACGAGGCGGAGCACGAGCTGGCCTGCAACTGGAAGACGTACGCCGACAACTATCTCGAGGGCTACCACATCCCGCTCGTGCACCCGGCTCTCAACAAGGAGATCGACGCCAAGCGCTACGTCGTCGACGTCGACGAGCGCCACCGTTGGGTGCGGCACTCCGCCCCGGCCCGCGACGGCGCCGTCAGCACGGGCCTCTGGCTGTGGCGCTGGCCCAACCTCGCGTTGAACCTCTATCCCGACGCCATGAACGTCGAGCGCTACGACCCGGTGGCGCCCGGCCGGACGCGGCTCCGCTACTCGTACTCCTTTCGCCAGCCCGGCGACCGCGAGGCCTGCGATGCCGTGATCCGCGCGTCGTCGCAGGTCACAGCCGAGGACATCGCAATCTGCGAGTCGGTGCAGCGCAACCTCGGGAGCGGCATCTACGACAGCGGGTGGCTGAGCCCCAAGCACGAAGGCGGCGTGGCGGCCTTCCAGCGCTGGGTCCGCGAGACCGTCGACGGCTGACCTCGCCCCACTCGCGGTCACCTGCGGATCGCGTCGCCCGGCGGCGGGGCATTGAAGCTAGCCGGAACATCGTGGACCCGGGTGGCTTGGCCCCGGGATGGTGGGTGCCTTCGCAGACAGGGGCCGCACCTGGCGCGATCGTCCAAAAAGGCGTTGCCGACGCAGGACGAATGCGCCGGTGCCGGCGCCTCGGACTGTTCCAGGAAGGCAGGAGGTCACATGGGCCTGACTCTGAAGCACGTGGGGGCGGTCGGCGCCGCGACCCTCTTGACATTGGGCGCGGCGGCGTGCGGCAACGGTGGCGGCGGCTCGTCGTCGAACGCGAGCGGCAGTGGCAGTGCGGGTTCGATCTCGCCGGCCGATTTCACCAGCGACTTTTCGGCGATGGCGAAGCTCAAGGACGTCGCCGCCCAGGGAAAGGGCAAGGTGGCGGTGCTGTTGCCCGACACGCAGTCATCGGCCCGCTACGTCTCGTATGACGCCCCGTTCCTGACGCAGGCGTTCGAGGCCGCCGGGCTCAGCAAGGACGACTTCATCATCCAGAACGCCCAGGGCAGCACCAGCACCATGCAGACCCAGGCCGACGCCGCCATCACCAATGGGGCGAGCGTTCTGGTGGTCGACGCCCTCGACTCGGGGAGCGGCGCGGCGATCGAACGGGACGCCCAGTCCAAGGGCGTCGCCACGATCGACTACGACCGTCTCGTGTTGGACGGGACGTCGCGGTACTACGTCAGCTTCGACAACGTCGTGGTCGGCGAGAAGATCGGTCAGGGGCTGGTCGACTGCGTGAAGCAGTGGAACGTGCAGAACCCGCAGGTCCTGGAGATGGACGGCGACCCGACCGACAACAACGCGACCCTGTTCGCGAAGGGCTACAACTCGACGCTGAAGTCGCAGTACGACGACGGGGCCTATGTGAAGGTCGGTGAACCCGCGGGCACGTGGGACAGCCAGAAGGCCCTGACGAACTTCGAGCAGCAGTTCACGGCGCACCCGAACATCAACGCGGTGGTCACGGCCAACGACACGCTGGCCAACTCGGTGATCTCTGTCCTCAAGACCGACAAGATCCCCGCCAAGACCATCCCGACCACGGGCCAGGACGCCACGCTGGTCGGGCTGCAGAACGTCCTCGCCGGCTACCAGTGCATGTCGGTGTACAAGCCGATCTACACGGAGGCGCAGGCCGCGGCGGCGGTCGCGTTGTACCTCCGTGCCGGCGAGACCCCGCCGAAGTCCCTGGTGAACGGCACCACCAACAACCAGCAGACCGACGTCCCGTCGGTGCTGCTGACACCGGTGTCGGTCACCACCGCGAACATGAACGACACGGTGGTCAAGGACCACTTCGTGGACCCGGCGGAGCTGTGCGCCGGGTCGTTGGCGTCGGCGTGCACGTCGGCAGGGATCGGCTCGTAGTCGTGCCAGTCCCCGCCACGGCGAGCCGCGGCGAGTCGCTGCCGGGCGAATCCCCGCCTTCGCCCGGCAGCCGGCTGCTCGAACTGCGCGGTGTGAGCAAGCGATTCGGGCCGGTCCTGGCGCTGCGCGGCGTCGACCTCGACGTGCCGGCCGGCAAGGTGACGGCACTGGCCGGCGACAACGGTGCCGGCAAGTCGGTGTTGATCAAGACGATCGCCGGGATTCACGCGCCCGACGGCGGCCAGATCTACTGGCAGGGCCGTCCGGTGCACATCCGCACGCCCCGCGATGCGGCCGCGCTGGGGATCCAGACCGTGTACCAAGACCTCGCGCTCGCCGACAACCTGGACATCGTTCAGAACATGTTCCTCGGCCGGGAGCGTGCGCGAGCAGGACTGCTCGATGACGACAGCATGGAGATGTCGGCCACCGAGGCGCTCGCCGGCCTCTCGGTGACGACCGTGCGGTCCATCAGGCAGCCGGTGGCCTCGCTCTCGGGTGGGCAGCGCCAGGCGGTCGCGATCGCCAGGGCCGTGCTGTGGAACTCGAGGCTCGTGATCATGGACGAGCCGACGGCGGCACTCGGCGTCGCCCAGACCGAAATGGTGCTCGACCTCGTCCGCAACCTCGCCGGCCGGGGGTATGCCGTGCTCCTCATCTCCCACAACCTGCACGACGTGTTCGTGGTCGCCGACCGCATCGCGATCCTGCACCTCGGTCGCATGGTCGCCACCGGCGAGATCGGCGACTTCGACCCGCAGACCGTGGTCGACTACATGACGTTCGGCCGCGTCGACCGGCACCCCGACGGGCACTAGCCGCCGGGCATCCGGCGAACCGGCGATGGAACGGCTCGACGACAAGACCCGAGGACTGGCCGACGAGGCCACGGGCGCGGACGTCGAAGCGTTGGCAGACTCGGCCGCCGAGGTCGCCGTGTCGCCCGAGCTCGCCGCAGGCTCGCTCCGCGACTACCTGCACGTGTGGCTCGCCCGGCTGCGCGCCGGCGAGAGCGGCGCGCTCCCCGTCGTCATCGGCATGGTCGTGATCGCGGTCATCTTCCAGTCGCTGAACTCGAAGTTCCTGACGGCGGGCAACATCGTGAACCTGCTGGTGCAGGGCGCCGTGTTCATGATGCTCGCCCTGGCGGAGGTCTTCGCCCTGCTCCTCGGCGAGATCGACCTGTCGGCCGGCTTCGTCGCCGGTGTGTCGGGCGTCGTCACCGCCGAGTTGCTCACGACCGCGCACGGCAGCTGGCCATGGTGGGCGGCGATCTCGGCCGCACTCTTGATGTGCGCCGCCATCGGACTCCTCCACGGGACCCTGATCACCCGGCTCGGGTTGCCGTCATTCGTGGTCACGCTCGGGGGCCTGCTCGGCTGGCAAGGCGTGATGCTGGCGATCCTCGGCAATGGCGGCACGCTGCCGATCCAGGACAAGGTCGTCAACGACATCGCGAACGCCAACCTCACGCCGGCAGCGAGCTGGATCGTGACGCTCGTGCTGGTCGCGGCATACGCGTTGACGACGTGGCGCCGGGCCGCACGCCGGCGCGCGCGCGGCCTGGTTGCGCCGCCGGTCGGCTTCACGATCATCAAGATCGCCGGCGTCGCCGTCGCCGGCGTGGTGCTCGTCCTGATCTGCAACGCCAACCGCGGGGTGCTGGTGCCGATCCGCGGCATGCCATGGGTGCTCCTCGTCGTCCTGGCCGTGGCAACCGCCTGGTCGATCCTCCTCGGAAGGACGAGGTTCGGGCGCCACGTGTACGCGATCGGCGGCAACGCGGAGGCGGCGCGCCGCTCGGGCATCCGACTGGCGCGCGTACGCACCCTGTGCTTCGTGCTGGCGTCGTTCACCGCCGGCATGGCCGGAATCATTTACGCGTCCCGCCTGCGCTCGGTGTCGACGAACATCGACGGTGGAACGCTCGTCCTCTACGCCGTCGCCGCAGCCGTGATCGGCGGGACCAGCCTGTTCGGCGGCCGCGGCAAGGCCATCCACGCCGTCCTCGGCGGCATCGTGATCGCCGCCATCGACAACGGCATGGGACTCCAAGGCTTCAGCGCCGCCTCCAGGAACATCGTCACCGCCATCGTTCTCATCGCGGCCGTCACCGTCGACGCCCTGGCCCGCCGGAACGCCACGACAACACGCTGACGCGGGCGATGAGATGTGTGTCGTCAGCTGAGCAAGTGGGCGCGAGGCGAAGTGCGTGCGAGCCCGATCTACGAGAGGTTCCTCCCCGCGACAAGCTGGAGGCGACCCTGCACAGCTTCGAGAGCCTCCGCCCGGCGGGACCGGCACCGAGTCTCCCGGCGCGCGGGCTATGTCCCACCGATCGCGGGCCGACATGCAGCCCCCGACAATCCGAGGAGGTACGGAGACATGGTGGCATGGGAGCACGTGACTCGAGCGGATGTGGTGCACGCGATAGAGGAGTACGACCGGCTCGGGCCGGAGGCGTTCTTCTCTGAGCACGGTTTCGCGCCAACCACGACATACGACCTGGTGTGGGACGAGCGCCCCTACCCGCCGAAGGCAATTCTCGGCACCGCCTATGAGCTCGCCACCGGCGAGCGCCTCGCCTCTCGTGACTTCGAGGGTGGGAAGAGCGGCGCGGTCGCCGTGCTCGGAAAGCTCGGTTTCACCGTCCAGGCGCGACGGCGGGCCACTTAGAGCCGCGGCCGGCGTGGAGCAAAAGGTGTGTCGAGAGCACGCGTCGCAGTCCCCCCGCGATGAGATCCGGCCTGGCCGGTCGTCACTCGGTCCGTCCGCGTAGCTCCGGGAGGAGCTCCAGGTACGCGTCGAGGTCGCGGTCGCTCCAGGGCGCTCGCAGGGCCACGTTCACGTCGTCCGCCCCGGCCTCGACGTACCGCGAGATCGTCTCGCCGGCCGCTCGGGGTGGCCCGCCCAGCGAACCCTCCCGCACGAACGGTGCCAGCGGCCCCCAGCCCTGGGCGTCGAGGATGCCGTCGACCGTCGCCGAGCCCGAGCTGACGGCGAAGATGAGGTTGACGCTGCGGCGCAGGGTCCCGGGATCGCGGCCGGCCTCCAGGCACCAGTCGTCCGCAACCCGGTTCAGGCGGGCGTACGTCTCGGGGGAGACGTACGCCGCGTTCCAGCCGTCGGCGTGGTATGCCGCCAGGCGTAGGGTCCGCTTCTGGCCCGTGCCGCCCACCCAGATCGGTAGGCGGTTCTGGACGGGTGGGGGCAGGCACGACGCATCGTCGAGCCGGACGTAGGGTCCGCGGTGGGTCGTCCGTGCCTCCGTCAGGAGGGCGCGTATCGCCGGCAGCGCGTCCTCGAGCATGTCGAGCCGTTGGCCGGAAGGAGGAAACGCGTACCCGTACGCCTGGGCCTCCCACTGATGCCAGCCGGCGCCGAGCCCGAGCTCGAACCGGCCCCCCGAGATGTGGTC
>Ga0081455_10002321_pt1 | contig 22689 bp, 27 predicted proteins | sample TabmetS3T2R1_FD_70207 | JGI IMG/M metagenome (GOLD analysis project Ga0081455, IMG submission 70207) | Tabebuia heterophylla rhizosphere microbial communities from the University of Puerto Rico - S3T2R1 | ecosystem: Host-associated > Plants > Roots > Rhizosphere ...
GTCGACGCGGCCCGCCGAGGAGCCGGGTGCGCTGCTCGAGCCGTCGGGCAACCGGCGGCCTAGAGAGATGGTCACCCCGACAGAATCCGGCTTACAGGCCTGCTACGGGAAAAGCCCCGGAAACGGGGCTTTTTCTATGCCCTGAGTCGACGTCTCGCATCAGCATATGTCGCGAGGCGGCACGAGATCTTTGTCGTAGCCGGGCACGCCGAATCGTCCGAGTGGCCAATAGTTGAGAACCACGCGCCCGAAGATCGCGTGGCGCGGCACGGCGCCGAAGTCGCGGCTGTCCTGGGAGAAGCTTCGATTGTCGCCGAGGACGAAGTACTGCTCGGTGCCGAGGCGGGTTAGCGGGAAGGGATCCGTCGGGATGTCGTCGGCCTTCCGTCCGTTGACGAAGACGCGATGGCCACGGCCGACGACCGAGTCGCCCGGGATCCCGATCACTCGCTTGCCCAGGTTGAGATCGCGTGCCTGTGGGTCGGGTACGACCGGACCGCCGACCTGGCCTCGGGCGTGAATGACGACTATTTCGCCGCGGTGCGGGTCGCGAACGCGGTAGGTGAACCCCTCCGCGAGCCAGCGCCCGCTACAGGCGGGAATCGTGGGAGACATACTCGACCCGCCGGCCGCCCGCCCCGGGACAACGAGGCCTTCCCACCAGAGCGCCGCAAACAGGGCGACGAGCGCGGCGATCGTCACGACCGGAATGACCACGCGCTTCCGCCGAATGCGCGATCGCGGTCTCATCTGGTCTCATCATCGCCCACGAACCGATCTCCGTGGTCACCTCGTCACGGAGACGTTGAATGTCAGGCGTCGCGCTTCGTGATCGCCACGAGCGCGACGACGAATGCGACAGCCGCATAGGCGGTGACCACGGCGAGGCCCGCCCAGGGGCCCATCGGAATGTTGTCCGCGCGGTCGACGGTCTGCTGGCCGGCCAACCCCGCGCCCAGCAGTGAGAAGCGCTCCAACGGCTCCGCAATTCGTTCCGGCAGGAGGTTGAACGCGATCACAGGGCCGAGAAGGACCGCGAGCACCAGGGTGATCGCGCCCGCTGTGTGCCGGAGGATCGCTCCGACGCCGATCGAGAACACCGCCATCAAACCGAGGTAGAGCGTGCCGAGGGCGACGGCGCGGAACGCTTCGCCGTCTACGAGTGACACGGCTGGATAGCCGTTTTCGTAGACAAAGCCGCCGCGGCGCAGGAACGCCTGGCCGATGAGGAAACAGGCGACGCAGATGGCGAAGCCGATCACCAGGACGACTGTCGCGACGACCGCGGTCTTCGCTCCGAGCATCGTGCGTCGCCGGGGGTTGGCCGCGAGCGTCGTTCGGATCATCCGCGTGCTGTATTCGGACGTGATCGTCAGGACGGCGAGCACCGCAGCGCCGATCTGCCCGAACCAGATCCCGGACAGGCTGTCCAGGATGATGTCGTTGTCACCTGGGTGACCGGGGCTTCCGCCGGTGGTCGATGACCCCGACGTGGTCAGGGTGGTGAAGAGGATCGAGACGCCTGCGAAGGCGAGCAGCGCCCAGGCGGTACTGCGAATGGTGCGAAGCTTGATCCACTCCGCGCGGACCGCCTCGAGTGGGCCGGCGTTCACGCTCACGTCCGTTCGCCGCCGGCCGTGAACTCGACCGCATCCTGCGTGAGCTCGATGTACGCCTCCTCGAGCGACGCCCGCTGTGGAGTCAGCTCGTGCAACGGCAACCCGCGCTCCGTCGTCAGCTCCGCGATTCGGGCAGCCTCCAGGCCGATCACGGTGATCGAGTCCGGCCCGGTCGACGTCGGGGTGCCGCCGGCGCGGGCGAGCAGCGCCATCACCTCGGCGGCCCGCGGGGTTCGGAGGTTCACGCGGCCGTCGGAAGCTGCTGAGAGCAGCTCGCTCACGGTCGTGCTGGCGATGAGGCGCCCACGGCCGATGACGATGACGTCGTCCGCCGTGCCCTCGAGCTCGCTCATCAGGTGACTCGAAACCAGCACCGCTCGTCCCTCCGCGGCCAGAGAGCGCAAGAACCCTCTGATCCAGCGGATGCCTTCGGGGTCGAGCCCGTTGATCGGCTCGTCGAACATCAGCACGGGCGCGTCCCCGAGCATCGCGGCGGCGATCCCGAGTCGCTGGGCCATGCCGAGCGAGTAGCCGCCGGTCCGTCGGCCCGCAACGTCCGTCAGTCCGACCAGCCGGAGGACCTCGTCGACCCGCCGTCGCGGCAGGCCGTTGCTCGTCGCCAGCCAACGGAGATGGTCGCGCCCTCGCCGTCCCGGATGCGTCGCCGTCGCATCGAGGAGCGCGCCGACCACGGACAGAGGGGCGGCGAGCTCGCCGTACCGCTTGCCCCCGACCCGAACCTCGCCTCCGTCCGGAGCGTCGAGGCCGAGAATCAGGCGCATCGTGGTCGACTTGCCCGCGCCGTTGGGCCCGACGAACCCGGTGACGCGGCCGGGCTGAACGAGGAAGGACAAGCCGTCGACGGCGACCGTCTTCCCGTAGCGCTTCGAGAGGTCATGCGCTTCGATCGTCGCCTGCACGACGAACACGGTACGAGCCCGACCGTGTTCTGTCGTCGCGCCCAAGAGCCGTCTTTGACCACCCTCGGGACGGCGATCGCACGAGCCGGCGTCACCCTCGCGGGGGACAGATGATCTCGCGCTTTCGGACGACGCCGGCCGGCCGCTCCCGGGCGACAATGGACGACGTGAGCGCGGCGCCTCGCGACCCGATCGACGACCTGGCCGACCTCCTCGGGCACGCCGAGACGGCCATTCGGCGAGTGCTCATGGGGCCGGACGGGCCGCTGGCCGCGGGTTTGGTCCTCGCCCTCGTCGCGATGGCCGAGGTGACGCTCTACGCCGACGACATCGGAGCGGCGATGATCGCCAACCTCCTCGCGACGCTGCCACTCGCCCTCGCGCGTAGGCGCGTCGCGTGGGCAGCTCCGACGATCGTCTTCGGCGTCATCCTCGCGCTCTCCACGGAGGGCGGGACACTCACCGTTGCCGGTCTGCTCGGGCTCGTCACCGTCCTGTACCTCTTCTCCTCGCACTACCGGCGGCGCTGGTCGGTTCTGATTGCGCTGCCGTTCCTCGTCAACGCGATCACACCGTTCTCGGGTGACGAGCCGAGCCTCTCGGGCGTCTTGCTCCTGATGCTCGTCGTCGCCGCGGAGGCGCTCGGCGATTCGCGTCGTGAGCGAGGAGAGGCGATCGCCGAGCGCGACGAGACGCGCCGCGCGATGGTCGACACGCTGCAGGACCAGGCGGCGATGGGGGAGCGTGCTCGCATCGCCCGCGATCTGCACGACGTCGTCGCTCACCATGTCTCCGCGATCGCTGTCCAGGCCGAGACGGCCCGTCTGACCACGGAGGGCTTGCCGGACGAAGGTCGCGCGCACTTCGAGACGATCGGGCAGACCGCGCGCGACGCGCTCGCCGAGATGCGACGGCTGCTCGGCGTGCTCCGCGAGGACACGGACGGTGCGGCACAGAGAGATCCTCAGCCGGGCCTGGCGCGACTGAACGAGCTGGTCGAGACCGCGCGCGCGGCCGGTTCGCCCGTTCAGCTGACGCTCGAGGGGACCGTGGCGCCGCTCCCGCCGGGAGTGGACCTGTGCGCGTTTCGCATCCTGCAGGAGGCGCTGACCAACGCCCGCCGGCACGCTCCGGGCGCGGCCGTCGACGTGGAGCTCGGCTACTCCGCCGACACCCTGACGCTGCGGGTGCGCGACCACGGGCCGGGTGACGCCGAGCCCGGCGCCGACGGACACGGTCTGCTCGGCATGCGTGAGCGCGCGATCATGGTCGGCGGGACCTTGAGCGCCGGGCCGGCGGAAGGCGGCGGATTCGCCGTCGAGGCGGAGTTGCCGATCCCGGTCCCCGCCGCATGAGCATCCGCGTCGTCGTCGCCGACGATCAGGAGATCGTCCGCGCAGGCTTCGCCGCGCTGCTCGAAACCCAGGAGGACTTCCAGGTTGTCGGCACCGCTTCCGACGGTGAAGAGGCGGTCCGCCTCTGCAGCGACCAGAGCCCGGACGTCGTCCTGATGGACGTGCGAATGCCGACCATGGACGGCATCGAGGCGACGCGCCAAGTGACCGAGGGCGACACCGCGCCGAAGGTGATCATGCTCACGACCTTCGATCTGGATGAGTACGTCTACGACGCCCTGGGGAGCGGCGCGAGCGGGTTCCTGCTCAAGGACGTGACCGCAGAGACGCTGTTCGACGCCGTGCGCGTCGTTGCGGCCGGCGACGCGCTCCTCGCTCCGGGCGTCACCCGGCGGCTCGTCAGCGAGTTCGCCCGGCTGAGGCCGACGCTCCCTGCCCGACCCGAGGCGATCGCCGAGCTGACACCGCGTGAGACCGAGGTGCTGCGGCTGGTCGCCGAAGGTCTGTCGAACGGCGAGATCGCCGAACGACTCGTCGTGAGTGACGAGACCGTCAAGACCCACGTGAGCCGAGTGCTGACGAAGCTCCACCTGCGCGACCGAACGCAGGCCGTGGTGGTGGCCTACGAGTCCGGGCTCGTGGTGCCTCGCTCGCAGGACACCTCGTAGGGCGGGTCGCCGGGCGAGCAAGCGACCGATGAGTTCCGGCGACGCTCGGCGTCTAACAGACCATGACCATTACCTCCGCGATCAGCGACCTGCGCGCCGAGCTCGACGGGCGAGTGATCACACCGGGCGACGCCGAGTACGAGAGGGGGCGCGCCGTCTTCTACGGCAGCGTCGACCGCAGGCCGGCTGCGATCGTCCGTCCGGCTGACGTCGGCGCGGTCTCGCGCGTCGTGACATTCGCGCGAGACACCGGCATGGAGCTCGCCGTGCGAAGCGGCGGGCACAGCCTCGCCGGGCACTCCGTCTCCGAGGGCGGAATCGTCCTCGACCTCGCCGACTTGCGTGCACTGGAGATCGATGCCGAGGCGAGAACCGCCTGGGCGCAGACCGGCCTGACCGCAGCCGAGTACACCGCCGCGGCCGGGGCTCAGGGCCTTGCGACTGGGTTCGGCGACACAGGCTCAGTGGGCATCGGTGGGCTCACGCTCGGCGGCGGCGTCGGGTTTCTCGTTCGGAAGCACGGCCTCACGATCGACGACCTCCTGGCCGCCGACCTCGTGACGGCCGACGGGGAGCTGCTTCGCGCCGACGCCGAGAACCGCCCGGACCTGTTCTGGGCGATTCGCGGCGGCGGAGGCAACTTCGGCGTCGCCACCCGCTTCCAGTTCCGGCTCCACGAGCTCGACACGATCGTCGGCGGCATGCTGATCCTGCCGGCGACCCCCGAGGTGATTGCCGGCTTCGTCGCCGAGGCGGAGGCGGCGCCCGAGCAGTTCTCGGCGATCGCGAACATCATGATCGCGCCGCCGATGCCGTTCCTGCCTGCGGAGGCCCACGGCAAGCCGATCGTGATGGCGCTGGTCTGCTACGCCGGCGACTCCGAGGCCGGCGAGCGCGCCCTCGCACCGTTCCGGGAGCTCGAGGCGCCGGTGGCGGACATGGTCCGTCCGATGCCCTATCCGGAGATCTACGGTCTGTTCGGAGAAGGAGGCCCCGGTCCAGCGCAGGAGGTGACGCGGTCGCTGTTCGTAGACTCGATCGACCGCGAGGCGGCAGAGACGATCCTTGAGCACCTTCAGGCCTCGACCGCTCCGATGGCCGTCGCGCAGCTTCGAGTGCTGGGTGGAGCGATGGCCCGCGTGCCGGCCGAGGCGACGGCGTTCGCGCACCGCGAACGCCGAGTCATGGTCGCCCTCGGCGCGGTTTACGAGCGCGCGGAGGAGAGCCCGGAGCACGAGGCGTGGATCACCGGCTTCGCAGCCGACGTGAGCCGCGGCGAGCCCGGCGTGTACGTCAACTTCCTCGGCGACGAAGGCGAGGACCGGGTCCGCGAGGCGTATCCGGGGTCGACCTGGGACCGCCTGGCCGCGGTCAAGGCCCGCTACGACCCGACGAACCTCTTCCGGCTCAACCAGAACATCACGCCGAGCTGAGCAACGGCGGGTCGATCAGCTCGTCCGCTGGGACTCCATGATCCAGTTCGTCTCCCACGTCTCGCCGGCGTCCGGCGAGAACGCCTGCTCCCAGCGAGCCGAGCTCGGCGTGATCTCCGACCAGATGTACACGACGCGAAGCGGCCGCCCCTCGTACACGTCGTCCGCGTAGAACTCGCCCCGGTCGCCTTCCATCCTGCCGACCTGAGGAACCCCCAGCGGGCCGCCGCGACTGCTGGCCCAGTAGAGCAGCCACTCATCGCGCGACGGCTCGAAGACGCGCAACGTGAGCCCGTGGATGCCTTCGCCCGGCGCGTCGAACTCGTCGAAGTTCGCCGTGCCGTCGAGAACCATGCGCGCCACCGACGTCGCCTCGAACTCGTACCACTCGTCGCTGCCTGTCAGCGGCTTGCGGAGCCGGCGATTGTGGATCTGCCAGGTCCCGACGTAGAAGTCGAAGTCTTGGGCGTGCGTAAGCTCCTGGGTCTGACTCATCGGCGGAACCCTCGCAGCGTTTCGGGCCGAGGAGAAGGTCCACCAACCGCAGACGGGATGAGGCCAGGCCTAGTGGCCCGAGACGGCGTGTGGGACGTACGGCTCTTCGAGCCGCTCGATCTCCTGCGCGCTCAGCGACAGTTCCGCGGCGGCGAGTGCCTCCTCGAGGTGCTGAGCCTTCGTTGCGCCGACGATCGGAGCCGTCACGCCTGGCTTATGCAACAGCCAGGCGAGTGCGACCTGAGCGCTCGACACGCCGCGAGCGGCGGCGACCTCGCCAACGCGATCGACCACCGCGAAGTCGACGTCCGGCGTGTAGAGGCTCTCGCCGAACTCGTCGGTCTTCGCGCGCGTCGTCAGCCGGTCGCCCTCGCGGGTGCGGGTGCCGGCGAGTAATCCGCGTGCCAGAGGGCTCCAGGGCAGCACGCCGACGCCCTGGTCGAGGCACTGCGGGATCATCTCCCGCTCCTCCTCGCGGTAGACGAGGTTGTAGTGGTTCTGCATCGAGACGAACTGCGTCTTCGCGGCGGACTGCGCTTTGGCGAACTGCCAGGCGTACATGCTGCTCGCGCCGATGTAGCGCGCCTTGCCGGCCTTCACGACATCGTGCAGCGCCTCCATCGTCTCCTCGATCGGCGTCCGCGGGTCCCAGCGGTGGATCTGGTACAGGTCGACGTAGTCGAGCCCGAGTCGCTCGAGCGACCCGTCGATCGACGCGAGGATGTGCTTGCGTGAGAGGCCGCGTCCGTTCGGGCCCGGCATCGTCCGACCGTGAACCTTCGTTGCGACCACGTACTCCTCGCGCATGCCATGGAGCTTCTGCAAGACGCGGCCGGTGACGATCTCGCTCTGGCCGCCGTTGTAGACGTCTGCGGTGTCGAAAAACGTGATGCCGCCTTCGACCGCACGCCTGATGATCGGCTCGGCGTCCGCCTCGTCGAGCGCCCACGGCCGGGTCTCGTGCTTGCCGTAGCTCATCATCCCGAGGCAGACGCGCGACACGCGCAGCCCCGTCCGCCCGAGGTTCACCTGGTCCATCGCTCGTACGCTACGCGGTCAGGGCATGCTCGCGGCCGAGCACCTCGAGCAGCTGCTCCCGGCTTGCGTTGCCGCCGCTCAGGATCAACGCCACCCGCTTGCCGGCGAGCTCGCCGCGCTGTCTGAGGGCGGCCGCCAGCGGCGCCGCGCCGGCCGCCTCGACCAGGTTGCGCGTCGCCTCGATCATCAGCCTTTGCGCCTCGCGGATCTCGTCGTCGCTCACGAGGACGAAGTCGTCGAGCAGTTCCCAGAGGATCGACATCGGCAGCTCGAAGGTCGTCCGGGTCGCGAGACCCTCCGCGAACGTCTCCATCCGATCCTCGACCAGGCGCCGCTCCTTCCACGCGCGGTGAGCGGCGGGAGCCGCCTCCGACTGGACCCCGACCACTCTGATCGCGGGATTGACCGCTTTCGCCACGATGCACGCGCCGGCCGCGCCGCTCCCACCGCCGATCGGAACGACGATCGCGTCGATCTCAGGCTCCTCTTCGACGATCTCGAGCGTCTGCGTGCCGACCCCGGCGATGAGCATCGGCTCGTTCCCGGAGTGGACGTACCGGTATCCGTGCTCGTCGGCGAGCCGCTCGCAGTGCTCGCGCGCTTCGTCGTAGTCCTGCCCGTGGAAGACGAGCTCGGCGCCTAGCCCTCGCATCGCGGCGACCTTGACCGGATTGGCGTTCTCGGGGACGCAGATCGTCGCCTGGACGTCGAACAGCCGGCCGGCGTAGGCAATCGACTGTCCGTGGTTTCCCGTCGAGGCGGCGATGACGCCCCGCTTGCGCTCGTCCGGACTGAGCTGCGAGACCAGATTGACGCCGCCGCGAACCTTGAAAGCGCCGACGGGCTGGTGGTTCTCGTGCTTGACGAAGACCTTGGCGCCGACCAGCTCGTCGAGCGTCGCGTAGCGGAAGAGCGGCGTCGGGCGCAGATGCGGCGAGATCCGGCGGCGCGCCTCCAGCACGTCCGCCAGCGTCGGCACCTCCCACTGCATGCCGGCTCTTATAGCGTCATTCGAGGGCGAACGACCCGTACTCCGGCCGGCCGGTGACCTCGTAGGTGTTCATGGCGACCCCGGTGCTCGAGGTCTCCGTGGCGACGAGCTTCAGGTTCGTCGGGATCGTCCCGTCCGCGAAGAGCCGCTTGCCGGTCCCGAGCGCGACCGGGAAGAACCAGAGGCGGTACTCGTCGATCAGGTCGTGCTCGAGCAGCGTCTGGATGAGGTTCTGGCTTCCCGGCACCTGGATCTCGGTCGTCTCGTCCTTCAGCTTCTTGATCTCCTCCGCCGCGTCGCCCTTGATCAGCGTCGTGTTCTGCCAGTCCACGCTGTCGAGGGTGGTGGACGCGACGTACTTCTGAACGCTGTTCAGCTTCGCGGCCATCGGGTCGCCGTCGCCGACGTTCGGCCAGTGCCCGGCGAAGATCTCGTACGTCTTTCGCCCGAGCAGCAGGGCGTCCGCCCGCCCCATCGACTCGTCCATGAACTCTCCCATTCGGTCGTCGCCCCAGAAGGGCACCGACCAGCCGCCGTGCTCAAAACCGCCGTCGGTGTCCTCTTCGGGCCCGCCGGGGCCTTGCATCACGCCGTCGAGTGTCAGGAAGGTTCCGACAACGAGCTTGCCCATCTCCATCTCCTCCTCGTTGGTTGTCGCTCTACAGACAGGCGATCGGAGCGAAACTCATCGCTCCGCGAGGCGTGCTCGCGCCGAGCGGGCCGCCGCGATCGGATGCATCGTCCTGAACAGGAGCATGGCCGCGGCGAGGCCGACGGCGGTGTTCACCGCCGTGATCCCGACCTGCATGCTCAGGGAGAACGACACAGCCGCAGCGGTCGTGATGACGCCCTGGAGGGCGTAGGTCGCGAGGAGCTGCTGCGACCCCGCGCCTCCCGGAACCGGGACCGCGGTCGACAAGCCGTTGAGCACCACGACGAGCAAGGCGGTTTCGATGCCCGCGTCGATTCGAAAAGCCGCGAGCACGAGGTACACCACGCCGATGCGGCAGACCCACGCACCGAGCTGGAAGGGAAGGACCGAGCGTACGTAGAGCAGTGGGCTCCGCATGACCGCGAGCCCCTGCGCAGCCGACGAGAGCAGGCGCACGAGCGCTGCGCGGGACCTTCGTGCCAGCAAGGCGAGAACGAGGACGACGGCGACGGCCGCCGCGACGTGGACGAAACCGATCTCCGGGAGCGACGGCAGCGTCGGCAGCACGCCCGTCGCCCAGAGCACAACGATCAGCGAGGCGCCGAGAAGCGCGTCCATCAAGACGAGGACTGTCAACGAGCCGGCGATCGTCGGCACGCACGAGCCGGGAAGTTGCGCCCGCGCGAGCGCAACCTTCGCGCCCTCCCCGCCTCGCGCGGGCAGGTAGGCGTTCATCGCCATCCCGGCTGCATACGCGCAGCCGAGGGAAAAGACCGGGATCCGCTGCTGCGGGTAGGCGGCCGCGAGCACGTTGCGCCAAGCGAGAGCTCGGAAGCAGAGGGTCGCGAGCTGGAGCGTGAGCGCGAGAGCGAGGAACCGCCAGTCCAGGTCTTGGAGGCGGTCTGCCGCCGCGGCCGTGTGGCCGCCGAGTGCACTCAGGAACGTCAGCTCGTGGGCTCCAGCGCGAGGACGCGCGACATGGCCGCGGCCCGGTCTGTGATCAAGCCGACAACACCCAGCCGAAGCAGCGCACGTGCCCGCTCCGGCTCGTTCACCGGCCAGGCCATGATGACGTCCGCGATCTCGCCGAGGGCAGCCACGTTCTCCTTATCGGCCAGACGCTCGTGGATCGAGATACCGTCGAGCCGACGATTCGCGTAGCGACGAAGTACCGCCCGGAGCTGGCGCGCGTTGCCGATCGAGTGAATGCGGCGCACGGGCGTCCCGGCGAAGGGCTCGAGAAGCCTCCACCAGCGCGCGCAGACCGTGAACCTCCGCGCGGTGAAGTACGGCTCGATCGTGCGCCGGACGCCCTCGGCCAGTCGCTTCCTCGGGCCCTTCAGGTCCAGCATGAGCTCGGTCTGGGGAGACGTCGCCTCGAGCAGCTCGTCCAGCCGGAGTCGTGGCCGCCACGACGGCCGAAGCTCCCACCGATCCCAGAGAAACGGGATCGGCCCGGCCGTCTTCAGGTGCCTGACTTCGAGTCGCCCGCGATAGAGGCGGACGTCAGCTTCTACAAGGGTCGGCCTGAGGCGCTCGGCGAGGTGGAGGTCGGCGAGACGGTTGCCGGCGCGATGCGCGACCAGGAACGGGTGCAGCCCATCGTCGCGGGGCAGAGGTGGCCGGGGCATCGGCCGCGAGTGTAGCCACGACTCGAGCCTTCCTCTTCTCGATGACGAAGGCCGCCGCGAGGGCGACGAGCACGAGGGTCATGCCGGCCGCGACGTCGGTCACGTAGTGGTTCGCGGTCGCGAGGACGGCGAACGTCATCGCGACCGGTGAGAGCACCGCGAGTGCCCGAAGTGCAAGGTGGGAAGTGGTGATGGCGAGGACGATGCCGACCGCGAGGTTCCACCCGACGTGGAGGCTCGGGAGCGCGGCGTACTGGTTCGTGAGACCGGGCGGCTGCAGCGCGCGGTACGCGTGTGAGTGATCCGAAACCGTGTCGACGAGGCCGGGCTCGAGCAGCCGCGGCGGAGCAACGGGGACGAGTGCGAAGAACAGGAAGCCGATGCCGCCCGAGATGAAGAGCGTGTTGCGCAGCAGGTAGTAGCGGTCACGGCGCCAGATGTAGAGCCCGGCCGCCGTCGAGAGGATCACGGGCCAGTGGCCCCAGATGTAGACCCAGTTCGCGACCGTGACGAGAGTGTCCCTGCCGACGATCGTCGACTGGACGGCGCCTTCCCAGTTGATGCCGAGCCAGCGTTCAACGTCGACCAGACGCTCCCCGTTTGCGAACGCCTGATCCGGAGCGCCGGCGGTGATGTTGCGGATTGCGAAGTACGCGAGGATGGCGCCCGCCAGGAGCGCCGCCTCGCGCAAAACGCCGTCACCAAGGCTCGCGCGTAGCCCGAGAACAGGCAGTGGTCGAGCCCGTCCCGGCGATTCGATTCCGGTGTTGCTCACACCTATTCCAACGACGGATCGCGGCCTCGCCATTCCGATCAAGCTGCCTCCGGGAGCGTCTCCTCTTTGACCTCCGCGGCGAGCGGTTGAGGCTCCGGCCTGATCAGCGCAACGGCGACCAGGGCGCCGAAGACGGCGAGCGAGGCGAGCACGTAGAACGAGGCCTCGAAGCCGTGCGTCAGCGCCGCGCCGGCCGTCGCCGTGCTTCCTGAGTGGCTGTCGACGTACTGGTTCGTGAGGGTCGTCGCGATCGTGCTGATCGCGGCAAGGCCGACCGCACCGCCGACCTGCCGGCTCGTGTTGATCAACCCGGATGCGACTCCTGCGTCGCCCGGCCCGACGCCGCTCAGCCCGGCGATCGTCATCGGCACGAAGCAGAGGGAGAGACCGAGCCCGCCGAGCAGGAAGGCCGGGAAGAGATTCCAGAAGTAGTGTCCGTCGACGGGTGACCCGGCCAGCAGGGCGAGCGATGCGGCCGTCGTCAAGAGCCCCGTCGTGAGCACGCTGCGAACGCCGAACCGCGTCACGAGCGTCTGGGCGACGTTGGAGAAGATCGCGATCGTCAGCGCGATCGGAACGAAGGCGACACCGGTCTGAATCGCCGAGTAGTGGAGAACGCGCTGGAGGTACAGGGTCTCCAGGAAGAACCAGGAGAACGCGATCGACGCGACCACGACCACGACCACGTTCGCCGCCGTGAGCGTGCGCAGCCGGAAAATCCGCAGCGGGAGCAGCGGAACTCTCGTGCGCAGCTCAATGACGACGAAGCCCGCGATCAGCGCGATTGAGGCGGCAAGGAGCCCGATCGTCGTCGCGCTCGTCCAACCATCCTCCGTGGCCCGCGTCAACGCGTAGACGAAGAGCATCAGCCCCGAGGTCACAGCGGCGGCGCCGCCGAGATCGAAGTGACGCCTGCCCGCTACGTCGCCGCGGCTCTCGAGCAGGAGCCACGGAGCCAGCGCGATCACGGCTGCGCCGACCGGAACGTTGATGAAGAAGTTCCACGACCAGCTGAGATAGGAGGTGAGCAGGCCGCCGAGGAGGACGCCCACCGCGGCCCCGCTCCCGGACGCCGCACCCCAGATGCCGAGCGCGAGGTTCCGTTCGCGGCCTTCCTCGAATGTCGTCATCAGAATCGAGAGCCCGGCCGGCGCGAGGAGTGCGCCTCCAACCCCCTGGAGCGCACGAAAAGCGATCAAAGCATTCTCCGACCAGGCGAGGCCCGCCAGGAGCGAGCTGGCCGTGAACAGCGCGACGCCGGCCATGAAGACGCGCCGCCGGCCGAGAATGTCCGCGAGGCGGCCGCCCAACAAGAGGACGCCGCCGAAGAAGATGGCGTACGCGGTGATCACCCATTGGAGGCTTTGCGCCGTGAAGCCGAGGTCGGCGCCGATCTCAGGGAGAGCGACGTTCACGATCGCGACGTCGAGGATCACCATGAACTGGGCGACCACAACCAGCGCGAGGGCCACCCATCGCCTGTCGTTCTGTCCTGCGGAGTCAATCGAGGAGTAGTTCATTGAATGGCCTCCTTGGATCGTTGAAGGACACAACGATTGGCTGGGTTACACTTATTCCCGTGACCACGCCCAGCTCGACGACAATCCTCAAGGCGCCTCCGGCAAGACCCCCGAAGGAGCTCCTGTCGAGCCCGACATTCCTGCTCCACCGGCTGACGTGGGCAATGAAGGAGCGCAAGCTCGCGGCCTTCGAGCCGACCGGCCTGACCCCCGTCCACTACGCGGTCCTTGCGCTTCTCGACGAGGGTGCGCGCGAGACCCAGGCGACGATCGCCGACGCCCTCGGCTATGACCGCGGCTACCTGGTCGGCGTCCTCGACGAGCTCGAGGAACGCGGCCTGCTCGAGCGCCGCCGCGACCCGGAGGATCGCCGCCGACACCTCGTCACGCTCCTGCCGGCCGGGAGAGAGACGCTCACGAAGCTGCGCGCGATATCAAGGCGCGTCGACAGGGAGTTCCTGGCACCGCTCGACGCCGAGGAACGTGACACGCTCCTTGCGCTGCTGGCGCGACTCGCCGCGCACCACGACGAGCGCCTCGCCCACCCCGCCTAGTCCTCTCCCGAGCTATGCCCAGATGTTGAGCCCGCTCTCCGTGGCGGAGCGGTCGATCTCGGCGAGCTCGTCGTGGCTCAGCTCCAGCCGGTCGAGCGCGGCGACGTTCGCTTCCAGCTGTTCGACGCTGCTCGCGCCGACGAGGGCCGAGGTCATCCGCTCGTCGCGCAGCGTCCAGGCGATCGCCAGCTGCGCCAGGCTCTGGCCCCGCCCGGCGGCGATCTCGTTCAGAGCCCTGACCTTCGCGAGTGTCTCCTCGGTCAGCAGCTCGGGCGAGAACGAGCCGTCCTCGGCCGCGCGTGATCCCTCAGGGATCCCGTCTAGGTACTTGTCGGTCAGCAGCCCCTGTGCGAGCGGCGAGAAGGCGATACAGCCGACCCCCTCCTTGCCGAGCGTGTCGAGCAGCTCGGGCTCGATCCAGCGGTTCAGCATCGAGTAGGACGGCTGGTGGATGAGCAGCGGCGTGCCCAGCTCGCGCAGGATCCTCGCCGCCTCCGCGGTCCGCTCGGCCGAGTAGGACGAGACGCCGGCGTAGAGCGCCTTGCCCTGGCGCACCGCGCTGTCGAGCGCGCCCATCGTCTCCTCGAGCGGCGTGTCGGGGTCGGGCCGGTGCGAGTAGAAGATGTCGACGTAGTCGAGCCGCATCCGCTGCAGGCTCTGATCGAGGCTCGCGAGCAGGTATTTGCGCGAGCCCAAGTCGCCGTACGGTCCGGGCCACATGTCGTAGCCCGCCTTCGTCGAGACGACGAGCTCGTCGCGGTACGGGCGGAGGTCCTGCCGGAGCAACGTCCCGAAGTTCTCCTCCGCGGAGCCGTAGGGCGGCCCGTAGTTGTTGGCGAGGTCGAAGTGCGTGACGCCGAGGTCGAACGCGCGCCGGACAATCGCTCGGCTCGTCTCGAGCGGTCGCTCGGAGCCGAAGTTCTGCCAGAGCCCGAGCGACACCGCCGGAAGGAGCAGGCCGCTGCGCCCGCAGCGCCGGTAGGCCATCCGCTCGTAGCGATCGTCGGCAGGAACGTAGGTCACGTCTCCGCCGATCGGTAGAGCGCTTCGATCGTCCGGGCCTGACCGAGTGCGTCTTCCCTCCCGAGCAGCGGCGTCGCCTCGCCGCGAATCGCATCGCTCAGGTTCTCGAGCTCAAGCTGGTACGAGTCGGCCGGCTCGAGCTCGATCCGCTCGGTCGCCGCGCCGCGGCGCAGCTCGATCACCGGCGTCCGGCAGTGCCACGGGTCGTCGAGGAAGATCGATCCGTCGGACCCGACCACCTCGAGCTCGTCTCGGGACGGCAGGTCGAGCCCACATTCGAACTCGCCCGTCACTCCGTCCGCGAACTCCATCGAGCCCGAGAAGCGGACGTCCACTCCCGCCGCGCCGACGACTTGCTCGCCCTGCACGCGTTCGGGCTCGCCGGCGAGAAGTCGCGACCCGTTCACGCAGTAGCAGCCGACATCCATCAGCGCGCCGCCGTCGAGCTCGGCAAGGAGGCGGACGTTCCCCGGGTTGTCGACGGTGAAGCTGAACACAGTCCTGACGCGCTCGAGCTCGCCGACCGCCTTGTCCGCGACAAGCTGCACCAGCCTCGCCGTCTGCGGGTTGTGGCGGTACATGAACGCCTCCATCAGGTGGCAGCCCATCCGGTCCGCGGCGTCGAACGCTCGCTCGGCCTCGGACAGGTGACGCGTGAGCGGCTTCTCGCAGAGCACATGCTTCCCCGCTTCGAGTGCCCGGATCGCCCACTCGACATGCATCGAGTTCGGCAGCGGGATGTAGACCGCCTCGACCGCCGGGTCGGCGAGCAGGTCGTCGTAGCCGCCGTAGGCCTGCTCGATGCCCTGGTCGCGCGCGTACGACTCGGCGCGCGCGAGGTCCCGGCTGGCAACGGCGACGATGTCGACGCGGTCGGACTTGCGCGCGCCCGCGAGCACATGCCGGTTGATGCGGGCGGTCGAGAGGATCCCCCAGGCGAAGGGCATCAGGGGACGAGGATGAGCTTGCCGGTCGTACGGCGGCCTTCGAGGTCCTCGTGCGCTTGCCGTGCCTCCGACAGCGGGTAGCGCCCGCCGATTCTGAGCTCGAGCTTCCCGTCGGCGATCCACTCGAACACCTCGCCGGCCCGCCGGAGGAGCTCGATGCAGTGATCCTGTTCGCTCCTGCGGGCGAGCTCGTGCCCGCGGCGCTCGGCCACGTCCGCAAGGGCGGCTCGGTGGTCTGCGCTGGAATCCACATGAGCGACGTGCCGTCCTTCCCGTACGAGCTGCTGTGGGGCGAGCGAATTCTCCGCTCGGTCGCGAACCTCACGCGCGCGGACGGCGAGGAGTTCCTCGCGCTCGCTCCGAGGATCCCGATCCGCACCGAGGTCGAGACCTTCACGCTGGAGGACGCGAACGAGGCGCTCGACCGCGTGCGGCGCGGCACGCTGCGGGGAGCCGCCGTCGTCCTGCCCTGACCGGGGGAACCTCGCCCGGGCGCAGGGTGTAGAAGAACTGCATGCCGGGCCGAGCCCTCACCTGCTGCTTCGTCCTCGCCGTGGCCGCGCTCGTCGCACCGGCCGCGACCGCGAAGGGCTTCGGCCCCGGAGACCTGCGGATCTGCGATGCCGACCGCTGCGTCGCGATCACGAAGCGCTCCGTGCTCCCGCTCCTCGGCGCGTTCTACTACCACGGCGGCCGGCCCCCTACCGCGCGCTCGCCCGGACTCGGCGCGCCTGCGTTCGAGCTGAGGTTCGACAACGGCTACGTCACGGGGATCGTCGCCACAGCGCAGCTCGACCGGTTCCTGAGCTACGGCGTGAATCTCGGGCACTTCCGCCGCGGGATCTGGTATCGAGTGCCGCCGCGCGCGGCCGCCGAGCTACGCCGGCTGAGCGCCGGCCTCCGGCCGCTCCGCGTGACGAGAGCGGCGCTCGCACGGTCCCGCTAGAACCGCCCGAGCTCGACGAGCGCGTCCGGATCGGACGCGTGGTCGACCTGGAGGGTCGTGTGCTCGATGTGGAACTCGCGCGCGAGCATCGTCTCCAGTTCGCGGCGGCGCCCGTGGCAGTCGTCGCCGGGCCGCACGAGAACGTGCGCCGAGAGCGACGGAAACCCCGAGGTGATGGTCCAGATGTGGAGATCGTGGACGTCCACGACACCCGGAGAGCCCGCGAGCGCGACGCCGATGGCCCGCGCGTCGAGATCCCGTGGCGCCGCCTCGAGCAGGATCCCCACCGAGTCGCGGAGGATCGTCCACGAGCTCACGAGGATCAGGATCCCGATGAGGATGCTCACGATCGGGTCGGCCTCGAGCCAGCCGGTGAGCAGGATCGTGACGGCGGCGACGATGACGCCGAAGGACCCGAGGAGGTCGGCGAGCACGTGCCGGAACGCCGCCTCGACGTTGAGGCTCCCGCTGCGCGCGCGGAAGAGGACCGCCCCGGCGGCCACGTTCACACCGACGCCGACGAGCGCGATCGCGAGCATCCAGCCGCCGAGGATCTCCGGCGGGTCGTCGAGCCGCGTGATCGCGGCGTAGAAGATCCAGATCGAGAGCGCGACGAGCGTGACGCCGTTCGCAAGGGCCGCCAGCACTTCCGCGCGCCGGTACCCGAACGTCCGCTCCGGCGTCGCCGGCTTCGTGCCGAGCCAGACCGCGAGCAGCGCGAGTGCGAGCGCGACGTTGTCGGAGAGCATGTGCACCGCGTCCGCGAGGAGCGCGAGGCTGCCGGTGAGGACACCGCCGACGACCTCGACGGCGGTATACGTCGCGGTGAGCGCGAGCGCGATGGCGAGCGCCCGTCCGTTCGCGGAACCGTGCTGGTGGTCGTGGGCCATGCGAGGGTTCTACCGTCTCGGACGGCATGGGGCATCATCGGGCTATGCGCGCCAAGGTCCTCGCGATCGTCGCCGTCGTGGCGCTGGCGTCTGCGCTCGTCGTCGTCGTCGCGTCGGCAAGGACGACCGCAAACGGCCTCCCGGCTTACACGGACGGCTGGCAGAAGTGGCCGAAGATCAACCGCAAGGCGTTCCGCAGTACCGGACCGCTCTCGAGCGCGCACACCGGCCTGAAGAACGTCTACGCGAGCAAACGGAAGGTGCGCTCGAAGTACCCGAACGGCACCGTCATCGTGAAAACGATCGTCAAGCCGGGCACACGCTTCGTCGGCCAGTTCGCGGTCATGCGGAAGGTCAAGGGCCGCTGGCAGTTCGTCGAATACGAGCGCCCGAGCGCCGGCGCGCGGTACACGGTGCTCGCGCGCGGCCAGCTCTGCATGTCGTGTCACGTCATGGCGCGCGCGAACGACTACGTGTTCACCAAGAGATAGAGCGCCGCGGCGACGGAGCGGCCGCCGCCGCGGCGGGAGGAGAGAACGGAGTGGTCAGGCGGTAGTCGTCGTCCTGCTCCGGTACCCCCGCAGGAGCAGAGCGAGCCCCATCAGGATCGCGATGATCCCGACGAGGATTCCCCACATCCCGAAGAACATGAGGACGACGCCGGCGACGATGGCGGCGACACCGAGGATGAGGTTGAGCAGCATGGCGGGAACTTCTCCCTTTGGTCGGGGACTCCTGGACGCCGGGAGGCGCCTCGCCGGAATCTAGCTCGCCGCTCGGACGCGCCTGAACGCGTCGATCGCGCGCTCGAGGTGCTCCGGCTCGAGCGCGGCCGACATCTGGACGCGGATCCGCGCAGTGCCCTCGGGGACGACCGGAAACCCGAACCCGGTGACGAAGACACCTTCGTCGAGCAAACGCTCGGAGAGCGCGATCGCATCGGCGGTCTCGCCGATAATGATCGGGATGATCGCCGCCTCGCCGTCGAGCGGCTCGTAGCCGGCTTCGGTGAGCATCTCCCGGAACGCGCGCGTGTTCTCGCGCAGCCGGGCGAGGAGCTCCGGCTCCTCGAGCATGAGCTCCACGGAGCGGAGTGCGCTGCACGCGACCGTGGGCGGGAGCGCGTTCGAGAAGAGCTGCGGACGCGACCGCTGTTGAAGCAGGTCGCAGACCTCCTCCGACCCGGCCACGTAGCCGCCGGCCGCCCCGCCGAGCGCCTTGCCGAGCGTCCCCGTGATCACGTCCACCTCGCCCAGCAGCCCGTAGTGCTCGACCGTCCCGCGGCCGGTCTCTCCGAGAACGCCCACCCCGTGGGAGTCGTCGACGATCACGACCGCGTCGTGCTGCCGCGCGAGCTGGACGATCTCGGGCAGCCTCGCGAGGTCACCCTCCATCGAGAAGACGCCGTCCGTGAGGATCAGCTTGCGCGCCTTACGCGGCGCGGCCGTGAGGGCGTCCCCGAGCGCGGCCATGTCCGAGTGCGGGTAGATGACCTTGCCGGAGGGCCGGGAGAGCCGCACCGCGTCGATGATGCTCGCGTGGTTGAGCTCGTCGGTGAAGATCACCGTCGTCTCGTCGGTGAGGGTCGGCACGACGGCCTCGTTCGCGTTCCAGCACGAGACGTATGTCAGCGCGGCCTCGGTCCCCGAGAGGTCCGCGAGCGCGCGCTCGAGCTCGTGGTGCGGCTCGAACGTCCCGCAGATGAAGCGGACCGACGCGGTGCCCGCGCCGTAGCGCTCGAGCCCTTCGATCCCGGCTCGAACGACCTCGGGGTGTGAGGCGAGGCCGAGGTAGTTGTTCGAGGAAAGGACGATCACCTCGCCTCGCCCGGTCATGTCGACCACGGGCCCCTGCGGCGACTCGAGGGTCAGGAAGCGCTTGTACGTCCGGGCGTCGCGGAGCGCGTCGAGCTCCGAGCCCACCTGCTGGTCCAACGTCGTCGTCATGGGGATGCTCCGTTCGGCTGGAGGACGATCTTGCAGGCCTCGCCCGACTCGAGCAGCGCGAACGCCTCTTCGAAGCGCTCGAGCGGCATCCGGGCGGTGATCAGCGGTGCGAGATCGACGACGCCGTGCTCGAGCAGCCAGCGCGTCGTGTACCACGTCTCCCAGATCTCGCGCCCGTTCACGGCGCTCACGGTCAGGTTCTTGAAGATCAGCGACTCGGCGATGTCGATCGTCGCCGGCTCCGCGGGGATTCCGAAGAGGACGACGTTTCCGCCGTGACGCACGATCCCGAATGCGTTCTCGATCGCGCGAAGCGCGCCCGACATCTCGAAGACGATGCCCATGCCGACGCCCTCGTTCTGCTCCTCGAACCAGGCGGGCACGTCCTCGACGTCGTTCACGTTCAGGACGGCGTCGGCGCCGAGCTTCCTCGCGAGCTCCAGCCGGTACGGGACCGTGTCTGACGCGAGCAGGCGCCCCGCGCCGAAGGCCCGAGCGATCGCGATCGTGAAGAGCCCGACCGGTCCGCAGCCCAGCACCGCGATCGCGCGCCCGGCGAGATCCTGGGTCGAGGTCGCGAAGACCGCGTTCCCGAACGGCTCCTGCAGGCAGGCGATCTCCGGCGGCAGCTTCGAGCGGTCGTTCCGCCAGACGACGGACGCGGGAACGACCGCGTAGTCGGCGAAGCCCCCGTCGCGATCGACGCCGAGGATCTGCGTCCGCTCGCACATGTGCGCCCGACCGGTACGGCAGTGGAAGCACACGCCGCACGTGACGTGGCTTTCGGCCGAGACGTAGTCGCCTTCCGCGATGTCGCCCACGTTCTTCCCGACCGCGGTCACGGTCCCGCAGAGCTCGTGGCCGAGCGTGAGCGGAGGCTTCACGCGCTCGGACGACCAGTGGTCCCAGCGCCGGATGTGGAGGTCGGTGCCACAGATGCTCGCGGCCTCGATGCGGACGACGACCTCGTCCGGCCCGGGTGTCGGTACCGGAACCTCGTCGAGCACGAGCCCCGGCTCGGCCCCACGCTTCCGCACGGCGCGCATCGTCTCCACGGCGGATCGATCTTGCCACGCCGACCCACGCGTACCGGGCGGGTGGTGGGGAGGCCACCGCCCGCCACCGCCCTTCCAGACGTCTCTCGATTGTCCGGTGACTACCGCATCAGCACGCCATCGCACCTCCTTCCTCGGCGGCCGCGTGCGGTTTCGGAGGCGGCAGCGGAGCGTCCGCGTCAACCGATCCGTCGACTGCCCTGAGCTCCGCAGCCATCCGCAGCACGTCCTGCCGCGACTGCGCGAAGACGACGACGAGGGACCGGTCGGTCTCCAGCTCGAGCCGCCTGCCCGCCTCGAAGAACGCGCCACGGATGCCCCGCACGCGCACCCACTCGGGCACCGGCCCACGCGTCTCGTCCGTGCCGTCGTGGAGCGCGAGGCTCCGGCGACAGGCGGGCCAGACCTGGATCTCGGCGGGCGGCGCGCACCCGACGTCGCCCGACGCGACGCAGTCGCCGTAGACGAACGACGCGAAGCCGGCCGTGTCGTCCCGCCGCAGGACCGTCGTCAGCGGGAGCCCGTCCGCACGCTGCCCGGCGTAGTAGAGACGGAGCTCGTCGGGCTCCTCGAGGCCGCTCTCCCCGAATCCAGTCCCGGAACCGCCGACCTCCGCGGGCCCGGCACGGGGGAGCACCAACACGGCCGCGACCGCCACGAGAAGTGAGACCGCCGCGAGACCGATCGAGCCGCGTGCCCGCGTCCCCAGGGGCACGCGACTCACGAGTGGTTCACTTGATGGAGCTCGACGAAGAGCGTCCACCCGTCGGATGCGGCGTAGTCGCCGTCGCACTGCTTGAAGCTCTGCGTGTTCCCCCACCACACGCGCCGCGTGGCGTGGCCCGCGGCCGCGAACCGCCGCTCGACCTCGTCGCGTCCCTGGTCGAAGCCGCTCCCACCGGCCCCGTTCGAGTCCACGGCGTGCCCGCAGGGCACAGGGAAGAGGACGAGATCCTCGTGATGCGCGTCGCCCACCGCCGTCCATCCGAGCTCCGCGTCCTTGTGCTGGCCGCGAACGCGCACATGGAATCGCGAAGCCTGGCCACTCGCGCGTTGGGCGTGCATCGCATAGCAGCGTCCATGGTCGACGAACGACTGAGCGCTCCCGGAGGTCGCCGTCCACCCTAGGTGCGACTCGATCTGGCTCGCCGCGCGTCCCCACGTCCCCCAGCCGGTGAAGACCACGTTGATCGGATCGACGCGGTTCGCCGGCGACCCCGGGCACTCCTCATGCGTATACGGATCGGCCGGATCGAAGTGCGCCGGCGCCGACGCGGCGACGATCAGCGCGGTCGCGACCCCGGCGACGAGAGCGGCGACCACGACGATTCGGCCCATGCCTCGAGGGTACGGCGAACGTACGTACGGCCGAGTGCCAACTTCGTGACGAATCCGTCACAGCACCGGCACGGCACTCGCCACAGCCGAAGACGACTGGCTCAGAAGACGAAGACCGGCGTGCCGTAGCCGGCGAACCCGTAGACCCGCTGAGCCTCGCCGTCCGGCAGTCGCACGCAGCCGTGCGACGCGGGATACGACGGCACGTCCGAGTACTCGTGCATCGCGATCCCGCCGATGAAGTACGACGCATACGGCATCCACACGCTGAAGGGCACCGACCAGGACAACGTCTCCTTGCGGTAGACGCGGAAGCTGCCCGAGGGCGTCCTGCCGCCCGCGCCCGTCGACGTGTGGACGGCGCGCTGCACGATCCCGTTCTCGACGGTGAGCAGGACGCCGAGGTCGCGATGGATCTCGACGTACTTGCCGGTCTCGCGCGTGCGCGGCCGCGGCCGGTCCGCGCGCGCCAGCTCGATCTGCACCTCTCCGGTGACCGTCCCGGTTCGCGCGAGGCCCTCCCAGCCCTGGAACGCGAGCAGCGCCTGGCTCGTCAGGTAGTCGACGCTCCCTGTAACCGACGCGCTCGAGAGGTAGCCGAGCTGGAACATCCGGAGCTGGATCCCGCGGAGGCTGTAGACGTAGCCCTTCTCGCCCGTCGTCGGGCGCCACGCAGGCGGGCGAGCGCCGAGGCGGAGGACGGTCGCCAACCTGCCCGCGGTCGAGATCGCGACGTACTTCTGCGGCTCGTCGAGCGCGTTCAGCGTCGTCGAGATCTGTGCGAGACGAAGCTGCACCGTCTTCGGCGTCCCTGCGCTGAACAACGCCTGCGAGAAGCTCAAGCGCCAGAGCCCCGGGTCCTTCCGGAGGGAGCGCAACCTGACGCCGTCGCC
>Ga0081455_10002322_pt1 | contig 22685 bp, 26 predicted proteins | sample TabmetS3T2R1_FD_70207 | JGI IMG/M metagenome (GOLD analysis project Ga0081455, IMG submission 70207) | Tabebuia heterophylla rhizosphere microbial communities from the University of Puerto Rico - S3T2R1 | ecosystem: Host-associated > Plants > Roots > Rhizosphere ...
TCGGGTGCCCCCCAGGCGTTCGAACTCCTGCTCCTGTAAGGCGCGGAACAGTTTCGGCTGCAGTTCCAGTGGGATATCGCCGACTTCGTCGAGAAACAACGTCCCCTGGTGCGCCAGCTCAAATCGCCCGACCTTCTGGGTAATCGCGCCAGTGAAGGCGCCCTTTTCGTGACCGAACAGCTCGCTTTCCAGGAGCCCGGTGGGGATGGCAGCGCAGTTGAGCTTGACGAAGGCCCGGTCCCGCCGGGGACTCAAGTCGTGAAGGGCGCGAGCGATCAACTCCTTTCCAGTACCCGTCTCGCCGCAGATGAGCACCGTCGAACCAGTAGGTGCAACAACCTCGACCTCCTTCAACACCCGGCGCAGCGCGGCGCTCTCGCCGACGATCTCCGCGAAGTTGTGTTCGGTGCGAACCTCCTCTTCCAGATAGAGATTCTCCTTAGCCAGCCGATCTTTCAGTTCGGTGATTTCCCGGTAGGCCTGCGCGTTTTCCACGGCGATGGCGATCTGCTTCGCGACTTCGCTAAGCAACTCGACGTCCTCCGGCTTGAACATATCCTCGCGGCGTCTACCGATATCCAACGTGCCAAGAACCCGCTCATGGAGCAGGAGCGGGACCGAGCACAACACTCGCACTCCTTGATCAAGACAGTATTTAGCGCATCGCGATTCTACAGCCAGGCGTCTCAAGTCCCGCTCACCAAGGAGCGCCGGCTGCCGGGTACTGATCGCGATGGCGGCCGGTGATTTCAAACAGCCGTCAGAGTCCATTTGTCCTTCTTCGATGAGGGACTCGTTTTTTGCAAAATGCAGCAGGTGGACGCGGTAGCGACGCGTGACCTCGTCATACAGGATCAAGCCTGAGTCATCATGCTGAATGACGCTTCGCAGGCAGCCACTAACGGCGGCGAAAAGGTCATCCAGGCTCAAGTGGGAGACCACCGCGTTGTTCACTGCCAACAGAAGACGCACGCGGTCCCGCTCGTGTCTCAGTTGCTCCTGAGCAGACTGGGCACTCTCCTCGTGCAGCACGTTGTCCACCGCAACCGCAACCTGCTTCGCGACGTGCTGCATAAAGTTGACCTCTGCCTCCTCATAGACTCGCCGGTGCATGCTCCCGAATCCCAGCGCGCCCAGACGGCGCAGTGCCGTAGTGAGAGGTACCACGCAGTAAGACCGCGCGCCATTCTCGCGCAGCAAAGGCGTCAACTTAGGGAACCGGCTTGCCGCTGACGCGTCCTCGATGTCGATCATCAGGGCCTCTTGGCTTCGCCACACCAACCCCGCGGGAGATTGATCGATCGGTAATTCCAGGCCCGCTCTGATCGTGGCTGTCTCCGGTGCCACCAAGGTGTGCAACCGCATGACCTCGCGCGCGGGATCATGCAAGACGAGATTAATGAAGTCGAAGGGCACGATGCGCGGGAGTCGGTGGGCGAGATCCTGAAGCAGCTCGTGCAGATTCCGGTGCACGGCGATGGCCTCGGAAATCTCGAGCAGAGCCTGGTACTGGCTGTTGTGGAGACCCGGCTCTTGCGGTCGAAGTATTTGCCCGTTCACAGCCTCAAGCATGTATACCGACCAACAGGCCGTTCAAGACGGCCTTCTTTCTATCGATTGATCCCCGCCATCCGACAGCACCACGGTTGTTATGCACGCCGGAGGCCTTGGCTCCTCATCTCACTCCATGGTCGAACAGGCCGACCAAAAATCGACAGGCTCAGTCACCATATTCATCGTCGTGTCATGCCCCGGGTTAATGGTGACGGAGCACTCATGATCGCTGTCCCCGTACGATATCGTCTATGATCGCTTTGTTCATGCACCCTTCCGCAACAAGTTCAGCGCCGTGCCGATGCATCTCAAGCAGTAAGTCCCTCCCCTGATCGTCAATAAAGGTTACGGCGCATAGCAGGACTCTAACGGATCGGTCGGAGTTGGTGACCTCTTGCCAGCAGCCTTTCAGTTCCTGTACCCAGGGGCCTCCGAGTTTTCCTTCGAGTTCAAAAGTGGTTCCCGTCGGATCAGTTCGAGTCGTGATTTTTAACATCAGTTTTAGAGGGTTGCGTCAGTTCGACGTCACGGAGCGATGCAGGATGATCTCCAGCCCATCCTGGTAGATCTCCAGTTTTTAACGATTGTCAGGGCAAGGCCTATGCCAAAGCATTTTGGGGTCTCAAGGACGCCAAAGTTGTCGCGAATCAGGAAAGTTTACGGCTGTGACGGGTTCTAGACTAGTTACTCGCCCTGGGCCCGAAGAGAGTGCCGATCTATCGGCACCCGCCGAAATGACAGCGTTTGCGGGCAAGGCAGCGCCGTTGATGGGTCCAACCCGTCAAAGATAATCGCGCGTTTCGATGCGGAATTTTTGCCGGTAGTTCGTTTCGTTGCGGATACGCGTTCAAAAACACAATTACATGATCTGAGCCTCTTTGACGTTGACTTGGGATTTAACCATACAACCTGTCCTCATTTTTCTCACTTCAAAGAACAACTTCAGCCCCAGCCGTTTCACTTTCCTTGCGAATCCTTATCTGACCCGTCCAACCATTGATAATCAATTCGCCCTGGAATCAAGTACAGAAGCGGAATCAAAGCAAAGATTACCAGGCTTAATCGTGGGCTCACCAAGGAAGCACAAATTGCCAAGATCGAAGCAGCGGGACCCATCGCGATCCGATATTTGGCCAGCCGGACCACTTCCGGATCTATATGTCTCTCGACGAACCGGTAGTTACCCGCCGCGTATGACCAGTGAGCGTAAAGAAATCCTCCTACCATACGTCTTGCTTTTCAAAGCGCGAGGTTATGAACTCCAAGGATGCGCGTCAGCGTGGCAACCATGCGCCCCGCTTCGCGCCGGCGCCGGAATAGATGATCGCTAGGGTCTATCACATGTTCAGTTTCATTACTGGCCGTACTTCAATTTCGGCTCGTGGAACAGTGGCGCAGAGGAGCCGATCGCACCATCCGAATGCTATGCACTCTCACGCAGGCGGGCTCCTCGCGCATTACTCTGCTGAGCCGTTTCGCCTATCATACACTCAGGCGCAACAGGCCTCACCTCTACCGTAGCGCCGTACTCCAAGGCTGGGAAGTCTTTAGCAATCTCGGCCGCCTCGTCCAGGCTTCCCACCTCAAGCAAGAAAAAGCCACCAATAGCTTCTTTAGATTCTGCAAATGGACCGTCTGACACCGAGCGGCCTCTTTTCTGGGAGACAATCTTGCCTTCGTGGAACAAGGGTTTTCCGGCCTTGGCCTTGCCTTCGGCGGTCAAACGGTCGAACCAGGCTTTCATCTGGTTCACGATCTGTTGGATTTCTTCCGGTGAAAGGTCCCTGTGCCAATCCGTGCCCCGGAATAACAGCATGTATTCTGATTTTGTCGGTGTGCTCATAATTCCTCCTTTTAGGATGTTTGGTTCGCTTGTTGACATAGATTTTTCGACTGCGCGCCCTTCAACTATAAATGAGTTCCCCAATGTGCTCATCCGGATCAAATGCCCGAGCGCTTGGGCTCGTTGTCATACCCTTCGTGGCGACGAAGCCACGCCATACTGTAGGGCAACCCTTCTTCATCGCGGCCCTTCGGCGTTCAGCTTCTTCTCCTCTAGATAGACCAAGCACAGGTACTTCATAGCTCCCTACTTAATCACAGAGCCCTGGTTCTGACACTGAATAGTCGTTCGGGCGAACCTCAAATCGACGGCAGTATTGCGCCTTCGTTTGGGAATCAATTCCGCCTCACCCGACGAAAGTGGTCAATCGCCACGCCCGGACATTTCCGTGCTCGTGTTTTCGCTAGCGTGGTCATTGTCTTGTCTCGTTTAGATTCTAGTCGACGAGTTAGCTACAGATCATGTTGACGACAGTGCCGGTCATAGAGCCGGCGTAGTCTGAAGCCACAAGGACCGCCAGGTTGCCGACCTCCGCCGACACGCGGGATGAGCGCGCGTTCAGTCGTCTGGGTCCGGCCTTCGCCGGTCGCTCAGCCGCGCGCCCTTCGGAAGGGCGGTGGCATCCCCCTCATCTCGATCGGCGGATAGTAATGTCCGTCGCCGAGCGATATCACAGCCTGCCAGTACTCCGGCGTGGCCGCGACCTGGCCGGTGAGCGCCGGATCCGAGAGCACGATCGCCTGGCGGCGGAAACTCCAGCTCTCCGGTCGGAGGCGAACCGCCTCTTCGAGGTGTGGCCGGGCGGCGTCCGGCCTGCCGGACCGGTGAAGATGCGCGCCGACCCGGAAGTGCGCGTCCGCAAGAGCCTCGCTTCGTGTCGGGCTCGTCATGCGCCGCTGGACCTCTTCGGGCAAGAGTAAATGCTCGCTCTTTGCGCCCTTCGCGATCCAGTCGCGGAGCGCATCGACGTAGATCCGCCGGCGGCGCTTGTTGTCGGCGGCAGCCTCCGCGGGCATCTCGAAGGTCGTCGTGTTCATCGCCCGGAAGCCGTCGCCCATCCCGGCAGGCTCGGGCGGCCGGACGATTCGTCCCGCCTCGTCGATCCAGACCGCGGTCGGCACATTGACGATGCCGTAGAGCTCCGCGACGGCGTGATCGCGGTCGATCAAGCACGGATACGTCGGCACGCCGGCGCGCTTTAAGAACTCCGCGTCCCAGCCCATGATGTCGAGGATTGTCTGGGGCACGTCGCCGACCGCCGTGGGGCGGATGAACTCGCGCACGACGGCTGCACCAGCGATGTCCAACGCGATGCCGAGGATGATGAACCCCTGGTCCCGGGTCTCCTCGTAGATGCCCTGCCAGACCGGCAGGTCGTGGCGGCAACCTCACCAAGAGGCCCAGCAGTATAGGAGTACCTTCTTCCCGCGGTAGTCGCTGAGGGAGTGCATGCTTCCGTCGAGATCGGGAAGGGTGAAGTCGGGGGCCTCGACGGTGCGCGGTGCCGCGGGCGAGGTTGCAGAGCCGAAAGCCCAGACGCCGTTCGCAGCATCTGCGACGGCCGGCTGCCCAAGGTAGTCAGTGAACGCAGCGAGATCAATCCGCCCAGCGCGCTCATCGATCCACTGCTTCCCGGGGGGAATCGGGACGCAGGTCTCGCCGAGGCAGACGCCTTGTGGCTTCCGCTCCCAGCCCGTCGCTCTCTCTAAGTCGGCGAAGGAGAGCCAGAGTCCGCCCCGGCCAGTTGAGGCGTCGGGGATTTCAGTCACTCGTGTGCCGTAGATGACGGTCGTGGTCATGGCGCCACCTTGGGTGACGGAGAATGATAAAGTTTCATCGTTTACTCCAGCAATTATTGAAGACACGACTGCGAATCTCACTCAGAGCTGCTTCTTACGATGGTTTTCGTCGTTTCATCAATACGGCGAATAGAGTTTTTTCCAATGGGGAGGGTAGGTCTTTTCGTAGCCGGGGATTGCCTCTACCCGTTTCACCCACATTGCGATATTCGGATATCTTTGGTTCAAGGGAGAGACCCCTAGATTCAGGGGCTTTGCTGCATCCTTAGAGGCGGCGCGCAACAGCGTTTGAACGAGCGGGAAAAGAGCGATATCAGCCGCTGAAATCTGCTGCGAGCCTGCTATCCAAACCGAATGGGACAGAGCCGCGTTTATGCGTTCCAGCTCCTGACGGATCGTTGCGGCCGCCGACTGGATCTCGTCAGTTTTTTCCAGACCTCGGCCGAAATATAATCGAGTAACCACTTTGAACGCGGGCTCAAGCAGATAAGAGTCCGTTTCCGAGATCGCGCGCCATATCTGCCCGGTCTCCTGCGCGGTCGTGCCGAAGATGGACGGTTCGGGATGCTTTCGATCCAGATAGGCCATGATTGCAAGCGATTCGTAGGGCACAAAGTCTCCATCTTTTAACGTAGGCACCTTCCCGCGCGGGTTCAGCTTGAGATACCTGGGCGATTTGTGCTCTTCTCTGGAGGCCTCCAAGAGTTTTGACTCGTAGGGCAACCGTTTCATCTCGAGTGTCAACATCACACGCCACGAAAACGGGCTGCCGCTAACCCAATAAAGTTCCAGTGCCATAGTCTTTTCTCCTTTTCCGTCGGATTAAAACCGACCGTTGGTTTCAGCTCTTGCCAATCGGCTACTTCGTCGGACTTGCCCCCTCCAAGAATTTAGGCAAATCCAAATTTATGTAATTTCGCGCTTGAGCGCTTGAAGATTTCATCTTCATCGCAAAGGTTGAACTCGTGCTCATATTGATTTTATTTTGCTAATTCTCGGCTGTGTTGACGCTAGCCGTCGCTTCCTCGTCGAGCGGCCGAATCTCGAAAGCGGCCACGCGAATACCCGGATGCTTCGACATCAATTCGACTGCGTGATTGAGATCATCCGCATCGAGCAAGAGAATACCGCCTACTTGTTCTTTGGTCTCAGCGTAGGGACCATCCGTGATGGACACCTTGCCGCCGCGCCGGCGTAGTGTTTTTGCCCTCCCCGCACTTTGCAGCGCCTCCAAACGAACGAAGTGACCGTCCCTTCGGAGGACGTTGTCATATGCGACACATTCCTCGATGAAGGTCTCGCGCTCACTTTCAGACAGGCGGTCAAATTTCTTCTCATCCCAGTACGAAAGGCATAGAAACTTCACAGGTGCGTACTCCTGCAAACGTTACGAAGTTAACCCGTAACTTCTCCACACTGGATAGTCGCTTAGCGGAACCCAAAATCGACAAATCTATACCCCTGATCATCGGAGTCTTCGCTTAAAGTCCCGAAAGCACCGTCTCTTGCCAATCAGGACGCGAGCGGATCGCATCCATGTACGCGCGAAACTTTGGGAACTCCTCACAGCTGAAGCCTGTCTTCTCTGTGATGTTAAGTATCGGCGCCTAGGCGCAATCCACCAGCGTAAAATCGTCGCCCAAGAGCCATTTACTCTTCGCCAGCTTAGCTTCAACGATTCGGATCACGTCGGGCAGGGCTTTTTCGCCGCGTGCGATTGCGTCTTCGTGCGGCTTCCCGCCGACGACTTTGACGGCGATTCGGTTGCCTGCCAGATCGGCCGCTGTGTGACGTGCCCGGACAGAAAAAAAGCCATCGAAGCGCGTCTGCCCGTCCTGCCGCCGATGCCGGCCACATCTTTCCGGCTTTCTCACCAAGGTAGACTAAAATCGCGTGCGATTCCCAGAGCGTAAGATCGCGATCGATGAGCACAGGGACACGGGCGTATGGGTTGAGGGCAAGGGACTCGGGCTTGCGCTGTTCGCCCTTGGTCAAATCAACCGGAACAATCTCGCATGTGAGCCCCAGCTCTAATAGTGCGAAATGGACCTTCTGGGGATTGGGTGACGGGGAAATGGTAAAGTTTCATCGTTTGCCTCCGCGATCATTAAAGATTTTTGTGACGATAATTTGCATTACTTCACACGAGAGTGTTTTCTCGCTTCATAAATATGACGAATGAACAAGTGGTTTCAGGACACCTGCGGAAACGGCTGGAAAACACGCTTGGGTCATTTTCCATCAAACCACCGACGATCACTATCTGCGCCATTAGGGTTGATTCGCCCGGATGGGTGTACGTTGCCGGCGTACCGACTGAGTGCGCTCGCTACGACTGGCGCCTCGATGTACACGTCGATTTGCTGACCCACGAAAAGAGAGGAACTGTCAGCCGCAACTCGATGGATCACTTGAAGAACGCGGGTATCCACGCGTTCGGTGGTATCGCCCGTGAGCGATTTCTTGGGGATGACGTAGCGCAGCAGGGACCAAGTCAGTCTGCGTCGAAGATTCGAATAACTTGAGGCGAGGCCGCTAAATCGCGGCTAGGTGCAAAGTGGGGCATGTCCTGAATGACGTCCTGACGCTGTGGGTCGAGGAGATCCACAACTGAATTACGCCGTCAACGATTTAAAAGGCGGGAATAAACATGATCGGCCGGCGCGGCCAGCTTAAGGGGATTGATATGGACTCCTATAGCCCAGTGTCGAACGATTTACCTGGAAGAAATGGTATTGGATTAGATAAGCTAGGGGGCGGCGGCGCTGACTTGCTAGAGGCCGAGCCAGTCGCTGCCCGACCGGGCGGCAGCACTGTATCTCCCGGCGCGATCCGTTCATGCATCCCGTCGTAGATAAGCTGCTGTCAAGATTCCAGAAAAAGTGGAGGCCGACGAGTGAACACCCCAGCATTGCCACCTGGCGAGAAAGATTTCTTCCTCGATGAGTTTCATGACACAAGTTTCCTTTTTGCTCTGCATGCTGCTGATGTGGCGACAGAAACCGGTGTGCAAGAACTCGTAGAGGTATGCAGCGCACTCTTAACAAACGAAACGCGTGTCTTGCTGCTGATTGAAGTAGGTGACAACCAGCGCGAATGGCACGGGGTGGAGATGGTGGTTGATCGTTTGTCCAAGCAACTGGCTTTGAAAACTGCGGCTCCTTGTGCTGCTCCGGTCGACCTTTCCAAGGAAGTGAGTGAAGATCTGCGTCTCGCTCAGATTTGGTCGGTCCTCCGTGCGTATCCACTCTTTGTTGGACTTTGGTCTTCTCAGATACCCTCGTCATTTATTTCCTGTGTGCGACGGCTTGCGGTTCGCCTTAAAGTGTACAAATTGATTCTCGTCGATCCTATTGGCGGCATCAGCACGGGTGGCAATCGTCTGTCTTTTATGAACGGTCCTGTCTTAGGAGAACTCCTCCGACAGGGAGAAGCTGAGTGGGCTGGCCTTGCCGACCGCCGTCCCGTACTGGAAACCGTTCGAGCAGCGCTGGAAGGGGGTGTCTCTTCAGTCTCGTTGTGCCCCATCACTGGTCTGGTGCGAGAGTTGTTCACCTATGAGGGGTGTGGAACCCTATTCACCTTGACTGACTATTGCCGAGTCGAACGCTTAAGCATTGACGATTTCCATGAGGTCGAGAAGTTACTCGAACGTGGTGAACGAGACGGGTATCTCAAGGAACGTACTCCCGTAGAGATCGGTCAGTTACTGTTGCATGGATATGGTGCACGACTCGGAACTGTTCCCGGAACACTGGCTGGCTTCTGTGCCTTGCTTCCCTATCCTGAAGATAATGCTGCTGAAATTGTTGGACTGTACACGATCACGCGATTTCAGGGAGAGGGCATTGGCGGCCGATTGGTAGCGACATTGATTGCCGAAGGAGAACAGCGCGAATTCTCGTATTTGTTTGCCAGTACCATTCAGGAAGGAGCCCAGCGATTGTTTGAGCGCCACGAGTTTCGCCGAGTTGCTCCGGAGGACGTGGCTGCGGCGAAATGGCAGGGATACGATCCAGAGCGCAAACGTCATGTCATAGTGTATCGGCGAGAACTGCTGTCGCGTTCCACCAGATTCGGAACACCGGATAAGTGAGAGTGAAATGGCCATCGATGGGCCGGGAAATCAGCCGGGAGGACATATGGCCAAAACCGAGCCGGTGGAACGCCGAGAAGCGCTACCAGATAGTGAAAGAAGCGCTCAGTCAAAAGGAGCCACTGGCCAAGACAGCGAAGCACATCGGACTCACGATTCCACCGAAAGTTCGGACCTCCGACGCAAGCCAACGCACCTCCTCTAGACCTTCGTAGATCAGCCCTGTTGACGCTGTATCCATCCATCCATTTTAATCTCGAGGAGATCGAGCTGCATCGCGCCGTCCTTCAGAATCTCGTCATGGAAGGCGCGGATGTCGAACTTGGCGCCCAGAGCTTTCTCGGCTTTGGAACGAATGGTGGAAATCTTGAGTTGGCCGATTTTGTAGGAGAGAGCTTGGGCCGGCCAGGCGATGTAGCGGTCGATTTCTAGGCTTGCGCCCGACTCGCTCGCCCCGGTGTTGTCCATCATGAATCGCAGCGCTTGATCTCTCGACCAATTCTTGCGGTGCAGGCCGACGTCCACGACCAAGCGCACGGCGCGAAATAATTCCGAATTCAAGCGGCCGAAATACTGCCAAGGCTCGTTGTAAAGTCCGAGCTCCAAGCCAAGGCTCTCGGCGTATAGCGCCCAGCCTTCCGTGAAGGCGTTGTAGTTCACGAAACGTCTGAAGCGGGGCAACCTCTCCTGCTCGCGTTGGATTGATATCTGAAAGTGATGGCCGGGAATGGCTTCGTGAAGGAAGAGCGACTCTGAAGCTCTCCGGGGATTAACCTCAATGCCCGCCGCGTTGACGTAAAAAATGCCCGGTCTGGATCCGTCGGGATTCGCCGCTTGATACTGCGAGGGTGACGATTTTTCCCGGAACTCCTCAACGGTCCGAATTTCGAATGTCGCTTTGGGTAGACGGCCAAAGAGCTTGGTTAGCCGCGGCATGACTTTTTGCCTTATGCCATCATAGCCTTTAATGAGCTCATCCCGATTGGAGAAACCGGGAGGAGCGTTCTTGGCGAGATAGCGGGAAAACTCTTGCAGGTTGCCCTGAAAGCCGCTTGCGGAGCGCACGCCCTCCATCTCTTTCTTGATCCGCTGGATCTCGTCTATCCCCAGTTGGAAAATTTCTTCCGGAGTCAAGCTTGTTGAAGTGTGAGTTCTGACTGCCTGTTCATACCAAGCAGTTCCGTCCGGCAGATTCGAGATGCCGTAGGTCGCTCGAGTTTTGGGAAGGTACTCCTCTCGGACAAAGCTGCGCAACTTATGGTACGCGGGGACGATGCTTTGCTGGATCGCTTGTGCATAGGCACCCGTCAGTCGTGCTCTATCGGACTCATTGAAATTCTTAGGCATCTGGAGGATCGGCTGAAAAAAAATGCTCTCCTTGGGTTCAGCGACGATCATAGCATCGAGTTGGGGTAAGGTTTTTTCAATGACAACCTTTGGCTGTACCACGCCGACTTTCATGCCTTGCCGCATGTTTGCGATCGCGGTGTCCACCCAAATCTGGAATTTGTCGATTCGTTTCAGAAAATTCTCGTAGTCTTTGACATTTTTGAATGGATGCAATCCTGTGCCCGAGCCGATAACCGGAAAATCCACGGCCATGCTGTTGAGCTGGCGCACCGGCTGGAGATGCTGGTTAAACTGCAGGGTCTCCAGGTTCCTCATCAATGTGCGCTCGAAAACGGCCAAGATCAGCTGGTCATCCGCGTCGAGTCGATCTCCTGAGAATGCCGCTATTTTACTCTGGTACCGCCGGTAGAGGCCTCGCCGCCGCATTCGCTGCTCTTCGCTGATGACGATCGCAAGCTGATCGTCATAGCGATCGTCGCCGATGGAGGTTGCAAATAGGGGTGCGAGTTTCAGGAATTCTTCGAAATAGTCGTCCAACATTTGGCGCAACTGTTGGGATTCGGCAGAGAGTTGATTTTCGTCTTGTGGTGGAGTGAGCCGTCTATCGACCGTGCAGCCGAATAGGACAACCAGGAAAACTAGAAGCCATAGTTGCCGCCTTAGTTGGCATTGCTCGGTCCACATTAGAACGGACTTGGAAAAGGCCGGCAACGAAGATAAGCGAGATAAGATACATGAAGGGTTGCGCGTGATAGGGTAACAACTCATGAGAGCGCCAGAGCTTGATCGCGCCGAAATTACGCGAAAGGCAATGGAGCGTCAAGCGCTTTGAATTAAGCCCGATCGCACACAGCGGTCACCTAACTTGACCGGCGCGAGGCCTGTATAATACAAAACGAAATAAGCTTATGCACAACAGCGTCATACCAAAAACGCTAAGGTCGAAAGGAAAGTCATGATGTCGCCAAACCCAAAGGCTGCGGCCAACGAACTGGGCGCGCAGACGACCTATCAATTGTTTCTGGACCGAGAGGGAATTCCGGCAATTCGAGCGTTCCATATCGAGGATATTCGTAAGGTAGAGCTTTATCCGTGGCCGCGCATGGGCGGTCGAGGCGTGTATCTCAATTTGGAGGGCACCGAGGGAGTTAACGATTGCCATATCTGCGAGATACCGCCGGGGAAATCACTCGAAGCGCAGAAGCACTTGTTTGAGGAAATGATTTTTGTCATCAGCGGCCGGGGCGCGACAACGGTTTGGCGCGATGGAGGCAAGAAGCAGACCTTCGAGTGGGGCGAGGGCTCTCTCTTCTCGCCGCCGATCAACACCCGCTATCAGCATTTCAATGGCCAGGGAGACCAGCCGGTCCGATTGCTGGCCATGACCAATGCGCCGACCATCTTGAACCTGTTTCATAACATCGATTTCGTTTTCCAATGCGATTATCCGTTTACCGATCGCTACAACGGCGAGGAGGATTTTTTCAATGGCAATGTGAAGGTACCCGCGGCGGGATTCTCGGACACGAATTTTATTCGCGATGTGGCTAGCTTCGAACTCGTGGAAAGAAAAGATCGGGGCGCCGGTGGCAGATTGATCATGATCGAGATGGCCAACAATGTTATGTCGGCCCATATCTCTCAGTTCCCGGTAGGGACCTACAAGAAAGCCCACCGCCACGGGGCAGGAGCGCACGTGATCATTCTCAAGGGTGAGGGTTTTTCAGTGATGTGGCGGGAGGGCGAAGAGCTCAAAAGATACAATTGGCACGCCGGTAGCCTACTGGTGCCGCCGGAACGCTGGTTTCATCAGCACTTCAACATTGGTGCTGAGCCGACTCGGTATCTGGCGCTCAAACCTTTTAGCAGCAGAAAGTTTCCCGGCCTCAGAAAACAGTGGGGCACGTCGGAAAGCGTGAAGACTGGAGGAGATCAGATCGAATACGAAGACGAAGATCCATGTATTCGACACATGTTCGAGGACGAACTGGCAAAACGCGGCGTCCGTAGCCAAATGGATGGTGTTTTTACGGCCGCGACGCGGGCTTGAGAGTGATTGTGAGAAGGTTCTGCTGCATTGTACTGACTCTATCGGTTTTTGGCATTCCTCGCGGGTTTGTCGAAGGTGCTGACAAGTTGCGCATCTCGGTAACCAATCCCAATATGTCTTTTCTTCCGTCAGAAGTCGCTTTGAGAAAAGGGTTTTTCAAAGACGAGGGCTTGGAAGTAGAGATCATCCGCATGAACGTGCCGAACATTCTAACCGCCCTCGTGACCGGTGATATTGGCTACACGCTGATCTTTGGCTCGGTGGTCCGCGGCGCGCTGCGCGGTATGCCCATGCGCGCTCTCGCGAGCCTTCTGGATGGCTCAACCCACGCCTTGGTCGTCAAGCCGGAGTACAAATCGGGCAAAGAGCTTAAGGGCAAAACCGTCGGAATTGGGAACTTCGGTGGTACGGACGAAGTGGCGGGTCGCATGATGTTGAAGTCGTTCGGTCTAGATACCGAGAAAGATCTCAAGTTCATCGCCCTCGGACCGGATCGCGCGCGCCTCGCCGCGTTAAAGGAGGGTCTGGTGGATGTGGCGGTGATTGCCCCGCCCGGCGACCTACTGGGAAAGCAGATGGGATTCAACGTGCTGCTAAGAGCCTACGAGGTTTTTAGTTTCCCTTTCATCGGCATTGGCGCCAATCTCAAGACGATCAAGGAAAAGCCGGAAGAAGTCAAGAAAGTTGTAAAGGCAATGGTGCGGGCAAACCGTTTCATCCGGGAAGACAAGGAAGGTGCCGTCAAGATCCTGATGGAATGGGGGAAGGTGGAGCGTGGCCATGCTGCGGCTTCCTACGATTCTACCTGGAAGGTTTTCAGCCCGGATGGAAATATTCCCCAGGAAGGGCTGCGTCTCGTCCTTGATCAAGCGAAGGCGGAGCTCAAGGTGAATCGGGAAGTCGCACTAAATGAGATTATTGAGTTGGCGCCGCTGCGCGCAGCGCAAAAAGAATTGGGAATCAGAGGTAGCGCGGATTCCTTCAAAAAGTAATGGGAAAAACAGTATGTCGGAAGAGAAGCTGTTACGGGAGCTCGACGAAAGACTGAATCGACTTAGTGTCGAGGGGCTGTGGTCCGAAGCATCGGAGGCGGATCTGGCCACTTACCGCACGGATCCTCATACGACGGTTTTGCCACATCTCTGGAAGTGGCCGGACCTCTACGATGCGATCCAGACGGTGGGTAACATGCACGGCCTCGACGGCAAGGCGGAGCGGCGCGTGCTCCGCCTCATCAATCCTGCGTATCAGGGACACAAGAACAGAAGACAACGCACCACGACGCACACCATGCTTATGACCATGCAGTTGCTGAAGCCTGGTGAGGTCGCCCAAGATCACCGGCACAACTTCGCCGCGTTTCGTTTCATACTCAAAGGCAGCGGCGCCTACACGATCGTCGAAGGAGAAAACATTCCTATGGAGGAGGGAGACTTGATTCTTACTCCTTCGATGACATGGCATGGACACCGCAATGGTGGCGAACCGGTGATCTGGCTCGATGGTCTTGACAACCCCTTGCTGTTCTTGCTTCAAGTGATCACCTGGGAAGCCTTTCACGGCGGCCTGCAGCCCACCAAAAAAGACGCTGATTGTGTCGCGCCCAAAGTTGGAATGGCGCGCCCAGTTTGGGAGAAATTGCCGGAACGTCCGGGCTACAACTTGCATTACAAATGGAAAGACACTTACCAAACCTTGAAGCGTCTGAGCGATGGTCCAGGAAGTCCCTTCGATGGTGTGGCGTTGGAATACGTGAATCCGGTGGGCGGCCATACGATGCCCACCTTATCATGCGGTATTCAAATGCTGAGGCGGGGCGAGACCACCCAGACCCATAGACACAACAGCAGCACGATTTACCATGCCTTTAGGGGCAGCGGCACCACAGTGATCAATGGCGAAAAGTTCGACTGGAATCAGGGAGATTGTTTCGTGGTGCCATTGTGGAGCTGGCACAGTCACAAAAACCGTTCTCAAGAAGACGAAGCGGTGTTATTTTCCATGAGCGATATGCCGGTGATGGAAGCGCTGAGGCTTTACCGGGAGGAACCCGGGGAGGGCGTATAGGCCAGACGGCGAATAGCAAATGGCATTATACCGTTAGGACTGGCAGCGGAGTCGAGAAGACCGTGCAAGGATAAAGGGATCGCCCTCTGTCCTACGAATTCGGAGGCTAGCTTCACATCCGTTGAACATTCATTTCACAGTTGGTCGCTACATCTCCGGGTAGAACCGCGCAACCCAGCGGACGGGTATAACGTCTCTTGCATCGTTATGCCTTGCCGCAACACTCTAGAGAGATTGAAGTCGCAATACTGAACGTGTCTACTCGCTTTTCCTGGATGGCATTTGCGATTCTAGGCGACGCTAAAGAGGAACTTGTCCATGGTAAGAGAGAGAAAATAGGAGCTGACTATTTTCATTGACGGTCCAAGTATGAAGTAGTAGATTCCGGCTGGTTTCGGACTCCAAAGTAATTCTCCGCAGCAACTCGACGGTATTAGAAAATGGTGATGAGAAATCCCTTATAACAGGCTTGCACAGTTGACCAAATGGCTGATACAGGGCGACAGACTACCGTAGGGGAGACATTGTCCTCGAGTGAGGCACCCTCTTCCGACCCAACGATGGGTTCGTACACCATCCGGCGCTTTTGTTCCGACGACGCGGCAGGCGTAACTCGGTTGGTCGAAGTTGTGTATGGCGATACCTACTATCCGCGCGATCTTTATGACCCCGACAGGATCGTTCAGCTCAACGCAGCCGAAAGGCTGGTGTCTGTGGTCGCTCTGGATTCGGCGGGCCAAGTGATCGGCCATTATGCTCTCGAACGGCTGGATCTGGGAGCAGTCGCCGAGGCCAGCGATGCGATCGTGGCGATGGAATACCGGCATCATCACCTTTTCGAAAAGATGCGGCCTCTGCTGCGTGAAGAAGGGAAACACCTCGGTTTGACGGGGCTGGTAAGCTACGCGGTGACCAATCATCCCTTTACCCAAAAAGCCGAGGATCACTTCGGCTCGCACCCGTGCGGGGTGTCGCTCGGATTATGGCCGCGTTCGTTCCACAACATGCCCGCGCCACTGACGCAGCGTATGAGCTTTGTTGTTTACTTCGACTACGTGCGCCCTGCGGCCCACGTCGTCCACGTTGCTTCGCCCCACCGCGAAATGATTGGGCGCATCTACCAGCAGTATGGTATCTCCTATGAACTGTGCGAAGTCGGCCCGGAGGTCGAGACCGGCGATGTGGTCATGGAGCACGAACCGGAAGTGCAGACGGGGACGATCCGGGTCCGCCGGGCGGGCGCCAACACGGCCGCCTCTCTATGCGAGGCTTGTGACAATCTCTGTGACGGCTGCGGCGCAAAGGCCGTTACCTTGGAATTGCCCCTGGCCCAACCGGAAACCGCGGAGGTCTGCCGCGCTGCCGAAGAGGCTGGCTTTTTCTTCAGCGGGCTGGGGCCGGCTTTCGCTGCTGACGGGGACGCTCTGGTAATGCAGTTCCTGGCGGAAGATTTGGACCTGTCTTTGATCGAGGTCGAAAACCCCTTTGCGAAGGATCTACTCGCCTACGTGGGTCGGGAGCGCGACCGAGTCCACAGCGCCCGCAGACGAAAACGTGTTTGAAACCATTAAACGAGCAACGGCTCTGTCTTTACCTTTAACATCAAGCGAGTCGGTGCGGTGCGATACAGATCATGTTGAATTGTTCGGCGCAACTTGGTTAAATAATATTAGCGAAATTGAATAAAAGACTAGCCACAACTCTCATTCTCTGCCTGCTCGGTGTTGCCATTCTGTCCAACAGATTCTTTGTCTTGCGACAGTTTACGGTTCGACTCAATCAAAATGTGAGCATCCAGCTGCCGTTCGATAGCACGGCACCAGTTCAACCGAATAGAAGAGCGTTTCTGATCGCGGTACCGAACGAAGGCATCGCCGACCTTCAGCAGCTAGCGCGGGCGATCGAAATAAGACCCGATTCGGCAAGTGCGCTTAGCGACTCTCGGGTTTCTTTAAAATTTCAAACCGTACCTTCCCCAAGGCTTGCTAGCTATATTCTCCAGTCCGCTCTGAATCTCTGACCCACTTGGGGCTACACCCCCTCTGGCCGGAACACAGGCATCCCTGAGAATCCATAGGGATTGATCTATCCGCCGTGGATTTCTAGGCTTCGTGCCGTTTCCGCGTGGAACAACTAGTGTTCCTGAGACGCTTTATAGAGCTTAGCAAGGAGTATCAAGATGCAGGCTATGCACATAGAAAACAAGAAAAAACTCAGTGAAAAAGTACCGACAGATCAAATCAAGAGGATTCTGCTGATCGACCACAACAAAAGCAGTGCCCTTTCAGCCGCTCTTGCGCAGGAAGGTTACGATGTCATTCAATGCGACGCTGTCCAAAAGGCCTGGTATCTAGTTTACCCTCAACGACCTCATCTCATTGTCATCCATCTGGATAACCTAAATGGAGCCGGCTTGGCCGACTTTCAGGAATGTAGGGCCCTGGCGGAGGGCGTTCCAATTATTTTGGCAACTTCCGCTCAGGTCAACGAGACCCTCATGAAGGTCTTGCAGCATCGGCCCGCGGCGATCCTCGATCTTCCGTTGATGCCGACAAACATTCGAGAAACGCTCCATGATTTGGAGGTGCCCCTCGCGATGACAAGATAGTTCGCTATCACAAGGAGAAAAAATGTTACACGGAAAGGATCTGAGACATATCCTCAAGAGGGTTTACAACCATGAAAGTTTGGCTGGCATTGATCTGCGAAATCTCTATCTGTCCTTCATGAATTTTTCCGGTTTAGACCTTCGCAGGGCGGATTTGGAAGGTTGCTGCTTAAGTCACTCGATTCTGGATGATTGCGACTTAACCGATGCCAACCTGAGCAACGCCAAATTGAATCACGCAAGCCTTAAGCGAGCGAAAATGACGGGCGCAATTCTCATAGATGTTATCGCCGACGGTGCTTCATTTGAAGGAGCAAGCGGATTGACGCCTTCAACCATAGATTACTTGAAGTCCAAAGGGGCAAAGGGACTTAAACGAATGAAATCCTCCGGCACCGCTGATGCCGGGCGATTAAAAGAAGACGGGAGTATTTTTTAGACTTAGTAAATTAAGGGAGGTGATTAGTTTGAAGCGCATCATGTGGTCAAGTTTGCTGTTGGGGTTATGGCTGATGTTAGCCCCGTTCGTTCTGGAGTTGATAAATCGAGCGGTCGTCAAAGTGCTTTGGGAAGATTTGATACTGGGGTTTGGAATTGCGAGCTTCTCTCTTTGCCGGCTTTTGTCTCGCCAAAGTCAGGAAATCGTGATTGCAGACTGGATTGTCACGGCCCTCGGGTTTCTCACCCTCGTCAATCCCTTCTTGTATAGCTATTACAATCTGACCGTTGCTATCTGGAACAATGTAATCATTGGCGGCGTTGTGTTTCTTTTAGCTGCCTATCAGGATTGGAAGGATAGCGATGGACCACCGATCAAACATTCTCACCATCGGGCCCACTCGTAAGCTCGGTGAGACGCACGTCTTCCACGTTTCGAAGCCGTGTGTCGGGTCGCGTTTTCCACGCATGCTCAACGCTCATGCTTTAGAGCCGAGAACCAGCCCGTAGATCTCCCTCCGGTCCCGCACGCCGCGCAGATTGTGGTAGCCGAGCGGCTCGAGACGGCGGCGGTCGCCAACCACCGCGGCGAGCTCGGCCGAGAGAAGTACCTTGCGCCCCAGGGGCTCGCACAAAGTCTCGATGCGCGAGACTTCGTTGACCGCCGGCCCGATTACCGTGAAGTCGAGGCGGTCGACAGCGCCGACATTGCCATAGAGTACCTCCCCGAGGTGGAGCGCGAGATCCACCGCCGCGATTGGCTTGCCGGCCTGTTGCCGAACGACATTGAGCCGATCCAAACCGGCCATCGCTTCCACCGCGGCATCGAGGGCCTGGCTGCAGGTCGCATCCCGCGTCGCATCCACGAAAGGAAAAGTCGCGAGCATGCCGTCGCCAAGAAATTTCAGCACTTGGCCGCCGCGCGCGCGTAGTGAAGCGGCAAGTGTTTCAAAGATCGCATTGATCAGCTCGATGACGATGAGCCCCGGTGTCGTGTCGGCGATCGCCGTGAAGCCGCGAATATCCGCATACCACACCACCGCGAGTATACTTTCAACCGAGCCGCGCTCCACCGCTCCCGCATGAACCCGCCTGCCGGCGTCGCCGCCCAGATAGGCTCCCAGCAGACCGGAGGCGATCGTGTGGCCAGCATGTGTCATCATCGCAAGGGAGACGGCGGGCAGTACGGCGCGCAGCAATACTAGATGATCGTCGCTGAATCCACTCGCGCGGTCGGTCGCGAACGAATAGCCGATGCCTGTGCCGTAGGAAGGGTCCCCGTCCGCCCCGAACTGGACGACCTCCGCGAAATAGTCCGAAGCGCCGGCGGCGGCGAGTTCTTTGAGAATAGGAAAATCGAGTTTTGCCTCAGGCCCAGCGAGACGCCGACGCAGATACAGCCAGGGATCTTCCTCTCGAGCGGAGTTTTCCATTTCCCGGATCAGATAGCCGAAGGGGCTATTCTCCAGGATCTGCTCGTACTCGTAGCCGCGGCCAAATTGGCCCGGCTCGATAGTATCCAGGTCCCGGCGCCAGGTGTAGCTGTAGCCGCCCCACTGCGGATGCAATGTCGGCATCCCCGCGAAGGCGCGCCACAGCGGCACGCCAGCGTTTACGAAACGCTGGCAGAGGCTGTCAAACAGCCTATCGGCGGCAGCGCCGCGAATTCCTTCACGGACCACCCACGTGTGCAATTCGACGATTTGCCGCTCGAGCGCGCCGTCGAAGCTCAGCGGGCGCGACGGAACTCGCAGCGAGCGTGACGTATCGGACATAAGCCTCCGCGCATAATACCCTTAGAGTCTATCATCCTGTTTGAATCTCGCCAGCTGTTTTGTCCGGTTGTTGTCAGTGTGAAATTTTTGGTTGGTTCTTAAAAATTCGGTCCGTGCTCATGCGGCCGTTCTGTCGGGAGCAAGATTGGTCAGACTCGGCGCAACCTCGGACATAAAAGCCGAATCGAACGCTCTCGCCGTTTGCAAGTGCCCCAATCTTTGCCGGCAAGCAGAAGCAACGCGCCAAAGCCACCAATCTCGTCGTACAGATTCTTAATCGCCTGAATGTCAGACGCCTTGGCGCCATCGTCATTAGCCCTGTGGCCCGTGTGAAGCCGCTATGGTAGATAGAATCATAAGTGACAGCTGAAGTTATTTCTCGATATGAGGGTCGCCCATATGGCATTTGGAAAAACGACACCCATCCTGCGAATTTTCGACGAAGCCAAAGCGAAGGAGTTCTATATAGATTTCCTCGGCTTCAAAATCGATTGGCAGCATCGCTTCGAAGACGGCCTGCCGCTATATATGCAAATATCGAAAGACGGCTGCATCATCCACTTGTCAGAGCATCACGGAGACTGTTGTCCCGGCGCGACAATGAGGATTGAAACCGACGAACTAGAGGCGTTTCAAAAACAGCTGCTGGCAAAAAACTATAGATACGCCCGACCGGGAATCGAAGCGATGCCCTGGGGCACTCGGGACATGTCGATCGCTGATCCGTTCGGCAACAGATTGACGTTTACGACTGGCATCAGCGCCTGAGAAGGCAAACTTAATTCCCCCAAAAGGCAGAGCTAAACGTAATGTTTGACTAGAGGGGTCCATGTTTCTTATCCACACTCCGCCTGAACACGTAGAAATCGTTGCCCGGGCCGTGGTTTCGGCTTGCCGTCTGGGAGGTTGGCAGTCGCCCGTGCAACCAAAGTTGCTGCACACCCTTTTTAACCGGCTACTAGATCAAGACCTGGATTTTGAAAAAATCGAGCCTCTGTCCCCTGCCGAGGTGGCTGCAACATTATGTACTCCAGCGGAGCGCGAAGAGTTGATCCATCTGATGGTCGCGATCGAGATCCTCTGCAATCCCATCCCGGAACGACTGGAGCGCTCGGTGGTGCAATGGGCGACGACCCTTCATGTGCATGAACGCTCTCTTCTCTATGCTCGGGAGCTGGCGCGGGGCGCATTGACCAAGGCTGTACATGATTTCTACCGACTGAACTGGATCGGCGACCTGGATCGACGGTCGCCTGAGTTTGAAGCGCTGCTCCGCCACGCCGGCGATAAGGCCTACGCTCTAACAGTCGAGGCGGATGCTACAGAAGCTGCGCGCTGGACCGCGCTCAGTTCATGTCCGCGGGACAGCATCGGTCGCAGCTATGGGAATTTTACCAGATGCGCGGATTTAAAGTTCCCGGCCAACCCGGGTCGGTCAATGCCGCGGTCGCCCAACACGATTGGGAGCACGTGCTTGCCGACTATGGGACCACGCCGATGGGTGAAATCGAAGTCATCAGCTTTCAGACTTCCGCCACCCGAACACCTAGCGCGATGCTTGGGCTAGTCGGGGTTCTTGCCCTCTTCGAATCCGGTCTCATGCCGGCCAGCCTAGTCGTGAGCCAACAGGAGGGCCACAATTTATCGCCGCCCGGCGGGGTCGAACGTATGGCCGAGGCGATCGCCCGGGGAGCGGCTTGCAACAGTGATCTGCTTCTCGACGTCTACTTCTTCCAGCATCCCAACGAGCCCCTCGAGGAAATCCGTGCCAGATTCGCCATCCCACCCAAGAGTCCGAGTATTCTCGAGTTCGATCCGTTCGGCGCTTTGAAATTACCGTCATCCAGGTAAGCTCGGGGCCTATTTTTCTGTCCCAGACGTGGTATAGAGTACACACTCAGGGTCAGCGCCCCAGGTGATTTGGCTGAGGAGCAACGTTCATGCCCTACAACACCGCAACGCCCATCACTGCCCCGCCATCGAGCCTCGTCACCGTTACCCATTGTGTCTATGCGTTGCACTCCCTGAGCCTGCTGATCGGCGTCACGACGGCCGCGACTATTATCGGTGCCTTCGTGTTTGGCGTGCCCTCCATCATTGCCGTTATCATCAACTATGTAAAGAGAGGCGAAGCGCGTGGCAGTTACCTCGAGTCGCACTTTCGCTGGCAGATCCGCACGTTCTGGTTTGCGCTCCTCTGGTGTGTGATCGGCGGCATGCTGTTCATCACTCTCTTGGGCATTCCGCTTGCGCTGACGGTTTTCTTCGCAGCCGGACTGTGGGCCATCTATCGGATCACTCGCGGATGGCTGGCGCTACGGGATCGAAAGGCGATGTATGAATAGACAGTGTGTTGATCCGATAGTGCTTGATCGCTACCATGATCCAAAGATAAAAGGCTATAGTTACGCAACAGCAAGTGGCCAATTCAACCAACCGTGGCTGATTCTCTGCGTCGAGGCATGGCGCACAGCTTAGTCGAAACGCAATGATCGTGTCAGTCTTAACCAAACGCCGTCAGGCAAACTATCACTGGCAGAGGAGTATTTTATGAAACCGTTTAAAATCATCGATGGCGACGGCCATATTTTCGAGGACGGCGAAGCGATCGTCCGACATTTTCCCTACAACACGGCGCGCAGCCGCGTGAGGGCCAGCGTGTTTCCCACCCAAAGCCATATCCAGTTCTCACTCACCCGAACCCCTCCTGGATCTTTTGGTATGGGCGCCGACGGTCGCTTTCACAATCCGGGACCGGAAGGATGGATTGAGTTTTTGGATGAGATAGGGCTCGACTATACCGTCCTGTTTCCCACCGCCGGCCAGCGCATCGGACGCATCGTCGACCGGGACTACGCCGCGGGGGCCGCTCGGGCTTACAACGACTGGCTCGCCGAAACTTACTTGCGGCGGGATCCGCGCTTCAAGGGCATCGGTATTCTGCCGATGCATGACGCCGAAGCGGCGTTAGAGGAGTTGCGACATGCTTATACAGAGCTCGGCGTATGCGGAGTCCTTTTCCCCGCTACGGGAGTGCACCTCAACCTCGGCGCCAAACCCTACTGGCCGGTATACGCGGAAGCGGCTCGACTGGGCTGTCCTGTA
>Ga0081455_10002323_pt1 | contig 22682 bp, 20 predicted proteins | sample TabmetS3T2R1_FD_70207 | JGI IMG/M metagenome (GOLD analysis project Ga0081455, IMG submission 70207) | Tabebuia heterophylla rhizosphere microbial communities from the University of Puerto Rico - S3T2R1 | ecosystem: Host-associated > Plants > Roots > Rhizosphere ...
GGCATTCGCGGATACCGGACTATTGCGTGAAGCCCGGCGCCGAGCTCCGCTACACCGCGGGGATCCGGACCCTCGAGAGCTTCCCGATGCTGCTGCGCTCGGCCGCTTGACGTCCGGTCTCGGCCGGTTGACGAGGCAATGCGGTCCGCTTCGGGCAGCTTGAGGCAATGGGGTCCGGGGGCCGGTCGCTATTGCCTCGAGAGAGCCGATGCGGACGCTATTGCCTCGCCGACTTGGGCCGTATCGTTGCCCTCCGTCGGGCGACGCGATGCGGGCGACTCCTGCGATCGCATCCGGACGGCGGACACGTCGCGGATCACCGCGCAGACGTCGCCGGGACTACCCATGATCTCCTCGTACAGGAACCGGAGGGTCTGCCAACCCACCCGTGCCGCCTCGGCGTCGCGCTGGTGATCACGCTTCAGGTCCCGGATGCGTGTGTGCCAGCGCCGCCCGTCGGCCTCGATGATCACCTTCGCGTCGTCGTACGCTGCGTCGACGAGACCCTCGAGGGCACCGCGCCCCGGTAGCGGTGCCTGTCGTCGCGGCAGTGGCAGCCCTGCGGATTCGAGGGCGGTGAACAGCGCTCGTTCGAGTTCGCTCGCGTCCGCTACGTAACCGTCGCCACGCTCGTCGAGCACCTCGCCGAGTGCCACCACCCCCGGCTTCCCGGGCCGGACGATCCTCGCCAGGCATGTGGCAATGGCCTCATGGGAAGTCCGCCGGGTGACGAGGAGCTCGTCGACGATGTCGCCAAGCCGCCGGCAGCCCACCGTGGCTGCGACCTCGACGACGGCGCGGTGCGGCCGGCTCGAGGGAAGCATGGCGACCGCGCCGACGTCGACAGGTGCGAGGTCGTCGATCTGATGCGCGACGGCGCCGGCGACGCGCGCATGGCCGCCGTGGGGAATCGTGAACGTCAGCGGCCTTGATGGCACGAGGTCGTCGCCCAAGCCGTGGAGGCGCAGCGCCGTCTCGTGGGTGACCGTTGCGCGAGGACCGATGGCGAGCAGGGCGGCCCAGACGTCCTGGTGCCAGGACCTCGGCACAGCCGAGATCGCGTAGACACCCGGGTGGCGCACTTCCCAAGCTCCCGAGGCCAGACGGCGCTTGACCAGCGAGTTGCTACCGCCGGAGGCGAGGACCTGCGCTCGGGCGAACGCGCCGCACTGGCCCGCCGCCAGCGCCGATAGCGCGGGCTCAAATGTACGTGGCATGGGCTTCATAGTGCCAAAGAGGTATGACAAGCAACGTAAGGCACAGAAGAATCGCGAGGCAATGTGGTCCGGCCGGCGCAACTCGAGGCAATCAGGACCGGGGGCAGGTCCTCATTGCCTCGAGAAGCGCGGCGCGGTCCTCATTGCCTCGTTGAACAAATATTTGGGTCACGGTTACTGTCGGGGCGTGGTGGACGAGTCGGCTGCCATGGGGGACGTCGATCGGCTCCGGCTGCTGGCATCGGCGATCGCCGGGCGCACGCTCGAGGTGGCCGGGGCGCGTGACGGAGAACGGACATGGACTGACGGCACGACGGTCTTCGTCGAGTCCCATGCCAGGCCGGCCGAGCAGGTCCGGATGGTGGCCGTGCAGGCGTCGCTCGTCGGCGCCGGGAGCCTCGAACCGGGGATCGTGCGCCAGCTCGGCCGGGGGTCGAGCCTCGCGCGCCGCTACCTCGCAGTGGAGGGCCACCGGGCCTTGGCGACGAACGAGGTCCTCCCACTGGTGGTGCGCTCGCTCGTCGACGCCGAGGTCGCCGGGAGCGTCGGCCGGCCGGAGGATTCGTTGGGGGTTGCCCGCGCTCGGGGGGCGATCGACGACCCGCCCGCGAGCTTTGGTGTCGTCCGGCCGCGGCGCCTCCTCACGTCCGCGGAACGGACCGATGCGACAGCGGGGACGTCCGACCAGGTTCAAGGCAGGCCGCAGCACGAGACCGGATCCCGGTTGGATGAGGACGATGCCGACGACGCCGATTGGCGGCGCGCCGGGCAGCTGGTGTCGAGCCCGGTGGGTGGCCGCGGGGCATTGGGCCGCCTCCTGAAGCGGATGCTCAGCGCGACCCGGGAACCAGGTGCCGGCGGCCCAGCGGGTGCCGACGCGCCAGGCCGCCTTGTCCGCGCCCGCACCCGCCGACTTGGCACGGTGACGCCGACCAGTGTCGCGGCGGGGGCCGTCGCCCCTACGACCCCGTTCCAGCCGCGCGGCAGGACCTACCCCGAGTGGGACGTCCACCGGAGGCGCTACCGGCCCGACTGGTGCACCGTCCTGGAGCACGCCCCGCGCCCCCAGGACCTGGCCCCCATGGTGGTGCCGGACGCTCCCGCCTTTCGTCGGCCGCTCGCCCGCCTCGGCACGGGCCTCGACCACACTCGCCGGCGGCCGCAGGGCGACGACATCGACATCGACGCGGCGGTCGAGGCGCGCGTGGAGCTGCTGGCCGGCTCCCCGCCGGGCGAGGCGGTCTACGTCGAGAGCCTCCGGCGGCGACGCGACCTCGCCGTGCTGATCCTGCTCGACACCTCGGGCTCTGCGGGCGAGCCCGGACCGGCGGGCCGGCCCGTGCACCATCATCAGCGGTCCGCGGCCGCTGCGCTCGCCGCAGCCCTCCACGACCTCGGCGATCGCGTGGCGGTCTACGCCTTCAACTCCCACGGTCGACGGGCGGTTCACGTCAGGCGCGTGAAGGGCTTCGACGACCGCTTCGACGCCCGGGCGGTCCTGCGCCTAGGGGGCCTGGTCCCGGGCGCCTACACCAGGCTCGGCGCGGCGATCAGGCACGGCGCGTCCGTGTTGGAGGAGCGCGGCGGGACCTCCCGTCGCCTGCTCGTCGTGCTCTCGGATGGGTTCGCGTACGACCACGGCTACGGGGGTCGGTACGGCGAGGCCGACGCACGACGGGCCCTCACCGAGGCTCGCCGTCGCGGCCTCGGCTGCCTGTGCCTCAGCGTGGGGGCCGGCACCGCGCCCGCGGCACTCCGGCGAGTCTTCGGCACGGCGGCCCACGCCACGGTTCCGCTGCCCGCGCAGCTTCCCGGCTTGGTCGGGCCGCTGTTTCGCGCCGCGCTGCGATCAGCCGATACCGAGCGCCGCGCGTTCCAGCGCGATCGGCGCACGAGGGAGCGTCTCGAGCTCGAGACGAGGATGACGCCATGACGCCCGGGGCACGGCCCTACTACGTGCCGGTCGGCATCGAGGAGCAGGTCTTCAAGGCGGCGTTCCGCCAGGGCATGTCGGTGGTGCTCAAGGGACCGACAGGCTGCGGCAAGACCCGGCTCGTCGAGGCGATGGCACACGACCTCGACCGGCCGCTGATCACGGTGGCGTGCCACGACGACCTCACCACGGCCGATCTCGTCGGGCGGTTCCTCCTCCAGGGCGGCGAGACCCGCTGGGTCGACGGCCCGCTGACCCGGGCCGTGCGGGAGGGGGCCATCTGCTACCTCGACGAGGTCGTCGAGGCCCGCCAGGACACCACGGTCGTGATCCATCCGCTCGCGGACCATCGCCGCCAGCTCCCGATCGATCGTCTCGGGGTGCTGCTCGACGCCGCCCCCGGCTTCTGCCTGGTGGTGTCGTACAACCCCGGGTACCAGAGCGTGCTCAAGGACCTCAAGGACTCGACGCGCCAGCGCATGGTCGCCATCGAGCTGAGCTTTCCGCCGCCGGACGTGGAGGAGAAGGTCGTGTCGCACGAGGCCGGGGTCGATCACGACAAGGCGGCGCTCCTCGTGCAGCTGGGCCAGGCGATCCGTCGCCTGGAGGCGGTGGGCCTCCGCGAAGTGGCGTCGACCCGGCTGCTGATCGCTGCGGCGCGGCTCGTCGCCGAGGGCCTTCCAGCGCGGGCGGCCGCACGAGCCGCCGTTGCCGGCCCACTCACCGACGACCCCATGGTGACCGCCGGCCTCTTCGAGATGATCGACGCCTACCTGCCGGACGATGGCTAACGCACGGCGGTCGGACAGATGCCCGGTTGCCTGACGACGCCAGCGGCCGGACCGAAGCGGAGGGGACAACGTGACGTACGAGAGCCGTGTCGAACCGATCAAGCTCGGCTACCTGTTCGACTTCGTCCTGCCCGAGGGCTACCCGGAGGAGATGCGGGACGACCTGACCAGGTGCTTCGAGCTCGTCTTCGACCAAGGCCTGGAGCAGGGGCTCATCGATCGGCCGGTCGAGATCGTGTTCCGCGAGGTCGAGGGCCTGCCGAGGGGGACCGTCAAGGCGGTGATCGACGCCTACGGGGAGCTCGTCGACGAGGGCTGCCTCGCCGTGTTCGGCCCCGCGATCACCGACAACTGCGTGCCGACGAGGGAGGCCATCGAGGAGCACTTCCGGGTGCCGGCGATCAGCGTCACCGGCACCGAGGACTGGCTGGGAGAGTGGACGTTCTCCCTCTCGATGGGCTCGATGACCGACGAGCCGATCTTCTGGGCGGACCTTCTGGCGAAGGGTGGGCACGCCGAAGCCGGTCTGCTCGTGGAGCAGTCGCTGGTCGGCCAGACCTACGCGACCACCTTCCGGCGTGCCTGCCGGCAGAAGGACATTCGCATCGTCGCCGAGGAGGTGGTCCCTCAGACCGCTCAGGACGTAAGCCGGGCCGTGCACGCGCTGCACGAGGCGAAGGCTCAGGCGCTCGTCCACTGCGGGTTCGGCTTCGGCATCGTCTTCGTCAACCCGGTGCTCGAGGAGCTCGGGTGGGATCCCCCTCGCCTGTTGGGGACCGCGTTCCAGAACGCGTGGATCAACCCGGTGATGTGGAACGCCATCCTCGGCTGGACGGGCATCGACCAGTACGACGAGGCCAACGTCGTGGGCCAGCGGTTCCTCGACCAGTACGAGACGCGCTACGGGCGGCGGCCGGAGTACTGCGTTCCGGTGGTGAACCGGGACCTCGCCACCGTCCTGCTCCACGCGTTCGCGGACGCCCACCCGCTGTCGCCCCGTGGTGTGAAGGAGGCGCTGGAGCGGGTGAAGATGCTTCCCGCGGCCTCGGGCGCTCCTGGAACCCGCATCTCGTTCGGGAGGTGGAGCCACCGGGGCTGGATGGGTGCCGGCTATCTGGTGGCTCGCAGGCTCGACCCGGACGGCAAGACCTCCCACCTCGTCGACCGCTTCGGGCAGGCATGAGGTCATGACGGCCGAGTTGCTGCGACCTGCCCCGGCGGTCGCGCCGGCACCGGGCCGCCGGAGACCCTGGCGGACGGCTGCGGCCGTCGTGGTCACCCTCGTCGGTGTCGCCGCCGTGATCGTCGTCGCCGTCGAAGCGCGCCGCGGCGCCGTGGCGGACCGGATCGCCAACCCCGACGTCACGGGTGCACCGCGCCCTGTCGAGCCCCTCTGGGGGAAGTCGAATTGGCTCACGCTCCACCAGGTGGGGACGATCGTCATGATGATCGTCCTCGTGACGGTCGTGGTGCTGGCATGGCGACGGCACCCCCGCCACCCGGTCCTGCTCATGGTGATCGCCACGACGGTGCTCGTCTGGCAGGACCCGATCATGAACTGGGCGCCCTACGCGGTGTACAACCCCCAGCTCTGGCACTGGCCCGAGACGTGGCCGCTGGTCTCGCTCTCGCCGACCGTCGAGCCGTTCATCGTGATCGGCTACGCCACCTTCTACATGGCCCCCTTCTTCCCGGCCATTTGGATCCTGCGGCGGGCCCAGGCGCGCCGACCGCCCGAGTCCTTCGTGTCGCGGCACCCCCTCGTCGCCTTGGCGGGCCTGATCCTCGCCATCGGCTTCGTGTTCGATGCGTGCCTCGAGATCTTCCTCGTTCGCACGCAGCTGTACGTCTACTCGCAGGTGGTCCCGTTCGGCTCGATCGCCTCCGGCGAGTGGCACCAGTTCCCGCTGATCTGGGAGTCGACGCTTGTCACGTTGGTGATGATCGCTGCGGGAGTCCTGCTCTACCGCGACGACACCGGCCGCACCCACGCCGAGAAGCTGGCCCACCGAATCCGTGCCCTTCGGCGGTATCCGGCCCTCGGAACCTTCCTGGTCATGTTCGCCATCGTCAACGTTGCCTACTTCGCCTACGGCAGCGGGTTCGCCGTCATCAGGGCCAGCAAGGCCGCGACGTCGGTCGCGTGCCCCTGGCCGTACCCCGAGGCGAAGGTCTACGACCCGAACGCGTTCTACGAGCAGGCCGGCCAGCCCGGGCCGTACTTTCCCGGCATCTGGGCCGGGTGGCCGAGCGGCCAGTCGGGCAGGCCGGACGTGGACCCGCCGGCGGACGGCGGGCGCTGCGGAGCCGGTGGTGGCTGAGCGCGGGAGCGTGGTCATCACCGGCGCGTCACGCGGCCTCGGCCTGGTCTCGGCCGCCCACCTCCATGCCCAGGGTTGGACGGTCGTCGCCGCGATGCGGTCGCCCGACTTGGGGCTAGAACGACTACGGGCCGCGACCGGTGCCGGCGCCGGCGACCCGCGGCTCGTCGCCGTCCGGCTCGACCTCGACGACCCGGCCTCGATCGTGGCCGCCGCCGGTGCGATCACGGAGGCCGTGGGCGCCCCCCACGCACTCGTCCACAACGCCGGCGTCGCCGCCGTCGGGTGCGTGGAGGAGATGCCGGCGAGCGTCTGGGCGCAGATCTTTTCGACCAACGTCTTCGGACCCGTACGCCTCACCCAGCAGCTGCTGCCGCCGATGCGGGCGGTGGGGCGGGGGCGGATCGTCGTGGTCTCGAGCCAGGGCGGGGTGCGGGGCATGCCCGCGATCAGCGCCTATTCGGCGGCCAAGGGGGCTCTCGAACGCTGGGCCGAGGCGCTGTCGCACGAAGTCGCGCCGTTCGGCATCGGCGTCACGGTCCTCGTTGCCGGACTGTTCAGGACCGACATCCTCGAGCTGACGCAGACCTATGCCGATCCCGACGGGCCCTACGCCGCACTCCATGCCGGGCTGAACCGCACCGGCCGCTGGGTCGTGCGCGCGGCCAGGCGTCCGGATCGCTTTGGTCCGGCCCTGGCGCGGGCCCTTCAGGACCGGGCCCCGTTTGCCCGCCACGCGGTCGGGCTCGACGCCAGGCTTGTGCTGCTCGGCAGTCGCTTCCTGCCGGCCCGGTTCTTCCAGCGGGCGGTGGGCCTGGCCATCCGACTACCGCAGCCGGGGACGCTACGCGCGGACCCGGTGCGGTTGGCGACTGTTGGCCGTCGGGCCGGTGAGAGGGACGCGCTCCGCTGACCGGTGCTCGGTCACGGACGGCGGGCGGCGCCACGGAGGACGCTCTCGCGCCCGAGGATGAGCGCGGCGCGGGCACCGACCTTGCGAACGATGTTCTCGTGCATCCACATGGGATCGAACAAGGACCATGCCCGGATGTCGGCGGAGGGGCTCTCGATGCGGACGTCGCCCGATCGGGAACCTTGGGCCAGTAGCTCCTTCAGGTCTCGCAGCAGCGCCGGGAAGTTCTGCCCGAGGTTGGAGGAGGTCGGCGGGGACTCTCGCAGCCACGCGAGCTGGATGTTGTACTCGTCGCTGAACCGCACGACGACGTTGATGTTGATCCACATCAGCGCATCGAGCTTCTCGACGCTCGTGGCCTCCGAGGCGAGGACGCTCCGCCAGCCGGATCGGACGGTGGCGGGGAACGTCCCCATGATCGACGCCAGCAGCGCTTCCTTCGAGCCGATCGTGCGATAGACGCTGCCGGTGCTGAGGCCGGCAGCCGCGGCGATGTCCCTGATCGTCGTGTCCTCGTAGCCCCTCCGGCCGAACTCCGCCCGGGCGACGGCCCGAAGCCGTGCAACCCGATCGTCCCCGCCCTCATCGAGCTCGTCCCAGGAGTCGATCACCTGTTGCGCGGCCTGGAACGCGTGCGACCGGTCGAGCTCGTCGTCCGCCGGCGCGTGCACGGCGACGCCCTCGAGCATGATGCGACACCTGATCGCGGGCAGTTGGTCGGCGCCACGCATGTCACCGAAAACGCCGAGGCTGATGTACAGCATGGTCTCGCACAGCCGTTCGGCCAGCGTGTCCACGTCGATCCCGGACCGGATGTAACCGTTCGCCTGCCCGGCCCGGAGCGTCTCGAGCATGGCGTTCTCGATGGCCGTCGGCGCCAGCTGCGCGACGCGCGCCAGCTGGTCGCCGGCACCGGCGGGCGGTTCGTAGAAGCTTTGGAGCACGGCGGCGCGATGCCGCGCGCCGCAGGCGGCGATGGCGAGGCTGAGCGCCATGATCTTCGCCGAGTCGGGCTCGGGCCCCTGCAGGTCGTCGAGCGCCCGCTTGGCGATGTCGTCCAGATCGGCCCGGTAGCGCTCGATGAGCTCGACGACGATCGCTTCCTTGGACTCGAAGTGGTGATACAGGCTGCCGGGCAGGATGCCGCAGGCGTCCGCGATCTGCTGGAGGGACGTCCTCGGCCCGGAGGAGGCGAACAGCCTTGCGGCCGTCCCGAGGATCTCCGTTCTCCGCGCACCGTCTACCGACACGGTCCATTCCTAGCGTGTCGACCCGGTGGTGACGACGGCCAGTCGGGACAGCGGCATCCCTGTGCTAAGCAGGTGCTCAGCCCTATGTCCGACCCGATCCCAGGCGCCACGAGGTATGCGGGCAGCCGGGTGCAGCGCGTCGAGGACCCCCGCCTGCTGGCCGGGCGGGGGACGTTCGTCGACGACGTCGTGCGGCCGGGGATGCTCCACGCCTGCTTCGTCCGCAGCACGCTGGCCCGGGCCCGCGTCCTGGCAATCGACACGTCCGAGGCCGTGGCGCTGCCGGGCGTCCGTGCAGTCTTCGTGGCTGCCGACCTCAACCCGGGCGTGCACGATGTCTGGTTCACCGGGGACGGGGAGCACTCCCCGCGGACGCCCCTACCGCCGCTGGCCGACGGCGAGGTGCGGTTCGTCGGCGATCCCGTGGCGCTGGTGGTGGCGGAGAGTCGGTACATCGCCGAGGACGCCGCGGAGCTGGTCGTGGTCGAGTACGAGCCGCAGGCGCCGGTCGTGGACTACGTGGGCGCGCCCGAGCGCGACGAGCTGGTTCACGCCGAATTCGCTCGGAACATCGCGGGCGAGCTGCAGGGTGGCTCGGCCGAGCGGGTCGACGAGGTCCTGGCCTCGGCGCCCCATGTGGTGGAGCACACGATCTTTCAGCGGGCGTACGCCGCGGCACCGATCGAGACGCGGGGCATGGTCGTCGAGTGGGAGCCGGCGGCCGAGGAGCTGACGATCTGGGCGGCGACCCAGTCACCTCACGAGGTGCGGTCCGTCTGTTCACGGGCGCTGGGGCTCCCCGAGCACCGCATCCGGGTCATCATGCGCGACACCGGCGGCGGGTTCGGTCAGAAGGTGGTGCCGCAGCGCGAGGAGCTGTGCCTGGCGCTGGCCGCGTCCAAGGTGCCCGGCGCGCTGAAGTGGATCGAGGACCGCCGCGAGAACCTGTTGGCTGCGGGGCAGGCCCGGCACGAGCACGCCACGGTGCGGATGGCCTTCGACGACGACGGCACGATCCTCGCCGCCGCGATCGACCACGCCCAGGACGTCGGCGCCTACCCGGTGCCCTGGCCGGTCATGCCCGGCGCCGCCGTGGGGATGATCTTTCCCGGGCCCTACCGCATCCCGGCCACGGCCTTCTCCCACCGCTCGGTGTTCTCCAACACCGTGGGCCGGACGGCGTACCGCGGGCCGTGGATGTTCGAGTCGGTCGCCCGGGAGGTGGTCCTCGACATCGCTGCCCGCCGGCTCGGCGTCGACCCCGTGGAACTGCGCCGGCGGAACATCCTGCGGGCGGCCGAGCTCCCGTACCAGAACGGCAACGGACTGCCGTACACGGACATGTCGCCGGCCGAGACGTTCGAGCACGCCCTCGAGCTGCTCGGCTACGAGGAGTTCCGGCGGGCGCAGGCGGCGGCCAGGGGCGAGGGCCGCTACCTGGGCGTGGGCACGTGCAGCTATGTCGAGCCCACCACGCCGGGCCAGAACCACTACGCCAGCGAAGGCGCGACGATCCGCGTCGAGCCTTCGGGGACAGTCACCGTGTACGTCGCCGGCGGGTCCACGGGCAACAGCCTCGAGACCGCCACCGTGCAGCTGACCGCCGACGCGCTCGGCGTGCCGATCGACCAGATCCGCACGATCCAGGGCGACACCGCGCTGACGCCATACGGCGCCGGCACGGGCGGCAGTCGCAGCGGCTCGATGATCGCCGGGGCGGTCGCGGCGACGGCGTCGGTCCTACGTGACCGGCTGGCGACGATCGCCGCCCACCGGCTCGAGGCTGCGCCCGACGACATCGACCTGGCGGACGGCCGGGCCTTCGTGCGCGGCACGCCGGCGGTCGGCATCACCGTGGCCGACATGGCGGCGATCGCCTACTTCCAGACGCACCTGCTGCCCCCCGGCATCCCCCCCGGTCTCGAGGCGAGCGAGCGGTACACGACGTCGCCGCTGCCGAACTGGGCGAACGCCACGCACGTCTGCACCTGCGAGGTCGACGTCGCCACCGGGGCCGTTCGGTTGCTGCGCTACATCGTCAGCGAGGACTGCGGGCCCATGATCAACCCGGCGGTAGTCGAGGGCCAGATCGCCGGCGGCACCGTGCAGGGAATCGGCGGCGCCCTGCTGGAGGAGCTGGCCTACGACGACGTCGGGAATCCGATCACGACGACGTTCATGGACTATCTGCTGCCCACGGCGGCCGAGGTGCCCGTGATCGAGTACGGCCATGTCGTCACGCCGGGACCCGGCCCCGGCGGCTACAAGGGCGTCGGTGAGGGCGGGGCCATCGGCGCCCCGCCGGCGGTGATCAACGCCGTCGCCGACGCCCTGTCACCGTTCGGGGTGACCGTCGACCGGCTACCGCTGAGCCCGGAGGCGGTCGTGCGCCTCGTCGAGCGGTCGGCCGGCTGACCCCCTCATTAGTGGGGTGGCCGCCGCCTGGCGTGCGGCGGCGAGGATCCCCTGGTAGCCGGTGCACCGGCAGAGGTTGCCCGCTAGGCCGTAGCGGATCTGCTCGTCGGTCGGATCGGGGTTGTCGCGCAGCAGGGCGGTGACCGAAACCACGAACCCGGGCGTGCAGAAACCGCACTGCAGCCCGTGGCAGTCGCGGAACGCCTGCTGCACCGCCGTCAGGCCGCCGTCCTCCGACCCCAGCCCCTCTACGGTGGTGACCTCGGCACCGTCGGCCTGCACGGCGAACACCAGGCATGACCGCACGGCGGCGCCATCGAGCAGCACCGTGCAGGCGCCGCACACGCCGTGCTCGCACCCGAGGTGGGTGCCGGTCAGGTGGCAGCGTTCCCTGAGGTAGTCGGCGAGGGTGAGCCGCGGCTCGACAGAGGCATCCCGGGCACGGCCGTTGACGGTCAGGCGGATGTCGACCTCAGGCATCCAGCGCCTCCCTGCTGGCGGCCGACCAGGCGCGCGCCACGACCACCGCACCGACCCGGGTCCGGTAGGCGGAGGAGCCGTGGAGGTCCGACGGCACGGCGTCGAGGTCGGCGACCGCCAACCGGCCGATCTCCTCGGGATCGAGGTCACGCACTGCGGCACCGACCGCGGCCGCCTCAGCCTTCGCGGCCCGGACCGGCGTGGGCCCGAGGCCGATGAGGCCGATGCCGCAGCGCCCGACCCGGTCGTCGGGATCGAGCTCCACGGCCACGGCTGCGCCGGCGATGGCGAAGTCCCCGTGGCGGCGGGCGAGCTCTTCGACGGCGAAGCCGCAGCGCCCCGACCACACCGGGAACGTCACGCCGGTCACCAGCTCGTCGGGCTCGAGCGCCGTGTCCCACAGTCCGGTGAAGAAGGCGCCGGCCGGGATCCGGTGCGTGCCGCGTGGCGAGAGCGCCTCGAGCTCGGCGTCGAGCGCGACGGCCACGGCCGGGTACTCGGCCGCCGGATCGGCGTGCGCCAGCGACCCGCCGATCGTGCCGCGGTTGCGGATCTGGAAGTGCCCGACGAAGGGCGTCGCCCGGGCGAGCAGCGGGACGGCGGCGTCCACCGCGGCGCTGCCCTCGACGGCAGTAGCAGTGGTGCCGGCGCCGATCCAGACCTCATCCGCGCGGCGCTCGACGCCGCGGAGCCCGTCGACCCGGCCGATGTCGACCAGGTCCCCGAACGCGGTGAGGCGCAGCGCCAGCATCGGGATGAGGCTCTGGCCCCCGGCGAGGATCTTGGCTTCGTCGCCGAGGTCGGCGAGCAGGCCGACGGCCTCGGCCGCCGTCTCGGGCCGGTGGTAGTCGAACGGGGCGGGCTTCATAGCGCGTGCCGCGGCACGGTACCAGGCGTGCTAAGCACTCGCCCAGCACCGGGAGCGGGAGGGAGACGATGGGAGAGCTCGACGGCAAGGTGGCGGTCATCACCGGCGCCGGGTCGGGGATGGCACGAGCGGCAACCGAGGTGTTCGTGCGGGAGGGTGCGCGGGTTCTCGCCGCCGACATCAGCGGGAGGGAGAACGAGACTGCCGCGGCTCTGGGCGACGGGGTCGTGCCCTTCCATGTCGACGTTGTCGACGAGGTCCAGGTGGAGGCCATGTTCGCCGCCGCCCTGGAGAACTTCGGGCCGGTCGACGCGGTGCTGAACGTGGCGGGGATCGGCGGGGCGCAGCCGGTCGTCGACGTCACGCTCGACGACTACGAGCGCATCATGGCGGTCGACCTGCGCGGCGTGATGCTGGGCACCAAGCACGGGATCAAGACGATGGTCGCCACCGGCGGCGGCGTGATCCTGAACTGGTCGTCGATCGGCGGCATGAACGGCTCGCGCCTGCCGACCAGCGTCTATTCGGCCGCCAAGGCCGGTGTCATCGCCTTCACCAAGGCCGCGGCCATCGAATACGGCGAGCAGGGCATCCGGGCGAACGCGATCTGTCCGGGCTTCATCGAGACCGAGATGTCCGGCGGGAAGGGAGCGGCGGCGCGGTTCCCCGCGCTGGTCGCGGGCTCGGCACTGAAGCGCGCCGGCCAGCCCGAGGAGGTGGCGGAGCTGGCGTCGTTCCTCGCCTCGGACCGGGCCGCGTACATCACGGGCGCCATCATCCCGATCGACGGCGGTACCACCGCCAGCCTCCCGAGCTGACACAGAACCGGGGCGGTCGGCATCGCATGCCACGCCGGCGTCCTTCGGGTCGGGGAATGAGCGGCAGCTGATGGTGGCACTCGGCGTCACGCCCGACCGGCGCTGGACCGCGACAACGGCGGAGCTCCTGGCGGCCACCACTGCCGCCGGGTTCTCGGCGCTCGGCACCTTCCCTGACCGGGCGGGCCCGGATGTGCGGCAGCTCTACGACGCGGCGCAGGTCCGCTGCCACGAGGTGGTGGCCCTCGTGGTTGACGACGACGAGAACGAGACCATCCGGTCTGCACGGGCGCTCGCCGACGCCGCCGCGGCCATGGGCGCCGACTGGGTGCTCACTGTGTTCCGCTGCCCCCTGACCGCAGACACCGCGCCCGTCGTCCAGCGGTCCGCCGCCGTTATCGCCGAAGCGGGCGCCGCTATGGCGGTGGAGTTCAGCCCACTCGGCCCGATCTCGTCCGTCCGCGCAGCCCTTGATGTCGTCGACGTCGCGAACACCGGCAGCGGTCGGGCGGGGCTGTTGATCGACACCTGGCACTTCGAGCGCGGCGAGAGCTCCTGGGACGACCTCGGGACGGTACCGCTCGACCAGATCGCCTACGTCCAGTTCAGCGACGCCCTCGTCCCGGCGGGCGACAGCCTTGCCCGCCAAACCATGCACCGGCGGGCCCTGCCCGGCGACGGCACCCTGGCGCTCGACCGGTTCGCGACCACGCTTCTCCAGCGCGGGTGGGACGGTCTGGTGAGCGTCGAGGTCCTGAGCGCCGAGCTCCGGACGCTGCCGGTCGACGAGGCGCTGCGGCGGCTCCACGCCACGACCGCGCCGTACTGGCTCTGAGCCTTGCGGCGTGCACGCGTGCCGTCCCCGCCAGGGTGCCATGTGCAGCCCAGCTCGCTCGCCGGCTCGAGCTCGACACCGCCCGGCAACAGAGCGCTCAGCTCGGGGAGTCGGGGGCTTCGGGCGACCGCGTAGTGGACGACAGGGCGCCGTAGTCTGACGGGCGTGCGCAACCTGCGCCGGTGGTCACCTGTGTCCGCCCTGCGTGACGACGCGCGCGTCCTCGAAGGAAGTCATTGTCGACAGATCAAGTCAGCCTGTTCCTGGGCTTGCTCGCCCTGCTCGCGGAGATCGCCACCGTGGTGCTCGTCGCCGCGCTTGTGGTCCGCGCCGCCCGACCGCGGACAGGTTGGGCCGCCGAGCTGCTCGACGCCGTGCGGCCGGTCGCCCTCGGGGTGGCGGCAGTCGTGGCGATCGTGTCGATGCTGGGCAGCCTCTACTACTCCGAGGTCGCCAACTTCCCACCGTGTCGCCTGTGCTGGTACCAGCGCATCGGCATGTACCCGCTGGCGGTGATCCTGCCGATCGCGGCCTGGCGGCGCGACTGGTCCGTGCGGTGGTATGCGTTGCCGCTGGCGGTGGGCGGGGGGCTGGTGTCCATCTACCACGTGCTGATCGAGCGCTATCCGTCGCTCGAGTCGGGCTCGTGCGATCCGACCAACCCGTGCTCGATCATCTGGGTCGAGCGCCTCGGGTACCTAACCATTCCGACGATGGCGCTGTCGGGATTCGCCCTGATCGCCGTCCTCCTCTTGCTTCCCAAGGAGATCCCATGACCCGCTCATCCGCCCCCGCCACGCGGCGGCGGGGTGCCAAGCAGAGTCGCACCCCCTACTTCGTGATCGGCGGCATCGCCGCCGCCGTGCTCATCGCCCTCGTGGTGGCACTGGCGGCGGGCGGGGGCGGCGACGACAACACGACCACAGGCGGCGGCAACGCCGACCCGGCGACGACCGGCACCGTCGCTGTTTCCGGGAACCCGCTCACGCAGTTCACCGACACGTCCGATGACCCCGCCGTGGGCATGACGTTGCCCACCCTCGAGGGCAACGACCAGAGCGGTGCCCCGATGACCATCGGGGCCGACGGCCGCCCGACGATGATCATGTTCGTCGCCCACTGGTGCCCGCACTGCCAGCGGGAGGTGCCCGTCGTGCAGCAGTGGGTGGACGACGGCCGCCTGCCCGAGGGGGTCGACCTGGTGTCGGTGTCCACGGCCATCGATCCCAACCGCCCCAACTACCCACCGGACGCGTGGCTGGCCGACGAAGGCTGGACCGCGCCCGTGCTCGTCGACGCCGACAACAGCGCGGCTCAGGCGGTGGGGCTGTCCGCCTACCCGTTCTTCGTTGCCATCGACGGCGACGGCACTGTCGTCCTGCGCACCACTGGCGAGCTCACGACCGACCAGCTCGACGCGATCGCGTCGACCCTCGCACAGGCGCCAACGGGAGGGTGACCCCGCCCGACCGCATCGCGCGCTGAGTCGGCGCCTGACCTGGAAGCAGACGCGGGGGCGCGCTTGTCGGGGCGTCGCCGCCGGGCCAAACTTTTGGCCACGGCGGCTACAGGAGGCCGGAGTGACGGGCGAGCGGGCGGCGGGTATCGACGCTGAGATCGCGCAGCTCAACCGCGACCTCGATGAGGCCAGGCAACAGCTGGCTGCAATCAGCGAGGTTCTCACCGCGCTCGGCCGGTCGGCCTCCGACCTTGAGCTCGTGCTCGGGACGGTCGTCGAGAGCGCGCGCCGCCTGTGCGAGGCCGACGTCGCCCAGCTCCACCTGGTTGAGGGCAACGTGTACCGCCTGGCCAGCTCTTCCGGGCTTTCGGACGAATACCTCGAGTTCCTCAACCGCAACCCTGTTCGAGCCGACCGGCGGTCGTTGGTGGGTCGCGTGGGTCTGGACCGGCGGCCCCAGCAGATCATGGACGTCCTCGCCGATGCTGAGTACGGCCGCCACGAGTTGCAGCGCCTCGGCGGGTACCGCACGGTCGTCGGCGTACCGATGCTGCTCGACCGGGAGCTGGTTGGCGTGCTCTCGGTCTGGCGGACCGAGGTCGACCCGTTCGGGGATCGCGAGAGTGAGGTGCTGACGACCTTTGCCGCCCAGGCGGCGATCGCCATCCGTCAGGTCAACCTGGTGCGCGCCCTCGAGGCCCGGCAGGAGGACCTGGGACGCAAGGTCGAGCAGCTCGAGGCGCTCGGTCACGTTGGCGACGCGGTGAGCTCCAGCCTCGACCTCGACCATGTGCTGGCGACGATCGTCGAACACGCGGTCGAGCTGTCGGACACCGACGGAGGCTCGATCTTCGACTTCGACGAGACGACCGAGGAGTTCCACATTCGGACGACGTTCGGAACCGATGCCGAGCTGGTAGAGGCATTGCGTCAGACGCAGATCGGGGTCCACGAGACCCTCGTCGGTCGGGTCGCGGTCATGCGCCAGCCCCAGCAGGTCGTCGACCTGGACGTCGCAGAGCTCGACCCCCACCTGCGGTGCCTCAAGGAGGCCGGTTGGCGGTCTGTGCTGGCGGTGCCCATTCGTCGCGAGGAGCGCATCATCGGCGCCTTGGTCGTGCGCCGCCGGACGCCGGGTGGCTTCAGCGAGGAGATCACCGATCTCCTCGAGACCTTCGCCAGCCAGTCGGCCCTCGCCATCCTCAACGCCCGTCTCTTCAAGGAACTGGAGGACAAAGGCGCCGAGCTCGAGGTCGCCAGCCGGCACAAGTCGGAGTTCCTAGCGAGCATGTCGCATGAGCTGCGGACGCCCCTCAACGCAGTGATCGGCTTCTCCGAGGTCCTGTTGGAGCGGATGTTCGACGACCCTCTCAGCGCACGCCAGGAGGACTATCTCCGAGACATCTGGGAGTCCGGCAAGCACCTGCTCGCCCTACTGAACGACATCCTCGACCTGTCCAAGGTGGAAGCCGGCCGCATGGAGCTGGACTACTCGACGTTCTCCGTCCGCGACGCGCTGGAGACGAGCATCTCCCTCGTGCGCGAACGCGCCGTGGAACACGACATCGAGCTCGATCTTCGGATCGAGCCCGATGTCTCCGTCGTCGAAGCTGACGAGCTGCGCTTCAAGCAGGTGCTGCTCAACCTGATGTCCAACGCGGTGAAGTTCACCGGCGATCGAGGACGGGTCGAGGTAGACGCCGCCGTCGACGGTGGGACGCTGACCGTCACGGTGACCGATAACGGGCTGGGCGTCGGCCCCGAGGACAGGGAGCGCATCTTCGAGTCGTTCGAACGGGGCACGAGGGGACCGCTGAAGACCGAGGGCACCGGGCTGGGTCTCTCGTTGTCCAAGCGCATCGTCGCGCTGCACGGTGGACGGATCTGGCTCGAGAGCGAGGTCAACGTCGGCAGCACGTTTGGTTTCGCGGTTCCGTTGCGGGCCAACAGGGTGGTTGGCGAGCGCTCAGCCCAGGACCGTGAACCCAGGGTTCCATCCTTGCCCACGGTGGTCATCGTCGAGGACGACCGAAGATCGCTCGAGTTGCTAGAGCTGTACATCGAAGCGACAGGGGTCGACGTCATCGCGGCGCGTGACGGTCAGGAAGGGCTCGAGGTTGTCCGTCGGCTGCACCCTGCGGCGGTGGTCCTCGACCTGTACCTACCGAAGCTCGACGGGTGGGACGTGCTGGCGCTGCTCAAGGCCGATCCCAAGACCTCGGCGATCCCGGTGATCATCGTGTCGATGGTGGATGAAAGGGGCAAGGGCTTCGCCCTGGGTGCCGCTGACTACCTCGTCAAGCCGGTGGGCCGCGACGAGGTGTTGGCCGCACTGAACCGGGCGCTGGCGATGCCCGAGTCGCAACCGAGCGTGGTCGCCATTGATGACGATCCGAAGGCCTTGGCGCTCGTGACCACGGTTCTCGAGCGCGAGGGATGGACGGTCCTGCAGGCCGTCAGCGGCGAGGATGGCGTCGCGCTGGCGCGATCGCTGCATCCCTCGGTCGTCCTGGTCGATCTGGTGATGCCGGGGATGGATGGGTTCGATGTGGTGGCCCGGCTGCGGCGAGACCCTGAGACGGCGTCGATCCCGATCGTGATCCTGACCGCCAAGACATTGACGCGGGACGACAAGGAGCGCCTTCGCGGCCAGATCTCCTACGTCGCCAACAAGGGCGACTTCGACTCCGGTCAGCTGGCCGACCTCGTCAGACGGGCCACCACCTCCCTCCCCAATCCGACTGCGGAGGCACCATGAGCGAACGTCTCATCCTGGTCGTGGAGGACAACGAAACGAATCTGAAGCTCGTCCGCGACATCCTGCAGTACCAGGGTTTTGACGTCATGGAGGCCCGAACCGCAGAGGACGGCGTCGCGCTCGCCACCGAACGGTTGCCCGACCTCGTCCTCATGGACATCCAGCTCCCCGGCATGGACGGTGTGGAAGCCTTGCGTCGGCTCCGGAGGAGCTCGGTGACCGCGTCGACGCCCGTGGTGGCGGTCACGGCCCTAGCGATGAAGGACGACCGCGCCCGGCTATTGGAGGCAGGCTTCGACGGCTACCTGGAAAAGCCGATCAGCGCTCGCGATCTTGGCGATCAGGTTCGTGAGTTCCTCGACGGGCGGGAGGCGGTCTCGTGAGCCAAGACGTCGAGCGGGAGATCGTCCTCGTCGTCGACGACCTGCCCCAGAACCTGCGACTGCTGGATGCCGTGCTCTCACCCCGCGGTTACGACGTTCGGTCTGCGGGCTCCGGCGAGGAGGCGCTCGCGACTCTGCAGGACGATCCCCCTGATCTTGTGCTGCTCGACATCCTCATGCCCGGGATGGATGGGTACGAGGTGTGTCGCCGGATCCGCGAGGACCCGGCGACGGCGTTCCTCCCCGTGGTCATGATCACCGCCAGCGGGGATCAGGAGAAGCTCCGCGCTATCGAGGCGGGCGCCGACGACTTCGTCACCAAGCCGTTCAATCAGGCCGAGCTCCTGGCGCGGGTCCGTTCGCTGGTCAAGGTGAAGCGTTATCACGACACCATCGAGCGTCAGGCGGCAGAGCTCGCTGACTGGAACCGAGAGCTAGAGGCGAGGGTGGGCGCCCAGGTCGAGGAGCTCGAACGGGTGGGCCGGTTGCGCCGGTTCCTGGCGCCACAGCTGGCGGACCTCATCGTGACGTCCGGCGACGAGTCGTTCCTCACCAGCCATCGGTGCGAGATCACGGTCGCGTTCTGTGACCTGCGCGGCTTCACCGCGTTTGCCGAGACGGCGGAGCCGGAGGAGGTCATGGAGGTCCTCGGCGCGTACCACCACGCACTCGGGGACCTGATCTTCCGGTTCGAGGGCACGCTCGAGCACTTCGCGGGCGACGGCCTCATGGTGTTCTTCAACGATCCACTGCCGTGTCCGGACGGTCCGGCGCGGGCGGTACGCATGGCAGTGGCAATGCGCACCCGCGCCCGGGACCTGGCCGAGGGATGGGCGAAAGCCGGCCACGACCTCGCCCTAGGCATAGGCATCGCTCAGGGCTTTGCCACCCTGGGGCAGATCGGGTTCGAAGGACGCTTCGACTACGCCGCCATTGGCACCGTCACCAACCTGGCGGCGCGACTGTGCGGGGAGGCGGCACCGTGGCAGATCCTCGTCACGCAACGCGTGCATGCCGCGACCGAGGACATCGCTGTCAGCCAGCCCGTCGGAGAACTGGAGCTGCGCGGGTTGAGCAAGCCGGTCCCGGCGTTCGCGATCGACGCGCTCGATGCCGCCCGCATGACGTCGTGACCGTGCAGACGGGCTCGCCGGCCACGCTGAGGGGTCTCTCTGAAGAGGAGCGCTACGACCGATTCGACCGGCTGCAGGAACGGATGGCCGACGTGTGGTTGAAGATGCGGCTCAACCAGGGCGGGGAGTCGGTGGTTGTCGTCCCTTCGGTGACGGTGGATCGGGTGGGCGAGCGGAGCGGGACGCTGACGCAGGCGTACGAGGAACGCTTCCTGTTCCTGCTCCTTCTCCTGCGGCAACCGCGCCTCCGCATGATCTACGTGACGTCGCTTCCGATCTGCCCGTCCATCGTGGAGTACTACCTGGCGCTGCTGCCTGGCATCATCCCCAGCCACGCACGGGCCCGGCTCGCGCTGGTATCGGTCAATGACGCCTCGCCCCGGCCGCTGAGCGAAAAGCTTCTCGAGCGGCCCCGTCTGCTGGCGACCATCGCAGCGATGATCCCCGAACGGGGGCGGTCGCACCTCGTGCCGTACAACACCACGCCGCTCGAACGCGATGTTGCCGTGGCCCTTGGCATTCCGATGTACGGCGCCGATCCTCGGCATTTTCCGCTTGGCACCAAGAGCGGCTGTCGCCGGCTGTTCGCCGAAGAAGGGGTACGCCACCCGCTCGGCTACGAGGATCTCATGTCCATCGACGACGTCGTCGAGTGCCTGGTCCGGATGCGGGCGGCGCGCCCGACGGTATGCCGAGCGCTGGTCAAGCTGAACGAGGGAGTTTCGGGCGCGGGCAACGCGCTCGTCGACATGCAAGGCGTGCCATCACCGGGGTCGGACGGGGAACGCGGCGAGATCCGCAAGCGAGTGGAACGGATGGCCTTCGAAGGCGACGACGTGCCGTACGGCGCCTACGTCGCCAAGCTCGAGGAACGGGGCGGGATCGTCGAGGAGCTCATTACTGGGATCGAGCTGCGAAGCCCCAGCGTGCAGTTGCGGGTGACGCCGACGGGAGCGGTCGAGCTGCTGTCGACCCACGACCAATTGCTGGGTGGGCCCAGCGGCCAGACCTACCTGGGATGCCGGTTCCCAGCCGACTTCGCCTACGCCCGGGCGATCAGTGGCGCCGCTGACAGGATCGGCGCGCGTCTGGCTCGAGAGGGTGTGCTCGGCCGGTTCGCCGTCGACTTCGTCGTGGTCAAGGACACTGGGGGCACCTGGACCCCGTACGCCATCGAGCTGAACCTGCGCAAGGGTGGCACCACCCATCCGTTCCTCACGCTCCAGTTCCTCACCGACGGTCGTTACGACCCGACCACCGGTCTGTTCATGACCCCGGCAGGTCGGGAGAAGCATCTCGTAGCCACTGATCACCTCGAGTCGGACTCGCTCCGGGGCCTGACCCTCGATGACCTGTTCGACATCGTTGCCCGGTACGGTCTCCACTTCGACCAGGCTCGCCAGACGGGTGTGGTGCTCCACATGATCAGCTGTCTCACCGAGCACGGCCGGGTCGGGCTGACCGCGGTCGGCGACTCCCCGACCCAAGCCGACGCGACTTATCAACGAGCACAGCAGATCCTCCTCGACGAGGCACGAGTCGCGCTCGTGGACCCCGACCTTCCCCCGATCTAGCCGCCCCGCCGGCGCTGATCACTCCGTCGGCCCGCATGCGCTCCTGTTCCGAGGAGCCGCCTGCGCGGCGCCACGATCCGCATCGACGATTCGAGCACGCGCGCTCAGGTGTTCGGCGATCGTCTCCTGCGAACGAAGGCGAAAGCGCCGCCGGCAACGGCGAGGATCACCACCGCGGCGACCACCCAGGGAACGACGCTGCCGTCGGAGTCGTCGTCGGTGTCCTCGGCCGCTGCCTGGTCAGCCTCGGTGGTCGTCGTCGAGGCGGCCGTGGTCGTCGTCGTGGCGGCCGTGGTGGTCGGCGCCGCGGTCGTCGCCGGGACGCTCCCAGGACCTCCCGGGACGAGATCGAGCACCGGGCCGGGAGCGGGTGGTTCGGGTGCGCCCTCGGGCCACTCGTCGATCCACCGGTCGACCTCGCCGTTGTCATAGGTCTGCACCGTCTTGAACTGGAGCCGACCGGGGTCGCCCGGCAGCGGCCCAAGCCGGATGGGCAGCTCGAGGTCGCCCGGCGCCGGGCCCCCCGCCCAGGTGACCCCGCTGGTGGGGCCGCCCAGTTGGCCGTCCATCAGGGTCGCCGTCCATCCCGGCACGGCCGGGAGGGCCGCCACGGTGAGCGGTGCAGGGAAGAACAGCTCGACGGTGGTCGTGCCCGCGTCCGGTTGCTCGCCCTCGACGAACAGCGTGAGGTCGACGACGCTGCCCGGCGCCGCGGTCGCGGGCTCCCACTCGTTGTGGGCAGCCGCCGGCATGGCCGCCGCCACCAGCGCGGCGGCGGCAGCCACCCCCGAAGCGATCACTCGTCTCATCCGGTGCTCCCATCCCAGCCGTCGGGGCCACCATGCGCGACCCATCTGGTGTCAGAGTCGCCTCACGGCCCCACGTGGTTCCCGCCCGTCGCGGCGAAGCGTCCTCGCTCAAGCAGGGACGTCCCCGACGCAGAACTCATTCCCCTCGGGGTCCCGGAGGACGACCCACCGGATGCCGTTGGCCTCGCGCCAGTGCGGCTGGCCGTCCACGCGCTCGTCCGCCAGGGACGCGCCGAGCCGAAGCAGGCGGTCGATCTCCTCCAGTGGTTGCCCGGCTGCGAGGTCGACGTGGACCCGGTTCTTGCCGGGCGTGGGATCTTCGACCCGGAGGAACAGGATCAGGCGGACGCCGAGTTCGTCGGGCGCCCGCAGCCTCACGAAGTCGTCACGTTCGTCGACCACGGCGTAGCCGGTCACTCGAGACCAGAAGCGGCCGAGCAGCCGCGGGTCCCTGGCGTCGAAGGTGACGTTGTGGATGAACGCTGACATTGGCCGATGCTCCTGTTTCCCCGCCGTGCCCGCGCCGCCCACCGCGTCACGATCGCGCGTGCCCGGGTGGACTGACCTGGGGGCGACGTGGATCTATGCTCCCCGCGTCCAGACACACCTCCTATCGATCGGGGGGCTCAACGTGGCTTTCCGCAAACTCGGCGCAGTGCTCATCGCAGGCGCGCTCTTCGCCAGTCTCGCCGCCTGCGGCGACGACGACTCGGCCGAAACCTCCG
>Ga0081455_10002324_pt1 | contig 22682 bp, 19 predicted proteins | sample TabmetS3T2R1_FD_70207 | JGI IMG/M metagenome (GOLD analysis project Ga0081455, IMG submission 70207) | Tabebuia heterophylla rhizosphere microbial communities from the University of Puerto Rico - S3T2R1 | ecosystem: Host-associated > Plants > Roots > Rhizosphere ...
TCGCACAGCGCCTCCCGGACCGGATCGAGCGGCTGGTTCTGTTCTCCTGCGTGCCGTTCACGGGCGGCTACCGGTGGCATCGCATCGCGCGCGTATGGAGGCGCCGCCCGCTCGGGGAGCTGTTCATGGGCCTCTCGACGAAGGCGGGCTTCAGGTATCTGTCGCGCGAGGCGAACCTGGCCCCCGGGCCGCTTCCCGGGGACTTCATCGAGCGGGTCTGGGAGCACTTCGACCACGGAACCCAGCGGGCGATCCTGCGCCTATACCGCTCGGCTCCGGAGCCGGTGCTAGCCAGAGCCGGAGAGCACCTGGACCGGGCGCAACGGGCGGACCACGCGCGGCGGCAGCCTGGCCGAGGAGCCGATCCCGGGCGTGGGCGGGCGGCGTGGCGGCAGTGGCACCGGCACGGCCAACGGCCAGCGCCTGATGCCGAACGGCGGCATGGCCGGCGGTGGTTCGCCGAGCAGCCGCAAGCAGCAGAAGTCGCGCAAGGAAGCGTTCCCGGGCAGCGAGGACGACGAGCAGCTCATCGCCACCGAGGACCACAACGGTTCCGGCGTCGGCAAGGCGGCCCTGATCACCACGGCGGTCGGCGTTGCCGGCATCACCGGGGTGGCCGTGGCCCGCGGGGGCACCGGGGGCGGGGTGGCGCCGCTGCTGCCGCCGACCGGTGGGGCCGCCGGCACCGCGGCCGGGGGCGCGCGCGGCCGTGGCCGGCCCGGCGCAGGCCGGAGCGGGGACCTGGGCATGGAGGCCGGGCGGTCCGCCGGGAGCGGTTCGGCCGGGCGCCGGGCGTACCTGCCGCCGATGCAAGGTGGCCAGGCCGGCCAGGAGGACAAGCACAAGCGGCAGCGGCCGGACTGGTCGGTGGAGGACGACATCTGGTCCTCCGGCACCGTTGCCGGGCCGTCGGTGCTCGGCGAGGACTGATCAGGGGAGGTTGACCATGTCGGACATGCGGTACAACACCGAGGAGCTCCGCCAGGGCGGCCGGATCAGCCGGCAGGCCAGCGACATGGCGGACAACGCCGGTACGACCGTCAGCGGCGCGCCGGTGAGCGCCGGCCCGTTCGGCAACGTGAGCCCGGCCGGTTCGCTGGCCGGGGTACTCAGCCAGGCCCAGCAGCATCACGCGCAGGGCGCCAGGACCGCCTCGACCAACCGGGATGTGGCCGGGGACCGGGCGGACGTCACGGCCGGCGCCGGCGACGACCTGGTCGTCGTCACCACCTCGGTGGCGTACAGCGGCACCTCGCAGAGCGTTGCGTCAGGGATGGTCTGAGGCCGCAGACCCCCGCAGGGAACGCCGGTCGCGCACCACGCGCGGCCGGCGTTCTTCATGTCTCGGCGCTGCCGTCCGGCCAGGCCAGGATGCGGCAGTAGCTGTCCGGGGTGGGGCAGCGCAGGCCGCGCTGCCGGGTGAGGTCCAGGACCTGGTCGGTGCCGTCGACCAGCGCGCCGAAGCGGGTGATCCGGGTGCTGCCGTCCAGCCCGGGCACGGCGGAGACCGCGGTACGCCCGCCGTCGGCCAGCGCCCGGGACACGTGCGCGGCATCGCCCAGCAGCCAGCCGTACGAGCCGGGTCGGGCCGTGGTGTGGTGGTAGGTGACCGTGCCGCCGGGGCCGAGCGCGAACCAGCCGCCCTGGTCGTGCCGGGGCTGGGCGTCGATGCTGGCCTGGAAGCCGCCCAGCCCGGCCGGGTCGAGGTCGACCGGTACGACCGGGTCGCCGGTGCGCTGGCGGGACCGCTCCGCGGCGGGCTCGGTGTCGGCGCGGTAGATCCGGTCGCCGGCAACCACGGCGTACCCGGCGACGGGGCCGAACGGCAGCGGGGACGCCTGCGCGGCAAGCCACCGCGGCGCGCCGTCCGGGCCGATGACGTACGTGCCCGGGGTGGCCGGCGCGAGCAGGCGGGTGCAGGACGGGCCCGGCGGCAGCGGCGCGGTGCACCACGAGCCGTCCTCCTTGAGCAGCAGGACGCGGTCCACCCCGACGCCCGCGATCAGGCCGGGCGGGGTGGACCGTACGATCTCGCCGGCCGCCACGTCGACCAGCGGCAACCCGGGCCCGCCGAACCAGCGGAAGTCCGGGGAGAACCACTGCGTGCGCAGCATCAGGTCCACATCGGCCGCCGCGTCGGGGTAGGCGGTCGCGCCCTGCCGCATCGGGATCGTCCAGTCCGCCGACACCGTGGGCGCGGACACGGTCAGCGCGGGCAGCGGACAGTACGACCGGATCTGGCCGGTGCGGACGTCCATGGCTGCGACGGCGGCGGGCAGCGCGACCCGGTTGTCGGGCGAGTTCCCCGGGCGCGGCACCCACAGCACCGCCAACCCCGCGGTACGCCAGCCGGCCAGGACGTCGGTGCGGCACGGGACGGCATCGCCGGTGGGCGGCGGCGACGGGGTCGCGTTGCCGCCGCCGGTACAGGAAGCCAGTGCGGTCGCCAGCGCAGCGGCCGATGCGGCCGCGACCGCCCTACCGCGCCGCCGGGACGCTGGGCGCCGCCGTGTCGCTGTCCGCATCGCCATCCGGTACCTGCTTGTCCACGTAGGCACTGTCCCATGTCGTCGGCGCGTGGTACTGGTAGCGCGTCTCGTCGCCGTAGTAGATCCGGTACTGGTCGTCGGGGTTGGACCAGTTGCCGCCGGAGTCGCCCAGGCTGCCGACCTGGCTCGGCCCGGTGCCGCTGACCCCGGTGGAGAACTGGGTGCTGTAGCCGCCGCCGTGCCCGCTCGGTGAGTTCTGCGTGCTGACCACCTCGTTGACCCGCTGCGTACCCAGGTCGACGGTGTAGTTGTCCACGCCGTTGTAGATGCCGGACACGACCTGCTCCGGGAACTGGCCGTCGGAGTCAACCACCACCGGCTGGCCGGTCGCCGGGTCGATCACCGGGTGGCCGGAGCTCTGGCCGGCGCCGATGACCATGGTGGCGATGTTGTGCTGCACCTGCGCCTTGGCCGCGTCGTCGGCGACGTGCCCGTCGGCGAGGTTGCCCACGTACTGGTCCAGGTTGAGGATGTGCGCGCCCAGGTCCGGCGCGGGCGGCGGCTTCCACACCGCGTCCAGCATCGTGTAGAGCGCGGCGTTGCCGGCGTTCACCGCGAGCCCGGCGCCGGTCGGCAGGGTCAGCAGGCCGGCCGCCCGGAAGATCGCCTTGACGCCGTTGACCTTGTCGTTGGTCGAGTTGTAGTCCGACATCGCCTGCTGGTACGCCAGCTGCTCGGCGGTGAGGTTGCGCGCGTCGTCCCCGGCGCCCTCCTTGGCCGCGTCCACCAGCACCCCGGCCGCGGCGGCGTCGGCGCCGCTGGTCAGCCGTACGGCATCGCGCAGCGCCTGCTGGTAGACGGGGTCGTTGGGGTTGGTGTGGCCCTGCGCCATCACCGAGGACAGGTACTCCTTGCCCCGCTCCAGCGCCGCCTCGCGGAACAGCTGGTACTCGTGGTTGGGGTTGTGCTGCGGGTCGGTGGCGGTCGGGTCCAGCGACGAGGCGGCGACGAACTTGAGGAAGTTGTCCCGGGTGTTGGCGTCCATGGTGAAGCCGGAGATGTGCGTGCCGTCCGGCAGCGTCAGCGTGGTGACGCCGTTCGCGCCGGTGTTGTACTGGGCGAAGGAGTCGATGTAGGTGATGCCGACGTCGGTGATCGCGCTCTTGACCGCGCTGTTGGCGTGCCTGGCCAGGCCGTTGTAGTCGGTGGCCGCGTCCTGCACGATGGCCAGCCCGGCCTGGGCCGCCTGGTCGTCGGTGAGGCCCGGGCCGCGCACGCTGGCCGACAGCAGTACGTCCGCGGCGCCCTGGCCGGACTGCCAGTTCATGCCCATGACCTCGCGCCGCTCGGCCGCGTTGTGCACGATCCAGTCGTTGGTGAACTGGCGGTTGCGGGCGGTCACGCCGAGCGCGTCGGAGGACAGCTCGTCCGGCATCAGCTTGTTCCAGTCGTCCGCGGACAGCTCCGGCCCGTCGTAGCCGTACGCGTGCGCGATCGGGTAGTCGGCCTTGTAGTTGGTGTACATGATGTTGATCTGGTGCTTCCAGCGCAGCGCGGCGTCCTTCATGTGGCCGGCCAGGTCGTCGCTGGGCGCCACGTCGGCGCTGGAGTAGTCGTTCAGCAGGCCGACGAACCCCGCGGCCTTGAGCAGCGCGGGGTCGGTGGTGGGCGGCCAGTGGTCGCCGATGTGCCGCTCCCCCGGCGTCGCCCACAGGCCCATCTGGTCATCGGCGTCGGTCGTACCCAGGTTGCTGGCCAGGATGTCCCGCGCCGACTGGGGCAACTCGTTGTACGGGACGTTCCGGGACAGGTTGAGGAAGCCGTCGCCGACCCGGGTGACCAGCTTGGTGACCGGGTTGTTCGGGTCGGGCCGGTCGCCGGGCTTGACGCCGGTCTGCTTGTCGGCCCAGTCCTTGATGTCCCCGAAGTGCGGGGTCAGCTCCTCGTAGTAGCCCTTGAGCCAGTTCTTCTCCGCCTCGGCGAGCGGGATGCCGGCCTTCTGCTTCTGGTTCAGCAGGTCCAGGTACGCGGTGTTCTGCGCGAACTGGGCCCGCGCCGCCGCCGGGTCGCCGACCTGTGTTGCGCCGTACGTGCCCTGCGCCGCGGTGCGCGGGTCGGGCACGTTCACATCGCCCGGCCCCTCGTCCAGCGCGTCGCTGGGGATGTAGCCCAGGTCGGCCATCGCCTTGAGGTGGCCGGACAGCGCGGTCTCGTAGTCGCTGACCGACTGCTTGATCGGGGTGCCGTAGTCCTTCACCTTCTGCACCGCGCGCTGCACGTACGGCTCGCGCATGCTGGACCAGTCCTGCTGGAAGTCGGGGTCGTGGTGATTGACCCGGGAGAACTCGTTCCATTCGCGGATGATCGCGTTGACGTCGTTCTCCATCGAGGTGATCTTGCCGTTGGCGGTGTTCGTGCGGGTGATCAGGTCGCTGGCGGTGTCGGAGAGGATCTTGGCGATCCGGCCGAGCTTCTCGCCGTTGTTGCCCAGCGCCCGGCTGGTCGCGACGACCTCGGCGTTCACGTCGATCGGGGTGGCGTTGTTGACCTTGTAGCCGTCCCCGGCGGTCTCCAAGCCCTGGGTGGTGAGCTGGACGGCGTCGCCCTGCTGGCCGGCCGCGGTGTTGAACGCGCGGGCCATGGCGTAGATCTCCTCGGGATCCCCGGCGGTGAACTTGTCCCGCAACGCCCACGGATCGAGGCCCGCGGCCGCAACCAGCGACTCCCTGGAGAAGTCCGACATGGCAGTCTCCCTGTCGTTGCGATCGGGGTGTGCGCGGTCGCGCACTTCGACGCCCGGGAGGCCGGTTCGGCTCCCACTGTCGCCGGACCTCACAGGGGGGAGGAACGGATGCACGTAGTGGCACGGGCGGTACGGCGGCTGCGGCGGTTGCAGCACCCGAGCGGGAGCTGGAGCGACTTCATGGTCGCGGTCGGGCCGTCGGACGGTTGGCTGACCGGGTACGCCGGGGTGGCGCTGGCCATGGCCGCGGCGCACCCGGTGCTCGACCCGGCGGTACGGGCCGAGGCCGCGGTGGGCGCCGACGCGGCGGCGCGGTGGCTGCTGGACAACCCCGGGGGCGGTGGTGCGTACGGGTACCACGCGCGGGTGCAGCCGGATGCCGACTCCACCGCGTGGGCGATCCGGTTGCTGGCGCTGCGCGGGCGGCCGGTGCCGGCGGCGGCGCTGGCGTTCCTGGTCGAGCACGAGACGCGCGTCGGCTACCGGACGTACCGGAACCAGGAGGTGGCCGGGCGCTGGGCCGAGCCGACGCCGGATGTGACCTCGGCGGCGCTGCTGGCCCGGTACGAGGCGGGGGCGCTGGAGCCGGCCGGGCTGGCGGAGGCGTTCGAGCGGCTGGTCCGGCCGGCGCGGGAGCTGTCCGGGCGGTGGCGGAGCCAGTGGTGGGCCGAGGACGGGTACCCGACGGCGATCGCGATGGAGGCGTGGGTAGCCGCCGGCCGGCCCGGCGATCCGCTGTCGCCGCAGCCGCCGCGGGAGCCGGTGACCTCGTTCGGCCGGGCGTTGTGGCTGTCGGTGGCCGTGCTGTCCGGGGGCGAGGACGCGGCTGGCCTGGACGCGCTGCTGGCCGCGGAGGACCCGGCCGGCGGGTGGGCCGGCGACGCCGAGTTGCTGGTGCCCGGGCCGCGCGGGGGTGGTGTCACCGAACGCAGCCGGGACGCGCGGGGCATCTTCACCACGGCGACCGCGCTGCGCGCGCTGCTGGCGGTGAGCGGCAGCACGCCGGTCCGGTTCGGCGCCGAGCGGCCGGTACGGGAGGTGGTACGGGACGCCGCCGGCAGCGGGTACGACCGGCTGCTGGGCGAGCTGTCCCGGGACCTGGGCGTACCGCGGGACGTTGTGCTGCCGGTGTTCGCCGAGCTGACCCGGGAGTCGCTGGCCGCCACCGCGCCGTGGCCGAGCGTGCAGCTGTCGGCGCTGGCCGGCGGGTTGCCGCTGGAGTTGTCGGTACACAGCAGCCGCCCGGCGCTGCGGTACACGGTGGAGGTGGGCGACCCGGTCCTGCCGCCGTACCAGCGGGCGGTGAGCGGGCTGACCGCGATCGGCCGGGCCGCCGCGCTGCTGGGTTACGGCGCGCAGTGGGCCGGGTTGGCGCCGGCCATCGCGACGCTGGTCGATCCCGCGCTGCCGATGGGTGAGGGCTGCCGCTTCTGGGTGTGGGCCGGGGTGGACACCGACCGCGACGGCGGCGCGGTCCTGAAGATCTACCTGAGCGCCCTGCACCGCGACGTGCCCGGCGGGCTGGAGCGGGTCCTCGGCGCGCTGGCCGCGCTGGGCGTACCGGGCGATTCCGCCGCCGCGGAGGCGATCACCGGGATGGAGCAGGTGGGCTACTGCCACGAGCTGGGCCTGGCGATCGGGCCGGGCGGGCGGGTCGGCGCCAAGGTCTACTACGAGTTGCCCTCATGGCGGCCGGATCAGGTGGCCGGCCTGCTCGCGTACGCCGGGCTGCCGGCCGATCCGGGCGCGGTGGCGCCGGACATCCCCGGCGTGATGACGCCGGAACTGGCCGCGACCCAGCGGGCCGGGATCTCGCTGCGGATCGGCCTGCCGTCCGGGTCGGTGCGCGAGGTCACGGTCACCTCCGCGTTCATGCGGCCGATGATCGGGCACGCCGAGATCGCCCGCCGGGTGGGCGGTTGGCTGGGCGGCATCGGCGACCGCAGCGCGTACGACGCTGTGGTGGCCCGGCTGCTGCCCGGCTGGCCGGAGCGTGGCGGCCTGCTGCACAGCCTGTTCACCCGCACCGCGGCACCCTCGGGTACGAGCAGCGCGGTGTACCTGCGGCCGGCGTACCCGACGGGGTGATGACGCAGCTCACCCTGCCGCGACCCGCCCGCCGCGGGGCAATATCAACCCGAATCTGGTTCGCCAACCCCCTTGGAGGACAGCCGTGCGTCTCAGCGAGCCCCGGATCTCCCCGCTGCCGCAGTCCGACTGGTCGGAGGAGCAGGCCGAGTTGCTGGCGCCGATCGCCGAGCACGGCCCGGTCCTGCACATCTTCGCCACCATGGCGCGGCACCCCGACGCGATGCGGGCGTTCCTGGGCTGGGGCAACTACATCCTGAGCCGGCGCAACACGCTGCCGCGCCGGGAGCGGGAGCTGGTCATCCTGCGGACCGGTTTCCTGTGCCGGTGCGGGTACGAGTGGACCCAGCACGTGCCGATCGGGGAGCGCGCCGGGCTCACCGGCGAGGAGGTGGCGCGGATCAAGGAGGGGCCGGACGCGCCCGGGTGGTCTCCCGCCGACGCGGCGCTGCTGCGGGCCGCCGACGAGCTGGTCGGCGACCACGCGATCAGCGACGCCACCTGGCAGGCGCTGTCGGAGCACTTCGACCAGCGGCAGTTGATGGACGTGGTGTATTCGATCGGCGAGTACACGCAGGTGTCGATGATGCTGAACAGCTTCGGCGTACAGCTCGAGGACGGGCAGACCCTCGACCCGGACCTGGCCGGCTGAGATGCCCGGGCGGCTGGCGGGCAGGACCGCGATTGTCGTGGGCGCCGGGCAGACCCCGGGCGACACGATCGGGAACGGGCACGCCACCGCGCTGCTGTTCGGCCGCGAGGGCGCGCAGGTGCTGTGCGTGGACCGGGACGGCTCCCGGGCGCGGGAGACCGCGGCGGAGATCCTGTCCGAGGGCGGTACGGCGACCGCGCACACCGCCGACATCACCGTGCCGGAGCAGGCCGCCGGGCTGGTCGAGGCGGCGCGGGGGCAGTGGGACCGCGTCGACGTCCTGGTCAACAACGTGGGCATCGGCGGCGGTGGGGACGCGCCGGCGCACCGGGCCACCGAGGAGGCGTGGGACCGGATCTACGCGGTCAACGTGAAGGGCATGTGGCTGACGATCCGCGCCGCGGTGCCGGTGATGCGGGCGCAGGGCGGCGGGGCGATCGTCAACATCTCCTCCATCGCCTCGTACATGGGCGGCAACATGGTCGCGTACGAGACGGCGAAGGCGGCGGTGAACCGGCTGACCACCAGCGTCGCGGCCTCGAACGCCCGGCACAACGTACGGTGCAACGCGGTCGCGCCGGGCCTGATGGACACCCCGATGGCGGTTTCCGGGATGGCCCGCAGCACTGGCCAGGACGTCGAGGAGGTACGCCGCTCCCGCGACGCCCGGGTGCCGCGCGGCCGGATGGGTACGGCCTGGGACACCGCGTACGCCGTGCTGTTCCTGGCCAGCGACGAGGCCGGGTTCATCTCCGGCGCGATCCTCCCCGTGGACGGCGGGATGAGCGTCCGAGTCGGCTAACCGCTACGCGGGGACTGGGCTGGGGGTGGCTGGGCTGGTCACGGGCATCCGGCGCATGCCGTGCAGTGTGAAGGACGGGCGCATCGGTGTGCGGCCGGCCCGGCGCAGGTCGGGCAGGCGCTGGACCAGGTGCCGCAGGGCGATCTCGCCCTCCAGCCGGGCCAGCGGCGCGCCGAGGCAGTAGTGCGCGCCGGCGGAGAACGCCAGGTGGTCGGGCGTACCGGTGCGGGTGATGTCGAACCGGTCCGGGTCCTCGAACGCCGCCGGGTCGCGGCCGGCACCGCCGATCAACAGCACCACACCCTGACCGGGCGGAATGCGCCGGCCGGCCAGCTCCACCTCCTCGTGCGCGATCCGGTACGTGTTCTGCACCGGCGGGTCCCAGCGCAGGATCTCCTCCACCGCGCGCGGCGCCAGATCCGGATCGGCCCGCAGCGCCGCCCACTGGTCGGGGTGGTCCAGCAACGCCTTCACCCCGTTGCCGATCAGGTTGACCGTCGTCTCGAAGCCGGCGATCAGCAGCAGGCTGCAGGTGATGTACAGCTCGTACCCGGTGAGCGAGCCGCCCCGCTCGGCGGCGACCAGCGTGCTGACCACGTCCTCGCCCGGCTCGGCCCGGCGCCGCGCGATCAGGTCGTTGAACATCCGCTCCAGGTCGGTGTTGGCCAGGAACAGCTGGCGCAGGTGCCGGATCGAGCGGATGCCGTTGATCGCGGTGACCAGCGCGCTGCCGTGCCGGGTGATCCTGGCCGATTCCGCGGCGTCGACGCCGAGCAGCGCGGTGATCACGGTGACCGGCAGCGGGTTGGCGTACCGGCCGATGAGGTCGAAGGTGCTGCCACCCACGCCGGACAGCAACTGCTCGGCCGTACGCTCGATGACCGGGCGGTAGGAGTCCATCTTCTTCGGGCTGAACGCCGGGGCGACCAGCCGGCGCAGCCGGGCGTGGTCGGGCTCGTCCCGGTCCAGGAAGCCCAGGTCGAACACCAGCTGCGCCGGCTGCTCGGTCGGCCCGCGGTCGCCCGGGACGCGGACGCCGAACCGCCGGTCGCGCAGGATGTCCCGGCAGATCGCGTGGTGCGCGGTGGCCAGGTCACCGGTGCGCAGGCGGCGGAACGGGCCCTCCTCGCGTAACCGGGCGTACGTCGGGTACGGGTCGGCGAGGTTGGCGCGCATGCCGAGCCGGGAGACCGGGTCGCGGTACACGTACCGGTTGACCGTGCGGGCGTACCGCAGCCGCCAGATCTCCCCGACCACCCTGGCAAGTGCGCTGGCTTGACTCATCGCCGACCCCCAACCCCGGAGAGGAACGTGTCCATGGCGAGCCCGGGCGCGTCGACCGGCGCGAGCGCACCGCGCTCGACGCCCTCCCAGGCGATGTAGATCAAGGCGTACACCGCCGAGGCGGTCCACCACTCCGGCTGGTCGGAGCGGAGCTGGCCGGCGGCGCGCGCGGCGCGGACCACGGCGATGATCGGCTCGTCCAGCTCGGCCGCCTGCCGGTTGGCGGTCGCGACGTGGGTGTCCAGCTCGGGCTGGCGGAACAGGAACGCCAGCCGGGCGCCCATCGGCACCAGCGCGGTCACCACCCGGCGCAGCCGCTCGATCGGGTCGGCCGGCGCCTGGGCCAGCGCCTCGTGCACAGCCCGGCCGCACTGGTCGATGACGTGGTCGCCGACGGCGAGGATCACGTCGTTGCGGGTGGCGTAGTGCTTGTGCAGCGTGGTGCGGGCCACCCCGGCGGCGGCAGCCAGCTCGGCCAGCGATGCCCCCGGGTGCGCCACGAACGCGGCGGCCACCCGGTCCAGCAGCGAGGCCGGGCCCGGACGGGCGGCCGGTCGCCTGGACAGGACGGTACGAGGAGCATCCACGTACGGGATGCTACATCATTGTTCGGAGGTGAACACCACTGTTCACCCGCCGATCCAGCGCCGCCGATCCTTCCCATCGACGGCGCCGGTCCGTACCGGAGAACTTTTCAGATTCTGCTCGCGGCCTGATCGGCGGGGTGCGCGCGACACGCCCGCGCGGTGTCAGGTGTTGGGCAGGGTGAGGGTCTGGCTGGCCGGTGGCTTGGTCAGCGTGACCGGACGGTTGTAGTCGGACAGGTCGATCAGGCTGCGGTCCTTGGGGTTGGTGCTCTGCAGGCGCAGCGGGTACGGAGGGCCGACGGTGGCGACGAAGATCGCGCCCTCGGTCAGGTCGCCGATCCGGATCGCCTGCTGGCCGCGGACCGTCGCCTTCGGCCAGTCGACCGCGACCCTGGGCGTCCCGGGCGGGGTGGTGAAGAACGCCGCCAGGCCGCGCATCGAGGTGAACTCGACCAGCGGGCCCAGATCCTTGCCGTTGTCCGGCATGATCACGTACTTGCCGGCGAGCAGCGCGGCCCCGTCGGGATCCGCGCCGAAGGTGCGCCAGTTCGCCTCGTCGGCGTGCAGGTAGACGGTGTTGCCCAGGCGCAGGAAGCCCATGGTGGCGGCGCCGAGCTTGACCGTGCCGGTCGCGCCCTGGTTGCCCCGCACGGACGCGGTGATGACGGTGCGGTCGGCGCCGGCACCGACGTCGGCGGCCACGTGGACGGTGCTGGCCGCGGCCAGGGCGGCGCGGGTGTGGGCGAACAACTCGTTCACCGGCAGTGCGGCCACGCCGTTGCCGGCCGGCGCCGAGGTCGCGGTCGTCGAGGACGAGGACGCGGACGAGGCCGTCGAGGTCGCGGCGGGCGGGGCGGATCCGTTGCCGGTGGTGCAGCCGGTGATCAGCGCGGTCAGCCCCGCCAACGCCGTCAGGGACGCGGCGGCGCGGGCGCGGGTCAGCAGGGTCGTACGCACGGGGATGCTCGCTCTCCAGGGCCGGGTGCTTGGTGTCACCCGAAGCCTCCCGGACGCCACTGCCGAATCACTGCCGCCCACTGACGCCACACTGACACCCGCGGCTGCGGACCGGATATCCACAGCAGTCGGGAGTTATCCACAGGTTGTCCTTGCAGGTGTCGTGTCGTGCGTACCATTTGTGGCCTGTTGCTGGGCGAACGTGAGGGGTGGGACCGCTGGAGTACGACATCCTCGGCGGCGTCCGCGCCCGGCGGGACGGCGTCGAGTTGGATCTCGGCAGCGCCAAGCAGCGCGCGGTGCTCGCCGTGCTGCTGCTGGAGGCCAACCAGCCGGTCCCGCCGCCGCGGATCCTGGACGCGGTCTGGGGCGATGAGCAGCCTGCCGGCGGGACCAACGTGGTGCAGAAGTACATCTCCGCGCTGCGCCGCACGCTGGAGCCGGAGCGGTCGCCGCGGGCGCGCAGCACGGTGCTCGCCCTGCACCAGGGTGGTTACCGGCTGGCCGTCGGCACCGGGGCGCTCGACGCCGACGCGGTCGCCGCGCTGGTCCGGCGGGCGGAGGCCGCGGCGCAGGCGGGCCTGGTCGAGCGGGCCGCCGGCCTGCTCGCCGACGCGTTGGAGCGGTGGCGGGGAGAGCCGCTGGCCGGGCTGGACGGCCCGGTCTTCGACGCGGCGCGGCAGCGGCTTGCCGAGCAGCGGGCCGCGGCGACCGAGCTGTACGCCGACCTGCTGCTGCGCGCCGGCCAACCGGAGCGCGCGCTGCCCGAGCTGTCCAGGCTGGTGCGCGAGTTCCCCTACCGCGAGCGCGGCCAGGCGCTCTACCTGGAGACGCTGTACCGCACCGGCCGGCAGGCCGAGGCGCTGACCAGCTACACCGCGCTGCGGCAACGCCTGGTCGAGGACATCGGCGTCGAGCCCGGACCGGCGCTGCGCCGGGTGCACGAACGCATCCTGCTCGCCGACACCGACACCGACACCCACACCGACACAGACGCCGACACCCACACCGACCCGCCGGCACGACCCGTCCCACCCCCGGCACCGCGACCGACCGAGCCACCGGCGGACCGTGAACCCACGGAGAGCAGGAACACGGAGACGAGGTGGGGGCCCTGGTGGGCGCGGGTCCTGGTGACGTTGGTGCCGTTGGGGACCCTCGGGATGGCCACCTGGCTGGTCTTCGGCTTCCACGCGGGCTGGTTCCGCTCGCGCGCGGCGGCCTGGGCGGCGGTCGCGTACGCCGCCCTGCTGACCACCTGGCTGCTGCTGATCAACGAGCAGAGCGACGGCACCGCCGAGCTGCGCAACATGGTGGGCGTCCTGGCCCTGGCCGCGACCTGGCTCGGCGGCACCGCGCACGTCGCGCTGACCCAGTTCCGGCCGGCGCGGCGGCGTACCGTCAGGTCTTCTTGAGCGCCTCGAGGGCCTTGTCGGCGTGTACGTTCATGTTCAGCTCGCTGCCGATGACCTCGATGACCGTGGAGTCGGCGCCGATGACGAAGGTCTTGCGGCGCACCTTCAACGGGCCGAACCGGCGCCGGACGCCGAACTGGCGGGCCACCGTGCCGTCCGGGTCGGACAGCAGCGGGTAGCCGGCGGAGTGCTTGGCGCTGAAGCCCTGCTGCTTGTCGACCGAGTCCATGCTGATGCCGACCCGCTGCGCGCCGATCGCGGCGAACTCCTTGTCCAGGTCGCGGAAGTGGCAGACCTCCCGGGTGCACCCGGGGCTGTCGGCCATCGGGTAGAAGAACAGCACGACAGGACCGTTGGCCAGCAAGCCGGACAGGCTGCGCTCGGTACCGCTGTCGTCGGTCAGGGTGAAGTCCTCGACCGTGTCGCCCTGCTTCACGTGGAACCCTCTTTCCGGGGTGGGAGTGGGAAGAACCCGCTCGTACGGCGGACATAGTCGGCATATCCGGGCCGCCGCGACCCGATGGTGCGCTCCAGCAGGGCCTTACCGGTACCCCTCACGAGGGTGAAGGTCATCACCGCGGGCGACAGTACGGTCAGCGCGCCGGCCCAGTGGTGGCAGGCGGTGAGGTACAGCCCCCACCACACGACGGCGTCGCCGAAGTAGTTGGGGTGCCGGGTCCAGCGCCACAGTCCCCGGTCCATGACCTTCCCCCGGTTGTCCGGGTCGCGGCCGAACGCGGCCAGCTGCGCGTCGCCGACCGCCTCGAAGGCCAGCCCCGCGAGCCAGACGAGCACGCCCACATCCACCAGCCAGCCGGCGCCGCCGTACCCGTACTGCGCCGCCTGCACCGGGAACGACACGAACCACAGCACCACGCCCTGGATCAGGTACACCTTCCGGACGGCGTACCAGGTCCGGTTCCCGGGCGCCGCCGCCAGCAGCTCGACGTACCGGCTGTCCTCGGGCTTGCCGGCGTTGCGGCGGCCGATGTGCACCGCGAGGCGTACGCCCCAGATCGCGACCAGCCCGGTGACCAGCAGCCGCCGGCCCAGCGGCCCCTCCCCGGCGGAGGAGGCGAGCGTGCCGACCGCGACCACCACGAAGCCGAGGCCCCACACCGTGTCGATGCCGTCGTGCCGCCCGCGCACGAGCGCGATCGCCAGCGTGGCAAGCATGGTCGCGGCCACCAGGCCGAGGGTGATGCCGAGGTTGGCCGCGAACGCCGCGGTCGGGAAACCACGCACGGCGTCCGCGGTCATCGATGTCCTCCCGTACGGGTTGCTAACGAGCCAGGCTGAACTGCGCCACCCCGAGGTACCCGGCCCGGAAGCCGGCCTCGCTGTAGGCCAGGTAGAACTCCCACACGCGGCGGAAGGTCGCGTCGAACCCGAGCCGGGCGATGTCCGGCCAGCGCGAGTTGAACCGCTCCCGCCACAGCCGCAGCGTGGTCGCGTAGTCCTGGCCGAACTCCCGGTACGCCGCGATCCGCAGCCCCGTGTGCGCGGCAAGCTGCTGCCGTACCGCGGTGATCGACGGGATCAGGCCGCCCGGGAAGACGTACTTGTGCATCCAGGTGTAGGCGTTGCGGCTGGCCATCATCCGCTCGTGCGGCATGGTGATCGACTGCAACCCGATCCGCCCACCGGGGCGCAGCAGCCGGTCCAGCGAGGAGAAGTACGACGGCCAGTACCGCTCGCCCACGGCCTCGATCATCTCCACGCTGGCGATCGCGTCGTAGCTGCCGCCGGCCTCCCGGTAGTCGCGCAGCAGTACGCGCACCCGGTCGGCCACGCCCGCCTCGGCGATCCGCCGCTGCGCCAGGTCCCGCTGCTCGGTCGACAGCGTCAGCGTGTCCACGGTGGCTCCCCGCTGCGCCGCCCGGATCGCCAGCTCACCCCAGCCCGTACCGATCTCCAGCAGTTTCGTGCCCGACCCGACCGCGGCGTAGTCGAGCACGGCGTCCACCTTGCGGCGCTGGCCGGCCAGCAGGTCGGTGTCCCCGGGCCCCGCGAACAGGGCCGAGGAGTAGGTCATGGTCGGGTCCAGGAACGCCGCGAACAGGTCGTTGGACAGGTCGTAGTGCCGCTCGATGTTGTTCCTCGCGCCCTCCAGCGTCCCCTCGTCGGACGTCGGGTGCCGGGCGTCGACGAACCGGCGGAACGCCTGCATCCAGCGCGGGATCAGGCTCGCCATCCGCTCGGCGAACGGGGTCAGCACGTCGGCCGGCCGGTCGCTGGTCCAGTCGCCCACCAGGTACGCCTCGCCGAAACCGATGTTGGCGTCGGCGCCCAGCCGGTGGAAGAACGCCCGCGGCCGGACGATCCGCATGGCCGGCGCGTCCGGCCCGCCGGTGCCCAGCTTCTCCCCGCCCGGAAGTAACACCCGGACCGGGATCTTCGCCACCGCGCGCCGGAACAGCTGCTCGGCGATCCTGGCCCGCAACGGCGCGCGCGGCGGTCCGGCCAGGCCCGGCCACCGCTCCGGGTCTGGCCTGCCGATCTCGTCGAGCTCGGGTCTGGCAGCCCTCCCGCTGGCTGCCTGGTCGCTACGTCCCCGGATGTTGCTCATCACACCCCCTGCTGCGGAACGTGGACCGGGCGGCGAACGACCGGCAGCCGGCGCGCCCACAGGGCGATGCCGTGCCGGCGGATCAGGGCCGCCGTCCGGTAGGTGACGGCCGGGTAGCGGGCCAGTACGCGAAGGAGCTGGCGCGTGCTGACCGGCAGGCGGTCACCCCGCAGCGTGGCTACCAGGGCGGGGCGGCCGTCCTGGTGTAGCCCGACCGTTACGCTCAGCGTCTCACCCGGTGGCGGGACGGTCATCCGGTAACGGCCATCCACTGCCAGGAACGGGGAAACGTAGAACCGCTTGTCCGCTTCGGCTCGCCCGTCCGGGTCAGGGCGCAGCAGGTAGCAGTGCCGCTCGCCGTAGGTGTTGTGCACCTCGGCCAGCACGCAGACCAGGTCACCGGCGCCGTCGTGGCACCAGAACAGTGTCAGCGGGTTGAACACGTATCCGAGGCTGTACGCGTGCGCGAGCATGACGATCCGGCCGCGCGCCTGGATGCCCTGCCGCGCCAGGTAGGCGTCCACGTTGGCGCGGATCGGGCGCCGCGGGTCGCCCAGGTGGTCGGCCGCGCGGAACCGGGCCGCCGGCCGGAACCACCACGGCAGCCGCGGCAGGTCGTCCAGGTCCACCAGCCACAGGTACGTCCGGTGCCGCAGCGCCCTGCGGACGCGCTGGTAGCGCACATGGCCCACCTCGACCGTGTACAGGCTCGGGGTCCTCACCAGTCCACCCCGAGGGACGCGGCGGCGGCCACCCCGGCGGCGCAGCCGTCCTCGTGGAAACCCCAGCCGTGGTAGGCGCCCGCGTACCGGATCGGGCCGGTGGCCAGCTCCGGCAGCCGGCGCTGCGCGGCCAGCGACTCCGGGGTGTACGCCGGGTGCTCGTACACCATCCTGGCCAGGACCGCGCCGGGGTCGACGCGCTCGGCGGCGTTCAGCGTGACCACGTAGCGGGTGGGGCCGGGCAGGCGCATCAGCCGGGTCAGGTCGTAGCTGACCACGACCGGGCTGGTGGCGCTGGCGCAGGCGGGCTTGAGGTAGTTCCAGCTCGCGCGGGCCGCCGGGGCGGTCGGCAGCAGGGCCGGGTCGGTGTGCAGGAGCGTTTCGTTGCGGGAGTACGGGATGGCGCCGAGGATGCTCGCCTCGGCCGCGGTGGGCTCGGCCAGGATCGCCAGCGCCTGGTCCGGGTGGGTCGCGATCACCGCGTGGTCGGCGCGGTACACGGTGTCGGCGTCGTCGCGTACCTCCACCCCGGCGGCGGTCCGGGCGACGCTGCGGACCGGGGTCGACACCAGCGCCGCGGTCAACCCCTTCGTGGCCCGCTGCACGTACGTCCGCGAGCCGCCGACCACGGTCCGCCAGCGCGGCGAGCCGGTGACCGACAGGGCGCCGTGGTGCTGGAGGAAGGCGAACAGGTAGCGCGCCGGGTACCGCTTGGACAGCGTGCCGCCGGTGGACCACACGGCGCTGACCACCGGCAGGATGAAATGCTCGATGAAGTACGGCGAGTAGCCGCCGACCGCGCAGAAGCCACCCAGCGTGACCTCGCTCGCGTCCGGGTCGTCCAGGACCCGCTGCGCGTGCCGGTGGAAGCGCCGCACCTCGGCGAGCATCCGCAGGTACCGGCCGTTCGCCAGGCTGCGCGGGCGGGCGAACAGCCCGGACAGCCCGCGCGCGCCAGCGTACTCCAGGCCGCACCCCTCGCACCGGACGCTCATCGACATCTCCGCGTCCTGGGTCGGCACGTCCAGCTCGCCGAACAGCCGCAGCAGGTTCGGGTACGTGCGCTGGTTGTGCACGATGAAGCCGGAGTCCACATTGGTGGCGGCGATCTCGTGGGTGTGCGCGTGGCCGCCGAACCGGTCGTCGGCCTCCAGCAGCGTCACGTCGTACCGGCGCTGCAACAGGTACGCCGCGGTCAACCCGGCAACACCGCTGCCGACAACCACCACTTTCCTTCTGTCGTTCATGATGGGCTCCCGAGGGGGACGCGCAGGCCGTCAGGGACAGGGGCTCGCATGGCCGCGGCGATCGTGGGGTGGGTCGGCTCGATGCCCAGCTCGCCCAGGACGTACCGGCTGACCAGCCAGGTCCAGTCGCGGGCGCGGCGCAGCATGGCGTGCCCGTCGCCGCGCACCTCGAAACGGCACACCCGCTCGGTCACGGTGCGCGCGGCCACCGCGTACGCGTAGGACAGGGCGGGCGAGGTCATCCGCTCGCGGTCGCCGTGCGCGATCAGCAGCGCCCGGCCGGCAAGCTGCGCGTACGGCTCGCCGCGCTCCAGCCACGGGGCCAGCGCGCACACCGCGATCACGTTGCCGGCGCCGGCCACCCGCAGCGCCGCCCGCGCCCCCATCGAGTGCCCGACCAGCACCACCGGCACGCCAGGATGCGTCGCAGCCGCCCGCGCCAGCGCCCACTCCGCGTCCCGTACCGGGTCCTCATCGGGCGCGTTCCACCCGCGGTACCGGTACCGCAGCACCCACGTGGCCAGCCCCTCGCCGCGCCCCCCGCGATCCAGCGCCCGCGCGAACGGCACCATCCGCCGGTACGCCAGCCGCCAGTCCGACGGCCCCTCGTACCCCCGGGCCCGGCCGCCGTGCAGCACGACCACCAGCGAGCTCACGTCACCTGGCTCGCCCCGCCCCACCACCTCGACCCGGGGCAGTGCCCTATCGCTTCTGCGCACGCCCCAGGATTCGCCCGCAACCCCGCTCCCGGATGCACCCTGCGACCCCGGTCACACCGCGCCCGCGCCGGGTTCAGGGCAGGCGCTGGGTGGCGAGGGGTTTTCCCGCGGTGTCGAGGTAGGTGAGGGTGACCGCGGCCGGTGGGGGGCCGAGGAGGGTGGCGCCGCCGGGTGGGTTGGCGGCGAGGACCGGGAGCGGGGGGTCGGCGACGACGCGGCAGGCGCAGTAGGCGAGGACTGCCGGGGTGGGGGCCAGGCCGCGGATGGTGGTGGCGAACTGGTAGTTGCTGAGGGTGCTGTGGGGTTCGCCGGCGATCGGGGTGCCGAAGATCGCGGCGGTGCCGTCCTTGGGCAGGAACATGATCGTGGTGGCCGGGGCGTCGCCGCGGCGGAGGCTGGTCAGCAGGACCCAGCCGTCCCGGTGGCCGGGGGCGATGAGCTGGGCCGGGGTGTGCGGCGCGAGGTCGCTGATCTGCCAGGTACCGGTCTGCAGCAGCGGTTCGGCGGGGCAGTCGGGGTAGCCGCTGACGCCGGCGGCGATCGCGGTGGCGCGGTCCACGTCGCGGCTGGCCCGCTCCAGCTCGGTGCGGGTGCGGCCGGCCGGCTCCCAGGGGAGGTAGAAGAGGGTGCCGGTGGGCGCGGGCGCGTCGGCCTGGACGACCCAGCCCCGGCAGCGGTCCACCGCGCTGGCCTCCGGCGTGCGTACGTGCCGGGCCACGCCGTCCGTGACGGGCATCGGCGCGGCCGTGACGGGAACGCTGGCAGTGGCGGTGAGGGCGGTGAGGCGCGCGTCGGCGGCGACCAGGTAGGTGGCCCCGCTGGCCGGCGCCATCAACGGTACGGGCAGCAGCGAGCCGGACGGATCCCAGGTGGCCGCCAGCCGGGTGGCCCGCCAACGGCCGCCGGCCTGCGCCAGGTCGTACGCCGAGCCGTCCCCGAAGGCGATCTCGACGTGCCGTACCGAGCCGACCGTGCCGGCCCACAGGATGTGCGGGTCGGACGCGTGCCCGGGCAGGCCGCCGACGGCATCGCGCAGCACGCCGTCGTCGCCGGCCAGGTCACCGCGCAGCGGCCAGCGCTCGCCCCAGCCCCGGGACGCGCCGAGGTCGTCCCCGCGGGTGGCCGCGTACGTCACGACCGCGGCGGCGGCCAGGACGACCACCACAGCGGCAACCACCCAGCGCGTACGCCGGCGGCGTACCGAGTCCGGCATGTGCCTCGCCTCAGCGGTCCGGGTGGACCGGGTCGTAGTCGGGGTCATCCAGCTTACTGGGGTCGGTCGGCCACTGCGGGAACTTGTCCGGCGGCCCCACGTTGTCGCCGTACTGCCCGCTCTGCGGGTCGGAGGTCCACACCGAACCGCGCGGGTTGTCGTGGTCCCAGGTGCCGTCGGCCACGCTGCCACGCGCGTCGTCGTAGTCGCCCAGGTCGATGTCGGCGCTGTCGGTCGCCGTGCGGTGGCCCGCCTCGAAGGTGCGCACCGCGGAGGTCGCGCCGGTCTGCAGGTCGATCTGCGTCTGCGAATCGTCCAGGTCCCCGGGCTGCTTCAGCACCAGGTTGCCGCTGGCGTCGTGCGTGGTCAGGCCCGGCGGCAGCGTGGACAGGTCCACCACCCCGGCGTCCGCCGCCGCCTGCAGCACCAGGTAGTCGCGCCGCGCCTGGTACGTCTGGTGGTCGGCGTGCAGGAGTTGGTCCCGGGTGGCCGGCAGCTGCGCCCCGGGCGCGGGGTCGTCGACGATACCGAGGACGGCGCCGCCGTTGATGACCGCGGCGGCGATGCCGACGATGGGGCCGGCCGTACCGCCGGTGGCCACGGTGATCCCGGTGCCGATCAGCGTGGTGGCGAACGAGATGCCGGTCTTGATCGCGACGTGCTGCATGGACGCGGCCCGCGCCGCCGCGGCCGCCTCCTTGTCCGCGGCGTCGGTGTGGTCGAAGGTGTAGTCGAAGTTGGCCGCCGTGATCGACCCGTCCAGCAGCGCCGCCTGGTGCAGCGCCTCCTGCACCGCCGCCGGGCTGCCGCTCTTGAACGCCTCGGTCAGCATGATCTGGCTGTACGCGGTGGCCTTGGCCTGGAAGTCGATCGCGTCGTCGTCGCCGGTACCGGAGATGAACTGCAGGAAGTGGTCCCGGTCGGCGGCGGTCAGCTGGAAGTCGGCGCCGAGCGGCCGGCCGAGCGGGTCCCGCCCGTCGCCGACGTACCCGGAGGTGCCGGCCGGCGGGCGGCCGAAGGCGTCGATGTACTCCAGGCCGATGTTCTTGACCGTGTCGGACATGTTCTCGTCCATCCGGCCGAGGTAGCCGTCCCGGTCGCCGCCGACCTCCTGGATCACCGCCAGCGCCGCCTTGGCCTGGTCGGCGTGCCCGCCGCCCTTGCTCGGGTCGCGCTCGGTGCCGGACTGGAGGACGTCGATCACGCCGGACTCGTCCTCCCACTTCATGCCGAGCACCTCCGGCCGGAGCTTCGGGTCCAGCAGCACCGCGGCGCTGCCGTCGTGGTTGCGCGCGACCACGTGCAGCAACTGGACCGAGTGGCTCTCGTCGGTGAGGCTGTTGAGCTTGGCCAGCAGCGCCGGGTCGTGGCCGCCGTACACGTGGTCCAGCGTCCAGCGGGACTGCGCCTGGATGGCGTTCAGGTCCTGCTTGGTACGGATCGCCGAGGCCGCCATCTCCTTGGTGAACTCGGTGCCGCCGTTGATGTCGGAGGCCGCCATCAGGTCGGAGAAGCCGTTGAAGCGGTCCAGCCCGTCGATGCCGCCGTTGACCGCGTTCTGCGCCCAGTGCTCGAAGTCCTTGTCGCCGGGCAGCAGGAAGTTGGGGTTCGCCACCCGGCGGCCGGTCGCCGGGTCGACGTAGCCGACGCGACCCTCGACCAGGTCCTTGACGGCCTGCGGCATCTCCTTGTACGTCGCGTGCCCACCCACGTCCGGGTTGGACAGGTTCATGATGCCGTTGGCGATCGGGGTGACGATCGACCGGTAGACGTCGTCGGGGCTGCGCAGCGGGCTGCCGTCCGGGCCGCGGCGGTTGATCGCCATCGACGGCGCCGCCTTGCGCACGTACCCCGGGATGCGGGCCAGGTTGTCCGCGCCGACCGCGTTGTACCAGGCGTCCATGTACGCCCGCTCGGCCGGCGTGAGCTTGTAGCCCGCGGCCACCTTGGCGTTCAGCAGCGCGATCGTGCGGGAGCCGTCCTGGATGCCGAGCAGGCCGTCCTTACCGGGCGGCAGGCCGAGCGCGGCGTTGACCTTCCCGGCGTCGGCGTTGGCCGCCGCGGCCGACAGGTCGACGTCGCCGGGCCCCTCGTCCACCGCGTCGGCCGGGATGTAGCCGAGGTCGGCCATGGACCGCAGGTGGCTCTGCAGGAATGTCTCGTAGTCGGTCACCGACTGCTTGATCGGGCCGCCGTAGTCCTTCACCTTCTGCACCGCGCGCTGGACGTACGGCTGCATCCAGGAGGCGTGGTCGCGCTGGAAGTCGGGGTCGTTGTGGTTGGTCCGGACGACGTTGTTCCACTCGCCGATGATCGCGTTGACGTCCGATTCGAGGCTGGTCACCTGCGTGCGCGCGGTGCTGGTGCGTACCGACAGGTCGCTGGCGGTCTCCGACAGCAGCTTGGCGATCTGGCCGAGCTTGTCGCCGTTGTTGCCCAGCTGCGTGCTGGTCGCGGTGACCTCGGCGTCCACGTCGATGGGCGTGTGGTTGTTGACCTTGTAGCCGTCGCCGGCCGTCTCCAGCCCCCGGCTGGCCAGCGTGACCGCGTCGCCCTGCTGGGAGGCCGCCTGGTTGAACCGCTTGGCCAGGGCGTATATCTCCTCGGGATCGCCCGCGGTGAACTGGTCGCGCAGCTTCCAGGGATCGACGCCCGCCGCCGCGACCAGCTCTTCCTGCGTGAATCCCACCGGAATCTCCTCCCGCGCGGCCCCCGGACGCCGGGACTCCGACGTGCCCGGCACCGGCATGGATCCGCCCGGATGTCAGAAATCCGGGTCGATGGCGTCCATGGCGCGGTGGATGCGTTTGTCCGACACCGGCTCGGGGGTGCCGACCGGTTGCGCGAAGTAGCTGATCCGCAGCTCCTCGATGAGCCAGCGGATGCGGCGCAGCTCCGGGGAGTCGGGCAGCTTGGCGGCCAGCTCGTCGTAGTCGGCCTGGATGGCGGCGACCCCGGCGGTCCACTCCCGGTCCCGGTCCAGCTTGTCCGGCAGCTTGTCCAACCGGTACTCGATGCCGCGCAGGTAGCGGGCCACGTCGGGCAGCCGGGCCAGCCCGGTGGCGGCGGCGAACCCCGGGCGGACGAGCCGGTCGAGCTGGGCGCGCATGTCCGCCGCGGCCGGCGCGAACGCGGCCCGGCCGGCGGCCTCGGCGAGCCGGGACTGGAGCGGGTGCCACAGGGTGAGGATCGACT
>Ga0081455_10002325_pt1 | contig 22678 bp, 17 predicted proteins | sample TabmetS3T2R1_FD_70207 | JGI IMG/M metagenome (GOLD analysis project Ga0081455, IMG submission 70207) | Tabebuia heterophylla rhizosphere microbial communities from the University of Puerto Rico - S3T2R1 | ecosystem: Host-associated > Plants > Roots > Rhizosphere ...
CCTGGCTTCAGAAACCGACCCGAAGCTACCCGAACCCGTAGACCTGATCACCATCATCGACACGCTGCACCACATCGGCAATCAGGCCGAGTACCTGAAAGGCTTGAAAAAATACCTGAGACCCGGCGGCCGCGTCGCCGTCATCGATTTCAGCCGCGACTGGCCCGCCGGACACGAGAAGATGGTCTACACGGTCGGCGACCTGGACGGGTGGATGACCGCCGCCGGATTCAAGCGCGTCGAACAACACGATTTCCTCGACAACAACTTCTTCGTAGTTTACCGGTAGCGTTTAAACTACAATCACGGCCTCTTCCTTGGTCGAACAGCGTTACTTCTAAAAAAGGAGGGCTGATCATGGCTGAAGAATCTCCTAAACATCAGTCCTGGTGGCAGACGCTGCCGGGCGTCTTGACAGCAGTGGCGGGGATCATTACGGCCGCTACCGGATTGATCGTTGCGCTAAGCCAGGCCGGCGTCTTCCGTGGTAAAGAAAAAACGGATCCCCCTACCCCGACGCCGATCGTTAACCTATCATCCGGGTCATCTACCAGGCCTGGGGGAGACGGCGTAACGAGCGTGGATGAGTTGGAGCAAAATTTGAAAGCCGTCAACATCATGTTAAGCACCGGGACATCCGCGGACCGGGAAAGGGTGTACGGTTACCTTGCCGGGCCGGAACCTGAATACCGTTCGCTGGCTCTCGGTTGTCTTCGGGTCGTCGGGAATCGACGCATGAAGAAATCCGGGTACCTGGATATGATAGACAAACACTATACGTTGCTGGCCAGTGGAAGCAATTACCTCTCTGCCGACGGTAAAGTGGATTTGGAGAGAGTGAGAGAAGCAATGGTCAAAGCGCAAAATGATTTTCACGGCGGCGACGCAACGTCATTTGAACAGATTGTCGAGTCCCGTTAAAAGAGGGTTAAACAATTTCCGGCGCTTTCTCGCCATCACCGGCGAACTCCCATGCATATCAACAATTGTCTGGTCATAACCAAGCAAACCGCATTGGCGCAAGGCGGGCGCGCCGCCACTTTTGCCCGAAAAGGCGACGAGACGGCCAAGCGACTGCTCCACGCCGACGGCGAGCACAAACGCGCCGTGGACGTGGCGCGGCGCGCGCTCAAATCCCGCAAGATAGCTTTCGCCGAGAGTTCTGTCGTTCCATTCAACGCCGCGCTCAAACGCCAACTGGCTTCCGCCGACCTCGTCGTCAGCGTCGGCGGCGACGGCACACTGCTCCACGCTTCGCATTACGTGCGCGACGGGATGGTGATTGGCGTCAATTCGGCGCCCGGCGACAGCGTGGGACGTTTCTGTACCGCAAACCGTGAGAACTTCGCCGAACGGCTCGACGCGATTCTGGCTTTAAAATGGCGTCCGGTGGAGCTGGCGCGCTTGCGGGTTACGCTAGACGGCAAGACGTTGCCCGAGCTTGCGCTCAACGACGTGTTGGTCGCGCATTACAGCCCGGCGGCGACGACGCGGTATTTGATCGAGGTCGGGGATCAGGTCGAAGAGCACCGCAGTTCCGGCGTCTGGATTTCGACCGCGGCCGGTTCTACGGCGGGCATCGGCTCGGCGGGCGGGCGGCGGATGCCGCTGCGCTCGCGCCACATTCAATTCCTGGCGCGTGAGCTTTACCGCGAACCTGATCGCGAATACGAATTGACGCGCGGCCTCGCGCCGCCGGGTTCCGGCGTCACGATCGCGTCGAAGATGCCCGACGGCAGGCTTTACATCGACGGCGCTCGCGCCCAGTACCCGTTCCCTTTCGGAACGCGCGCGCACATCGAGATTGCGCAAGAGAGTTTGAAGCTGTTTCTTTAAAACCAAAAACAACCATACACAAAGCCACACGAACAGTACCGCGCGTAAGCGAGCGACTGACACTCAATCCAGCTGCTTGCTTACGGGCGGGGTACTGTGGGCCTCTTGCAAAAGTCCCTTTGGATAGAGCGAGCGGATTGCCTACCGTAGCGCAAACTGTCTAGTTTGCGCTGCTTTGATGATTGGCCAGTCGATGAACCTGCGCAAACTAGACAGTTTGCGCTACGCTTTTTGCGATCCCGATTTCTTTTAGCGTCGCGGATCCGAAGCCGGAGTTACTTTTGCAAGAGGTCTTGTTCGTTCTTCATGTGGCTTTGTGGATGAATTTTCTCCGGAGGACGAAATGAAAAACCATCGAATGCTCTTCGTCGGATTATCTTGTGGCCTGTTGATCGGATTGTTTTTAGGCGGCATGGCCGTCTACAGTCAGGGAGGCGCCCGGCGCATCATCAACTTGCCGAGTCGCAATGCCAGTCTCCCGTTCAGCGACGGCGTGATGGTGGGTAATACACTCTACCTGGCCGGGCGGCTGGGCGTCGATCCCAAGACCAATCAGGTTCCGAACGACCCCGAGCAGGAGGCGCGGTTGATGATCGACGGCTTCAAGGCCGTGCTGGCCGAGGCCGGGATGACTATGGACGACCTGGTTTCGGTACAGGTCTTCTGCTCCGACATCTCGCTCTACGACAAATTCAACGGTGTCTACCGGAGTTACTTCAAGAAGGACTTTCCGGCGCGGGCCTTCCTCGGATCGGGGACGCTGCTGCGCGGCGCGCATTTCGAGATGCAGGCGATCGCAGTGAAACCATAGCGGATTGCTGATTGAAGATGGGGAGTGGGGAATGGGGAGTGGGGTCAAAGAAGTTATTTCCCGACTCCCCACTCCCCATTCCCCGCTCACTACTCCCCTTCTCTTATCTGCAATCTACTTCGCCTTCACGTCGTAAGCGGTCAGCGTCTCCTGGTCGCGGATGTAGAGATTTCCGCCGATCACGACCGGATACGCCCAACTATCCTTGCCCTGATCGGGAATTGAGAAGCGCCCCTTTTCGACGTACGAGTTCGGGTTCGCCTCGGCCAATCCGACAACCTGTTTTTCGCCCAAGAGGTAGAGCATCCCGTCGGCGTAAGTCAGCGAGCCTTTGCCTACGCTGCGGTTCACCCACATCTTCTTACCGGTGGCGAATTCGATGCAGGTCAGTCCGCTCCCGCCGGAGAACCCGTACAGGTACCCGTTCACCAAGACCACGCCTCCGTGGTGATTTTTCATCTCTTTGGTGAAATACAGTTCCTTCGCTTTGACCTCGCCGCCCTGCGCGCTCAGTCCGAGCAGCGCCCCGCCCGTTCCGTAATCTGAAGTGAAGAAGACTTTGCCGTCGGCGAAGACGGGCGTCGCGCAGTTGGCCGTGCCGTTGACCGCCGACGAATTGCTCCACATCAGTTTGCCGTCGCTGGCGCGGACGCCCACCGCCGCGCGCGAGGTGAAGTTCATAATCGTGCGAACGCCGCCGACGTCCGCCGCGATGGCCGACGAATAAGCCGCCTCATCGCTCAGTTCTTTCGCCCGCCAGATTTCCTTGCCGGTCATCTTGTCGAGCGCGATCATGCCCGCGCCCCTGCCTCCCGGCGTGACTATCACGCGGTCGCCGTCAATGAGCGGCGATTCGCTGATCAGCCAACCGGGGTTGCTGCCGCCGAACTCTCTCAAAATATTCTTGCGCCAGACCGGCGTGCCGTCGGGCGCGCGCAGGCAGGCCAGGTCGCCGTTCTCGGTCAGCGCGTAGACGCGGTCATTGTCTATAGTGGGTGTCGAGCGCGGGCCGTTGCCGCGGCCCTCGTTCACCTTCGACCCCAAAGCCGCAGACCAGACAGTCTTGCCGTCGGCGCGGTTCAGACAAAAGACCACGCTCGAGCTCCCGCTGGTTCCTTGCACGAAAATGCGGTCGCCTTTGATCGCGAGCGAGCCGTAGCCTTCGCCGAGGCTCGATATTGACCAGGCCCGCTGCGGCCCTGATGACGGCCACTGCTTAATCAGTCCCGTGTCTTTTGACACTCCGTTGCGCTCAGGCCCGCGCCACTGCGGCCAATCGGACGGCCCGCTCGGCACGGAGTTCGAAGCGGCGGGGGAGATCGCGGCCTCGGACAACGACGCGTGGACTGAAAACAAAATGATGAACAGAGCGGCGGGCAGCGCGAGCGACAGAGCGAGTAAGCGATTGCGCTTCATTACAATTTCCCCTTTCTTCCACAAAAAGCTGTTTACCAAGTGAAGGTCAGATTCCGCAAACCGTCTAATATCTCGCCCGGTTTGCGGAGCGCCGCAGGAGCGTAGATAAGCTACAAGGCTTCCATTCAAAGCGCAATCGGTTAGGGCTAAAGTCAGATTGACGTTAGCGTTGACAATCCGGCGCAAAAGCGGGAGATTATCGCTCACGTCTTATCGAAGACTATGAGCAGAAGCACGAACCGATGGACGACGCAGTTCCAGAAGCGGCTTAAGGTGGTATTCATCATTTTCGCCCGCTTCTTTCCTTGTCAGCCATCCCCCCAAGTTCTACACTCCCCTCTCACTTCACGACCACACATTCGAATCAAGGAGCGATGTCAATGCAACTGGGAATGATCGGCCTGGGCCGGATGGGCGCCAACATGGTCCGCCGCCTGATGCGGGGCGGGCACGAATGCTTCGTCTACGACCTCAACGCCGAGAGCGTCAAGCGACTGGAGGGTGAAGGCGCCGGCGGCGCCGGAACGATCGAGGAGCTGGTCGAAAAGATGCGAAAGCCTCGCGCCGTCTGGGTGATGGTCCCCGCCGGCGCCCCGACCGAAAAGACTATCGAAGCGTTGTCGAAGTTCATGTCCGCCGGCGACATCGTCATTGACGGCGGCAATTCGCATTTCAAAGACGACGTGCGTCGCGCGAAGATGCTCGAACAGATGGGCATCCACTATGTCGACGTCGGCACGTCGGGCGGAATCTGGGGCGCCGAGCGCGGCTATTGTCTGATGGTCGGCGGCGAGAAGGAGGTCTTCGATCAGCTGGAGCCGATCTTCAAAACCCTCGCGCCAGGGCGGGGCGAGATCGCGCGCACGCCGGGCCGAGAGAACGTAGATGGCACGGCGGAAGAAGGCTATCTCCATTGCGGCCCTGCAGGCTCGGGACATTTCGTCAAGATGGTTCACAACGGCATCGAGTACGGCTTGATGCAGGCCTACGCCGAAGGATTCGACATCCTGCGCAACTCCGCGTCGAAAGACTTGCCCGAAGATTATCGCTACGACCTGAACCTCGCCGACATCGCCGAGGTCTGGCGGCGCGGCAGCGTCGTCGGGTCGTGGCTGCTCGATCTGACCGCGATGGCGCTACACGAAGACCCGTCGCTCACGAATTACTCCGGCTTCGTGCAGGATTCGGGCGAAGGGCGTTGGACGATCCAGGCTGCGATCGAGGAGGCCGTGCCCGTCGACGTGCTGGCCGTCTCGCTCTTCACGCGCTTCCGTTCGCGCCAGGAGAGTTCCTTCGCTGAAAAAACGCTCTCGGCGATGCGTCAAAAATTCGGCGGCCACATCGAAAGGCCGGCGGGCGGCTGAAAGAATTGCGGATTGCGGATTGCGGATCGAGGATTGCGGATTGCGGATTGCGGATTGGTAGAGGTTCTACAATTTCAGTCTTCCCATTCTGCGATCTCAGATTGCCGGTTGAATCTCAAAAATCCGCAATCCGCAATCCGCAATCCGCAATCCTCGATCCTCGATCCTCAAACCTGTATAATCCTCGTTTCCCCGTTCGTCATCAAAATCAAACATTCAACATCAAAGGAGAACAAATGGCTTCAATCTCATTTAAAGGCAACCCTGTAACTCTGGCAGGCGGCGAAGTGATGGCCGGCCAGGACGCGCCCGATTTCAGACTTCAGAAGATCGATATGAGCGACTACACACTGGCGACCGGCGCGGGCAAAACGCGGATCATCGCCGCCGTGCCTTCTCTCGACACGCCGGTCTGCGACGCCGAGACCAGGAGGTTCAACGAGGAGGCCGCGAAGCTGCCGAATGTCGAGATCATTTGCGTCAGCATGGATTTGCCGTTCGCGATGAAGCGATGGTGCGGCGCGGCTGGCGTGGACAAGGTCACCGCGGCCAGCGATCACCGCGACGCGTCGTTCGGCTCGAATTACGGCGTGTTGATCCAGGGCGGGCCGCTCGACCGTTTGCATGCGCGCGCCGTGTTCGTGATCGCCCCGGACAACAAGGTCAAATACGCCGAATACGTCTCGGACATCGCCGAGCACCCAAATTACGCAGCCGCCCTGGCCGCCGCGCAATAAACATGATAATCGCCCCTGTGGGCCCTTAATAGGACTTATAGGACTCATAGGACTCATAGGACGCATAGGACTGGCCAGGCCTATAAGTCCTATGCGTCCTATAAGTCCTATTAAGAACACCCCGGGGGATTTCCCGAGGAAGTAATACATGCCGAACACAGCTCCACTGCCGGTCATAGGACAGAGCGCCGATCCATGCGTGATGGTGATCTTCGGCGCGACCGGAGACCTAACGAAGCGCAAACTCTTCCCCGCCCTTTACAACCTGGCCAAGAGCGACCTGCTCGCGCGCGAATTCGCTGTGGTCTGCATGGCGCGCAGCGAGATGTCGTCCGAAGCCTTCCGCGAACAGATTTCGCAGGACATCAAGAAGTTCGCCACGACCGAGGTCACGCCGAACCTCTGGGAATGGTTCATGCAGCGGATCTATTACGTCAGCGGCGACGCGAAGAATCCGAACAGCTATCAGAAGCTGAAGGAAGTTATCGAGCATGCCGACCGCGAGCACGGGACGCAGGGCAATTATTTTTATTATCTAGCCACGGCGCCAGATTTCTTCGGCGAGATCGTCGGACAACTCCGCGCCGCCGGACTGACGAAGGAAGAGAACGGCCGTTGGCGTCGGGTGATTATCGAAAAGCCTTTCGGCCACGATCTGGAATCGGCGCGCGGTCTCAACATCGATCTCAAGCGGTCTCTCGACGAGCGGCAGATCTACCGCATTGACCATTACCTGGGCAAAGAGACCGTTCAAAACATATTGGTCTTTCGCTTCGGCAATGGCATCTTCGAGCCGGTCTGGAACCGCCGCTATATCGACAACGTCCAAATCACCGCCTCCGAATCTGTCGGCGTCGAGAAGCGCGGTGGCTATTACGACACCTCCGGCGCGCTGCGCGACATGGTCCCCAATCACCTCTTCCAGTTGGTCTCGCTGACCGCGATGGAGCCGCCGTTCTCGTTCGACGCGAACGCGGTGCGCGACGAGCAGGCGAAAGTCCTGCGCGCCATCCAGCCGTTCTCGCCGGAAGAGGTGCTGACCCGCGCGGTTCGCGGCCAATACGGCGAGGGCGACATAAACGGCGAACGCGCTTCGGGCTACCGCCAGGAGATGGGGGTGCCGCCGAACTCGACCACGGAGACCTTCGTGGCGATGAGACTGATGATAGACAACTGGCGGTGGGCGGGCGTGCCGTTCTATTTGCGAACCGGAAAGCGGCTGCCGAAGCGGGTGACCGAGGTCGCGATTCAATTCAAGAGCGCGCCTCTGACGCTCTTCCGCGATACGCCGATCGAAAAGTTGAGGACCAACCGGCTGATCATCCACATCCAGCCCGACGAGGGAATCTCGCTGCGATTCGGCGCGAAGATTCCCGGCCCGGTCATGCGGCTCGGCGCGGTCGAGATGGATTTCAATTACGTCGACTATTTCGGAACCCTGTTGAGCACCGGCTACGAGCGGCTGCTTTACGATTGCATGATCGGTGACGCGACGCTCTTCCAGCGAGCCGACATGGTTGAAGCCGGCTGGAGCGTGATCGAGCCGGTGCTGGACGTGTGGAAGGCCCTGCCGCCGCGCTCGTTCCCGAACTACGCCGCCGGCTCGTGGGGGCCGAAAGAGGCCGACGAATTGCTCGAAGAAGACGGGCGTGAATGGCGCCCGATCGAGTGAGGCCGGTTTGATATGGATGAATAGCCACAGAGGCCACAGAGAGCACAGAGAACATAATCATTTCTCTGTGCTCTCTGTGGCCTCTGTGGCTAAAACTCTTCATTGAGTTTATTGTGACGCGGGCGGTTTGAGCGTGAAGATGATGTAATCGCCGCGCTTGCGATATTCGTCAACGTTGATTACGTCGAGGTTTTCGACCGGGATTACCGAGATCACTTTGACCTTCGATTTCGGCGCCCGGCGGACGACCCGCGACGCCGTGCCCAGGCGATAATCGCTGTGGAACGAGCCGTTGAAATGAACCACGAGCGGGCCGCCTTGAGTGTCGGACTGAGTCCCCGGAGCGCCCGGAGCGACCAAAGCATTCGTTATGGACTCGGCCATCGTTTCGTCCTTCACGCACTGGGCGTAATAGAAACGCTCGAGCGCCGCCCGCCTTTCCTCTTCTTGCTTCTTGTCAGTCTGGTTCTCGCCTTCTTGGTTCTGATGCGCGCCGGGATGCCCCTTGCCCATGGCTTCGGCGAATCGTTTGAAGTAATCGTCCAACGGGCATGAGAAATCAGAGGCGACCAGTTTTCGCTCCGCCTCGGAATCCGGGCGCGCCGCGCCGAGACCCTCTCTCGAGACTTGAACGGCGATGCGCCTGGGGGTATTACTGGCGATGACTTTCCACCCGTGCACGCGGGCGAACTCGATCAGCGGCCGGTAGTCGGTCATGTAGCGCGGCCAGGGTCGCGAGACCTTCAGAAAGTCCTCTTCGTTCGAACGCCCCGCGAGGTATTCGTCGAGCGAAGGCTGCGTGTCGCGCTCGAACATCTCCAGCGCAACGACCACGTTCCCGCGCCGGCGCGACAGCCCCTCCAGAATAGCCCGCTCGATGCGATGGGTCGCCGGGTCGTCATGCTGTTCGCCGACGAAGGCCACGTCGGCCCTGGCGATCTCGGCCAGCATGGCCTCGAAGTCGCTGAACCGCTTGTCGCCGGATTTGTAGACGCGATGCGGAATGTATCCTGAACTCATATGCGGTGATTGTTGGGCGCGCGCGACAACCGCACAGACTGACAAAACAATCGCGGCCAATAGAAAACGACATGGGATTGTGATCATAGTGGTTCTTATCCGTTTCACCTTATTATCCGATCAATAGGAGCTTTCGTTCTGTTCCGATTGTTCGGCAGTATAACCGCTCGCATTCGATTTCAGAAACGCATGTTTTTATCGAACCTTCTAAAAAAGCTCCGCGTACAGAAAGAGAGGCCCGGCCCGTCACATCTGGCGTTGGGGGAATACGGCGAGCGGCTGGTCGCGGAGTATCTCAAGCGACAGGGTTACCGGATAGTCGCCGCTAATTTCATCGCCCCGATCGGGCGCCGCAGAGACGGCCGCCAGATCACGGGCGAGATCGACATCGTCGCCTACGACGAATCGACGCGGCCTTTCACGCTGGCCTTCATCGAAGTCAAAACCCGTTCGAGCGACGAGATCGCCGCGCCCGAGACAGCCGTGGACGTTCGCAAACAGCGCCAGATCATCCGGACGGCCCGCGTCTATCGCCGGATTATCGACGTTACGGAGGAGCCGTACCGGTATGACGTTGCCTCCGTCGTCATGAAATCCGGCGGCGCGCCGGTTGTGACTGTGCGGCGCGGATATTTCTCCGAGCAGAGGTTCAGCCGGAGTCGCGGCCTGCGACGCGACATTCAGTAGATCGCGAAATGGACGAAGAGATCCATTTGTCATTGTTCATTTGTCATTGCTCAGAAATCGCCCAATGTTCATTGGGCATTGAATCGGGATCGCCATTGGTGTTGCCAAATGACAAATGAACAATGACAAATGGAAAATGTTTATTCCTCCCGATTTCGCGATTTACCTGTGTTTGAAATTTCGTAGCCTCGTCCCGTTGACAAAACGCGCGGGCATAGGATAAAAAGCAGTTTCCGATGCGGGAGTAACTCAGTGGTAGAGTGCAACCTTGCCAAGGTTGAAGTCGCGGGTTCAAATCCCGTCTCCCGCTCCAAGGTTCTCAGACTTGACAATCCAACAGTCATCGAGATGCGGCGAAGGCGACTGTCAGAACTCTCGTCCTGACGTTTCTTGAGATTTGCCGGCTCCCCGTCCATAGACCCGAGAGTTCGAGCAACTCATCGAAACCCTTTTCCTTCGCCGCTTCGCTATACAGGCTTCGATCCCTTTATTCCCGGTAGCGACGAGAATCCTCCCCGTCCTGGCTTAGCTAGCCCCGGTGTGGAGCCTGCAAAATTTCTCAGCGATGGCGAAGTCGGAAAATCAAGCTTTAGAAGTTTTTGAGTCGAATCTATTCCCGGGCGCCCAGGGCGCATGGGCGCATGGACGTCATGGACGCCCGGCGGATAATTATTTTTTCGACTTATGCAAGACACCCTCTGGATAACCGTTCTTTTGGACAAGACAATTGGAAGGCAAATTTATGAAAGCTAAACTGATCAAGAAAGATTCTCCTCTGCAAGAGCAATTGCGACATACCCGCAAAGCCAGGAAGCCGCGCGCCAAGAAATCAAACGCGGCCCGCACCACTTTCGAGACGACGGCGGAGTGGCTAAAGAACCGCAGCGAAAACGCTTCCGGAGCGCGCGAGGCCTTCGCCGCATTGTTCTCCAAGAGAGACCCTCAATCTGCCTAATTCTCAGGCCTCTCTTCTCTTCTTTACCCTCTCTTCACCGGTCGCACGCAATAACGATTGAACAGCAATGAGCCGAGCGGAATCCGACGCTCGCCGCTCATTACGAACAGTCGTCGCTCTCCTCCCCCGTCTCATAATTTATCAATCCAAGTCTGTGATTGGAGAATCTACTTGTGTCTCTTCCTAGAGTCGCGCATATTCGGCTACAATCACGCGCTCGTGACGATAGTGGGTAGTGGGCAGCGGATAGTAAGTAGTTTTACCCTCTTCGCTGCCCACTGCCCACTCCCACTGCCCACTAATTTCCGAGGAATTGAGCGATGAACAACCTGCAACCGAAGAAGGAACATAAATTCTCTTTTGGCCTCTGGACGGTCGGGAATCCGGGGCGCGATCCGTTCGGAGAGCCTACTCGCCAACCGATTTCGCCCGTCACAATTGTCAAACGCCTTTCCGAACTCGGGGCTTATGGCGTCAACTTCCACGACAACGACCTCGTGCCGATTGACGCGAGCGCCGCCGAGCGCGACAAGATCGTCGGCGAGTTCAAAAAAGCTCTGGGCGATTACGGGATGGTCGTCCCGATGGCGACCACGAATCTCTTCTCCGACCCCGTCTTCAAGGACGGCGCGTTCACGTCGAACGACCCGCGCGTCCGCCTTTACGCGGTTCAAAAAACCATGCGCGCGATGGACCTCGGCGCCGAAGTTGGCGCCAAGATATACGTCTTCTGGGGGGGGCGCGAAGGCGCCGAGGTCGACGCGGGGAGAGACGCCTGCGAGGCGATAAAGTGGTTTCGCGAGGCGATGAACTTCCTCTGCGAATATTCGATCTCACAGGGCTATGGCTACAAGTTCGCGCTCGAGGCCAAGCCGAACGAACCGCGCGGCGACATGTACTTCCCCTCGACCGGCGCCTACCTGGGTTTCATCAACACGCTCGACCACCCGGAAATGGTCGGCGTCAACCCGGAGGTCGGTCACGAGCAGATGTCGGGCTTGAATTTCTATCATGTGGTCGCGCAAGCGCTCGAAGCGGGCAAGCTCTTCCACATCGATCTGAACGACCAGAAAGGCCCGCGCTTCGATCAGGACCTTCGCTTCGGCTCCGAGGGGATCAAGAACCTATTCTTCCTGGTCAAGATGCTCGAAGAGAAAGGCTACGAAGGCCCGCGTCACTTCGACGCCCACGCCTATCGCAGCGAGGACGAAGAGGGCGTCTGGGATTTCGCCGCCGGCTGCATGCGAAATTACCTGATCTTCAAAGAGAAAGCCCGGCTATTCGGCGAAGACGAGGAGATTCAGGCGCTGCTCGCCGAAATCCGTTCTACCGGCCCGTCGTTTGAGCCTGTCCCGCTGAAGTTCACTAAAGAACGCGCGGAACAGGTCAAGTCGATGAACCTCAACCGGGCCGAGTTGGCGAAGAAGAGATTGCCATATGAAAAACTCGACCAACTAGTGGTCGATCTGTTGCTCGGCGTCAGATAAAAAAATGACTTCAGAAACATCAATGAAGGCAGCGCCGCCGCCCAAATCCGCGACCGGCGACGCGTCGCCACAAGCGCCCGTCACCAAAAAAGAGATTTTCGGCTGGTGCATGTACGACGTCGCGGATTCGGCGTTTACGACCGTCATCGTCACCTCGCTCTTTGCCCTCTACTTCGGCACGGTCGTCGTCGGCGACGTCGGCCGGGCCGATTACCTCTGGGCTTGGGGCGCGTCAATCTCGGAATTGATAGTCGCCGTGTCGGCGCCGATTCTGGGCGCGATCGCCGACTTCTCCGGCAGTCGCAAAAAGTTCCTGGGCGCCTGCGCGCTGACGATCATCTTCTTCACCGCCGCCCTCTGGTTCGTCGGGCCGGGCATGGTGGCGTTGGGGCTGGGGCTGTACATCGTCGCGAACGTGGGCTTCGCGGGCGGCGGAGTGTTCATTGACAGCTTTCTGCCGGGCATCTCGAACGAATCGAACGCGGGGCGACTATCCGGGTTGAAATGGGCGATGGGCTACGCGAGCGGATTGGCTTGTCTGTTTCTGGCAGTGCCGCTGGCCGATTACATTAAACCGAACCCGACGGCCTTCGAGCTTTCGCGAGCGCGACTGATCCCAGTCATTGTGGCGATATATTACGCCGTCGCGGTCATTCCGACTTTTCTTTTCCTTCGTGACCGAAGCGTCCCACAACCCTTGCCGCCGGGCGAAAACTATCTGACAGTCGGCTTCCGACAGTTCAGGCGCACGATGGGCCACATCCGCCAATACCAGGATCTGTTCCGATTGCTGATCGCCTTTCTCGTATACAACGACGGCATAGTGACGGTGATCTATTTCGCGGCGCGCTATGCCAAAGAGACCGTCGGCTTTTCACCCAAGGAGATAGTCTACCTGCTCATCATCAACAACGTAGTGGCCGCCGCCGGAGCTTTCTCATTCGGCTTTCTCGCGGACCGCATCGGGCAGAAGCGGACGATCTATCTGACTCTGATAATCTGGACCGCGGCGGTCACCGTCGCCTACTTCTCCTACTCCAAGAACATGTTCTATGTCGCCTCCGTGCTGGTCGGAATCGGCATCGGCTCGTCTCAATCGGTGACGCGGAGCCTGCTAGCGCTCTTCACGCCGAAAGAGAACGCCTCGGAATTCTTCGGGTTCCTGGGCATCGCAGGCAAAGCGCTGGCCTTTCTCGGCCCGATCATTTTCGGCACAATCTCGAGAACGACCGGCAGTCAGCGCCCGGCGATTCTTTCGATCGGGGCGTTTTTCGTCGTCGGGATGATTCTGCTTTCGTCCGTCAACGAAGCGCGCGGCAAAGCGGCGGCGCTAAGGCCGATTGGCTCGGAAGCATAATCTTGACCGTACGCGTTTCGCGCCGAACTTTTCTTGCGCCCTCCGCCAAACTCGGCTAGAGTCCCGCAAGACTGGTACAGTCAGTAAATCGCGAAATCAGGCAAAGAAGAGCATTCGTCATTGTTCATAGTTCATTGTTCATTTGTCATTGCCCGGAAATCGCCCAATGTTCACTGGGCATCGATCGACTGCTGCGGCTGGCGATAACAAATGACAAATGAACGATGAACAATGAACAATGGATGTCTTCGTCCATTTCGTGATCTACTGACAGCACCGCGCGCGTAAGCAAGCGGCCGTCTCATCAGCCCGCCGCGCAGCCGCTCGCGCGTGGCGCTGTACCGGCGTCCTAAAGTCTCAAAAGAAAATTGGCTATGCCCATCGCCGCAGGAACTCGTTTTGATCGGTATCAGATCGTCTCCCTAATCGGTTCCGGGGGAATGGGTGAAATCTATCTGGCGCAAGACGCCAGGCTCAATCGCAAAGTCGCAATCAAGCTCCTTCCCGAACGCTACACGCAGGACCCGGAACGGCTGCGCCGCTTCGAGCAGGAGGCCCAGGCCGCATCGGCGCTCAACCACCCGAACATCATCACTATTTTCGAGATCGGCGAGGCCGAGGGCAGGCATTTCATCGCAACCGAATATATCGAAGGCGCCACGCTGCGCCGGCGAATGGCGGGGGCGAAACTGGCGATCGGCGAGGCCCTCGACATAGCGTCGCAGGTCGTCAGCGCGTTGACGGCGGCGCATGCCGCGGGCATCGTCCATCGCGACATCAAGCCGGAAAACATCATGATCCGGCCTGACGGTTACGTGAAAATTCTCGATTTCGGCCTCGCAAAGCTCACCGAAAGGCCATCGGCGCAGAACTCGACCGGCGCTTATCAAATGCCGGCGGACGTGTCTGAAGTCCCGACGACCGCCGATCTCATGCACGATGACGCGGAGCGGTCCGAGACTGAAGACCCATTCGCCACAACTCCGCCCGGCGCGGCGAATGAGACTGTGCCCGGCGTCGTGATGGGCACGGCGCAGTATATGTCGCCCGAACAGGCTCGCGGGCTGCGCGTTGACACCCGCGCCGACATCTTCAGCTTCGGCATAGTGCTTTACGAGATGATCGCCCGCCGCGCGCCTTTCACCGGCGCAACGAGCCGCCAAATCATCGACTCGATTCTCAAAGCCGATCCCCCGCCGCTTTCGCATTACCAGCTCGACGTCCCGGAAGTGCTTGAATGGATCGTAGCGAAGGCGCTGGTCAAAGACCGCGAAGAGCGTTACCAGACGGCCAAGGAGATGCTCAACGACTTGCGGCGATTGCGGAGCCGTCTCGGCGTCGAACAGGAGCTTGAGAAATCGCGCAGCCTCATCGTCGCCGGTTTTGACGCGACCGGCGGCGCCCCGCGCGTGACCTTGAGCGGCAAATCCACCGAGGAATTCGAGTTCGGAACAGTCTCGCTCGTCAAGGCGCCTTCGACCAGATCATTGTCCAGACTGAAGGGCCTGCTGGGCGCCCTGATTTTAGACGGGTTCAGAACGCCTCGATCCATCGCGCTGTCGCTGATACTGCTCGCCGCTTTTGGCTTCGGCTCCTACCGCCTTCTGGCGCCGAGATGGCGGCCCGCGCGGCCGTTTCAATCAATGAATGTAAGCAGGTTCACCTCCAGCGGCAAGGCCACGCGCGCAGCCATTTCGCCCGACGGCAAATACGTCGTCCACGTCTTGATCGAAGCCGGAAAACAAAGCCTGATCGTCCGACAGGTCGCCGAATCGAACAACATCGCGATCGTCCCGCCGGATGAGGTCAATTATCAGGGACTGACCTTCTCGCGCGACGGCGCCCACGTCTATTACGTCGTCCAGGAGCGCAACAACCCGATTCGGACGTTGTATCAGGTTCCGGCGCTCGGCGGCGTTCCGCGTAGAATTCTGAAGGACATCGACAGCCCGGTCGCCATTTCGCCCGACAACAAACGACTGGCCTTCGTGCGGCGCTATCGGGGACAGAACGAAGACGCCGTGATCATCGCCGACTTTGACGGCGCGAATGAACGCAAACTCGCCTCCCGCAATGGCGCGGACTTTTTTTGGACCGGCGGCCCGGCCTGGTCGCCGGACGGCAAGACTATTGCGACCGGGGCAGGCTCCAACATGGGCGGGCGATACATGTACGTCGCCGAAATAAACGCGGCCGACGGGAAAGAGAAACAGATCTCGGCGCAGCGATGGTCGGCGGTCGGCCGCATTTCGTGGGCGCGCAACGGTTCGTCAACTGGCCGAGGGCTGATCTTCAGCGCGATAGAACGGGGCGCCACGCTGGCTCAAATATGGTTTCTTCCATACCCGAAGGGCGCCGCGCAAAAAATAACCAACGACTTGAACGACTATCGAGACCTGAGTCTGACCGATGATTCGACCGCGCTGATTACGGTTCAGTCCGAAGCCCTCGTCAACGTCTGGCTCTCCCCGAACCACGACGCCGCCAACGCGGGGCGCGACCGGCAGATCACCGACGGCGTGGGCCAGAACAACGGCGTGGGCGGTTTGACCTGGCTGCCTGACGGTCGTGTGGTTTACGTCTCCCGCGCCTACGGCAGCCAGGACATCTGGCTGATGGACCAGGACGGCAAGAACCAGAGACAACTGACGACCGCCGAGACTCGCATCGACCGATACCCGGCGGTCACACCCGACGGACGCTACATCGTCTTCGTCTCGACGCGCACGGGCAATTCGAACATCTACCGCTACGATTTGAACACGGGCGAACAAAAACAACTGACCAGCGGCGTGAGCGAAGAATTCCCGGCGGTTTCAGCCGACGGCAAATGGGTGATCTACGCCGCGACCGGATCGATCAAACACACCTTGTGGAAGGTCTCGATTGACGGCGGCGAGCCTGCGCAATTGACCGATAAACTCTCGACCTGGCCTGACGTCTCTCCGGATGGGCGAAAGATCGCCTGCTGGTATCGCGCCGAACCGGGGGCCAACTGGCAGATCGCGGTCATTCCAATTACCGGCGGCAGTCCCGAAAAGGTCATCGACGTTCCGCCCAACACCGACACCTCGATCCCGATACGCTGGACGCCCGACGGTCGCGGCGTCAGCTTCGTCGCGACCCGCGACGGCGCTTCGAACGTCTGGTATCAACCTCTTGACGGCGGCGCGCCTAAACAGGTGACCAACTTCCCTTCCGATCAAATCTTCTGGTTCGACTGGTCGAACGACGGCAAACAACTGGCCTGCTCGCGCGGAAGAATGCTCAACGACGTTGTGCTCATCACCGAATCCAAGCAATAACCTTCCCTACACACAATTTTATTCTTCATCGCCGCAGCGTCCTCTTCGTCGCGGAGCGACTGTTGAGCTTAGGCCGGCGTTAAAACGCCGGCCTAAGCTCAACAGTCGCTCCGCGACGAAGAAGCGCATCCCTGGGAACGCAAAAGATTTGGGTAATGAAAATCCTCACGGCGCCGCCTACCGCCAGGTTCCGTACACTGATCTGATAACCGGTCTAACGTCCGTTCGACTTAAAAACAGCGCATGTGGTACTCTGCCTCGAACCCAGATATTACCCACATAGAAATAATCAGCTCCCCCCGGAGAACCCTATGCAAAATACAAAGTTCACAATAGCTCTGCTTACGGTCATGTTCGCTGTCACGACCGTCTCGTTCGGCCAAACTGCGCCCGACGCCACGGCGCCAGGCCCGTTTACGACAACCAGCTCCGAATACAAACTTCCCCCGACCAACGACAATCTTGTCGCGCCGCAAGTGGTGACGGAGTTGTGGGCGCGTATTTACCGGCCCACGAATCTGAACAATGGTCAGTATCCGTTATTGATCTTCCTTCACGGCAATCACGCCACGTGTGGCCGCTTCGAGGGAGCCGGCCAGGGTCGGTTAGATATCAACATCCAGTATACGCTCACTGGTACCTGTCCGGCGGGTTATGTGGTCGTGCCGAGTCACGAAGGCTACGCCTATTTCGCCGAGCGACTGGCTTCCTGGGGTTACGTCGTTGTCTCGATCAACGCCAACCGCGGGGTAAACGCCGCTCCTGGTCTTTCTGATGACCGTGGGCTGAATCTGCGCCGCGGACGCCTCATTCTCCGCCATCTACAAAAGCTCGCGGCATGGAACTCAGGGTCGGAAGCGACTCCGGCGAGCCTGGGGTTCAGTCTGCAGGGTAAGCTCGACTTCAATCATGTGGGCATGATGGGACATTCTCGCGGTGGCGAAGGGGTGCGCGCCGCGCTCGCGCAATACCGCGACGCGGGCAGCGTGTGGCCCGCCCTGATCGGCGTCCCTGTCAACTTCGAAGGCATATTCGAGATCGGCCCGGTCGACGGACAGACCAGCCGCATCCTCAATGCGGAAGGGTTGGCGTGGAATGTGCTTCTGCCGATGTGCGACGGCGATGTCTTTAACCTGCAGGGGGTCCGTGTCTTCGATCGGATGCTCATGAACCGAACCGACAATCCGGCCACGCAGAAATCCACCTTTACCGTCTGGGGCGCAAACCACAACTTCTACAACACCGAATGGCAGCTCAGCGATTCGCCCGGTTGTCTGGGGCACCGCCGCCTTTTCGATCGCCTGCTCGGCTCGGCCGACCAGCGGCAGACCTCGATGGCCAGCGTTCTCGCTTTCTTTCGCGCTCACGTTGGGGCCAACAAGAATCCTGAGTTCGCAAATATCTTCAACCCGCAATTCGCGCTCCCGCCCTCGCTCGCCAACGTCACCCGTGTCGACCGTGGTTACACCGATTCGCCTAACAGCTCGGTCAGCGAGGTCTTCGAGGATTTCGATCAGCCGACTGGTTTCAACACCTCCGGCTTCACCAATGACGCCGGCGGCATTACGATCACGCATGGCGGGATTGCCAACCACAGCCCGGTACAGCGTGTGGCGCAGATTTCCTGGGGTAATCCAGGGGCCGGGACATTTTTCCAGAGCAACTGGACCGCGCCCGGCTCAGGCCGCAACGTCACCGCGTTCGATACGCTCGACTTCCGCGTTTCCGCGCAGTGCAAGGATCTGCCATGCAATACCACCGACTCGGGATTCAATTTCGAGACCAACTTTTCGATCCGCCTGGTTGGCGCCAACGGCTCCCTCTCCGACCCTGTGCAGCTTCGCAATTACGTTTCCCTGACCGGCCCGGTGGGAGGCCTGGTGCGGGGCATCGGCTCGTCGCCGCACCCGATACTGCTGACCGCTCGCATTCCGCTGACGGCGTTTGGTAACGCTCCGCTGGCAAGCCTCCGAGGCGTTCGGTTTACTTTTGATGACACTCGCAGCGAAGACATTAACCTCGGAAACATCAGACTGTCGCGGGTCGGCGGAATCGCCAGCTCCATACTGCTTTCTACAGAGTTACCCGGCGACGACTCTCCGCTCGATCTGGGCGACTCGACCAACACCGAAAATAACACCATTGCGTCGGTGAAAGCGACGCGCTCCTCCAGGGCGCTGGCTAATCAGGCTGGCGTCGAGATTGAGCTTACAAGCAGCCGAGAGTTCCTGCCGAAGGGCGAGATGTTGACGCTCAAGGTGGGATCGCGGGAGTTCGGCTTGAGCCGCTACGGGGAGGACGGGTCTACCAACCGCGTCATCTTCACACTCACTACCGAGCAATGGTCTCTGATCAGCACCGGCGATCCGGTTGTGATCCAGTACGGCGCCGGCCCCGGCGCGGACTCCAGGAACTTCGGTCACATCGACAAGAACATGTTGCGCTGATCGTTCCGATTCATCGACTTAAGTCCGAAGAGCGCCTTACCACATAGCGCGACCAGAAGATATCGCTGGGGTGATTGTGGTAAGGCGCATTTTTTCTGTCCAGGATTTTCCCGTCGGCAGAAGAGGTCTATGAAACCATTCAATCTCCGGTCCCTCCTCTGGTTTGACTGCGCCGCCGCTGCCATCGCAGGAATGGCAATGCTGGCTCTTGCCGGGCTACTCGCTCCACTGTTCGGTCTGCCGCGCGCCGTTGTTGTGTTCATCGGGCTCGTGAATCTGGCCTACGGCGCCTTCTCCTTTTCGCTGGCCCGGCAGCCTTCTCCGGCCCGAGGGCGGGTCAGGGCGCTCGTCGCCGCGAACCTCTTGTGGGTCGGCGTTTGCGTGTTGACGGCCCTAAATTTCGCAGGCCCTGGGAGTTGGCCAGGCGCGAGCTATATGCTGGCGGAGGGGGTCTTTGTGGGCTTCCTCGCGACCGTCGAGGCGCGAACCCTCAAAGCCGTCGAATGGACAAAACCTAAATGATGGTATCCATATGACGCACGAACGCTAATTGTCCCTATCAGCAATAATTGGCAGTGACTGCCAATTATTCTACAGATCAAGTCTCGCCATTTTTAGGATACGAGAATGGCAACTATCCTATATATACGCTTCAAGCGCCCTGTGATTATTACGTTACGTGTTTACTTGCCCCTGATCTGCTCGGATGGATTCTTGCAACTTCGCTTCTTCTTATTGATTATAGCGATCCTGCATATGGCCAATTTATCCAATGGTTGTTAGGGTTCAGCGTCGGTTTGAATCTCGAAGGATCTTTTGTCTCTAAAACCTCTGCGATCAGCCTATAAGTTTCGTACGAACTCGGAGGGTCGCCAAGAACAGAGCCGTTATAAACGGAGTAGCTTTTATGATGCCACTCGTCAATCACCATAATTTTGGGAAGATCGGTGGGGATGTGGGATCTCAACTCTTCATCCGTCGCCCGGCACATCTCTTCATATTCGTACGCAAGATATCGGGCTAAATCCATATAATCTATTTTCTCAGGATAGTCCCGAGTCATGATATCGGGAACCCATTTCACATAACCCCGTTTCGTATGAGGAATCTTGACGTATTGCCCCCTCAGCTTAACCTCTTTGACGCCGCTCCTGACGCCTTCAGCAAATTCGAGAGACTCATTGCCAATTTCTATTCGCACTAGCTCGCCACCATCGATCAGTGTAAGAAACTGCGAATTGTAACACTCATCACTATTTGGTATGGGCTCTAAGTTCTCTAAACAATTACCAAAATAGTTTAGGTTTAACTCCACCCGGAATCCTCGAGGCGTGTAACCCGACTTTTCAAATGCCATTGCCCATCTTGTCTCGTCAGCAAATAAGGTCAGCCTCGAATTGGCCGTATAAAAGTAAGGATGCCCCAAATCCACGAAAGAATAATGTATAACATAAGGTAGATTGTCGAGGTATTCGATAATATTCTGGGCGGTATACTTCCCCGGCTTATCCTTTAAGGTAATTATCTTAGGCGGTCTCTCGTTCATCTTCCTTACACGATTCACAAACTCTCGCAGTCTCTGTTGTAATTCAGGCGCTTCTTCGGCAATAGGTGGACTAATCCTATCTATGAGCAGAAATTGTTTCTGTTCTAAGTTTTCGTCATTTTGGCTCGATTCTGTCGAAAGGTCGGTGTAAACAGCGCCTGGGGCAGCCTGGAGGAATTGATCCTGGCTGGGCGGATGGTCATCTGGCGGAGGGGCCGGATAACCAGTACCGGAAACATCGCCTATAACCATAGTCGGCAATCTCTCACTCGCGCCGCGTTCGCGAATCAAATAGGCCTTGGGATCATCCCCAAGGCCCTCGAACCGGCGATCATTCCATGAGTCCAGCCAATCGCTAACAGGTTGCCGATCTACCTGATAGATGTCGGCAATCTGGTCGATCGAGTAGTGTTGATTGCTGAGCAGAATCGCATGTGCGCGCATCCGCTTCTCATGCAGAGCATGGAGTTTCAAAATCTCTTTGAGACGCTCGCGTTCTTCTTCTGTCAGTGGTTTGACGAATGTTGCCGATGGTTCCATATCTTCCCTATCAATGCAGATTGTCAAATCACTTATCGAGCGCAAAGGTGAATGAAAGGTTTCCTCTAACGCTCACCGGCGCCCCGTTCTCGACTGCAGGCTGAAAACGGGTTTTCAGAGCAGCCTCAATGGCTTTCTCCGTCAGACCGTCGGGCAATCCACGCACAACTCTGATGCTATTGATCGCGCCATCCGCAGCGAAAACGACGCTCAAAATTACCTCGCCTTCTATTCTGTTTCGGCGGGCATCCTCCGTGTATGACGCTCTCACTTTGTAGAGTATGGTAGGTTTCAGAGAGGCGCTCATGGCTCGCGGCGGCGTTCGATCGTCCGAGCCTCCTGTCGAATTGCGCATCTTCTCGCTCAGCAGGCCTGCTCTGGCCGCCTCATCTGACCCTATGCCATTCATGACCGCCAAATTAGGCGCAACTTCCTGGACTGTGTAATCCGGCGGTATCTCGAAAAGCGCAGGGTCAGGTTCGCCGCGACTGATCTTGGTCATTTGTTGTGTCGATTCTCCGGAACGAGGGTCAACCGATTTTATCAATACATCCAGTTGTAACTCCTTAGAGTACCATCGTTCGTATGTGGCCTCGATCGGTCTTTCATTCCCCATTGCTCCCGCGGGGATAGTGTGAGTGACGCGTGTGCCTTCGGCTTCCACCCCTTCGATCATCTGCGAGCCGAGTGATTCATTTTTTGTATCCGCATTGACGCCGAACCTGCCGACAGATCTGGCGGGGGCGGGTCCAAACACAATACCCGGCGCAATGGCGGTTCTATCTGCTATCCCTCCGACCGTCACAGCCTGCAATGATGTTATGCCTGCAATTTCCCTTATTGGTCGTACGGGGAATTTGCGCGCCGTGCGATTTTGCGGATCGAGCATAAAATTTTGCCCGCCGATGGAGTCAGAAACCTGGATCGTTTTATATTCCCTGTAGGCGCCGCTATTGGCGTCACGAATTTCCAACGAAGTCTCTCGGCGAATACGCCCCTCTCCGTCACGATAGATTATGGTATTCGTTCGACGGACGATGCGATTACCGTCGGCCAGAGTCTGTACATTCTCACACACCATTTCTCCTGAAAAAGGAGCATTCTTGACGGCGCCAACTCCAGGCCCCCCAACGACGCCAATTCCAGGCCCCCCAAATGTAGTTACAGCAACAACTTTCTTTTCCCGATTCTCCTCCTGCGCAAGTACATTATTGCCGTAGACGCCGGCCGCCAGCGCCATCACGCATGCGAATAATGCGAAAAAAACCATTCTCACTGCTTCTCTCATAAAACAACCTCCTTCAGTAAATGATCTCTTTCAGTTTGTTAAAGTACATGGGTGTTTGTTGATCTCGAATATAGAACGTAGACCGGAGCGCGAGTCAATACGGAAGAATGAGGCGCCGATATCAGGGTTGATGCTCTGACTCTGATAGTTCCTGCGACCCGGCGAGAAATATAGTTAGACCGTTTGGCCGAGTCAATTTGTTTTTCCACA
>Ga0081455_10002326_pt1 | contig 22664 bp, 26 predicted proteins | sample TabmetS3T2R1_FD_70207 | JGI IMG/M metagenome (GOLD analysis project Ga0081455, IMG submission 70207) | Tabebuia heterophylla rhizosphere microbial communities from the University of Puerto Rico - S3T2R1 | ecosystem: Host-associated > Plants > Roots > Rhizosphere ...
GGGAGTCCGCGACCATGATGAGCAGCGACCACGGGCAGACGTGCCCGCGGTCGCTGGCTTTAGGGAGGCACAAGGTGCCTAGGGAACACCGCTATCGGGTCGTTCTGGAGGGCGAGCTCAGCGAGCGGGCGCGCGAGGCCTTCGAGGGTTGGAAGGTGGAGCCGGTAGACGCTGTCACCGCGCTGATGGGCGATATGGACCAGGCCGCGCTGCACGGCGTGTTGGCCCACGTCCAACGCTTCGGACTGCAGCTGGTCGAGCTGCGCCGGCTGGCTCCGACGTCCGGAGATGCTGTCGGCGACGAAGGCGCGGGCGCGCCGTGGCCGGCTCCGCCGAGAGCGTGATCCTCGGCTGATGCGGCGGACCGCTGGTGCTGGTGATCATTCGCCGGCTACTGGCGGCCCGTTGCTGTGTCCGCGCCCAGCCGGGGGTCGGGCCGCCCGTAGCGGCCGTAGATCCGAGGGCGAGTCCGGCCAGAATGCGTTGGCCACCGTCGTGGCATGCCTGGCATGCGTGGCGTCCGATGACGGCTGTTCATGGACAGACTCATGCCCAGACTGTCCACAGTGGACAGTCGGCGGCGAGCGCCGCGCGTCATTGCAGGCGAGATCCGGGACCTAGCTCCCGCGTCTGCGCGCCGTTGGTCTCTTGCTGTACCCGGGTCGCTGGATCGAGGCTGGATATGAGGCAACAGGTGGTGCGTCATGGCTGCGGCAGTTCGGACCTGGGGCTTGGCCAAGTCCTTCGGTGCAACGCTGGCGCTGCGTCCACTCGATCTCGAGGTCGCCGAGGTCGGGACAGCCACTCCGACGACGGGGCCGGGGCGTCCGGGTCAGTCACGAGCCTTGGTCCGCCTTACGCTGCGCAAGCTCGCGCGCTGCGGCGAGGAACTCGTCTCGGCTGAGCGCGCCGTGCTGATGGCGACGGATCAGGTTCTGTTCATCGTCTTCGACGCGGATGCTCTCCAGCGTGGCGTTCGCGACGGCTCGGTCGATCGCGTCGTCGACTTCGCGATGCTCACCAGTCTCCATGCGATCGAAATTAGGTGATCAGGGGGCAGCGTCCGGGATGATCACGGCATGACCGCGAGCGCAACTGTGCGGCCCTCGTCGTCGGCGCGGCGTCGCCCGCCCACCACGAGGATCGTGCTCGGTTCGTGGCGGTCGACCAGGTCGGCCATCACGACCGGGTCGCCGCCGTCGGCCACCTCGGACGTGACGCCGGGCAGGTCGGCCGGCGTGCGGGACACCGCCACCACCGGTGCGCCGGCGAAAGCGAAGGCGGTGGCGATGCCGCGGCCGAGGCCGCGGCTCGCACCGACCACGATGGTGGTCTGCTCGGTCATCGTTGGTTCCTCACGCCGCGTCCAGCACGGGCACCCGCGCGGCAACCGGCTCGGTCGTCGGCTCAGGCACGGCCGTCGCCGTGGAGCGCCGCACCAGCACCGCCGTGGTGGGCACCGCGGCCAGCGCGATCAGCCCGCACACCCAGAACGCCCAGTGGAAGCCACCGGTCAGCGCCACGTCGCCCGCCTTGCCCTGCGCGGTCAGCGACTTGATCTGGGTGGCCGACACGGTCGAGGCGATGGCCACGCCGATCGCTCCGCCCAGCTGCTGCGAGGTGTTGAGCAGCCCGGACGCCAGCCCGGCCTCGTGCTCGGTCACGCCCTGCAGCCCGGCGATCGAGATCGGGATGAACGCGAACGCTGTCCCGGCCCCGACCAGGATCCACGGCGCGGCAAGGTTCACCCAGTAGTGCGCTTGCACCGGCACGATCGTCGACCACACGATGCCGCCGCCGACCATCGCCATTCCGACCATCAGCACCGGGCCGGCCGAGAACCGGGTGACCAGCTTCTGTACCGGCGCCGACAGGATCATCGAGAACGACGAGGCCACCACCCACGCGGCACCGGTCTGCAGCGCCGAGTAGCCGAGCACCTGCTGCATGTACAGCGTGCCGATGAAGATGAAGCCGAAGAACCCGGCGCCCATGAGCAGCCCGGCGACGTTCGCCCCGGCGAGCGTCCGCGAACCGAAGATCCGCAGCGGCATCAACGGCGCCTCGACGCGCGACTCGATCACCACGAACGCGACCAGCGCCGCGGCGGCTCCGCCCAGCAGGCCCAGCGTGGACGTCGCGGTCCAGCCGGCCTGCGGGGCCTTCGACAGCGCGTAGACGAGCAGCATCAGACCGCCGGTCACGGTCACGGCACCGAACGGGTCGAACTGCCGCCGCACGCCCACCAGCTTGCTCTCGGGCACAACTCGCGGGGCCAGCAGCAGCACGGCGATGCCGACCGGCACGTTCAGGTAGAAGATGTACTCCCAGCCGGCGTAGCGGGTGAGCAGGCCACCGAACAGCAGGCCTAGCGTGCCGCCGGTGGCACCGATCGCGCCCCACAGGCCCAGAGCCTTGTTGCGCTCGGCGCCCTCGTCGAACATGTTCATGACGATCGACAGCGCCGCGGGCAGCACGATCGCCGCGCCGAGGCCCTGCACGCCGCGCATCGCGATCAGGAAGGCATCGCTCGACGCCAGCGCGGCACCCAGCGACGACGCGGTGAAGACGGCCAGGCCGAGCATCAGGATCCGGCGCCGGCCGAGCAGATCGGCGGCCCGGCCGCCCAGCAGCAAGAACCCGCCGAACGTCAGGCCATAGGCGGTGACGACCCACTGCAGGTTCGTCTCCGAGAAGTGCAGCGCCTGGCCGATCGTCGGCAGCGCCACGTTGACGATGGTCAGATCGACCGTGGTCATGAAGAACGCAACAGCCAGCACGGCGAACGCACGCCAGCGATGAACCGTACTCATCTCTTCCTCCGGTTGAATGTTCCGGCGACGAATTCGCCGTTCCACCAGTACTGATCCGCGCCGTGGCGCCGACTCATCGCTGCGGCGCGAGGAACTTCAGGCGGGATCGCGGCCGAGCAGCGCGACGAGCCGATCGCCCACCTCGGCGTCGGCCGGCACCGGGATCGGCGGGGCGAACAGCCGGTGGTGTTGTGCGTCCGCGGCGACCACTGGGCACAGCCACAACAGGTCGTGCGCCAACCCGGCCGGGATAGGCCGGTCCTGCCGTGTCGTCCGCGCCACGTCCCATCCGTGGACAGCGATCTCGATCGCCCCCGTGACCGCGATCATCCTTATCGCCAAGGGGTATCCGGCCGCGAACACCACGGTGCGACACGGCGGCCGGCTCACCGCGCCCATGAGCTGCGCGGCCCGGGCGCGGAACACCGCAGCCGGGTCCGTGACCTCGGCGTCGCACGTCCCGGTCGCGTCCACGCAGGCGCAGAGCAGGCCGAGCGACTCGTTCACGTGCTGGAGCAGCGTGCCCAGATCCCAGTCCGGACAGGGGGTTCGGGCCGGCAACTGGTCGGACGTCACGCCCTGAACGGTGCCCAGCGCGTAGCAGATCGCCCGCTCGAGCAACCCGAACGCGTCGGTGGGCGTGACGTCGCCGATCATGGCCGGTCCAGCACGTCCGGCAGTCCGAACAGCGCGAACAACGACTTGTCGAAGAACACGGCGATGTGGGCGATGGCGCCGTCGGCGATGTCGAGCACCTGGATCGCGGCGGCCCGGTGGATCCCGTCCTCGCCGCGGACGTACTCGACCACCGCCGGCTGGCCGTTGGCGCGCGTCGGCATGAGCCGGATGCGGTCCGGCTCGGTGAGCACGCGCGCGTCGAGGAAGCCGACGACGGTGTCGCGGCCGCGGAACCAGGTCGGTGTCGGCGGCATCTCCAGGACGACGGTGTCGAGCAACGCCTGCTGCAGCGCGGCCAGGTCGGCCCGCTCGAACGCCGCCATGTACCGGTCGACGGCGGCTTTCGTCTCGGCCTCGTCCGGCTCGGTGGTCGTGTCCTCGGTCGGCGCGACCTCCAGCAGCTGGGCGCGCGCCCGTTGCAGGCCGCTGTTCACCGCGGCGACGCTGGTCTCCAGCAGCTCGGCCACCTCGGCCGCGCTCAGCCCGAGCACCTCGCGCAGGATGAGCACCGCCCGCTGCCGCGCCGGCAGGTGCTGCAGGCTGGCGACGAAGGCGAGCCGGATGCTGCCGCGCAGTCCGACGACGGCGGCCGGATCCGCGGGTGGGCTCACCAGTCGGTCGGGCACCGGCTCCAGCCACGCGACGTCGGTGCGCGGCGCGTCCAGCCCGAACTCGGGATCGTCGGACGGACCGCCGAGCCCCGACGGTAGCGGGCGGCGTCCCTTCTGCTCGATCGCGCGCAGCGATGCGTTCGTCGCGATCCGGTACAGCCAGCTGCGCAGGGACGACCGGCCCTCGAACCCGTCGTAGGACCGCCACGCCCGCAGCAGCGTCTCCTGCACGGCGTCCTCGGCATCGTGCACCGAGCCGAGCATGCGGTAGCAATGCGCGAGCAGTTCGCGGCGGTACGGCTCGACGAGGCCGGAGAACTCCTCGTTGGTGATCGACATGGTGGCTCCTCGACTGCAGTCACTAATGCAGATCCGGCGCACCGCCGAAACTCATCGCGGATCGTGGACCCATCCGGTTACGCGGCGCTGTCGCCTCCCGTCGTCGTCCGTTGGTCGGCGGCCGGACGTGCTCAGCGGGTGAGGTGGTCGCGCAGGGCGTTGAGCGGGCTGTCCCAGTCGCGGGCCAGCGCGGCCAGGAACTGCTGCGCGACCTGCATCGGCGCCGACCGCAGGCGGTAGCGCACCCGCCGCCGCTCACCCGGTTCGGCGGCGACCAGGCCGGCGTCGGCCAGCAGTGCCAAGTGCTTGGCAATCGCCTGCCGGGTGATGGGCAGGCGGCCGGCCAGGTCGGTGGCCGTCGCCGGGCCGCCCGACGCGAGCGCGGCCAGGATGGCGCGCCGGGTCGGGTCGGCCAGGGCGGTGAAGACCTGTTCGGCCACCGCCTCGATGTCGGGCGGCATGTCAGGCGGCGTCGAGGTACTCGACCAGTTCGTCGAGCTCGTGCTTCCAGCCGCGGACGTTGCCGTCGAAGGCCTTGCTGTACGCCTCTCCGGACAGCTGCGCGAACCCGGTCTCGACCACCCGCAGTCGGGTGCCGCCGCCGGTCGGTTCGAGGGTGAACTCGACGTACGTCCGGCGCGGATCGTCCTCGGGCAGCCCGTAGATGTGCCAGGTGTAGGCGAACACCGTGGGCGGTTCCACCCGCTCGACGCGCAGGTTCGCGACGTCGCCGCTGGACCATTCCATGCGGGCGGTGCCGCCCGGGCGCAGGTCGATCGTCGCCTTCTCGCCGAACCAGGTGCCGAGGCCCTCGGCGGTGGTGAGCGCCGTCCACACCTTCTCCGGGGGATGCGCGATGTCGATGGTCCGCTCGATGCGATCGGGGAATGCCATGTCGATCTCCTCGGGGTCAGGCGGCGCGGCCGACGAGCGGGCGGGCGCACGGGTCGAGCCGGTCGGCCAACCGGCTGCGGCGTCGCGCGGATGCGCGCAGCAAGGTGGCGACGGTAATGCGCAGCCGCGAGTCGTGCGGCTCCGGGTCGGGCACCACGGGTGCGGTGGGCAGCGCGGACGTGGTCAGGTCGGTGACGTGCTGGACGGCGATGCCGGCGGCGATGGGGTTCATGTCTGCCTCGCTCTCTCGATATAGCAACCAACTAGTTGCGACGATATAGCAACTGATGAGTTGCGTCAAGGGGTGCCTTGACAGGTTGCGGTGGCAGCTGCGAACCGAGGAGGTGAGTCCGATCAACACCGTGACCGGTCGGGGCTCCCTCTCGCGCATCGCCTAGGGAGTGCCCGAACAGGCATCCCGAACGGCATCTCTATGCGTTTCACCTCGGCGACGTCGCTCGACGGCGTCCGCGAACAGATGTTCATCCTCGAGAGATCCCGGGCGTGCTGTGGACGCCCGACTCCGCCGATACCCGGCCGCTGATCTTGCTCGGACACGGCGGCGAGCACAAGCAGGCGCCGGACATCGTGGCTCGGGCGCGCCGGTTCGTCACCGAGTGCGGATTCGCCGTGGCCTGCGTCGACGTGCCGGCCCACGGCGACCGCCCGCTGCACGCGGAGCTCGACCGGATCGCCGCCGAGAACCGGGCCCGGGTGGATGCCAGGGCCGAGCTGGCATCGCTGATCGCCGGTTTCCAGGCGATAGTGGCGCGCCGGACCGTCCCGGAATGGCGGGCCGTCCTGGACGGGTTGCTCGGGCAGCTCGGCCCGGTGCCGGTGGGCTACTGGGGCGTGTCTTTGGACTGCGGGCTCGGCGTCCCGTTCGTCGCGGCGGAGCTTCGGGTCCGCGCCGCGGTGCTGGCCCTGGGCGGGGGCGTTCGCTGCGGCCGATGCGGCGGCGCGGATCACCGTGCTGGTCGAATTCCTCGTGCAGTGGGACGACGAACGCGTGCCCCGGGCCCAGAGCCTGGCGCTGTTCGACGCGTTCGGATCGGCTGAGAAGTCACTGCACGCCAACCCCGGCCGGCACGGCGACCGGCCGCCGTTCGAGCTGGACAGGTCAGCGCGGTTCTTCGCCCGCCACCTGGGTTGAGTCCACCGTCAGCACAACCTTGCCACGGCTGCGGTCGGACTCGAGTCGCCGATGGGCGGCGGCCGCTTCCTCGAGCGGGAACGCGGTGTCGATGGGCACGGTGAACCGGCCTTCGGCGACCTCGCCGAGCAGGAGTCGGAGGTCGGGTCGCGGATCCCAGCCCAGGCGCTGCAGGTTGGTGAACTGGAACCCGTGGATGCTGACGTTCTTCGGGTAGAAGTCGCGGGTGTCGACGACGCTCGACGCGCCCGCGACGTTGGCGAGCGCCACGACCCGGCCGCCGGCGGCAACGGCGTGCAGGCTGAGGGCGAAGGTCTCGCCACCGGCCAGGTCGAGCACGACGTCCGCGCCGGCGCCGTCGGTGATCCGCCGGACCTCGGCCAGCACGTCGTCGCGGTCGCGCCGGAGCACGTGAGCGGCCCCGAGCTCCTTGGCGAGGGCTTCCTTGTCGGGCGAACCGACCACGCCGATCACCTCGGCGCCGTCGGCCCGGGCGGTCTGCACCGCGGCCGTGCCGACGCCACTGGCCGCCGCGTGGACCAGCACGACCTGCCCGGGCCGGACCCGGCCGAGTTCGCGCACGCAGTAGCGCGCGGTCAGCCAGGCGATGGGCAGGGCGGCGGCGACCGGCATCGACACATCGGCCGGGACGGGTACCACCTTCGCCGCGTCCGTGGCGACGAGCTCGGCGTAGCACCCCGTGCTGCCCCAGGCGAGGACCCGGTCGCCGACGTCGACGCCGCTGACGTCCGCCCCGACCGCCTCGACGACGCCGGCGGCCTCGGCGCCGGGAACGGTCGGCAACGGTGGCAGGGTGTGGTACCGGCCTGATCGCACCAGCAGGTCGGCCCGGTTGACCGACGCGGCCGCGACCCGGATCAGTACCTGGCCCGGTCCGGGTCGCGGGTCGGCGACGTCGGCGATGGCCAGACGATCGGGGTCGCCGAACTCGGTGATCTGTACTGCGCGCATCGTGACTCCCTCGTGACACCAGTTCAATAGGTGTCAGTCGACAACACCAGTTGAACTGGTGTCAAGCGTTATGCTGACCACATGGCTGACGACGAGTTCCGGTTCGTGGGCGGACGGCCGAGCCTCGATCTGGTCGCAACGCTGGGGAAGCGGCACGCCGAACCGGTCGAGCGCCTGCCGGATCGGGCGACGGCCGCCGCCTGGCTCATCCGGTCAGGAGTCCTTCCCGCGCAGGCAGATCCGGTCGTCACGCCGCATCAGCTCAGGAACCTCCGCACTCTGCGCGAGGTCATCAACCGGATGGTGCGCGCCGTGATGGCCGGCCGCCGTCCGGCCAAGACGGACGTCGCCGCCGTGAACATCGCCGCGGCTCGGCCCGGGCTGGTGCCGATGTTCGTAAGCCCGGGCGTCATGCGACTGACCTGGGGTTCGGCCGATCCGGTCGACGCCGCAACGGCGCACATCGCGCGGGACGCGGTGACCCTGCTGACCGAGCACGGCGACCGCGTCAAGGAATGCGCCAACCCGGGCTGCTCGCTGATGTTCCTCGACGACTCCCAGTCGCGGCGCCGACGGTGGTGCTCGATGGACCGCTGCGGCAACCTGGCGAAGATCCACACCTACCGCCGGCGCGTCGCGCCCTGACGTCAGTCGAGCGGCCGCATGTTCCGGTGCCGGCCGAAGAGCTCGACATGCTGTTGACCTGCTAACCCAGCGAGATCAGCCGGCCGCCGCCGTCGGACTCGATGACGGTGCCGGTCAGGTTCCGGTTCGTCGCGGCGTGCGCGACGCTTTCGGCGACGTCCTCCGCGCTGGCGACGCGGCCGACCGGCAGCGCCTTCTCCGCCTGGGCGAAGTAGCCCTCGCGCACCTCGTCCGGCATGGCCGACCACCACGGGGTGTCGACGACGCCGGGCGAGACGGCGTTGACCCGGATCGGCGCGACTTCCACCGCGAGCGGCTTGACGAGCGCCTCCACGGCGCCGTTGACGGCCGCCAGCCCAGCGGTCGCCGGGATCGCCGAGCGCGCGCTGCCCGCGCTGATGAACGTGATCGAGCCACGGTCGGCCAGGTGCGGCAACGCCGCCTGGACGCTCGTGAGATGCCCCCAGAACTTGGCCTCGAACGCGCCGCGCAGTACGTCGAGGTCCAGGGAGCCGATCGGGCCCGCTCCGGCGCCGCCGCTCATCGCCAGAACCAGCCAGTCGATGGTTCCGATCTCCTCGCACAGCCGCTGCATGTCGGCTCGCGACGTACCGTCGGCGCGGTGCACGCGAAGGTGCGGGTCGCTCGAGCGCACCGCGTCGGCGCGGTCCGCGGAGCGCCCGGTCACGTGCACGGTCGCGCCCTGCTGCGCCAGCAGCCGGGCCGTGGCCAGGCCAATGCCGGACGTCCCTCCAACCACCAGTGCCACTTGCTCGGTCATCTGCCTCCTCCAGTTCCGAGACGTCTCGTCTCGTATTAATCTTGCCTCGTGACGCATGCAGATCGCAAACGCAAACCCGGACGCCCCCGCAGCGACCAGAGCCGACAGGCGATCCTGCAGGCGTCGCTCGACCTCGTGCGCGAGATCGGCTATCCGGCTACGACGGTCGAGGGCATCGCCGCCCGCGCGGGAACCGGGAAGCAGACGATCTACCGGTGGTGGCGCAGCAGGGCCGACATCGTCCTGGAGGCACTCAACGCGACGGCCACCCGCGAGATCCCGTTACCGGACACCGGCAGCCTGTCCGGTGACCTGCTGGAGTTCCTACGCGCGACATTCGTCGCGGGCCGCCGCGCCGGCACCGTCCCGGTGTTGCGCGCATTGATGGCGCAGGCGCAGCACGACCCCGAGTTCCACACGGAGTTCGAGTCGAAGTTCCTGCGACGGCGGCGCGAGGTGCTCGTCGAGGTGCTGCGCCGGCATCCCGACGAGCTGCGGGTCCCGGTGCCGATCGCGGTCGACGTGGTCTTCGGCGTGCTGTGGTACCGGATCCTCGCAACCCACGGCCCGCTCGATGCCGCGCTGGCCCGGCACCTGACCGCGCTGCTGATCCAGTAGCGCGGGCGCGTGGAGGTTCAAGTGCAAGTCGGCGTTCGGCCAGCGCCGGACGAATGGTCGCCGTTGAGCGCGGACACGCCGCGGTCGTCGCGAAGCTTGAGCGCGGGTTTCCGGGTCGGCTAGCTTGCGTCGGCTTCCTCGAGCGCGTCGAGGATGGCCGGACCGTTGTGTTCGGCCCAGTGGGTGAGGTCCTGAATCGGTTGGATGAGAGTGCGGCCGAGATCAGTGAGGTTGTACTCGACTCGGGGAGGCACTTCGGAATATGCGTGGCGGCTGACCAGGCCGTGCCGGGTGAGCCGGCGCAGCGTTTGCGTGAGCACCTTGCGGGAGATGCCGCCGATGAGATCGACTAGCTCGCCGTGGCGGCGCGGGCCTCGGCTTAGCGCGTAGAGGACGACGACGGACCACTTGTCGGCGATGATCTCGACGGCCAGCCGGGCGGGGCAGTCGGCCAGGAAGATGTCGCCGGGCTGGTTGAAGTCACCCATGGTTCCTAAGGTACCGATTGGTTCCTATCGGCTTCCTAACCTCGACAGCGTTGTCGAGTCTTGGAGGCTTTTGATGCGAGTGATCACCCAGCGGGCGTTCGGTGACCCGGACGTACTCGAGGTTGTCGAGGCCGAATCGCCGCGTCCGCGGCCGACCGAGGTGCTGGTCAAGGTCCATGCGATCGGGCTGAATCCGATCGAGCCGGTTATCCGGGCGGGGCATTTCCCGGTGCTGGGCGAGCCGCCGTTCGTGCTCGGCTGGGACGTCAGCGGCGTGGTGGTGGAGGCCGAGCCGCAGACGTGGCGGTTCCGGCCCGGTGATGAGGTGTTCGGGATGCCGCTGTTTCCGCGCGCGGCGGGCGGATACGCGGAGTTCGTTGCCGCCCCGGCGCGGCAACTGGCCAGCAAGCCGCGCACGGTGGACCACGCGCAGGCCGCCGCGCTGCCGCTGGTCGGGTTGAGCGCCTGGCAGGCCCTGGTCGACCTCGCCGAGGTCAAGGCCGGCGATCGGGTCCTGATCCACGGTGGCGGTGGTGGTGTCGGGCACGTCGCGGTGCAGCTGGCCAAGTGGCTCGGTGCGCACGTCCTCACGACCGCGAGCGCGGCCAAGCGCGAGTTCGTCACCGAACTGGGTGCCGATGAGGTGATCGACTACCAGCAGGTCGACTTCACCGCGGCCACCGATGAGGTCGACGTCGTCCTCGACACGGTGGTCGGCGGTGAATATGGCGAGCGTTCGTTGCAAGTGCTGCGCCCGGGCGGTTTGCTGGTCACGGCGGTGGATCGCACCAACGCCGCGCTGGCCGCAAAGGCAGAGGCGGCCGGCCGACGCTTCGCCGGCATCGCAGTCGACCCGGACCACACCGCGCTGCAGCAGCTAACCGACCTGGTCGACGAAGGACACCTGCGGATCCACGTCGCCGGTCGCTTCGCGTTCGACAAGGCGGCGCAGGCTCATCGGCTCTTGGAGGACGGCCACACCACAGGCAAGATCGTCCTCAAAGTCGACTGACTGGACCGAGCAGCGGGCCGGTACGGCCACGTCGGTGTTGGTGCACCACGCCGCACGTACCGGGCGCCCCGCGGGCCTCACGTCGCGATGCGGGCAGCTGTTTGCGCTGAGGCGGAGGGTCAGTAGACGGAGTACCCGTCCGGCAGGTGAGCGCGCCCGGTCAGGGCGAGAAGCACGTCCTGGCCGGATCGGCCTGCGGCCCGGTGGGCGACGAACACGAGGCTCTGCTGCAGCGCGGTGGCGGGCGCGGGCAGCTCGGCGCCGACAGCGTGAACGATGTCAAGCGCGTGGATGGTGAGCTCGGCGACGCGGGAAGGCAAGTACTGCGCGAGGGTCATCGTCCCGGCTGGGCTGCCGATGGTGGCGTCTGGCGGGCTGTGTGTGACCAGCGCGGTGACGGCCGCCGATGCCGCCGCGACAGCGCCGGCCGGGTTGTCTGCGAGCGCGAGCACGGCTTGTCGGCCACGCGCTGCGATCGCCTCCTCGGTGAAGTAGCCGCTGTCCGATGGCTGCGGCGATTGCGGGTGGCGTAGGTATTCCTCGACGGTGGTCTGGCCGCGGTTGGCGTGGGCGACCAGCTCGCGGACCGTCCAGCTACCCAGCCCCGGCTGGTCCCAGCTCGTGTCCGGGACAAGACGCACCGACTCGACCAGATACCGCGACGCATCCTTGAACGCAGCGGCGACAGCGTCATCCATGCTCCGATCATTCACCGCCGCGCAGAGTGCTTTTGGCGGTGCCGAGGAGTGCGTTCTCACACCCCCCAAGCGACCGATCGATCGGTGCATGGGGAGCAGCCAGCCGCACTGCGCGGCACCCATTCAGCTCTGCGGGCGTCCTCGACGGCCGATCCCGGTATTCCCCGTGAAGACTCAGATACCTCGCGGATCGTTTATGCGTGATTCATACCAAGCAGCGGGTCATGAGATACGTACAGCACGTGTTGATCAACCCACGAGAATGAGATGAACTTCTCACCTTGCCCAGCGGCTGTTCATCTGGGGTCAAGGTTCCCGTAATGCTGGTTCGACATCACGGCCAGATGCGTGATGCGGCGCCGGTCCGCCGAACCCCGTCCGGCCGGCGCCTACTCGAGTGGTGACCTCGGACGGGGGCGGGGGACCCACCCAACCGTTGGGCTTCCGGGCATCGCGCACCGCGCGGTCCCGGTGGGGTGAAGCCGCTAGCACGCGGCCGGGAACCGATCGCCCGAACCCGAAAGCTAACTCCGCAGGCGGCGGATCGGAGGTCCCTTAATGCCCCCTGCCCGCTATCACGGACGACATCGCGCGCCCAGCACCACCGGACGCGTGGTCCGGGGCGCCGCCATCGGCGTCGGAGCAACCGCTGCCGTCGCCGCGGCTCTCGCCAACACCAACGCCGCTAGCGCCTCGCCTGGCCACGACTGGTCCGGCGTCGCGCAGTGCGAGTCGAGCGGCAACTGGCACATCAACACCGGCAACGGCTTCTACGGAGGCCTGCAGTTCACCCAGAGCACCTGGGACGCCTACGGTGGTCAGGCATACGCTTCGCGCGCCGATCTGGCCAGCGAGTCGGCCCAGATCGCCGTGGCCGAGCGAGTGCTCGCCGGCCAGGGCATCGGCGCGTGGCCGGTGTGTGGCCAGCACCTCACTGGTGGCTCCACCCCAACCGCGTCCGATGCCGGGTCGTCCCCCGCGTCGTCGCCGCCTCAGTCCACATCGGACTCGGCCAACGCGACCGGCTCGTCCCCCGCAGCTTCCGGCTCGTATGTGGTCAAGTCCGGCGACACCCTGTCGAAGATCGCCTCGGCGCACGACGTCTTCGGCGGCTGGCGCGCCCTCGCCGAGCACAACCAGAACACGGTCAGCAACCCGAACCTGATCTATCCCGGGCAGCGCATCGCGCTCTGAGAGTTCGCACCCATCACTGTCTGGCTCCGGCAACGGCCTTCTTCGGGCAGCCGTTGCCGGAGCCGGCAGAACGTATGAACGTCACGCCGGGTGACAGCCGACGCCGACCACTGCTGAGGAGCCGCTCGGAAAGCCTGCCCGAATCATGTTGACGCTGTCCACACTGCATGTCATGGTGATCCCACCAATGTTGGCAGCGTCAACATCCTGGTGAATGTCGCCTCGCCGCACGATCGAGAAGGACGCCAACGTGAACCCAAGAGTCAGGCAGTATCCGGAAGCGACGGTGATGGATCCGTGGCTTCGCGCCCACCGGCGCCGCTACTTCACGCAGCCGCCCGAAGGCCCCGGGTGGCGCGCCTTCACGGCCAAAGGAGCTGCGCGAAGGGCACGCCGCGGCAGTCCCAACGTGTTCAGCAGGCTCAGGCAGAGATGGCAGCTCGCAATCGCCCGAGAAGAACAGCTTCGACGGCAGGGACGCATTTTCACGTTTGGACCGACGAACCCACGGACTGTGCGGAGCTGACAACCCTCGCAGCGAGGCCATGTGCCGCCGGCTGCCAGGTCGTCGGCCCGCCTAGTAAAGGCCTGACCACGCCCGCGCATACGAGTCACTGCTCATGCCGCGTTGAGCGCGTAGTGGGTGTCAACGCGCAAGCCGATCGAGTCGAGGACTCGCGACCGGTGGGCCGCAACCGCGCCGCGCCGCGTATGCCAACTAGCGGTCACGGTGGCGGTTCTGGAGAGTGGCGAGCACCTGCCGACCGAATGCTGGCCAGTCCGTTCCGATGGGACTTCCGGACGCCGGCACGCGCGCGGCCTGCTGGGTCTCGGGCGTGCTCGGGGGCGACTGGGGTGCATTGGTCAGGCCGGCCAGGAAGCTGGCGCCGTCGCTCTCGGGGGCGAACGGGATCCTGGCCGACATCGCCCGCGGCAGCACGACGGCGCCCTGGGCAAGGCGGTTGATTCCGAGCATCAGCAGGATCGTCGAACCCGACCCGGCGACCTCCGCTCCCGTTCCGTGGGCGATCACCGTCAGCACCACGCGGGAGGCAACGAGCAGCAGCCACATCCACAGTCCGGCGATCGGCATTCGGCCCCACAGGAATCCGTTCCTCGATTCCACCTGCAACATCGCGCCCTGCGCCACACCGATACCCGCCACGACGGCGCCGCCGGCGACGAGCAAACCGACATCGACCGGCCGGACGGGTGAGCCGTGGCCGCCCAGGTCGGTGAGCCCGATGATCGTGAGCACGACGGGCAGTAGCAGTACCCGTTTGCCGCGAAGTGGCTCGCCGGTCAGTTGCCGTGCGATCACGAAGGCGACGATCGCGATCGCGGCGATGATCTCGATAGGTGCTGACACGATGCGCTCCCCGTGTACTCGCTGCTGACTTCGGACCTGATCGAGATTAGGAACGGCCAGCCCGTGCAGCATCGGCGTGCGGGTGGAGCTTCGGGTGAGAACCGACGCCGGATCTCTTACCGGCTGGTACCACTCGGCATGCGTCCACGCCGTCGGATCGCGCCGGCCGCTACCCCGACGACCCGGGCGCGACGACGCTGGTCGCGCGGCTACGGGGGCGAACGCCGGATCATTCCGCTGCGCGCTTGCCTTGATCTGCCGGAATCGGTGTCGATGTCGAGCGATTGAATAGCCTGCTGCTGTGCGTCTGTACCTGTCGTCGTTTCGAGTCGGCGCTCACCCCGAGAGGCTTCTCAGCCTGGCCAGCGGGCGGCGCACCGCGGTCGTGGCCAATGCCATGGACGCGCAGCCGGTCGCCGATCGGACCATCGGAGTGCAACAAGAGTTCTCCGATCTCGGCGCCCTCGGGCTCGATGTGGCCGAGCTCGACCTGCGCCAGCCCGAGGCCATCGGTCAGCTCGCGGGCTTCGACATCGTCTGGGTGCGCGGTGGAAACGTGTTCGTGCTGCGGCGGATGCTGGCCGACTCCGGCGCCGATGAGGTGCTGATCGATTTGATCCGGCGCAATGCGATCGTCTACGCGGGATACAGCGCCGGAGCGTGCGTGCTGGCACCTGATCTCAGCGGCCTCGAGCGAGTCGACAACGTCAAGGCCGTGGCCAACCCGTTGACCACCGGGCTGGCCCTGCTCGACCGGCCGATCGTGCCCCACGTGGGTTCCCCCGGACATCCGGAGACGGCCGACTGCGACGCCGTAGCCGCCGCGTATGCCCGGGCCGGCCGGCCGCACTGGGCGCTGCGTGACGGCGAGGTGCTCGTCGTCGAGGACAACAACAGCGAGGTGCTCTCATGAAACCCACCCAGGAAGACACTGATCAGCCGCGGTGGGTGCGCGGTTCTGCCGAGATCCGCGCGGACAAGCAGCTGATCGGCCCGTCAGCCTCCCGAGCGCTCTTGCCGTGCCGTACCCCGCAGCCCTGATATAGCGTGGCCCTGGAGGGGAGGGTGTGATGTCTGCTTTCATCGAGCCGTTTGCTGTGCAGCCCGACGAAGGGGTGAAGCTACGGACCCCCACGGCCGGCCACGTCATCGTCAAGGCGGATACAAGCCGGACCAATGGCTCAATGACCGTGCTCGAGTTCCTGATACCACCGAACGATGGTCCGGCGGTGCACAGCCACCTGCGCGAGGACGAGGTGTGGTACGTCATCGAGGGCGACTTTCGGTTCAAGGCAGGAGATGCCCTATTCCGGGCCTCGACAGGCGGCATGGCCTTCGGGCCACGCGGCCTACCGCACGCCTTCCAGAACATCGGTGATGCCTTAGGGCGATTGCTGGTGATTACCACGCCGTCAGGGCTGGAACGGTTCTTCGAGCAGTCCAACGAATTTTCCCGACCGGTTGATCCGGAAGAAATCGCGGCCATTGGGCACGCCAATTGGATGGAGTTCTCAGGTCCGCCGCTGGGAGTTTCCGATCCCCTATAGGGTCAATACGCCGCCGTACTTCGGCGGTGGCGTCCGCGTCAGTTGGTCGCCGGCTCGGCAGCCGCTGATTCAGGAGGCGTCAAGTCTTAACCGGGCCAATTCGCGTCGCGACGTCACGCCGAGCTTCGGATAGGCCTTGTACAGGTGGTAGCCGACGGTGCGCGGGCTCAGAAAGAGCTGGGCGCCGATAGCGCGGTTGCTGAACCCGGCCCCGGCCAACCTGACGACCTGCAACTCCTGTGGGGTGAGCTGGTTGAGCAAGTCGGGTGTCGTGGCGGCGGACGCGGCTTCGCCGGCAGCGCGCAGCTCTCCGCGGCTGCGCTCCGCCCACGGGGTCGCGCCGAGCCGCTCGAAAACGTCGGCCGCGACGCGCAGCTGAGCGCGGGCGTCGGTGCGTCGGCGGATCCGACGTAGCCACTCACCGTACAGCAAGGCTGTACGTGCGTACTCGAAGGGTCGCAGACAATGCTCAGACAGTTCCAGCGCCTCGGCGAATACCGTCTCCTTCTGCGTCTCGTTCTCGGTCAGCAGGGCGCGACAGCGCAGCGCTGCTGCGACCGCCCAAGGCGCGCCGGTCTGCTCCGCCCAGGGAGTGAAGCGGTCGAGCCAAGATCGAGCCGTCTCGTCGTGCCCGGCCCGCGCGGCCGCTTCGATGCGGTCCGGAGCCGACCAGTGCGCAAACGGTAGGTGCGGTATCTCCCGCGCGCGCCGGAAGGCCTCGACCGGGAGTCCGAGCCCGAGTTCGAGCACGAGCAGCGCCCAGCGGGCGGTCTGCTCGACGTGGACGAGCCGTCGTGCTGCAGCATGCTCCTGGGCCTGGGCGGCCAGCATGCGACATTCCCGTTCGCTGCCGCGCAGCCCGGCGATCAGTGCGGACACCGACAGCATGTGTGCTAGCACCTGATGCTGTCCGATCTCGCTGGCCAGCCGCTGACCTTCGATCAAGTCCGCGGATGCGCACGACCACCTGCCCAGCCCCACCTGGCTCAACGCCAGGCGGGGGAGTACCTCGTTGACGAGCGGCAACGCTCCCATCTCGCGGGCCCGGGTCACGAGCCTACGGTTCGTCCGTTCGGCGACGCCGTCGTCTCCGAGGAGCAACGCGGCCGCTCCCGCGAGGATCAGCAGTCCAGGCAATTGCGCGGACCCGGCTGTGTCGGCGTCCTCGGCCAAGGCCAGCACGCGGCGGAACCGCTTTGCCGCCTGGCAATAGTCACCGGCGAAGTAGGCGCCCAAGCCGCTGACGAAGCAGCCGAGGAATCCGGTCAGTGCGGACGCCGGAGCGGAGAATCGTTTTCCGATAGCCGCGATCGCCGGCACGTGCTCGCCCTCGCCGGCGTAGGCAGAGGCCAGGCAGGCCAGGCCGAGGCTGTGTAGCCCCCGGGCCGTGTCGCTGGTCGGCAGTTCGGTGGCGGCTCGGACGAGCAGGTCGCGGGCGTCGGTGGGTATGCCGATGCTCATCTCGATCAAGCCACGCCACCGGGAGATCTCGGCCTGCTGGGCCGGGCCGGTAGCCAGTGGCCGAGCCTGCTCGAGCAGTTCCAGTGCGCGCGGGAGTCGACCGGCGAGCCAGGCCGCGTCGACGGCACCGCTTTGCAGTCGGATCCGCTGAGCGCCATCCGGACACAGTTGCGCCGCACGTTCGTAAGCGAGCGACGCGGAAACGAACCCGCTACGCCGGTATGCCCGCGAAGCGGCCCGTTCGAGGTCAGCTGCGGCGGAGGCATCCGGTTCGACGCTCGCGGCGGCCCGATGCCACGCCCATCGGTCAGCCTCCGCCTCGACGTCCAGCACATCGACGAGAGCCGCGTGGGCCGCGCGGCGGTGGGAGAACGGTGCCGTCTGGTAGACGGCCGAGCGGATCAGCGGATGACGGAACTCGATTCGCAGGTTGTGCACGTGCACGAGGTCGGCGTGCTCGGCGGCGTCCAGGGCGTCGGGCAGCGCGCCGAGTCGCGCAGCCGCCTGCAGTACGGTCGCCACCGAACCGGTGTCATCGGCCGCAGCCACGAGCAGAATGCTCCGGGTCGGCTGCGGCAGTCGGGCGATGCGGGACCCGAACGCCCGCACGACATTGCTGCTGACTGGAAGCGGCGCCAGACCGGCCAGCTGCGACTCGTCGAGCGTGGAAGACAGCTCGACCAGGGCGAGCGGGTTACCGCCGGTTGCGTCAATGAGCCGCTCGCGCGCCTCCACGGACAGCGTTGAGCCGACGTGTCGATCGAGCAGCACCCGCGCTGCGTCGCGCGGAAGCGCGCCGAGGCGCAGTTCAGGCAGTCCGCGTGGTCGGAAGCTGGGGCTCTCTCCTTCCCGCGCCGCGAACAGCATCGCGACGCTCTCGGCTTCGAGTCGGCGGGCCGCGAAGAGCAGGGACTCAGCCGACGCGTCGTCCAGCCAGTGTGCGTCGTCGACGACACATAGGACCGGCTGTTCCTCGGCCGCCTCGGCCAGCAAGCTCAGCACCGCGAGCGAGACAAGAAACCATTCGTCATTCGTGCCCTGCTCAAGGCCAAGTGCGCCACGAAGAGCGCGGGCCTGCGGTTCGCACAGCCGGTCGATCATCGACAGCACCGGGCGAAGCAGCTGGTGCAGCCCGGCATAAGGCAATCGCGCCTCAGACTCGACTCCACACGCGTAGAGCACGGTCATAGCCGCCGGCGCGCAGGCAGTATCCAGCAGTGCCGATTTGCCGGCGCCTTCCTCGCCGACGACTACCAGCACACCGCTGCGCCCTCTGCGCGCGCTCGCGATCAGCGCGTCGATGACGGATCGCTCGGTTTCGCGCCCGTACAAGACGGCCTCTCCTCGTCGGGTGATATGGCCGCCGTTCTTGCCGACTATTGATTCGCCTTGTCGGAAGGGAATCCCGTCGGGGAACCTCATCGACGTGCGCATAGCGCCTCGGTCGGATCATTCGCGCCGTCGCATACCGCGTCGGGCAGCAGGTCGACGAATTTGACGGCCGTGGCGGTTGCATCGGTGAGTACATCCCCCCATCGGCGTCTGCGATCCTGGCTCTGCTGGGCCGCGTCTAATACCGCCAGCGCTCCGAGGGTTAACCCGACAGGTAGTTCCCCTCGGAGGTAGAGCTCGCGAAGGCCGTTGTCGTTCATCGCCTCCAGGCGGTCGACGCCAACGCCCGCGAGAAACAGCGCATGGCCGACGATGCAGTCCGGCGCGCCGTGGTTGGCATACCGACAGGTCAGGTACCTGGGTTCATCCACCCAGACCGGCTGGTACACGTGATCGGCGCCCCTGTGGTCGACTGCTGCTGCGAGGAGTTCCAGGGCGGTGTCGATGTCGATCATCGGCGCTGCCTCGCCGGGTAGGAGATCGGTCACGGCTCAGGCCGCCTCGGAGCGTGCTTGAACATCCACGACGTCGTCCTGGCCGAAATGGATCAGGAAACCGAATTCGGCCGTCAGAACGGCCACCGCGTTGTCGACATCGATTCTCACTATGTGCAGCTGCCAGTCGTTGACCTGAAGAATGTCGCCGACGGCTAAGTCTCCGGCGTGGATTCTCACGAGAACTCCTACGTACCTGGCCTGCCCCTTCAGACGGGATGAGCTGGGACGGTAGGCGCTGAGGTCGCCGCGGTCATCACCCGAAGGTGCATCAGCAGGTGGACTCTTACCGGCTGCGGTGGCAGGACGCGCTCACCGGACAACATCTGGGCGAGCGATCAAGCCCAGACGCTGTGCTCGGGTGACGGCTTCGGTGCGATTGGAGGCGCCGAGCTTGTCGAGGATGTGCCCGACGTGCTTCTTGACGGTGTCGAGGGTGATCACGAGCTCTTCGGCGATACTCGGATTCGACCGGCCGGCGGTGAGCAGGCCGAGCACCTCGAGCTCACGGGCGGTCAGCGGCGCGACCAGGCCGGGCACCGCCGTGTCAACGGACTGCCCCAAGTCCGACTGGCAGGGTCGAGCCTCGAACGCGCGCAGCAGCCGAGCGAGATAGTCGGGTGCGAGGCCACGCGGCTTGGCATCCTCGGTGCGCTCGGCCGCGATCAACCGCCGCAGCAGCGCAGCCATCGGCGCGCCCTCGTCGGCGAAGACGCGCACGTAAGCCTGCGCGGCGGCACTTTCGAGCGCGTCGGCCAGCGCGGCCAACGCTGCGGCGTCGTCACCGCGCGCATTGAGAGCCAGTGCCTGGAGCGCGCGTATCTCGATCACGCTGCCGGTGCGGCACTGGGCGGACGCGGCGGCATGCAACCGCTCCAGCAGCGCGAGTGCCTCAGCCGGACGGTCCTCGGCGAGTAGCACGCGGGCCAGCACCAGATGTTCGGGCTCCCTGGGATACGACGGCTCGTCGCTCGGGCTGAGACTGCGCTCTTGCGTCCACCGGGCGGCAGCGGCGATGTCGCCCTGGACCAGCTGCAGCCGGGCCCGCTGCGTGGGTACGGGATTCAGGAGGACAGTGACGTCCGGTCCAGGCGCTGACTGCGCGGCCTCGTCCATGGCTTCCCAGGCCCCACCTGGATCGCCACGGGCCTGCCTGATCCGCGCGAGACTAACCAGGCCGGCGGCGAGTGATGGGGTGTAGACGAACTGGCGACACAGGGGGATTCCTTCGGTGAGATGTTTTCGGGCCGTGTCGAGCAGATCTCGCTCATATGCCAGTTCAGCCAGGCCGACGTGCGCGGCACCGGCGCCGGGCAATGCGGGGCTGCCAGCCGGCGCCGTGATCATGAGCGTCTCTTGGTAGGTGTCGTGCGCCGCGTTCAGGCGCCCCTGGGCGCGCTGAACCTGGCCGAGGTGGTCGCGCATCACCGCGATCAGGCCACGGTCGCCGGCTGCCCGCCACTGGGAACTTGTCGACGTGAGCACGCGCTCGGCCTCGCCCGGTCGGCCGCGCAGCCACTCGGCGAGGGCCTGGTTCCACCGCGCCACGGACTGCGCCATCCACTCGTGTTCACCTATCTCAGCAAGGGCCTGCGCGGCAAACGAGGCCGTCCGCTCGGCATCGCCGCGGAGCGCGGCGAGATAGGCCCGCTGGGTCGTTACCGTCGCGCGCACGTTCAGCAACCAGCTCTCCGGGCCGACCGTTGGCTCGAAAGGCTCGTCAGGGAACCCGCTGGAGGCACGCTCGGCGGCATCGAGCGCGTTGTCGACCGCCTCGACCCGGCCGCCGGCGAGCGCGAGCAGCGCCCGGACCAGCTGCAGCCGAGGTCGCGAGCCGGCTACCTCAGCCGGAAGCGCGGCAAGCCACCGCTCGACGGTGGTCCCCTCACCCTGTAGATAGAAGAATGCGTCGAAGTGTCGCTCGATCAGCCGCGCCGCCCAGTCTGTATCTCCGGCCGCCAGCGCATGCCAGAAGGCGTCATCAGCAAGGCCGTGCTCGTCGTACCAGCCGGCCGCGTTGCGGTGCAGCGCCGACACAAGGCTGGGCTGTTCCCGGCGTAGCCGGGCGCGGAGTAGGTCCGCGAACAGGTGGTGATAGCGCCACCAGCCGCGCACTTCGTCCAGCGGCACGAGGAACAGGCCGGCCGCCTCGACAGTCTCGAGCATCGTCTGACCACCGGCGCCTCCGGTAACCATGTCGCACAGCTCACCGGACAAACGCTCGAGCACCGAGGTCTCTAACAGAAACCTGCGCACCTGCTCGGTCTGGCGTTCCAGCACCTCGTCGGTCAAATAGTCCAGGACGTACCGATGGCTGCCGCTGAACGTGGCCACGAACCCTGCGGCATCAGCTTGGCCGCGCAATGACAGGGCGGCCAACTGGAGTCCGGCTGCCCACCCCTCGGTGCGCGCCTCCAGCGCCATCAACGCATCGGGTGACAGTTCGGCACCGACCGCCGCCCGCAGCAGGGCCGCCGCCTCCTCGGAAGTGAACCGCAGCTCCGCCGCGCGTAGTTCTGCGAGCTGTCCACGCGCCCGCAGTCGCGCCAGCGCCAGAGGCGGGTCGGCCCGACTGGCCAACACCACGTGCATGCCGGGCGGCAAATGCTCGAGCAGGAACATTAGTGATGTATGCACCGCCGCCGAGTCGACAACGTGATAGTCGTCGAGAACCAGCAGTATCTCGGCGTCAGCTGGCGCGGCAGCCAGCTCGTTGATCAGCGCCGTCACTAGCCCGTCGAACGAGCGCGGCGCGGGCGGCCCGAGCAACGGCTCGACCCGGGCCGCGAGCCCAGGCCGCGCCCGGTCCAACGCCGCGACAACGTGCCGCCAGAACCGTGCAGCATCACTGTCGCCGGCATCCAGCGACAGCCAGCCGACCGCCCGACCACCGCGCGGCGCCCAATCGCCCAGCAACGCCGTCTTGCCGAATCCGGCTGGCGCGCACACCAGCACCATCCCGCCGGCAAGCGCGTCGTCCAGCCTGGCCGTCAGCCGTGGACGAGGCACGAAGCTCGCCTGCAGGCGGGGCAAGTACAGCTTCGTGGCAAGCAGCACATCGCGCTCGGCAGTGGCAACCTCAGCCGAGGTCGGTACCGCCCGCTCGTCCATCGCGACCTACCACTCCGCGAAACCAGCGATCCGCTCCATTGCTAGGAGCCTACGTCGATCCGGTCCGTTTTGACCGATCGAATCTTCCACCCCAAGAGTGCACCTTCGGGTGATGCCCGACCCCGCCGTCGTCCCTAACGCTGCCGACGAGACACATCGCCGACCGCGGGAGAACGGCAATGACAGCGCACAGGCGCGAGCGTGGCGCCGGATCCCCCGCCCACTACGTGATCTGTGTCGACGGCGTTCTCGATCCAAGTTGGTTCGAAGGCCTCGTGGTTCGCGATGACGGTCAGCACACGATCATCTCCGGGCTGCTTAAGGATCAGTCGGCTCTGCACGGGCTGTTGGCCAAGATCCGCGATCTCGGGCTGTGCCTGATCGGCGTGCAACG
>Ga0081455_10002327_pt1 | contig 22661 bp, 23 predicted proteins | sample TabmetS3T2R1_FD_70207 | JGI IMG/M metagenome (GOLD analysis project Ga0081455, IMG submission 70207) | Tabebuia heterophylla rhizosphere microbial communities from the University of Puerto Rico - S3T2R1 | ecosystem: Host-associated > Plants > Roots > Rhizosphere ...
ATTGCCGAAATCGAAGACATTCGCGAGCGTTTATAGGACACCGTACATCAGGAGCACCACGAGCATGCCAAGAGCCATATTAAATCTTCAAGACCCAGCCGATTTGCGCGCCGTGCAGGGCCAGTGGCGTTTCGCACCAGGCTTCATTCCTGGCCAGCCCAATGAAGGCCTCATCGCCCAGGCTGAGGGGAGTCCGGCACGCCTCCCTGACTATGACGATAGCAGATGGGAAGTGTGCCATGACATCACTCCGGGACGTTCGCACGGCTTTACGTTTGCCTGGTACCGTATCAAGGTCACCCTGCCGGAGACGGTGCAAGGGCAGGATGTCCGGAGTGGACGGGTGCTCTTTGAAACCTGCGTTGACGATTACGGCGAGATCTGGATCAACGGCGTCTGTGACCGTGAGCGTGGCGCCGTGCAGGGTTTTAACGTGCCGCAGCGTGTGGTGGTGACGACGGAACCCCAGCCAGGACAGCAGTACACCATTGCCGTGCTCGCCGTCAATGGTCCGCTTGGCCAGCCTGGTGGGGGAGTTTTTGTGCGCTACGCGTTTCTCGCCCTCGAGTGGCGTACACCGGGGTATTAGGGATGAGGGTGGAGCCTACCCCACTAAACTGGCGGGGGTACTGCGTACCGCAATTGGCCCCGCCAAACTGGCGGGGCAACTAGCCGTGCGCAGCACCTTGGTATGGATGCACCTTCTGCCAGTGCCGCGCGATGTCGATACCGCGGCAGAACCAGACCCGCTCGATGCTCCGCACGTAGTCGAGGAATTTTATCAGGCCCGTGGCACGCGCCGGGCGACCGATCAGGCGGTCGTGCAGGCCAATGGACATCAGTCTGGGGTGCTCGGCGCCCTCTTCATAGAGGAGGTCGAAGGCATCCCGCATGTACTGATAAAAATCATCGGCATGTGCGAAGCCATGGCTCTGGTCGCAGCGGTTGTCATTGGTTTCGTAGGAGTAGGGAATAACGAGATGTGGCTGGCCGGCGATCTCGACCCAGTAAGGGAGTTCGTCGTTAAGCGCATCCCGATCATAGAGAAAACCACCTGTTTCGACGAGCAGGCGCCGCGTGTTTGGCCCGGGCCGCCCGGTCATCCAGCCTACCGGGCGCGTGCCAGCTAGACGCTCAATCGTTTCTACAGCCCGGCGTATATGTTCGCGTTCCACCTCTGCGTCGATGTGGTGATAGTCGATCCAGCGATAGCCATGGCTGACGATCTCGTGGCCGCCTGCGACAAAGGCGTGGGTTACCTCTGGGTTCTGTTCAAGCGCTGTGGCCACGCCGAGTATACTGAGAGGAATGTCGAACTTGGCGAAGATACGCAGCACACGCCAGACACCGACTCGCGAGCCGTACTCAAAGGCCGATTCCACGAGCGGGCTGCGTTTGCCCGGCACCGGCGGAAAACCGATGTCGTTGAGCATCCCCTCAGAAGCAGGGTCCCCGGCGAGGATGTTTGCTTCCCCGCCAGTTTCGTAGTTGAGATTGAAGTTGAGCGCTACACGGGCGTCGCCGGGCCACTGCGGATTGGGTGGATTTTTGCCGTAACCCACGTAATCGCGTGGCCAGTCGTGTGTTGTGCGTGGCGTCACTGTGCCCCTCCTTCCCCGTGTGTCAGTGTATCAGTTGCCTGCAGCCATTTTAGGAGTATAGGGAATATAAAACCCCTGTTCTCATCGTGGAGGATGGCCCAGGTACGGCGGCGGATACCCTGCGGACTCAGCCCGGCCAGACGGGTGGTAGCCCCTATGGGGGTGTAGGTCAGTGGTCCAGGGTCGCTCCAGCTGCTGATCACCAGGGCTCCCGTATGCAGCCCCATGCGCACGCCCTCCGCCTCTGTCATGCAAGAGGCTTTTGCCCTCGCCGCTCTGGCGGCAACACCCTGTGCGAAGCAAGCTTCCTTCGGTCCTAGAACAATACCGGGAACATACCAGTTCAGTACTGGCAAGACCAGTTTGAGCCTGAGACTCTATGGAACTGACAGAGGATTTACGACCTGGACAGCGCGTCATGGTCAAGCTGTTGTCGCAGACGTTGGCGAAATTCCTTTGCGGCAGTGAGCGGTTGAGGATGGCGGACAAACGTGGCCAGCAGTTCGATATCGAGCCTAAGCAGTAATTGGCTCTGGGGTATCAGCTCATAACCGTAGGTCTGGGGAAACTCAGCGGGTCTATCCTCTCGCCGGTGGTAGAGGAAAAAACGGTTATCTTGCCAAAACCACACCTCTGGCACCGCCAGGCGGCTGTATACCTCTAATCGATCAAGACCGCCACTGGTGATGACCACCTCAATCGCTAGATCAGGGAAGTCTTTCTCCGTACCAAGGCAGTAACTTTTGTCTGGCTCTGTCCCTCCCCGTTGCCCTTGAGAGCGGAACGTTGTAGAACCGAGTGGAAAAAATGCCGTATCCGTCTCTATAAAGTAGATTTCCAGCAGGGTGCCAATACGCTCTTTCTCGCTCTCATGGCGCCGACTGGGTGACACAATCTCTAGCACTCCCTCAAGATAGGTGACGCGGTATCCTGGGCTATCGTCCAACGCTGCCAGCAGTGCTTCGTACTGCTTCCAACTTACCCCAGTGATGAGCCGCTTCTCTTCCGGATCCTGCACCTGTAGCTGTGTGGATAGATCGTCAAGTACAATCATGCGCAACTCCAGTGACTTTGTCGGGCTGAAGCCCGACCTACAGCCACATAGCCCCTTTGCAGGTCGGGCTTCAGCCCGACTTCAAGCCTGGCGGTATATGTATGAAACAGCCATCTAGGCATGGATTATAGCATCACTTACGGTCTTGTCTTGTAGTATATGAGGAGACAAGGAGTGATCATACAAGGGCTGATGTGTCCAAGGACATCGTCGCCACATAACTCGTCCAGGGGATAGGAATTTTAAACGCCCTTTTCTCCCCGCGCCACCGGGAGCCACCCCCAGCCGCGTCAGCGCGTCAGCGGCTCGGTAGTCGTGCCGGCTGGCAATAGGCCACCGGACGGCGGCGTGACCCTGCGGGCCTGCCTGGTGGTGGGACCCTCGTTTTGTTCAAGCCGGGTTTCGCGCTCTTGTACTCTTATCTGGTAGCCCTGAAAGTAATGGGAGATGCTGATGATTGAGGCAATACTCCTCGCCTTACAACCAGCCTTGACGGCGGAAAAAGATTAAGAGACCTGTGGTCACGGCGCCATCAACAGTAAGATAAGTGGGTAGCCCCAGGGCCAGCTCAGTTCCGACATATTCCAGGGACTGACCTCCGTCTTAAAATTCATGCCGTAGACGCCAGCAATAAAACTCAAAGGCATGAAGATGGTGGAGATAATCGTCAGGACTTTCATCACTTCGTTGAGGTAATGACTCTGCGACGAGAGGTACGTCTCCATGAGGCCGGCGACCAGTTCACGGTAATTTTCGAGGATGTCAAGCAACAGTACGTCCGTCGTTGACACCCCAGGAGGGGAGGGCTATACTGCCGACCGGACCTCAGGATGAGAGAGGCAGGACATGCCAGCGCGCACAGGGCAGGAATATCTCGAAGGCTTACGACAGAGGCGGCGTGAAATCTGGCTCAACGGCGAACAGGTCGATGATGTCGTGAGCCATCCAGCCCTGGCGAATTGCGCGCGCACACTGGCCCGTCTGTATGACATGCAGCATGACCCGGCGACGCGTGACGCTCTGACCTATCTTTCCCCGGACACTGGCAAGCGTGAAGGGACGTCTTTCATCATTCCGCGCAGCGTCGAGGACCTGGCCCGACGGCGGACGATGGTCAAGACCTGGGCCGATGCCACGTGCGGCATGATGGGACGCACGCCCGATTTCCTGAATGTCAACCTCATGAGCTTTGCGGTTTGCCCAGACTACTTTGCCCAGAATGATTCGCGCTTTGGGGACAATGTCGTGCACTACTACGAGTATGTGCGCGACCATGACCTCTGTCTCACGCATACCCTGGTCAACCCCCAGGTGGACCGCTCGCGCCAGGTCACAGAGCTAGATCCCTACATTGGCCTGGGGGTGGTGCAAGAGAGTCCGGCGGGCTTGATCGTGCGTGGGGCACGCATGCTGGCCACCCTGGCGCCGTTCGCGGATGAGCTGGCGGTGTTCCCCTCGACCTTCCGGATGGAGGGCCAGGACGCTGGGAAATACGCTCTCTGCTTTGCACTCCCTCTGGATACCCCAGGCCTGCGTTTTCTTTGCCGTGAATCGTTCAATTATGGCAAGAGTACCTACGATCATCCCTTAGGGGCACGCTTCGATGAAATGGACGCGGTCGCCGTGTTCGATGACGTGCTCGTCCCCTGGGAGCGCGTCTTTCTCTACAACAATGTGGACCTCTGCAATCGACTGTTTCCAGACACTGGCGCTATCGCACACCTCATGCATCAGTTTGTGACGCGTTATGTGGCCAAGGCTGAGTTCGTTGTGGGGGTCACCTGCCAGCTCGCTACTAGTATTGCCATCGACGGCTTTTTGCATGTGCAGGAAAAACTCGGTGAGATGATCAACTACACCGAGTTAATGCGTGCCTGTCTGCGTGCTTCAGAGGCTGATGCCATGGGCCATGCCAATGGCGTGGTTGTCCCTGCGAGTGAACCGCTGTCGACAGCCCGCACGATGTTTCCAACGCTCTATCCCCGTATGGTAGAGATTCTGCAGCTCCTGGGAGCTGGCGGTTATATGATGACCCCGAGCGAGTGCGACCTGACGGGCCCGCGGCGTGCTGACATTGAGCGTTATTTTCAGGGCGCGCAGGTGCCAGCACCGGAGCGTATCCAGCTCTTTCGCCTGGCCTGGGATATCGTTGGTAGTGCCTTTGGCTCGCGCCAAGTGCTCTACGAGCGCTACTTTTCTGGTGATCCGGTACGTTTAACAGCTAGCCGCTATCTCACCTACGCTAAAGCCCCTCTGCTGGAGCGCGTGTGTGCTTTTCTCCGGCAAACTGATTAACCGGTGGGGCGGCTCTTGGCAGGGCCGTGGTCTGTTGCTTGGTCTCCTGCTGTGGAGTCTCTTTCCCTCACCCACCGCCAGCCAGGATCTCGCCACGCAGCTCCATACCCTCAAGATGGCTATTCCTGACTCCCAACAACGTATTGCCTCGCCCATACGCGCCGCTACCCAGATGGTGCGTCAGCACGGCATGGCCACGGCCCGTGCGCAGATGGGGCGGGGCGTGCGTTGGCACGGCTCACAGGCCATCGAAGTCTACATCCATGTCTCGACCCTGACCCTGGCCACGCTTGACACCTTGCGTCAGCACGGGGTCCGCGTGCTACGCAGCGATGCGCAGTATGCTATGATCTACGCAATCATGTCGATTGACATCCTGGAGGCTGTGGCCACCCTGCCCTTTGTGCGCTGTATTGACCTACCGGCATACAGCGTGCGGCATACTGGCAGTGTCACGTCCGAAGGGGATGCAGTGATGCGTGCCGACCTGGCACGGACGATGCTTGGCGTAACGGGCACAGGGGTGAAGGTGGGGATCATCTCGGACAGTCTGTGCGATGCAGCTACCTCCATTAATAGCGGCAACCTGCCAGCCACAATAACTATCGTCAATGGCCAGGATGGCTGCGCGGATCCGGAAGCTACCGATGAAGGCCGGGCACTCGCAGAAATCATCTATGACCTGGCGCCAGGGGCCAACTTGCTCTTCCGCACCGGCTTTCCTACGAGCTTAGATTTCATTGCGGCACTCCGGGAACTCACGGCGGCTGGGGCGCAGATCATCGTGGATGACATTGGATTTTTCAGGGAACCGATTTTTGAAGAGGGACCAGTCGCCCAGGCGGTACGCCAGGCCATTCAGCAGGGCGTGGTATTCGTGAGCGCGGCTGGCAACGACGCCCAAAGACACTATCAGGGTCTCTTCACCGAATTCAATCCCAACGATGGGGAGCCGCGCGTCAATCTCCACGACTTTGGCGGCGGGGACACACACCTCGCTGTCCGTATTGCCCCGAACGCCACGCTGGGGGTCTTTCTGCAATGGGCCAATCCCTTCGATGGCTCAGCCAACACTGCAGACTACGATCTCTTACTGGTCGACGCTGCCGGCAATATCCTGGCGATTAGCAATGACAACCAGTTGAATACGAAGCGTCCGCCGCTGGAAGTCATCGTGTTTACCAATACGACGGGACAGTCGATGACAGCTGGTGTGGTGGTCAACCGTGTGGCCGGACCAGCCCTACCCTTCGCACTGAATTTTAATAGCTTGGGTAGGATCACGGTGCTCACGCACAATGTCGTCAGTGGCAGTGTCATTGGCCATAAGTGCGTACGTGATGTGATCGCTGTTGGGGCTGTCGACGTGCATGATGCAGGGTTTGATACGCTCGAGGGTTTTAGTGCGCAAGGGCCGTGCGAGTTGTTTTTCCCGACCCATGAGTTCCGCACCAAACCCGACGTGGCGGCTGCCGATGGGGTCAGCACCTCCCTCCCTGATTTTGCACCGTTCTTTGGCACGTCTGCGGCGGCTCCACACGTCGCCGCCGTAGCGGCGCTGCTCATGGAAGCTGGTGGTGGTCCTGGGGCGGTCAGCAACACGCGCATTGCCAATATCCTCAGGCTGGCCGCAGTGGACCGCGGCACCCCGGGCGTGGATAACAGTTTTGGCTATGGCGTGGTGGACGCCCTGACAGCCGTCCAGGCCCTCCGCGCTACGACAAATACTCCACCCCGTAGTGTCATCGACTCTCCAAGCTCGGACCTGCTCATTCCCCTCAATACGTCACTCACGTTTCAGGGGAACTGTGTGGATGCGGAGGGGGACCAACCCTTCACCTTCGCCTGGAATTTTAGTGGGGTGGCGCCGCCTGCAACGGTGCAGAACCCTGGCGACATCACCTTTCCGACCGCCGGGGTTTTTCCCATCACGTTCGCGTGCACCGATGCGACCGGGCTCGTTGATCCCGCGCCAGCCACGCGTACCATCACCGTCAACAGTCCGCCCGAGAGCCAGATTATCAGCCCGCCGGCCGACCTCACGATCACTGTTGGCACGAGTGTGGACTTCGCTGGCGCCTGCACTGACCCCGATAATAACGTCTCATCCATGTTTCTCTGGAATTTTGGTGGGGGCGCCAGCCCGAGCACGTCGACGCAACAAAATCCGCCAGGCGTGGTGTTCAACATCACTGGTACCTTTACTGTGTCCTTTGCCTGCACCGATGCACTCGGGATGACCGACCCGAGTCCAGCAACGGTGCATGTCACCGTTAGCGCTATAAATGTGGCGCGAAGTAGTAGCAGTGGTGGCGGTGGCGGTTGTACCCTGCGCCCAGGAGGCCAGATCGGGCTCCCAGGGCTCGTCGACATACTGGGCAATATGTTTCTACCCGTGTTGGTGCTTGGCATCATACGTATGCTGTCACGTGCCAATAGACCATGCCGCTTATGGTAACACGACAAGGAGGACCTATGCGAGGAGTCGTATTTCTTGGGGACAGACGCTTAGAACTGCGGGAGTTTCCTGACCCCACACCAGGGCCGGGCGAGGTCGTCCTGGCCATCAAAGCCTCAGGCATGTGTGGAAGTGATCTGCACACATACCGTGCCAAAGGCGGGACAGCCGCCATCGGTATTCGTGGCCGTACTGAGCCAGTCATTGCCGGGCATGAGCCATGTGGCGTGGTAGCGGCGGTGGGACCTGGCGTCAGCGAGGCGCAAGCGCGGGTTGGGCAGCGCGTGATGAATCACCACTACGCTGGGTGTGGAGTCTGTAAGCACTGTCGTACGGGCTGGTCCCAGATGTGCCTGGAAGGCAGCATTGTATATGGCGCGAACGGCCACGGTGGGCACGCGCCGTATATGAAAGCCCCAGCGTATACTGTGGTGCCATTGCCCGACGAGTTATCGTTCGAAGCCGGAGCGGCGATCTCGTGCGGCACGGGCACGGCGTTTGGGGCTTTACGCCGCCTGAACCTGGCGGGTCGCGATACCATCGCCATCTTTGGCCAGGGTCCCGTCGGCCTCAGTGCCACAATGCTTGCCAAGGCCATGGGCGCGCGCGTCATCACGGTGGATGTCAGCCCTGAGCGCCTGGGGCTTTCCGAGTCATTCGGCGCGGACGTCACCATCGACCCAAAGGCCACTGATCCCATTACGGCGATCAAAGACCTGACGCACGGCGAAGGGACTGATCTAGCACTCGATTGTAGCGCTTCCCCGGACGCCCGCATTGCGGCCGTGCGCAGCACGCGGGCCTGGGGCACGGTCTGTTTTGTCGGCGAAGGCAATAACGTCACTATTGACGTCAGTCCAGACATGATCCGCAAGCAGCTCACCATTCTTGCGTCCTGGACGTTTAACACGGTGGGGCAGGCTGACTGCGCCCGCTTTATTGCCGACCGCAAGGTCCCGGTGGATCGTGTGTTCACGCACCGTTTCACCCTCGACCAGGCCGAGGAAGCATACAGGCTCTTCGATACGCAGACCACGGGCAAGGGCGTTTTTGTGTTCTAATACTCCGCAGCGAGTGCATGGCAGGTCTCGTGCCCGCGTTACAGCGGCGAGGCCTGCCGTGCACGGCCTGCACTCACCTATGGGACTTCCCGCCGTACCCTTTCCTCTTCTCCATAGTAGGGATAGGGCGGATAGACAGCGCCCGGGGTCCAGTACGGGGGATAGCCATAATACTGATACACATCATCATAGTAGCCCCCCTCACCATAGTAACCCTTCTCACCTGCCTCCTGATGGATCAGGTCAGGATCGTAGTGGGGGGCACCAGCGATGTACTGGCGCGTCTGGTTGACATATACCGTGTCGTCACTGATCCGGGTGATCGCCTCGACGGGCAGTAGAAACTTCGTTTTCCCCAAGCCTAGAAAGCCGCCAGACGCTACTTCGAGTAAGCGCACGCGCTTCTCATGGGCATCGATCAACAGATCCTCCACCTCGCCGAGGTCCTCGCCATCCCGGTCGACCACCGTGCGGTCGCGAATGTCCTCAGCAGGATTGGCAATCGTGAGTTCGGTATCACTCAACCGTATCAACTTAGCGGTCTTCTCAATTTGAGCCATGACCTTTCGCTCCTCTCTCGAAATAAGAGAGCCCCCAGTGCAGCCTCAAGTGACCTTCTTGACCATGACCGCGTGCCTCCTCTCCCCACAAGAGAGAGAGCTATGAGCCCTCCTTTTGATTACTGCAGGGGTCTTTGTGCAATATCCTTGCCAGCATCGATAGAGTATGGAGGGGCATGGCATGACATTTGCTTGTGATAAGGTAGAGCGTCTTGGAAAGCCTCTGCTCCACGAACTATGGGGTATGACACGCCCCTGGGAGAAACAGCAGACAGGACGCTTCATACGCTTTCGAGGAGGGTAAGTCTATGTTCCACACACTCTGCAAGACTCTGACAATCGCACTGGCCGTGTTGTGTGTTATGTCCACCGTGGCCCTGGCAGCCGATGGCACCCTATCAGGGACCGTCCAGAACGTGGATCCGCAACAAGGGCGCATCACGGTGCGAGCTGGGGAGGGTAATGTCGTGGAGCTGCGCGCTCCGGCAGAGCTCCTGATCGGCCTGCAGAGCGGCGATGCCGTGGAGGTGAAGCGCTCAGGGCAGCGAGCGACATTTATTAAGCGTCAGCAAGAAAGTGAGCGGCGGCCAGATATAGGCGGTGCCCTGCAGCTCCAACCACCGGTTGAGATGCCAAAGTCGCAGTAACCCGCTGAGGTCGGGCTAGGCCTTGCTCGCCACCTCATCCAGAAAGAGACGCATTTGCCCCAGGGGGTCCGGTCCACGGGGGACGAGAAAGAGCGCCTGGGCACCAGCGGCCTTCCAGCGGCGCACCTTGTCCAGGCATACGGCACGGGTGCCGACCATGTCATGGGCGTGGGCGTCTTCACCGGGACGCTCGGCAGGCTGCCCGACCCCGACACCAGTGGGCCGTGGGACGTAGCCAGGGCCGCCAAGGCGTGCCAGGTCTTCTTTGTCCTCGGAGATAAACAGCGCCATGGTGGAGATGGCGTTGGGAAATGTGGCGGGGTCTTTCCCTGCCTGCACAAGGAAGGCATTGAGGCGCTTCACGTCCGCGGCAAACTGTTCCGGGGACTGGTGCCCAGGGCCCGCGGAGCTCATCCAGCCATCCGCCAGGCGGGCGACGCGGCGCAGGCCCGCATTGCTGCCCCAGCTGCCTATCCAGATCGGCAGGCTAGGCTGCTGCACGGGTTTCGGTTCTAAGTTGACACCCGCGGTATTGTAGAATCTGCCCTGAAAGGGGGCCGCGCCGGGGGTGAGGTAAGCCCGCATCGCCCGCACGCCTTCCTCAAAGCGAGGCCACATGTCGTTGTGGTCCATCCCCACGACTTCATAGTCACGGAACAGCGAACCCGTGCCCACGCCAGCGATGACGCGTCCGCCGGTGAGGACATCCAGGGCGGCATACTGCTTGGCGGCGATCAGAATGCCGCGCGGGGGCAGAACCAACACGGACGTCACGAGACGCATGCGCCCTGAAGCCTCTACGATGGCGGTGAGCACGCTGAAGGGATCCATGCCGGACTCCAAACGGTCACCAATGACACAATAGACACAGCCCATCTGCTCCGACTCTCGTGCAAAGTTCGTGAGGTACTTCCAGGGCGAAGGTTGCGCGGCAACGTCTCCGCGGGGGATGGTGATTCCGTATTCCATAGGGCCTCCAATATACGCCAAGCTCCACAAATGACTTATCAAGGGGTCAACATCTTGTCATATTGTGTCTGTCTCTTCTTGCTGCTGGCGTAAACGTAGTGGATGGTGTGTCGTTCTGCAAGTGGCCACGCGCGTCCGTGCCCAGTGGAAACCAGTGTTGGCGCATATCTCAGGAGAGCCACAGGGGCCAAAGGGGCCCGCACAGGCTCGATAATAACTGCATGGGTGTGCGAGGCATTTGCCAGAATTGTTCACCTTTGGTAGTCTCGTGTGCTATATCTTCATCTCCCTCACGATGGCAGCAATGGTGCACAGACGAGGAGGCCTGTCGATGAACATCCCGGACATTCTCGCGCTCGACTTCGATGGTGTTCTTTGCGATGGCATGCGCGAGTACTTCGAAGCCAGTCGCCGGACGTACATGCGCGTCTGGCCTGACGCGCCAGCCCCGAGCGAGGAACTCTTTCCCGCCTTTCGCACTCTCCGGCCGGTGATCATGACTGGCTGGGAGATGCCCGTGCTGTTGCGCGCCCTCGTGCAAGGATATGCGCCAGCGGCCATGCTGCAGAACTGGGAAGCGGTCCGTGATGCGCTGGTGCATGCAGACACGCCGCAGGGCAAGGCGCTTGGCCACACGTTGTCACAAACGCTCGACGAGGTCCGGCGCGCATGGATCGCTGCCACCGCCGCCGACTGGCTAGCACGCAATGTCCCCTACTGCCCACTCGACGACGTCCGTCGTCTGTTAGCTGAGCCCGCGTGTGCCGTGCTCGTCACCACCAAAGAAGGGGAGTTCGCCCGTCAGATCCTGGATCATTGGGGTGTGCACCTGGCCGACATTCAGGGCAAGGAGGCGGGTACCCATAAATGTGACAATCTGCGTACGCTCATCGTCCAGTACACGGCAACACACGGGCGGCGTCCGGTCCTCTGGTTTGTCGAAGACCGACTTGAAACCTTGCAACACGTCACCACCCATGCCGATCTGGACGACGTCGGCTTGTTTCTGGCAGCCTGGGGCTATAACACGCCGGAAGTGCGGGCGTCGGTGCAGGACCATGGGCGTATCCGTCTGCTCGGACTCGAGCAGTTTCGGGGCGGGCTCACCACCTGGCGGTGAGGCCCAGCGAAGCGCACCCAACGAGGAACTAGAGCGCTTGCCCGTCGATGGTGCCGCCTAGCATGACCACTATATCTATGGTCTCCCGAAACGTCCTGCATGAGACGCTTCTTTGTCGATTTGTCATACTTATCCACATTGACTGGAGCCCTAGACTCTCGCACTGCCAGCCATGTGACGCAAGGACGTGATATCGCGTAACGGCGGCGCGCCAAACACACGGCGGTACTCGCGGCTGAATTGGGAGGGGCTCTCATAGCCGACCTGAAACGCCGCAGTCGCTGCCTCCAGGCGCTCCGTGAGCATCAACCGCCGTGCTTCATTCAAACGCAACCATTTTTGGTACTGCAGCGGACTCATGGCTGTCAGCGCCCGAAAGTGCTGATGGAAGGTCGAGGGACTCATATGGACGTGCGCGGCGAGGTCCTCGATCCGGAGCGGGAGGGTGTAGTGGCTCTTGAGCCACTCGATGGCCTGCGCTATCTGATGGCTCTGACTGCCCGCCGACGCGATCTGGCGCAGACGCGCCCCTTGCTCGCCCACAAGTAAACGGTAAATGATTTCCCGCTGGATGATCGGCGCAAGGATCGGAATGTCCTGCGGTTCAGCAAGCAAGTCGATCAACCGTTGAAAGGCGGTGAGCAGTGGCAACGTGACCTCGCCGGTCGCCATGCCGCGGCTTGATTGCTGCGTACGCGGCGGGGGCAGATGGTTGTCCACCATCAGCTGTGCAATCTCGCGCTGATCCAGGTTCAAGATGAGCCCCAGGTACGGCTGCTCCCGGCTCGCTTGGATAATCTGCACCACCGTGGGGAGATCCACGGAGGTGAGCAAAAAATGGTGCACGTCCAACACATACGTGTCGTCACCGAGCAGCACGCGTTTGACCCCTTGGGCGATTACGCAGATGCTCGGCTCGTACATGTAGCTCGTTGGCTCTGTGGGAGCGTCCCGCCGAGAAAGCGACAAGGCGGAAACCGCCGTCACAAGCAGACCGTCCTTGTCGGTCCATCGGGCAATACTTGTTCTCAACGCTTCGAGTGCACCGTCCATGCTGGTATTCTCACACGCCTGCTTGACGGCCTGCTGACGCATAGATATCTCCAATCTAACCTTACCAGACCCGCTTTGCTGTACCCCCATGTCGCGAAGAGTTCGGACGATTAGGCAAGAAATGCGCAGGATTGGTCTACCGGCCTGTGGTCTTGCAGGGGTACGATATGCTCATCAACAAGGTATCGGTCAGCCTCGAATAGCGGCGGAAGTGCAGACCCAGCTGCGGTTCGGCCGTCCTGCGGCAGCGCCCGCGCGATCCGGTGGGTAAGTTCCTCCCGGTCGGCCGGTATGCAACGGGCCTGTCGTTCGCTGGTAGCGTTCATCATGTTCCGCATGGTAAACACCTTCGCCGACCACCCGACGCGCCGAGACGCCCTAGGGAGGATTATACAAGCATCTCCGAGAATCATCATACCGCATTCTCGAGACGTTGACCCACTCATCACTGCATAGAGAGGACGGGAAAATGCAACTGTTAGCCTCATCCCTCGCATTTTCTCCTCTCCCGGCAAGCCTGCTCACAAACAATCGTAAGGAGAGAAAATGACATACACAGCCATGCTTTTATCGCTTTGTCTACTCGTTTCAACTAGTGCTTGTGTAAGCCGAGCACTGGCCGCCGAAGCAGACAAAACGTCGCAAACGATATTTCGGGCTGGATCGCAGGGTTCTTCCCATGGGCCTGCCGAATTTTTTACCGGGAATGTCCGTGTAGACCGTCTGTTTCCTGTCAATGATACTGCGCACCTTGCCGGTGCGTATGTCACCTTTGAGCCAGGGGCCAGATCCGCCTGGCACACGCACCCGACAGGGCAATACCTCATCGTGACCGCTGGCGTTGGCCGGACCCAGGCATGGGGCGGTCCGATAGAGGAAATCAAAGCGGGCGACGTGATCTGGTGCCCGCCACAGGTCAAACATTGGCACGGCGCCTCACCCACCACCGCCATGACGCATATCGCCCTCACGGGCACAATCAACGGGAAAAACGTTGAATGGATGGAACAGGTCACCGACGAGCAATACCACGGCAAATAAGGTGTGAATCATGGAGAAAAAACTCACCGCGTTTCTGGCAGTTCTCTGGGTCTTTCTGTTGAGCTTTGCAACCATTTCGGAGGCACAAAAGATGGACGCGAATCAGGCGCTGAGCCCAAAACAGCAACGTATCATCCCCATCGCCGCCTTTACCGCCAACGGCGATCTGGAAAAACTGAAAACAGCTCTGCATGCAGGGCTTAATGCGGGTTTGACCGTGAATGAAATCAAGGAAATCCTGGTGCAAATGTATGCGTATGCGGGATTCCCGCGCAGTCTCAACGGCATCAACACGTTTATGGCCGTTATGGACGAGCGGCAAGCCAAAGGCATCAAGGATGAGATGGGCAAAGACGCCAGTCCCGTGCCCGCCGACATGAACAAGGATGCATATGGCGCCAAGGTCCGGGCAAGGCTCGCCGGGCGGGACGTGATTCCGCCTCCCAGCGGGTATCAGCTGTTCACGCCCGTCATTGACACGTTCCTGAAAGAGCATCTGTTTGCGGACATCTTCGCCCGCGACAACCTGGATTTCCTGAGCAGAGAAATCGCCACCGTCGGCGCATTGAGCAGCCTTGAAGGTGTCAATCCCATGCTCCGCTTCCACATGGACGCCGCGATGAACGTCGGCCTGACCGAGAACCAGGCAAAAGAACTTGTTGCCTTGATTGGCTCAGAAGTGGGCAAACAGGAAGGTGACAATGCCGGTGATGTTCTGCAGCAGGTTCTGGACAGCAGAGCGAAATGAGCTTCATTTTCTGGCATACTTCTCTATTGCGTTTCGAGTTGACTGAACGAGCCCTTGATAAAGGAGACGACTCACGGGCGTGAAGTCATATTGCTGGAAAGCCAGGTAATCAAAGTCACAATGGCTGCAAACAGCAACTACGGAGGAGAAGCGTCAATGGTATTGCATCAAAAAGACCGTGCTCGACAAGCAAAGGGGTTAGACGGTCGGCAACAAGAACCGCTGCTGAACCTCAGCCGCCGCAGCTTCATCGCGGGTGCCGGTGCACTCGTCATCGGGCTTACGCTGCGGGGCGGCGCGGCCACTGCTGACTCTACCGCCGGTGGACTGCGCAACGTCGCCGGTGGTGACGCAACACCCTCGCTTTGGATTGCCATTGAACAGGACGGTACCGTGCGCATCACCTGCCACCGCTCCGATATGGGCCAACAGGCTTGGACGTCGATGGCGCAACTCGTCGCCGATGAACTCGAAGCAGACTGGGATCGGGTGACGATTGTGCAGGCGGAAGGGCATCCGCGGTATGGCGATCAAAACACCGATGGGTCGAGATCGGTGCGCTACAATTTTACCCGTCTGCGCTATGCTGGCGCCGCGATGCGCCACATGCTCGAAACGGCGGCGGCCCAGCAATGGGGCGTGGCGGCCGAGCAGTGTCGCGGCGTCCAACACGCCGTGGTCCACGAGGCGTCAGGGCGGCGGATCGGCTATGGTGAGATTGCACCAGCCGCCGCCGCGCTCAGCGTGCCGAGTCAGGATGCGGTCAAGCTGAAAGACCGCAGCAACTGGCGCTTGATTGGCAAGGCGGTGCCGTCGTTGACCGTCCCAAAGATCATCCGTGGCGAAGGGACGTTCGGTATCGACGTGCAACTACCCGAGATGCTGCATGCGGTGATCGCCCGCCCACCGCAGGTCTTTGGCAGCGTCAAAACCGTTGACGATCGCGCCACGCTGCAAGTTCCGGGAGTGGTACGCACCGTTCGCCTGAACTCCCCGCAAGCGCCCGCTGCGTTCAAGGCGCTGGGCGGGGTCGCGGTCATCGCCCGCGATACCTGGTCGGCCATCCGCGGCCGGGAAGCGCTTAAGGTCACGTGGAACCCGGGACCGAATGCCGATTATGAGTCGGCCACCTTTGCGCAGACCTTACTGCACACCGCCAATCAGCCGGGTGCGGTGCGCCGCAACCGTGGCGATGTCGCGGCAGCCTTAGAGCAGGCGGCGCAGCGCCTCTCAGCCGATTACTACGTGCCACATTTATCGCAATCGCCAATAGAGCCGCCCGCCGCCACCGCGCGGTGGGATGGCGGCAAGGTAGCGTGCTGGGGATGTGTACAGGATCCGCAGGCGGCGCGCCGTGCGGTGGCTCAAGCCTGTGGCGTTGACGAGGATGATGTGACGATGCACGTCACGTGGCTCGGTGGTGCGTTCGGCCGTAAATCAAAACCGGATTTTGTGGTCGAAGCGGCGCTGTTGGCACGCGCAGTGGGCCAGCCCGTCAAGGTTACCTGGACCCGCGAGGACGACTTGCGTCACGGCTACTACCACACGGTGAGCGCGCAACACCTGGAGGGCGCGCTCGACGCTAACGGCCGCTGTACCGCCTTTCTGCACCGCACGGTATTTCCGCCCATCCCGTCGACCTTTAGGGCCGGACTAGAAACACCGTCCTGGGGCGAGTTGCGTCTCGGCGCTTCCGACAATCCCTTCGCAGTGCCTAACTTGCGCCTGGAAACCGGCAACGCACCAGCCAAACTCCGCATTGGGTGGTTGCGCTCGGTCGCCAATGTCTACCACGCCTTCGCGATCCAGAGCTTTGCGGCCGAGCTCGCCGCCGCAGCGGGGCGTGATCCGAAGGACTATCTGCTCGACCTCATCGGCCCGCCCCGTTTGATCGACCCACGGGACGAAGGGGTGGAAGAGTACGACAACTACGGCAGCCCGCTAGCGGAGTACCCGATTGACACGGGGCGGATGCGGAATGTCATCGACATCGTGGCCAAAATGGCGGGTTGGGGGCGGAAGTTGTCCAAAGGCCGCGGCCTGGGGATTGCCATGCATCGGTCGTTTGTCACCTATGTCGCGACGGTAGTCGAAGTCGAGGTCAGTCAGGACGGCAAGCTGGCCATCCCGGCGGTTTGGTCGGCGATCGACGCCGGCACGGTGGTCAACCGGCGACACGTGGAGGCGCAAGTTGAAGGCGGCACGCTCTACGGTCTCTCCAACGCACTTTACGGTGAGATCACCGCCAAGCAGGGGGCTGTCGTCCAAGGGAACTTTCCCGACTGGCGCGTGATGCGGATCAACGAAGCCCCGCGTGAGTTTACCGTGCACATCGTCGAGTCCGACGCGCCGCCGGGTGGGGTTGGTGAGCCACCGACGCCGCCCGCCGCGCCAGCCTTGACCAATGCCATTTTTGCGGCGAGTGGCCGGCGGATTCGGCGCTTACCGATTTTCGGAACGGACGGGCGTGACCGCTTGGCGAGCCCGCCCCAGGCATCCTGAGTTTTGCACGCCGCAAGCAAGGAAACAACTGTCGCCACACGACGCCAGCAAGTTAAATCGTTACGCCGTATCAGGAGGAATCACGATGGCCATCACGATTAGCGTTAACGGGGTGCAGCAACCGGTAGAGGTTACACCCGGCACGCCGCTGCTGTGGGTCCTGCGGGATCATCTCGGGCTTACCGGCACGAAATTCGGCTGCGGTGTCGCGCAATGCGGCGCCTGCACCGTCCATGTCAACGGCCTGCCGCGCCGGGCCTGTGTCACCCCGATCGAAGCAGTCGCCAACGGCGAGGTCACCACCATCGAGGGGGTTTCCGGCCCAGAAGCCGACGCCGTCCGCAACGCCTGGCAAGCTATCGACGTGCCGCAGTGCGGCTATTGTCAATCGGGTCAGATCATGTCGGCGATCGCGCTGCTGCAAGCAAAGCCGACCCCAAGCGACGACGATATCGATCTGGCGATGAACGGCAATCTCTGCCGCTGCGCCACCTACATACGGATTCGCCGAGCCATCAAGACTGCAGCAAAGGAGATCAAATCATGAGCCAACCTCACTGGATCGCGGTTCTGGGCGCCGTGCTGATGGCGCCGTTGGCGGTGGCCCAGTCCAACCCAGACAACGCCAAGTCATCGTCCCCATCCGATACCCTGCAACCGTTATCCGCCTTTGCCGATATCGCTGACGACACGCAGCGCGCCCGGGCGCTGTTCGCCGAAATCGGCAAGGTCATCCAACACCCGCGTTGTGTCAACTGCCATCCCCGCACCGAACGTCCGCTCCAGGGTGAGAATGGCGCGTTGCATCAACCGTTGGTGGTGCGGGGCGCGGGCGGTATGGGGGCGGCTGGGATGGTGTGCATCACCTGTCACAACGCCGAAAATTTCCGCAATGTGCCAGGCCATCCGCGTTGGCACCTGGCGCCAGCGGAGATGGCCTGGGAAGGCAAGTCGCTGACGGAGATTTGCGATCAGATCAAAGACCGGGAGCGCAACGGCGGTAAGACTCTGGCTGAACTTGGTGAGCACATGGCCAACGACACCCTCGTGGCCTACGGGTGGAGTCCGCCCGCTCATCTCGAACCGGCGCCTGGCGATCAGCAGCGATTCGGCCAGCTCTTTCACGCTTGGCTTGAGGCCGGTGCACATTGTCCGTAGCGCTCAGCGTTCTTACGATGGCGAGACCCTGCTCGATAAGAAGCCACCTCACGACCGAAGCCGTTTTGAGTTCACGGCAAGAGGGCACCACGAACGCCAACTATGGAAAATCCCTCGACCAGGAAAATAGTTGCCTTTGTCTTCGTAGTGAGGTAAAAATCAGCCAACTCGACGAGCGGCGGAGGGGGGACGAGTGATGCAGTGTCCGGCGTGTCGGCACGAGAACCCGGCGCAGGCGAAGTTTTGTCTGGAGTGCGGTGCCCGCCTCGTGGTCAGCTGCTCGAACTGCCGCACTGAGCTGCCCCCATCCGCGAAGTTCTGTCTGGAATGCGGCGAGCGAGTCACGCCCGCAGGCGCTGCGATGGTGTCGCCGTCCGCGTCTCCCGAGGCGTACACGAGGCGTGGGCCCGCCGCCGCCTCGGCGAGATCACCTCGCATCATGCCAGCCCCGACGAGGCGACGGCCGCGGCGCACTACAGTGCCGCAATGACCCTGGCCTCCGAGCTCGAGATGCGTCCGCTCGTGGCCCACTGCCATCGAGGCCTTGGGACGCTGTATGCCCAGACCGGCCAGCAGGAGCAGGCCCGTGCCGAGTTATCCACGGCCATGGAGATGTACACGTCGATGGAGATGACGTTCTGGTTGCCTCAGGCGAAGGCAGCCTTAGCGCAGATGACAGAGTGATAACCTGTGAGAGGGCCAGACAACTTCTCCGTGTTACTGTTCGCCCAAATCTGCCACACGACCCCCATGCCGTCCTTGACCCGGGCCAGCGAGGCGGGTACCCTCAGGTCCTGGTCGACAACGGCTGTATGCTTTCCCTCAGCAGAGGAGCACGACACGGATGCCACCCGTCTATACCTACGATCATATTCACCTGCGCACCACAAATCCGCAGGCGACTATTGAGTTCTATCAGAAGATGTTTGATGCCACCCCTGTGGCGTATGTGCAATCGAATGGCAAGCCCCGCGTGGATCTCGATCTCAACGGGCTGACCATCTTCATCGCCGAAGTGCCCGCCGACGCCACGCTGCCCACGGCGCCTGCGGAACCCTATATCGGGCTGGATCATCTGGGGCTGCGCGTCGATGACGTGGATGCGGCCACGGCCGAACTCAAGCGCCGTGGCGCCCAGGTGATCGTGGAGCCCAAGACCATTCGGCCTGGGGTGCGCATTGCGTTCATCCAGGGCCCGGATAATGTGCGGATTGAACTCCTGGCGCGCACGGTGATCGAGGTGTCAGAGGCTGCGGGCCGCTAGGCAGGCGCTGCGCCCCGCACTGTCTGCGTCGGTGTGGCGCGCACGCGCGCCGGGTAGGTGCGGACGGGGCTTGTAGACCCCCGGGATCGAGGCGGCCACTGCACTGGGCGCACCTCGGTCACGTCTCCTCGCAGTGCTGCGACACAAGCGGGTGATCGGCCAGGCCCCCCCGCATAGGTCATGGGCTGCGACTGGTCTCGGCCGTTGGCATGCTGTACAATGCCAGCGACATGCCATGAATTCACCTACATGAGGAGCGCGACGATGACTTACGTCTATGCTGGTGCGGCGGATTGGGGGGGCAAGGACCCCGCAAAATGTAACCGGGGGCTGTATCGTTTGGCGACGGACACCGGCACCTGGACCACCATCGAACGTGGCTTGCCTGCCGAGGTGGAAGTGCGCTGCGTGACGCTACATCCCACGCAGCCTGGCGTGGTGTTCGCTGGCACGCAGGCCGGGCCCTATCGTAGCACGGATGCCGGCGACACCTGGGAGCGGATGCCCTTCCCAGGCGATGAGCCGGTCGTGTGGTCGTTCGAGATCCATCCGGCGGATGCACGCGTCATGTACGTCGGCACGCAGGATATGGCCGTCTATCGCAGCGAGGACGGTGGGGGGCAGTGGCGGCGGTTGACGGTGCCCACCAATCCGGACGGACTGTGCGTGATGGGCTTCCCGACGCGCATGATCCGTTTGGCCATCGACCCGACCAATCCCGACGAACTCTACGCTGGCGTCGAAGTGGGTGGCCTGGTACGCAGTCTGGACGGCGGTGCCACCTGGACGGATTGCAATGCGCCGTTGCTCGCACTCGCCACCCAGGAGCGCTACACGCAGAAGCACGGCTCCCGCCGGGCCAGTGAAGGCATGATGGACACGCATGCCCTGGCCATCAGCGCGGCGCAGCCCGGGACGGTGTTTCTGGCCAACCGCTTGGGCTTGTTTCGCAGCCATGACAAGGGCGAGAGCTGGTCCGATATGGATATCGGGCGCTTCTCGCCCCTGACCTACGCACGCGATGTCAAAGTCTTCCCGCACGACACGCAAACCCTCCTAGGGGCGTTTAGCATTGCCGCGGTGAGTGACGCCGGCTCGCTCTATCGCAGCGCCGATCTGGGAGCGACCTGGAGGCGCTTTGACCACGACGTCAGCATCAACAGCACCCTGATGATTATCGCTGCCAGCACGCAGACGCCCGAGCGGGTGTACTGTGCGGCACGTCGGGGCCAGGTGTTTGGCACCGAGGACGGCGGCAAGAGCTGGCAGACGTACCCGCTCCCGGCAGAGGGCGTCTACGCCCTGGCCTGTGTCTAGGGCTGCGCACCACACCTCGAGAGGTGTACATGTCGGATGGCCTACCGCATCTGTAGGGGCGTACAATTGTACGCCCCTCCCTTTCATTCTTGGGAGGAAGCCTGATCACTATGAGCAATCCCGCATTCACTTTTGATCACATCCATATCATCAGCCAGACCCCGCACGAGTCGGCCAACTGGTACGTCGAGATGTTTGGCGCCGAGATCGTCGCCGACAAGATCGCCTATGGCGCGCCGCAGATTTTCCTTGAGCTGGGCGGTAAGACCCTGATCATTCGCGGCCCCCGGGAGGGCGAAACCCCTGTGCCGGCACGTCCGATCCAACCATTTGCGCGCTTTTCCAGCCACAACGCCTGGGGGACGGATCATTTCGGCTTCCTGTATCACGGCGACCTGCGCGCCTTCCACGACGAGTTGCGTGCCAAAGGCGTGCAGTTTCCCGTGGCACTCAAGCAAGGCAACGGCGGGCATTTGCTGTGTTACGTCTCCGCGCCCGACGGCGTCAGTATTGAATTGATGGAAGCCTAAGAGCCCACCATCCATCAATTCTTTCCCAAAGAAGTGTTGTCTCGGGAGAGTATGTTTCTCCTCATGCTCTCTCCTCGTATAGGAGGTCTTGTGAACCAAGCGGAGCAGGTAGTAGCATCGGCGGTGACGGGTAGGACACCTGGACTTCAAGCGGCGCAGTTCCCTGGACGCGCTGAGCGGGCCGTGCGCCTCCGGGACTACTTCGCCCTGCAGTTACACTTTGCGGACGTGGTGGCGGCCAAGGCCGCCTTGCCTCTGACGGAGGTGGTGGAACAATACACTAACTTCTACCGGCGCTTTGGCTTTGGCATCTGGCAGGACGCGCCCCGCGTCCCGGAGTGGGACCACTATACGGCCCACTTGCAGACCTTGGCGACGCACGACCAGCGCCTCGCATGGACGCAAACCTTCTATGCACAGTTGCCCCCGGAACGCCTGCCAGCAGGGCGGCAGCAGTTTGGCTGCTTTGGGTGCGATCCCCCCGATGCGGAGGGCAGGATCCGCATTCACTTCACCAACCATGATACCGATGGGACCAGCCCGCTCAGCCGGGCCAAGATGGGGGCACGACGGCAGGATTTGCAGGCCCTGTTCACGTACGTGCAGCAGACCTATGCGGAGGCGGCGCGCTCCGTCCTGGGAGGGTCCTGGCTCTACCATCTCGAAGCCTATCGCCGGCTGTTTCCCCCGGTCTATGGCGCGTCGCGCGTCGTCCAGGAAGGCAACGCGCATTTGCAGGGCCAGACCTGCTGGGGGCAGTTTTTGGATCACCGCGGAGCGGTCAGGCCGGTGCTGCGAGAGCAATTGCTCGCCAATCTCGCCAAGGTGGACATGCAGCGATTGTGGGCAGCCTTCCCAGTGCCAACCTACACCGTCCAAGCGCCGATTCAGGCGTTCTATGACCTGTATCAGGTCGGTGCACAGCCTTGATGCATTGACCGTAGAGCACATAAAGACCATCCCCTGGAGGAGCGAGCCTGGAGATGTCCTCCAACAGCTCTGCAACACCGTCCACTCAGGACGGTCTTGCAGGTGCCGCGGTTAAGTGTTCCGCCGCTTCAATCACCTCCCGCCCACAGGTTTTGTAGCTTTGGACACCCTCCTCAATCATGGCTAAGGCCACTGCCTCAATCAGCTCCGGCACCGTCCCCCCATCCTGCACAAACCGCTGCGTATGCCGTACGGCACCCCAGGGGTGGGCTTGGATGATGTCCGCCGCAATAATGGCCAGTTCCATCAGCTTTTTCGGCACCGCCCCCAGTGGGTCAGGCTTGACAAAATTC
>Ga0081455_10002328_pt1 | contig 22660 bp, 21 predicted proteins | sample TabmetS3T2R1_FD_70207 | JGI IMG/M metagenome (GOLD analysis project Ga0081455, IMG submission 70207) | Tabebuia heterophylla rhizosphere microbial communities from the University of Puerto Rico - S3T2R1 | ecosystem: Host-associated > Plants > Roots > Rhizosphere ...
ATCGGCTTTGTTGCCTATGAGGCGACGCGGCTCGGGACGGTGGAGTTCTCGCAGACCTACATGCTGGTGCGGCAGAGCTTTCTCGTGCTCGACGGCTCGCCCATCACGGCGGTCGCCGATATCGACCGCGCGGGACAGAAGATCGCCGGCACGATCAACGATTCGATCACGTTGTGCATGAAGCGCATCCTCAAGCAGGCAACACTCGTCGAGCTCGAGAACAATCCGGCCGAGCTGAGCAAGGCGCTGACCGCGCGAGTGATCGACGCGCTCGGCGCCAACCGCCAGCGCCTGACCACGCTCGCCGCGGCGACACCCGGCACGCGGCTCCTCCCGGACGACCTGTTCAACGTGCCGCAGAATATCGTCGTGCCGAAGGAGCGGCCGGCGGCGCTCGCGGCAGTCAATGCGTTGATCGAGGAGCTGCGCGCCTCGGGCGCCTTGCAGCGCGCGATCGCGCAGGGCGGCGCCATCGGCGTTGCGGTCGCGCCGGCCGGGGTGAAGGCGGGGTGTCCGGGATAAGGGCGAGGGGTGACACGTCTGGTTGGATACGAGAGCAGCGCCGCGAATTCGGTGCGTTCCCTCCCCCGCTTGCGGGGAAGGATAGGAAGGGGGCATGCAGCACGATCGAAGCGACATGCAAAAACAATAGATGATGCTCATCCCCACGCCTCCCCCGCAAGCGGGGGAGGGAGCAGAACGAGCGTGCCGCTCGCGCTGAGTTCACTTCACCTCAATAGGCACAGTTTCGAGTGATGACCCCGGATGTCGCTTCGCTACACACTGTCGCGTCACCCACGGGCTTGACCCGCGGGTCCATCATTCTTCGTAAAATTTCTTGCGAAGACGATGGATTGCCGGGTCAAGCCCCGGCAATGACGGGTTCGGGGGTCTTGCGCGCCGTGATCGAGTTTCGAGTGGAAGATCCCGGATATCGCTTCGCTCATCCGGGCTACGCGCTACTCTAGTTGTGCAAGGATACGTGTCAGGCAAGCCGCGCTGCGAGCCGCAGGAGCGAGCCATGGCGAAGAACATCGTCGTCTGCTGCGACGGCACCGGGAACGAGATTGAGCGGAATCTCTCGAACGTGCTGAAGCTGTTCCGCATTACCAACAAGAATGAGGAGCAGCGCGTGTACTACAGCGCGGGAATAGGAACGATCGCCTCAAGCGATGCTTGGTCGCGGTTGCGGCAGAACGCAAAGGCGGTTTTTGCGCTCGCGACCGGATATGGGTTGGATGACGATATTCTCGGCGCCTACGATTTCATATGCCGCCACTACGAGCGGGGCGATGCGATTTTCCTGTTCGGGTTCAGCCGCGGCGCTTACACGGTGAGAGCTGTCGCCGGCATGATCCACATGCTCGGTTTGCTGCCCGTGGATCAGTTGAACATCGCGGGCTACGCATTGCGCTCCTACAAGCAGGCCAGCGAGGCCGACGATTTCAATATTGCCTGGCACTTTTCCAAAGTTTCCGGCGCTCGCGATGCCCGGATCAAGTTTCTCGGCGTCTGGGATACCGTCGCCTCGGTGCTCGTACCCCGGCGAGATCGGATCGTTCCGCAACTGATGACGCTTCCCCACACTCGCAGGAATCCAAGCGTCGAAGTCTTTCGCCATGCCATATCGATCGACGAACGGCGGCGCATGTTCCGGCTGAATCGTTGGATCGAGCCGCAGCCCTTTGTGATGAATCCGTTCGACAAATCAGCACCGCCGGTCCCGCAGGACATCAAGCAGGTTTGGTTCGCCGGCGTACATGGCGATATCGGCGGAGGGTACTCCGAGGACGAGAGCGGGCTCGCCAAGTTTCCGCTCGATTGGATGATCCGCGAGGCGACCGCCCATGGGCTAAGAATCAATTCCGCCATGCGCAATCATCTCGTCCTTGGCCGGCCACGAGCGGGCGCGAGCACTGTCTTCGTGAAACCGGACGCGACGGCCGATGCACACGATTCCATGACATGGGGATGGCGTCTGCTCGAATGGATTCCGAAATCTGCGAGATGGCGCGAATGGCCCCGTCCCGAGCTCGCCGGCTTCTACCTGCCGCTCGCTGAACCGCGGCTGATTACGAATGAGCAGACAACGCCGATCATTCACCGATCCGTCGTCGATCGGATGAGCAAGACCTCATATCGGCCGGAGAACTTCCCCGCGCGCTACGCGGTTGAGCCTTAGCCCGAAAGCAGGGCGCAATGCGCTTCGCTTATTGCGCCCTACGGGCGAGATCTCGCATGAAACCAGGCGCGGCCCGGCTGTCGCTTCGCTCACCGATCCTACGCACTGAGGATGTGCCAGTCGCTGGGAACCGGACGTGTGCCACAGCACCTTCCGCGGCGATCTGCAGACCATTCATCTCCCAGAGGTAAATCTGCCCGCTATCGTGCCGCCAGAGAATATCGCTCTTGCCGTCACCGTTATAGTCGCCGATGTCCTGGACGTGCCAATCGGTCGGGAAGATAGTTCTGTTGAAGCCACCGCCGACTTGGCCAAGCAAACCATAACCGTTCCGGCGTCCCCGGGGTTAGCACCAAAATTGGCGACGGCGAGGTCCAGTCGGCCGTCGCCGTTCAGGTCGGCAATGGCGACCGAGCCAGGGTTATTGAGTCCAGTAAACGAAAGCGGGGTTTGCGTCACGAAGCCGCCGCCGACCTGGCCTAGCAAAATCGAAATCCTGTTGGAGGCATTGGCTACGCGGCAAGCACAGGCGCTCGGCAGCCCTTAGGCGATAGTCTTCGGCTATTGGCATTCCCTTCCCCGGCCATGCGTATCTTGATCAACCCGCGACACAATCTCCGGTTCCAGACGTCCAGCTCTTAAGCGCGTTTCGCGCGCGTCCATGGCCCGGCCTCAAGGGCGTTTACGCCGGCAAAAAGCGCTTTGCTCTGTTCTCATTCCTGGGGAGGCTCCGTATCGTCGGCCTTGAATATGAAGGAGCCTCGTCAGATGGCCCGGATCCGTGTCGCTCTCCGAGTCCCGGTCGGTCGACCCTTGCCTGAGCTTGCAGCGTTCATCGTCCGCTGCGAGGAGGCAGGCTTCGACGGCGTCGGTATCCATGATCATCCTTCAAGCGGCCGCGACGCTTACCTGGCGCTGGCGCTGGCGTGCCGGGCGACGCAGCGCCTGCACCTGTTCCCGGCCACCTCGAGCCCGTTAGTCCGGCATCCACTCGTTCTCGCCTCACTTGCGCAGAGCCTCGATGAGATTGCACCGGGGCGCACCTGCATCACCGTCGCGCCCGGTTTCATTTCGACGCGGAGCATCGGACAGCCGCGCGCACGCGTGGCCGTCATGCGTGAAGCGATCCGCGATATCCGCAAGCTCCTTGCCGGGGAGAGCGTCGCGTTCGGAGAAACCTCGACCCGCCTCAGGAATCGAAGTGCGACGCCGCCGCCGGTCTATCTGCTGGCGGCCGGGCCGCGCATGACCGAACTTGCCGGCGAGGTGGCCGACGGCGCCTTTCTCATGGTCGGTCTTCATTCGGCAGCCATCCGCGCGGCGCGTCGTCACCTCGAGCAAGGGGCGGCGCGCGGCGGCCGCTCGCTGAAGAAGTTCCCGGTGGTGTTCGTGATCACGCTCGGTCTCGGATCCGCCGACGTTGGCGCGCGATGGGTGCGAAGCTACTTCGCGACCGGCCAACCCTTTCTCGCCTATCCAAGCGCGTCGAATCTTCACTGGTTGAAAGAGGCCGGGTTCGAGCTTGAGCCGACGCACGATCCCGCGGCTATTCCTGAGGATCGAGCGCGGCAGATTGCCGATGCCTTCGGACTGTTCGGGCCTCCGGAACGTTGTGCCGAGCGCCTTCTGCAGGCTTGGGAAGAGGCAGACGTCGAGCACGTGTTCTTGTTCCCGGCGCATGACCTCGCGCGCGGCTACGACATGCCGGAGGCCGAGGTCCAGGCTTTTGAGAAGGTGATCCGCTCGCGGCTGGGAGAATAGCGGTAGGGCGCAATGCGCTTCGCTTATTGCGCCCTGCGCGCTAGTTTGTAGGGTGGGCAAAGGCGCGACGCTCAACCTCTCCGCGTGGGCAAAATCGCGTGCGCCATAGCCCGTTGAAGACGGGCGTAAACGCCCGGGTGGCCCACGCGGCGCAAGTACGGCAGGCGATTTTGCCCACTGGCTGAGTAGCGCTACAACGAATGGAAGGATCTTATTCGAATGGGTGGTGCGACCGCAGTGTTGAAGCCTGGAGTGCCGGTCACGGTTGCGCCGGCCGGGCACATCAGCTTCGAGATCGAAATCGGTCAGCGCCTGCGGCTCACCCAGCCGGAGGGAGAGCAGGTCGCCGACTTCATCTCGTTCAATCGCGACGACGTGCGCGAGCTCCTCAGCATGCATTCAAGCCGCGCCGTGAACCTGAGCTGGAAATTCACCGCGCCGAACACCCTCTACAGCAACCGCACTCGGGAAATGTGGAAGATCGAGGAAGACCTCACGCGAGAGAACTATTGCGGTGGCGGATATTGCAGCGAGCACCTCAACATCGCGCGCTACGGCGAGGCGGCAAAGGGCGCGGCGAACTGCCAGTCGAACTTGGAGGCAGCCATTCGCGGCTACGGCCTGGATCGGTCGAGCTTCAACGTCGATGCCTGCTTCAATATCTTCATGACCGTCGCCTACGATGCGGACGGCAAATGGGAGATTCGCCCGCCCAAGGGCAAGCCAGGCGATTACATGATCATGCGCGCGCTGATGCCGCAGATCGTGGCCATGTCCAACTGTCCGGTGCTGTTCAACGCCTGTAACAACTTCCGTATCAAACCGCTGACGCTGGAGATTCTGAAGTAATGTCGGATATCGCCGCAGCTCCGCCCTGGTATCGCTCCCTTAGCCCCACCCAATGGAAAACGCTCATCGCAGCCAACCTCGGCTGGGTATTCGACGGCTACGAGACCTATGCGCTAATCATCTCGGTCGGCGTCGCCTTGCGTCAGCTCCTCGATCCGCCGAGCTACGGCCAGATCCCGGTCTATGCGGGCACAGTGATCGCGCTCACCCTGCTCGGCTGGGCGATCGGCGGCATGTTCGCGGGCGTGGTTGCCGACTATATCGGGCGCAAGCGCGCCATGATTCTGGCGATCCTCGCCTACTCGATCCTGACGGGGCTAAGCGCCTTCGCCTGGGACTGGCTGTCCTTCGCCGTGTTGCGGTTTCTGGTGGGGCTCGCGATCGGCTCCGAATGGGTGACCGGCACCTCGATCGTTTCCGAGCTCTGGCCCGACAAGAATCGCGGCAAGGGCGTCGGGCTGATGCAATGCGGTTTCGGCATCGGGTTCTTCCTGGCCTCGCTCGCGTGGCTCTTCATCAGCCCGATCGGCCCCGATGCTTGGCGCGTCATGTTCCTGCTCGGCGTTGCGCCGGCGCTGCTGACGCTCTGGATCAGGCGAGCGATTCCCGAATCCGACAAATGGGAGCGCGTGAACGAGCGGCGCGCCGCCGCGACCGAACGCAAGCGCAGCGGCGCGGCGCTGAGCGGGCAGGAGGAGTCGCTTGCTCGCTTCACCGTGGTTGATCTGTTTGCGGAGCCTCAGATTCGCACCCGCGTGATCCTCACCTTCCTGATGTCGCTCGCGTCCACATTTGCGTTTTGGGGAATCTCCGCCTGGATGCCGCCCTACACGGCGAGCCTCGCCGCGAAAGCCGGCCTGCCGGCGCAGCAATGGGCGAGCTACGTGGCGATGGCCGCCAACGGTGCGGCCATCATCGGCTATGCCGCCTTCGGCTTTCTTGCCGATGTCTATGGCCGCAAGCCGGTCACCATGGCCTATTTTGCGCTCGCGTTCCTTTCGGTGCCGGTCTTTTTCATCTGGACCCAGGATCTGACGCTTCTGCTGTTGGCCGGGGCGTTGAGCGGCATCTTCGTATCCGGCCAGTTCACCTGGATGTCGGCGTGGCTGCCGGAGCTGTTCCCGACGCGCGTGCGCGCGACTGCCACCGCGTTCGTGTTCAATGCGCCGCGCCTGATTTCATGGACGGGTCCGCTGATCTCGGGCTGGCTGATCGCGAATTTCGGCGGCTTCAGCCAGGCGGCGGTGGTGATCGCGACGGTCTATATCCTCGGTCTCGTCGCGGCTCCTTTCTTGCCGGAGACGCGCGCAAAGCCGCTGCCGGAGTAGTTCTGCTGCCGGCGGCGCGGGGCGCTGCGCACCTCATTTATAGAACGAGCCGTGACCCTCTCAGGGTCCTAGATCAAGCACCAGCGGGTCCTTGACCAGATAGTGCACCTTGAGCGCGCCGCCAGATTGCGCGACGTACTCCTGCATTCAACCCCCACCCTCCCCCGCAAGCGGGGAGCAGACCGAGTTCGCGGCTCGCGCTGACTTCACTTCACGTCAATACGCTTAGAGCAGATGGCGCAATGCGCTCCGCTTATTGCGCCCTACGGGCCACGCACTTCACAGCGCGTCGGGCGCAATAGCGAATCGCTATGGGCCCTACCGCGTACGACGCGCTAGCGTGCCGTGCGGGTCCAAGACACAATGCAGCCTGGGCGGGACGTCGACTGATGTCCAGTGCGCCAGGCACACGGGAGTGGAGGACGGACCATGGCCAATTCCAGCGGGGAAGAAGTAAACGCGCCGAAAAAAGTTGTCGTCGGCTGTCAGGGCGGCGGAGTGCATGCGGCTTTCGCGGTCGGCGTGCTCACCGAAATCCTCGGCAACGTCGATAGGCAAGCGAAGCAGAAAGACGAGGGTCAAAAGTTCGAACTGGTTGGCGTGAGCGGAACGTCGGCGGGGGCGCTCTGCGCGCTGATGACTTGGTACGGTCTCGCTCCAAAGAACGGAAACCCCGGCTCGCCGCAAGAAGCGATCAAGACCCTCAACGACTTCTGGTGGGACTTCCTCGCCGAAACATGCGCCGAGAACGTGCTGAACTTTCTGACATACAAGACATTTTGGGCGGAGCAGATAGAGGTCCCGGTGCTTGGAATAAGCAGCGGGCAGATCTTCGGCAAACTCAATCCCTACGGCGCAATCTTCAAATTGGCTGAAGACTTCCTGCCGACCCTCGGCGTACGCAAGCGATATTTCGATCTGATCAAATTGCTTGGCGACTCATGTCCAGCGTTGAAATCCAACAGCATTGACTGGAAAAACGTCAACACGCGCGTGCTGATCGGCGCCTCGGAGGTCATCAACGGCTTCGAGAGCGTGTTCGACTCCGACGTCAACAAGGGAACGCTACCGAGGAAGGTTGACTATTGGCGCCAGCGACTGCCGCTCAGCTTGGACGGGGTGGCCGCGTCAGGAACGCTGCCCGTTTTCCGCGAGGCCCAGTATATCGAGTGGGGCGGCTATTTTTGGGACGGCCTTTACTCGCAGAATCCTCCGGTGCACGAGTTCTTTGCCCGAACTCACGATGAGCCCGGCTTCGGAGCCGAGGAGATGCCCGACGAAGTGTGGATCGTGCGCATCAATCCGCAGCAATGGCCGTATGTGCCCGAAACCAATGCGGACATCCAGGATCGTGAAAATGAACTGATGGGCAACCTGTCGCTGCACAAAGAGCTGGATTTTATTCTGAAGGTCAACAAGTGGAGCAGGGACTATCCAGACTTTGGGCGAGACCACAAGCAGGTAACCGTGCGTACGATCAAGATGAAGGAAAAGACCGCCGACCATCTGCAATATGCATCCAAATTCAACCGCAGCCGCGAGTTCTCGGAAGAGCTGTGTGATGAAGGCTGCGAGGTCGCCCGGAAGTGGCTCGACGACTGGCGCAACGGTAAAGCCGGCAAATACCCCGAAGACGCCGCGTATCGGCCAATCCCAACAACGTAGACGTAGCCCGGATTGAGCGCAGCGAAATCCGGGATGGCGCGTCGGGCCAGAGATAACCCGGATGTCGCTTCGCTCATCCGGGCTACCGGCCGCCGCGGCCAGCGCGTAGGGCGCAATAAGCGAAGCGCATTGCGCGCGACGGCTACGGGCTGCTCCATTCGTTTGACAACTGTATGATCACACCCGCCTTCGACGAATGGCGGTTTGCGAGATGGGGGAATTTCTCGGGGTTTTGGCGGCCGCAACCAACACCGTGCTTGGCGGCGTAACCGTCGGCGTCACACGCTTCATCATCAGCGCCACAGACCCACTCACTCTCGGAGCATTTCGTTTTGGGATTGGTTGCCTGCTCCTGCTGCCATTCGCGCTCTTGCAGCTCGATCGCTGGCCTGTGCGCCGCGACCTCCTTGGCGTTGCCATGTTGGGTCTGTTGTACTTCGGCCTTTACCCAATTTTGTTCAATGCGTCCCTGGCGTTCACGACGGCCGTCAGAGGCGCGCTGGCTTTGTCGACGACCCCAATTCTAACGATGCTCGCGGCCGCCGCGTTCGGAATCGAGTCGCTTACCGCCCGCAAGACGTTTGGAGTGCTCATCGCCACGCTGGGCGTGGCCGTTGCACTGCTGACCGGATTCGCGACGGCACCGATCGACGCGTGGCGCGGCGATCTCCTGATGATAGTGGCCGCGCTGTGCCAAGCCCTCTACAGCATCTGGTCCCGCCCATTCATTGTGCGATCGGGAACGATCCCCTACACGTTCGTCGGAATGACGGTGGGCGCTGCCATGCTGATCGCTGTCGCGTGGTCACGGGGCGGGTTCGACGTCGTCAATGACTTTCGCCTGAACCAATGGGCTGCGATCGCATTTCTTGGTCTCTTTGGCGGCGCGCTCGCGTTTTATCTTTGGACCTTTGCGCTGGAACGGACGACGCCGACACGCGTGGCAATTACGATCACGCTCAACCCGCTTGCGGCGGGCGCCTTTGGCGTTTTCGCCTTGGGCGAACCGATCACATGGAACCTCGTTGCAGGTTTGCTTCTGGTGCTTACGGGGATTTGGCTCGCGACATCCGACTGGGCGGGCTCGCCGATTAAGGCGTCATCGGACCACTAAGTGCGCAGGGCGCAATAAGCGAAGCGCATTGCGCCATTCATGCCTCGCCGAATTCGCCAATCGATTCAGCCTTGTTCCGCACGCATTTCCGCGAACACCTCCTTGGCGGCGAGCAGCGCCTCGCGAACCAGAGGCGCCCCGACATAGCCGATCAGATGCAGAAGCGATTCCGCGAGTTCGTCCTCGGTCCAGCCGTGGTTGCGCGCGAAACGGATGTGCAGTTTCAGCTCCGGCATGCGGCCCGTTGCGGCATCGGAGATGACGCAGATCAGGGTGCGGGTTTTGAGATCAAGCCCGGGACGGGTCCACACCGTGGCGAAGATCGCCTCCTGGGTGATTTCGGCGAATCTCTCCATGAACGGATCGGTATAGAGATTCTTGTCGAGCTTGTCGGCGTAGGCATCGCCCATGAGCTTGCGGCGCATCGCGCGGCCTTTGGCGCGCAGCGGACTGTCGGCCATTGCTGTTGCCTCTCCTGCGTTGGACATCGTGATACATGCGCGGGCGGCGATGGTTCGCCGCCGCCTCCCATCCGCACCCGGCGAGCAGTATATTAGAACGCAACCGAATTCGATTGCGCCGATGAGAGACGAGATGGATTTTCTTCCTGAGACGGAAACGGCGGTCCCGATCATCCGTGGCCCCGGAGAGGGTAAAGTTGTCGGGGTGCTTCGCGACCAGAGCACGTTCAAGGTGCTGAGCGAGGAAACGGGCGGGGCGTATGCGATCCTGGAGCAGAAGATTCCTCCAGGACACGGCCCGCCGCTTCACGTTCATCGCCACGAAACCGAAATCTTCTACGTCCTCGACGGTGAGTTCGAGATCACCATCGGCGGACAAAAACTGTCCGCCGCCGCCGGCGCGATCGTGGTGGGCCCGCGCAACATTCCCCACACCTTTCGCAATATCGGATCGCAGGATGCCCGGCTGCTTCTGACCGTCATCCCGGGACGGTTTGCCAATTACTTCATCGAAGTGGATGGCGTCGACGATGGCGACACGGCCGCCATCAAAGCGCTCCTCGCAAAGTACGAGGTCGAAATCGTCGAATGACGCGCGCAGGCGTGGCAGGCGTAGGGCGCAGTAAGCGAAGCGCATTGCGCCGCCGACCGCCTCGGATTCGCCCGCGCAATCTTCCGGAAATATTCCAGGCCGCCACGGCGGGGAAACGGTGAAAAAGGCCAACCGCGTGTTGGCTACATGGCGCAATGCGCTTCGCTTATTGCGCCCTACGGCTGGACCGCCGCGCGGCCAGATGGCGCAATGCGCTACGGCGCCGATCGATATCCGAGCGCCCGTTGATATATGCGATCTGGGTCACGCTCGCCCCCTTCAACGGCCTCTAAGATCTGCCTCACGATCGCTTCATGAACGATGCGCGGCCGTGCGACGTCGCCCAGCGTTTGAAAGACCTCGTCACAAACGCCGAAGATGAGTTTGGCCAGGTCAGGCTCGAACGAAGACTCGGCTGAAAACGGCCGGCTAATATTCATAAGACTCCCCCGGCGCGAGAACCCCGCTCGAGTCGCGAGGCTCGAAGGCGGGGATTTTCGACCCTCGTTGATGAATATGAAGGATTACGCGGGTCTGACCAGAAAACAGTCTAGGACGGCAGAAGTTCCTACGTAGTTATACCTAGTCGCGTCGTCAGCGCTTGGCGAATGCGGCCATCGCGGCCTCGCCCGTCGCAGCATACCCGTATGTCGGGATTACGTGGGTCCACGGACGACGGTTACTTCTTCTTGTCGCTGCCCCAGTCGTCATCCTCGAGCGAGGGGGCCCGGCGCTGCCGTTCCAGGATTTTCTGATACTCCTCCGGCACCGCTTGCGACCTGGCGGCGGCCTGCAGCGTCTCCGGGAACCAGGTCGCGATCGCGGGAAAGGCTACGATCATCGCGATGCAAATGCATTGGATGATCATGAACTGGAACATGCCCGCGTAGATGGTCGTGAGACTCCAGTCCCTGACCACCTGCTTGAGATAGTAGGCCGACATCGCCACCGGCGGCGACAGAAACGCGGTCTGCAGCGTGACTGCGACTAGCGCGCCGAACCACACCATGTCGATCTTCAGCGCGGCCACGACCGGATAGAAGATGGGCAGGAACACCAGCACGATCGCCGGCCACTCGAACGGCCAGCCGAGCAGGAAGATCAACACCAGCACCAGCGCGAGCATGACCGTCGGCGGCACGTGCAACGAGAGCAGCGAGTTGGTGATCCAATTGGCGGTGCCCAGCCGCGCGAACACTGCTCCGAAAATGTTGGACGTGACCGCCAGCAACAGCACCATGCTCGAAGTCGCCATGGTGGCGTGCAATGCGCGCTGCAGCCCCGGCCAGGTGAACCGGCCATAGGCAACCATCAGGATGAGCGCGCCGGCGGCGCCGACGCCGGCGGCCTCGGTGGGCGTGGCAAGGCCGGCCAGGATCGAGCCGAGCGTGGCCGTGATCAGGCCGAGCAGGGGCAACGTTCCGATCGCGACTTCGCGCAGCATCGTGGGCAGCGAGTGCACGCGTTCCTCGAGCGGGATCGGCGGCCCCAGCTTCGGATTGTAGAAGGCGCGCGCCATCAGATAGACGATGTAGAGGCCGGCCAGCAGAAATCCCGGGCCGAAGGCGGCCGCATAGAGGTCGGCGACCGATACCCCGAGCACCGGGCCCATCACCACCAGCATGACCGAGGGCGGGATCAGAATCCCGAGCGTGCCGCCGGCGGTGATCGTTCCCGACGAAAGCTTTCCGTCGTAGCCGGACTTGATCATGATCGGCGAAGCCATGATCCCGAGCACGGTGACCGCCGCGCCGACAATGCCGGTCGCCATCGCGAACACCGTCGAAGTGAGAATGACGACAAGGTAGAGCGCGCCGCGCACCGGCGCGAGCAGCAGGCGAAAGGCGGTGAACAACCGCTCCATCAGGCCGGCTTGCTCGGTGATGAAGCCCATGAAGACGAACAGCGGCACGGCGGCCAGCAGTTCCTCCTTCATCAGCCCGATGATCTGGAAATAAGCGAGGTCGAAGACCGTGCCGCCCATGCCGAAGTAGCCGAAGACGAGGGCGAGGAAGAGCAGCGTGAAGGAAATCGGTACGCCGATGAAAATTGCTCCCAACAGCACCAGGAGCATGACGAGGCCGATGAAAGCCTCGCCCGTCATACCTCGACCTTTTCCTTGTGCTCGAGCGCGAGCCCGGTGCGCGCCATGTAGAGGCTCTTGAGCAACTCAGAGATGCCCTGGATGAGCAAGAGCAGACAGGCGAGCGGCACCACCGCCTTGAACGGCCAGAGGATGGGACGCCAGGCGGTCTGGTCGGAAACCTCGGCGATCCGCCAGGCATAGAGGGCCTCATGGAGGCTGATGACCAACAGCATGGTCAGGCCCGGGAAGAAAAACAGAAGATAAGAAATGGAATCGATCAAACCCTTCTTGCGGGTCGAAAAATGCTCCCAGAAAAAATCGGTGCGGATGTGGGCGCCCTTGTGCAACGCGTAAGCCGCGCCTAGCATGAATAAGGTGCCGTAGAGCATGTAGGTTATGTCGAACACCCAGATCGTGGGGGCATTGAACGCGTAGCGGGCGACAACCTCATATGCGACCGCCGCCACCAACGGCATGGATAGCCAGGAAATCACCGTCCCAGTCCGGTCGGTGAAGTGGTCAATGGTTCGGATGGTCGCCAACAGCAATGGCGATGGCCCGTTCATGAGAGTTTCTCGGTGTTCGGCATTGCGGATGGCGGACGTGGCCTGCCTTCACCCCGTCATCGCGGGTTTCGCGCAAACGGGATGGGGCGGCCTACGCCGCCCCATCGATCTTCTCGCTGTCAGCGCTTGGGCGGGAAGTAGTAGTTCGCGAGGAACGAATACGGCGGGAAATACGCCCGCTTCATCGGCACCACGAGCGCGGCATAGGCCTTTTGCGAGTCGATCACCTTCTTGAAGAACGGGTTTGCCGCCGACTCGTCGGCCACGATCTTGTCCCAACCTTTGAGGAACTCGCGCAGGATTTCCGGCGGCGTCTGCAGCACTTGCACGCCGTGCTTCTCCTGCAGCTCCTTCAAAGCCTCGGCATTCTGCTTCTGCCACTTGGTCCACCAGATCAGGAAGGTCTCGTTGGCCGCCGACTTGATCCACTCCCGCTCCTGCGGTTTCAGCGAATCCCATACCTCGCCGTTGAACACGACTTCGCCGATGGTCACGGCTTCGTGGACGCCGGGCGAATAGTGGTACTTCCAGACGTTCTGGAAGCCGAGCCGCAGATCCTCGATGCCGCCGACCCACTCGGCGCAATCGATGACGCCGCGCTGCGCCGCCGGAATGATCTCGCCGCCGGGCATGTTCACGACCGTGAAGCCGAGCGCCTGCCAGACCTCGCCGGCGATGCCGGTCTGCCGGCATTTCATCCCCTTCATGTCGGCGAGCGTCTCGATCGGCTTCTTGAACCAGCCGAACGCCTGCGGCCCGGACGGCAGGATGGGAAATACCACGACATTGAGCTTGAGTTGGTCTCGGTAGAACTCCTGGTAGAGCTCGAGCCCGCCGCCGTGGTGCAGCCAGCCCATGGCATCGATCATGTCCATGCCGAACGTGCCGGGGCCGCCGGTGAACAGGATCGAGGCCTTGTTCTTGCCGGTCCAGTAGCCGGCCCAGGTGTGGGCGCCGTCGAGCACCTTCTTGTGGGTGGCGTCGAGCACCTCGAAGGCCGGCACCACCTGGCCTGCCGGCATGGCATCGATCTTCAGCGTGCCGCCGGACAACTTGTCGACGCGCTCGGCGAAATAGTTGAAGTTCTCCTGCAACGTCAGGCTGGCCGGCCAGCTCGACTGCATCTTGAGCACGCGCGACTGCTGGGCAGCGGCGCTCTGTGCGAGCGCGAGCCCGAGGGCGGCGCAGAATACGCCAGTCAGGACTCTCTTCATGGGCTGTTTCCTCTCCTGTCTGTTAGCGGCCGTTTATGGTTCGGCTGGCGAAGAGCCTAGCAGAACAGGCCCGCTATGTCTGCGCCGCCCTGATAAGGCGACATCAAGACGCCCCCTCCGCCAGGCGCGAAGGCGCGCGAGGATCATTCGGCATGCATGAAGATTCGTGCGAACCACCCTCTCCCCACCCCTCCCCCGCAAGCGGGGGAGGGAGTACACCGAGTTTACCGCTCGCGCTGATGCCATTTCGCACGAATAGGGTGAAACTCCTTCACCCGAATCCAGTCAGAAATCCTTCGGCAGGTCTTTCGCCCATTTGGCGCGGAGGCGCTCGTCGAGCGCCTTGCTCGAGCGGGCGATGACCGGGAAGGTCTTCTTGCGCCGGAACGGGATGCAGGCGTCGATGATCACCCGCGAATTGCGCCGGTCGGTCTCGGTGTCGTAGCACATCGGATCGAGCGCCGAGCTCCAGCCGCCGTGGATGATGTCGACCTGGTCGCGGGGATCGCAGCGCGTGCACATCGCCCAAACGACGTCGGAAAAGTTGGTGGGGTCGATGTCGTCGTCGACCACGATGGTCCAGCGGTTGTTGTAGGCGCCGGCGTGGCAATGCGACGCCACCATGGCCGCCTGCTTGGAATGCCCGCCGTAGAGCGTCTTGATCGAAATCACCAGCATGAAGCGGCTGCCGCCGGCTTCGTGCGTCCACACGCCCTGCACGCCGGGAATGCCCGCCGCCTCGAGCTGATTCCACACCGCGCCGCAACGGTACGAGCCGAAATAAAAGGTGTTGTCGTTGGGCGGCACCGCCGGGATCGCCCCCACCAGGATCGGGTCGTCGCGGTACATCAAGGTGTCGATGCGGACCGCCGGCTCGAGATCGCTGCCGCTGGCGTAGTAGCCGGTCCACTCGCCGAGCGGCCCTTCCTTGATCTTGTCGTTCGGATGGATCAGGCCCTCGAACGCAATCTCCGCGTTGGCCGGCACCGGCAGGCCGGTTTTCGGCATGGTGATGACCTCGACCGGCGCGCCGAAAATGCCGCCGGCAGCCTCGAGCTCGTTCTTGCCGTACGGCACCTCGATGCCGCCCAGCATCACCAGCACCGGGTGCATGCCGACGACGACGGCGACCGGGCACGGCTCGCCGCGCTCGTGGTATTTGCGCATGATGATCAAGCCGTGCTTGCCCGGCGACATCATCACCGAGGCGACGTTCGGCGCATGCGACTGCACGCGATAGCAGCCGTAATTGATCCAGCCTGAATCGGGATCCTTCATGGCGACGAGGCAGCCGGTGCCGATATACGGCCCGCCGTCCTGCTCATGCCAGACCGGCGTGGGGATTTTCTCGATGTCGACGTCTTTTCCAGCGAACACGTTGTCCAACAGCGGTCCGCCGTTGACGGGCTTTGTGGGCTGCGACGGCGCATTCTTGAAATAGTTGCGCCACCACTGAATCTGCTCCATCTCCGGCGTTTGCGGCGGCAGGCCCAGGGCGAGGTTGACGCGCGGGATCGAGGTCAAGATGTTGGCGATGACGCGGTGGCCCTTGGGAAAGCCGGGCACGCCCTCGAACAGTACCGCGGGATTGCCCATCTTGCGCATATAGATGTCGACGATGCCGCCGATCTCCTCCTTCGGCTCGGCGCCGGTGATGATTTTGAGCTCGCCCGCGGCGCGCACGCCCTCGATCCAGTCGCGCAAATCCCGGTTGGCCATTTCATCTCCCGTCGTTTGCCTTGCGCTGCATGGCGCAATGCGCTTCGCTTATTGCGCCCTAAGGGCTCTTTATTATGATCTACTGAACTTGCGATTCACTCGTCAGCGTCGCTTTAATACCGGTTCATTTCGTACCGTTTTTGCGCATACGGCCATTGCTCACTGCTCAAGCCCTCGTGACTGGCGGGATTTAGGGTAAGCATAGTCCGTGATCGATGCCAACATCAGGCGATTGATCGATCCGCCCCTTGCACGCGCCGGACAACGGCTTGCGGCAGCTGGGATCGGCGCAGACGCCCTCACCATCGGGGGATGTTTGCTGGGACTTTCGGCTGCGCTCGCCGTTGCGGCGGGACAGTTCTACATCGCATTGGCCCTGCTAATCGCAAACAGGATCGCCGATGGGCTCGATGGTGCCATTGCGCGTGCAACGCGGCCGACCGATCGCGGCGCTTTCCTCGATATCGCGCTCGACTTTCTCGTTTATGCGGCTGTGCCGTTGGGCTTCGCCGCCTGGAGCCCGCACGCCAACGCATTTGCTGCCGCATTTCTGCTCGCGAGCTTCGTTGCCAACGGGAGTGCTTTTCTGGCCTTTTCCACCTTGGCCGAGAAGCGTGGCATAAGAACCAGCCGCCAGGGCCAGAAATCGATTTACTATTTGGCAGGCATCGCGGAAGGATTCGAGACGATCGCCTTCATGATTGCCTTCTGTCTGTTTCCAACTGCGTTTCCCATTCTTGCGATAATTTTCGCCACGCTATGCTGGATCTCGGCAGCCGGCCGTCTCGTTCTCGGCTGGAAGTTGCTAGCGGCCAATAAAGACTGACGCGAAAAAGGCCCGACCGGACAGCCGGTCGGGCCAAGATTTCGGGCCGCAGGATAGCCATAACTCGGCATTTAGCCACGGCCACCGTTCAGATCGGTTCAACGCAGGAGCCGCGATAGCGTTCCCGCCAATTCAGCTCATGCCGCCCCTGGGCACAGCTGCGGAACTCAATCCGGCGAATTCAGAACGCATCCCAGGATTCGACCGGCAGGCTTTTGCCGTGCCTCACCATGAGCTCGAACGGCGCAATCAGGTTTGCTGCTGCCGCCGCCTCGGCAGTCGCGATCCCCGCCTTGGGTTCGGGCGCGCCGAACTTCCAGCCGGCGACGAGCATCGTCGTTGCAGCGATGCAGATAGCGATGACAAGAGTGATTTTGCGCATTGCCAATCTCCTTCCTCGACCAGATGCGCTTGCCCGTGGCGCCGGCAAGCTGGCGTTGCTATCCCCGCGAACGCCGTGAGAGGCGCCCTTTCCAAGGACGGGCGTCACCGCCCATGGCCGCCGCGAACACGACGCCAAAAAACTGCGCGGCGATGACCGCTGCGAAGGCTCGCTTGTGTCTCCGCGAATGGAAAATAAGCGGCCATTGACATCGCGATCTCCCGTGATTCGGCAACGTCGACCGGCCGCATGATGAAGCTTCGGCAGCAGCAAGGCCTGTGAGCTACTTCACACGTTGCGAAAAATTTTTGCCGCCCAAAGCGGCGGCAGCGATGCCGGAGCGCCATAGATGAAAGCTATATGACTGTCACATGACCATGCGATTTGGACGAGGGCGCGCTCGTTTCTGATTGACTGCGCCGTCGCTGCACGCATGATCCAGACTCATTCGCGCATCGATGAGTTCGCTCACACTGCGGGTCGGTGAATTCGCTCACACTGCATATCGAAGCATTCGCTTACACTGCGTATCGATGGGTTCGCTGCGTATCGGTGAGCTCGCTCTCACACTGCGTAAAGGAGGCGCCGTGGCTTCGGACAAAAGGCCGCTCAAGGAAGCCGGTTACCTTCTCGCAAATTGCCCGCTGTTTGACGACTTGAGTCCCGACGAGCGGGGTGCGGTCGGTGCTCTGGCGCGTATCATGACGTTTAGCGCGGGCGAAATCGTCTTCGCCATCGGCTCCCCCGGCGACCAGATGATGGCTCTGCTCAGCGGGACCATTCGCATCAGCGTGCCGTCTTCGGGAGGCAAAGAGTTGCTGCTGGCCATGATCAAGCCCGGCGAAGTATTCGGCGAGCTTGCGGTTTTGGATGGCAAAGAGCGATCCGCAGATGCCGTTGCGGAGACTGCATGCACTGTGGCGATTCTCGACCGGCGTGACATTCTCTCGTTCTTCGAACGAAACCCATCCGCTTGGCCTGGCCTCGTCAGGCTTTTGTGTCAGCGATTGCGGCACACCGATCAGGTGTTCGCCGAAGTTGCAATGCTCGAGCTTCCCGTGCGGTTGGCGAAGACGATGCTGCGGGTCTTGAATTGGGCGGCTGATTCTGCGGCGGCGGAGCCGGCAAAAATTCACTTCAGTCAACGGGAACTGGCGAACATGGTGGGCGGCTCACGCGAGAGCGTAAATAAGTGTCTTAGCAATTGGCAGCGTACCGGCGTCGTTCGCATTTCAGGAGGCTCGATCATCATTTCCGATCGACGCGCGCTTGAAAACATAGCAGGCCCGGCCTGACGCGAAGCGCTAGGGCGGTATGAGAATGACAATGGTGCGGCGGGCTCGGTCTGCTCCCTCTCCCACCGAACTCGGGTTTACCCGAGTTCGGCACATTAAGTCGGCCGAAGTCGGATAAATCCGACTTCGGCTGGGACAGGGTTGGGGTGAGGGGTTAAGCGCTCTCGACAGTTCCGTAACCCCCTCACCCCACCCTCTCCCCAAATGGGGGGAGGGAGCGCACCGAGATCGCTGCGCTATCGTCACCACTCATCGTGAAAGTGTGTAGGCGCGATCCGCTTCGCTGCATGGCGCAGTGCAAAATTCCGCAGCTGTCTGCGGCGCAGCGCGCGTGCGGAATGCCTCAGTGAGAATTTTCGGGCCCTGTCTTCATCCGCTTTTCGGCGCGCCTCGCCAATTCCTCATAGTCCGCCGCCGTCCTCAGCAGCTTTTTCCTGGAGTGTTCGTCGGCGATTCCCTGAGCGACGGCGCGAGCTTCTTGGGCGCGTTGGCGCCAATGCTTCGGATCATTGATCGGGACTTTAGCCATGGGATCCGACATGAGTTGGCGCCTCTTTGCGGTGCTCGGCCTGAATTGGTTCTAGAGATTGAAGGACCCTTAAGCTGCCTCTCCGCGGATGCGGTTGAGGGCTCTTTCGCACAACAGGTCGGGATTGCGCTCGCCGTCGCTGGAAAGTTCGATGAGCTGGGCGGCGATGGACCGTTTGACGTCCTCGTCGCAGTCCCCGATCCGCAGGGCGAGGCAAACGAGTTCGAGGGCGACACCGAGGACACGCCTCATCTCGGCGTCGAAGTTCTGGTCGGTAAAGAATGGGGTGACGGGCATTTCGCGCTCCCTTCGGACAGGCGGGAGCGCGATGGTCTCTCAGCTACCGACGCCTGCGGGGCCGTTGTCGTGGTCGGTAATAACTCACGCTGTACGTAAAAAGCGTGCAACGCAATCCGCTAACGGCTAAGTAGTCTGCCTAGGCGCTATCTGTGCTTTGTTGCGCTTTTCGGTGCTTTGAGCACGCCGTATTCGCTCGACTTTATCCCGGCGTTGTTGAGGACCTGCCCCGCGGCCGAAAGCCCGATGCGGAACAGTTCGCGTACTGCCGCAGCGCGGCTGGGCATTCGATGCTCGAATCGGAAATTGTCGACTGCGGTAAGCTCCTCGGGAGACAGCATAATTTGCAGCCGCTGTTCCCTGGCCAGGCCACCAGGTCCATTGCCGTTCGCCATGACACAAGCCCCACAAATGAGATTTTGACTACAGTATAGCCGCTTACTCATTTTTTGCAAGTACAAATAAATGCAAATAATGGAACGATGGCTGTGCCGGTGCGTTGATGGTCGATGAAGTTTGCCGCAGCAGCCCGTGAACACGCCGACTTCCTCCCCTGCCCTCGGTGCGGGATGCGGATGGCGAAAATCGTGACGATCATACCGATCGGTCGCCAACCGGGCCTCCTCGCCTACGAGTGCCCGAAGTGCGCGTATGTCACGAGCGTCTTGGCGTCGCACGCGACGGACCAGCCGACGGCCCGGCGCCGGGAGGACGCGGTTATCGGTCAACCCACCGCCCTCCGTCTTCCATCCGCGTAACATTCTACCGCCGCAACGCGATATTTCAGCAGCGCTCAGTCGCCGCAATGCATCTCGGCTGCCCGTGTCGTGCTATCGTTTGCAAAACTTTACGCCCCGTGCGTGCCGCTCTCCTCGAAGGTGAAGGCGATGGACGTTCCTTCGCATGGCGACGAGACCATCCTGATGGTCGAGGACGACGAACTCGTGCGCATGTCGGTTCAAAGCTTGATCGAGAGCCTAGGCTATCGGGTGGTCCCGGCCCGTGACGGGCCTGATGCGCTGGAGATCCTCCGTCACGACACGGCGATCGATCTCCTGTTCACCGATGTCGTCATGCCGGGCGGAATGCATGGGCCGCAGCTGGCGGCCGAGGCGCGGCGACTGCGACCGGAACTAAAGGTTCTATACACATCGGGCTACCCGGGGTCTGAGTACTGCGCCGAAGGCGTGACCCGACATCAACTCCTGAGCAAACCATACGCGGCGGACGAGCTAGCGGCGAGGTTGCGCCAGATCCTCAAGGGCCGCTCCGCATAGGTCTTCGGTTTTCCACTCAGGTCAATCTCTCGTATCCAGATCAGACTTAGGGTGAGCAAAATCGCTTGCGCACCGTCGCCGCGTGGGCCATCAGGGCGTTTACGCCCGTCTTCGACGGGCTACGGCGCGCGCGCGATTTTGCCCACGCGGACGGACCGAGCAGCGCGCCTTTGCCCACCCTACGCGCTCTCGTATCCCAGATCAGGTCATGGCCGGCCTTCTGGCGTATCGAGCAGCGGATCGCGAACCAAGACCTTGTCCGCGTAAAGGCCGGCGATCTCCTTGTCGTTCAAGGCCAGCAACTCGCGCAGCACCGCTTCGTTATGCTCGCCGAGACGGTCGGCGGCGAGTTCGCTGCGCTCCGCCCAGCGGGAAAATTTCGCGGGCAGCCCGGGGATGTCGAACGCGCCGATCGTCTTGTCGCTGACGCGCCGCACGGTTCCGCGTTGGCGCAAATGCGGATGCGCCATGGCCTCGTGCAGGCTCAGCACCGGCGCGCAGGGCACGCGGTGCTCTTCCAGCGCCGCAACCGCGGCGTCGCGGCTCGCAAAACCGGCGAGCCAGCCCTCGATGATCGACTTGAGCGCCGCATTGTTGTCACGTCTTGCCCGCGGCGTGGCGAAGCGCGAGTCACCGGCCAATTCCGGCATATTCATCGCCTTGAGCATCTGCGGCCACTGATACGGCATGACCATGATGGCGATGAACTCGTCGCCCCGGTAGCGGAACACGCCGGTGGGCCCGCCGTCCGGATGCAGCGAGCCCGCGCGCTGGGGAGCAAACGATGCGCCCCGCAGCGACGCTTTCGGAACGTTCACCTCGTGCATGTTGAAGTAGGTATCGACGAGCGAGCACTCGATGTATTGCCCCTCGCCGGTGCGCTCGCGGTGGAGGAGCGCAAAGCCGATCGCCATCGCCGCCGTCACCCCGGTGGCGTGGTCGCCGATGGCGTTTGCGAATTGCGCCGGACCGCGATCGGCTTCCCCGACCTGCGCGGTGATGCCCGCATAGGCCGCGCCCATGTAGTCGAAGCCGGGCTTGCCGCTGAGCGGTCCGGTTTGCCCGGCGAGCGAGATCGAGCACATGATGAGCGCGGGATGAATGGCGCGCAATTCGTCATAGCCCAGCGCCATCCGCGCCATCACCCCGGGAGCGAAGTTCTCAACCAGCACATCGATCTTCGTTACGATCGCGCGCACGAGTTCGCGGCCGCGCGCGTGCTTGATATCGACGGCCAGGCTCTTCTTCGAGTGATTGTGCTGGAAGAAGTGGGTGCTCTGCGAGCCCGTCTTGAATTTGGCGTCGCGCGGCTTGTCGCCGGAGGCGCGGCCGCGGTCGCCCGCTGGCGCCAGCTCCAGCTTGATGACCTCGGCGCCCAGCTCCGCCATGATCCGCGTGCAGGTCGGACCGGCGACGAACTGGGTGATGTCGAGCACGCGATAGCCCGTGAGCATCGGTAATTTGGCACGCATCGTTTTCTCGCTGCGTTGATCGGATGAGGAACTAGAGCATTTTCGTTTGCGCCACAGACTCGGTGGGTCCCCTCCCCCACTTGCGGGGGAGGGAGCAGACCGAGTTCGCGGCTGGCGCTGATTTCCACTGCGCGCCGGCGGCTTGCCCCAACACCGTTCAGGCGGCCGTGACCTTGCGGTCAAGGGCGAGGCCGGCCTCCGCGAGCCGCGCTTCGAGCAGCGCGAGCCGGTCGTAACCCCAGAACGGCTCGCCCGCGAACACGAAGAACGGCACGCCGAACACGTGGTCCGCGGCCGCCTCCTGCTGCGCGCGCTCGTAGGCGGCACGGCCTTCGCCGGCGAGATAATCGAAGTAACCTTGTTCGGACAGGCCGAGCTCGGCAATCAGCCCAGCGACGGCTTGCGGCTGATCGGCTTCGAACTCGCGCAGAAAGAATTTCTTGAACGCCAGCCGGCCGAAGTCGAGCAACCGGCCGTGCGTCTCGGCGAACAAGCCGCCGATCGCGGCCGGAGTGGTGTCGTAAATTTTCAACGGCCCGCGGATCCACAGACCGCGCGGCTTCGCCCAGCGCCGCGCGTCCATGTAGGAATATTTGACCTTGTACTCGGAATACACGCTGCGCTCGCCCTTGCCTTTGACTCGCAGTTGAAACGGAATCCATCGCACGCGCACATCGAAACGCTCGCCGAGCGCCATGCCGGGATCGAACGCCAGGTAGGCATAGGGACTCTTGAAGTCCGAGTACATTTTCACTTCGGCTGTCGCGCGCGTCTCGTCCGGCATCATCATCTCCTGCCGACTTGCCTCTCGAGGCGCCGATCATATCCGATCGCTCGATCGAAACCGAGACGTCGTCGCGTCGCTTTCCGCGCCCACGCAATGCGCGGCCGGACCATCCCATTAGCCGACATCAGCGCTCCAGCAGCAGCTCCAGTTCAGTGGCTCTGCCGATAAGCTGTCGGGTGATGCGGCTCGTAAAGCCCGAGATCGCCGCCGCCTGGAAGGCGTACTGTGGATAGGAGGCCCCATCCCTGGTCGCTGACG
>Ga0081455_10002329_pt1 | contig 22659 bp, 24 predicted proteins | sample TabmetS3T2R1_FD_70207 | JGI IMG/M metagenome (GOLD analysis project Ga0081455, IMG submission 70207) | Tabebuia heterophylla rhizosphere microbial communities from the University of Puerto Rico - S3T2R1 | ecosystem: Host-associated > Plants > Roots > Rhizosphere ...
GACATTCTGGCTGACCCAGGCCGAAGCTGCGCTGGTGCAGGTAAGTGCGTACGACAAGACCCCGGCAGAGTAAGATATGCAAAGGGAGTCAGCTCCAGGGCAGATGCAGCCCATGCCGATCATCGACCCACTCCCCGTGCTCTTGTCCTCCCATGCCGAGTTCTACTACACTCTGTGGTACGACACAGCTACGGACACACGGGAGCGCAGCGCGGCGATGGCAGACTATGACAGCCCCTGGAAAGAGATGCTCGACGGCTATTTCCCCGCTTTCATGGCCTTCTTCTTTCCGGCTGCCGCCGCGGAGATTGACTGGTCTCGTGGCTATGAGAGCCTCGACACCGAGTTGCAACAGATCGTCCGCGATGCCGCCTTAGGGACGCGCCTGGCCGACAAGCTCATACGTGTCTGGCGCCGTGATGGCGTCGAGCAGTTCGTGCTCATCCATGTCGAAATCCAGGGGCAGCGCGATCCAGACTTCCCCAAGCGCATGTACGTGTACAATTACCGCCTGTTCGACCGCTATGATCGTCCGGTGGTCAGTCTGGCCGTGCTCACCGATGCCAGCCCCACCTGGCGCCCGATGCGCTACGCCTACAGCCTCTGGGGCTGTCAGGTGAGCCTCGTGTTTCCGGTGGTGAAGTTGCGGACGTACCGTGAGCACTGGGCGGAGTTGGAGGCCAGCGACAATCCCTTTGCCACGGTGGTGATGGCGCATCTGCACAGCCAGGCGACGCGCCGGCGCCCTAGCCAGCGGCTGGAGGGCAAACTGCAGTTGGTGCGCCGGTTATACGAGCGCGGCTATGCCCGTGACGATGTACTCGAGCTGTTTCGGTTTCTGGACTGGGTGTTGACCTTACCACCGGCTTTGGAAGCTCGCTTTCAGACGGCCGTCATCGCGTTAGAGAGGGAAAGACAGATGCCATACATTACCAGTCTCGAACGAATGAGTCTCGAGAAAGGGCGTCAGGAAGGACGCCAGGAAGGACGCCAGGAAGGACGCCAGGAAGGACGCCAGGAAGGTGCGATGGTGATGTTGCGACGCCTGCTCACGCAGCGCTTTGGGCCGTTGTCCGACGGGGGTAGAGCAGCGATTGCACGCCGCCACAGTGCAGGACTTGGAGCGCTGGGCTGATCGGGTACTGGATGCCCAGCACCTGGATGAGGTCTTCCGCGATGGGTAGGCAGAAGGCGTGCTCCAGAGAGGCCGAGGCCAAAGGGCCGTTTGAATCTCCTGTCCGCTGTGACGGCTCTGCCCTCTTTACTCCATATCGACAATCGGGGCAAGGAGATGCAGAAGGAGAGGAAGGAGGTAACCTGTGGTGCAGACACACGAATCCATAGCAACGGCTGTCCCAGGCGCCCTCTTCACCGAGGGGTACGTTGAGGCGGACGGCTTTCGTATTCGCTACAGAGAGGCTGGTCAGGGCGAGCCGCTGGTGAGCCTGCACGGCGCCGGCGGTATGAAGCTCTATCACTCCCATGAGCTGCTCGCCGCGCAGTATCGCGTCGTCGTTTTCGAAGTACCTGGCTTTGGCCAGTCACCAGCCAACGAACGCTCGCAGTCCATGCCGGAGCTTGCCCTCACCATGGCGCAAGCCGTGACCAATCTGGGTATTGAGCGCTTCAATCTGATGGGCAACTCGTTCGGTGGGAAACTCGCGCTCTGGCTGGCAGTGCAGCAGCCAGAGCGCGTGCAGGCCCTGATCCTGGTGGCTCCAGCCGCTATCCGGCCGGAAGGGGGTGTGCCACCACAGGCACTGTCACCAGAGGAACTCATGGCCAGGTTGTACGCACATCCGGAACGTCAGGCCCCCTTGCCACCCGTGGACCCGGTGATCAGGGCCAAGCAACAGGCCCTGGCGCGCCGCGTTATGGGGCCGGCGCGGGACGAGGCGTTGGAGAGCCGCATGCCGGGTTTGAACGTTCCAGTGCTGGTGGTGTTTGGCACGCTGGACCGCATGATCCCCCCTGAGATGGGCCGCCTCTACTGCGAGAAGCTGCCCAACTGCCACCTCGTCCTGGTGTACGATGCGGCGCATGAAGTGGACGCCGACCGCCCTGAAGCGTTTGTCTCTGTAGCCAGCGACTTCATCCAGCGCCATGAAGCCTTCCTGGTTAGCCGGCAGAGCGGACTGATCCATCCCTAGGCTAGAGGCGACGGTGCCCTGCTACCACCCTGATGGCATCGCGCCTGTCGCCACCAAGGCTTTCCCTATGGGGCCGCTATGCATACCCTATCATATTGAAAGACACTGTCTCATCTTGACAGACTTCACCTGTGTGCCCACGGTCCCTTGGCGCCGCCTTCTCAAGCATGCCAGTCGCATCCCACCTATCGGATAGCCTTTCCCCCCCGGAGTAGAGGCGACAATACTCAGTCATGTAGACGGGATTCTACAAGAAAAGCCCTTTAGGCATGAGATTTGCTCTTTGCATCCACAGTAATAGGGTACCAGTATCGAATTCGGTAAAGAGGAGGGAAGCCCAGGAGCATACCAAGCATTTTGCCATTGTCAGGAACGCACTGCCCCGCACTTGGGGAGCGAGAGGAGGTCCTCATGTACAGGACTATTCTGTTAGCAGCAGCGCTACAGGACTGGGACCGATACAGTGCCCATGCTCTGGCAGCCCGAGAGGTCGCAGGTACCATGGCCATCGGCGCAACCCACCACCTGCATGTGCTCAGTGTCTACGATTACAACTTCAAAGCCCCAGCGAGTGGACTCCCTGCCGAGACGGTCGCCAAACTGCGTGAGGATGATCTGCGCCGTACCACCAATCTGATGGAGCAAAAAGTCGCGGACTATATCGCGCCACTCAAAGAGGTAGGGCTAGAGGTGACGACCTTCCTCCGCGTGGGCGACCCGCGCAGCGTCATTGTACAGACAGCCGACGAGCTCAAGGCTGATGCGCTCGTCATTGGCAGCCATAGCAAGCGGAACTTCCTTGATATCGCTCTTGGTGGTACCGCCAGGTACATCAGTCAACATGTCTCCTGTACGGTGATCCTCGTATCACCCGCGCAGCAGACCTGAGTAGCGGTGGTTCCGGCTAAGATAAAGGGTCTAGCAGAGGAAGTGCGGCGCTCCGCTATGCTTGCCTCGCAGCTCCTGCCCCGCTCACCTGCACCAGCGTCGCCTCTGCCTGTGGGAGCTGGAAGGTGAGGTCCATGGCACGGTACAGGTCGATGGCTGGAGACAGCGCGGTGCAGGTCTGCCCCTGTCGTCCTGCCGTCGCATATGGGGTGTCGAGGCCACGGTGGCAGTGGGCCTGGAGGGGGAGCATACTGAGTGCCTCGGCCAGAGTCAGGGCTTGCTGGTAGCGGGCACCTGGGCCCCGATTACCCTCTACAACTGCCTCTGCATGTAATCCGCTAATGGCTGATAGGGCGCATCCTTTGCTCGATGTCCGTCGAGCCGTGGCCTTCATCGGTGAACTCGATGTACTCGAAGTCGACGCCCGCGCTGCGACCTAGTTTGAGCAACCGGTCACGAAAGAGGCGCGACTGCTCGACAGGGCAGCGCGGGTCATTGGCACCGTGCACCATCAGCAACTTGGTGCGCACGTTGTCGGCAAAATTGATGGCGCTGCGGTCGCGCCACAGGTCAGCATCCTGCATCGGGTCCCCCATTTATTCGCGCAGGAAGTACTTGAAGTGCTCCATGGACTTCTCGTACATCTTGTGCAGGTCGGTGATGCCAACCCAGGCAACTGCTGCCTTCCAGCGGTCAGGTTTCTTTGTCACAGCCATGAACGTCATGTAGCCGCCGTAGCTGCCACCGCATACGCCGATGCGCTGCGCGTCAACATACGCCAGGCTCTGCAAGTATTGCGCCGCACATGCGACATCTTCCAAATCCGCACCGCCCCCAATCCTTCAGCGCCATGTCGCGGAACTGCTGTCAAATCAAGAGGTAGACGCATAGGAGTATGCAAGGAGTATAATGCTTTCCATGGAACTCCTGCAGAAGCTGTTCAAGCATTGCTTTTGAAGCGTAAAGGAGTATAGTGAGAGCTGTGTGTCTACCTCATATAACGACGGAGGCTATCTATGCTCACGTACAAGCCGAATATCGTGCTCTCCAGCAAGGAATACAACGTCGTTGGTACACGGCCCATCCGCCACGACGGCGCTGAGAAAGTCACGGGCCGTGCTGCCTATGGAGCTGACGTACGGTTACCGGGTCTGCTCCATGGCAAGATTCTGCGCAGTCCCCACGCCCATGCCCGTATTAAATCCATTGATACCCGGCACGCTGCGGAAGTGCCAGGGGTCCATGCCATCATCACCTCGGCTGACCTGGCACAGCCCTCTGGCCGTGTTGTTGACCTGGCCGAAGGGGTAATCCACAACATACGCTTCCTGAGCAACAACATCATGGCAGCGGACAAGGTGCTCTATAAGGGACACGCTGTCGCCGCCGTGGCAGCGACGAGTCCGCACATTGCCGAGGAAGCCCTGAAGCTGATTCAGGTGGAGTACGAAGTCCTGCCACCCGTGCGCAACGCCGCGGAAGCGATGCGCGAGGGTGCCCCCTTGCTGCACGAGCGCCTTGCCCCACTCACCAACCCGCGCATACGTCCCGGGGGGTTCTTAAACGACGATGATCCGACCCCAGGCTCGAACCTGGCCAATCATTTCGAGTTCCGATTAGGCGATATCGACAAAGGCTTCCAGGAAGCCGAGGTCATTGTGGAGCAAGAGACTTTTACCTCACCCGTGCATCAGGGCTACATCGAACCCCATACGGGCACGGCCATGTGGAACAGTGATGGCAGTCTCACCATCTGGTCGAGTAGCCAGGGACACTTCACAGTCCGCGACCAGACAGCGCGCCTCATGAACATACCAGTGTCGAAAGTCAAGGCCATTCCGATGGAGATTGGCGGTGGCTTTGGGGGCAAGACGTTGGTGTATGTCGAGCCTGTGGCGGCAGCGCTGGCCCGCAAGGCCGGGCGACCGGTGAAGGTGACCATGTCACGGACCGAAGTGTTCGAAGCGTCGGGGCCGACCTCGGGGACCCACATTCAGGTGAAGCTGGGTGCCACAAAAGCCGGCAAACTGGTAGCCGCGGAGGCCCACCTGGTCTATGAGGCTGGCGCCTTTCCAGGTTCGCCAGTGGTTGCGGGTTGTAACTGCATCATGGGGGCCTACGATGTCCCCAATGCCTTGATCGAGGGCTACGATGTCGTGGTGAACCGCCCCAAATCGGCAGCCTACCGTGCCCCTGGCACTCCCGCGGCAGCCTTTGCCATGGAAACGGCGATCGATAAACTGTGCGAAAAGCTGGGGATGGACCCGCTCGAGTTCCGCCTGCTCAACAGCGCTAAAGAGGGTACCCGCCGGGCGACTGGTCCGGTCTTCCAGCGCGTTGGCTTTGTGGAGACGCTCCAGGCAGCCAAGGATCACCCCCACTACAGTGCTCCGCTCACAGGTCCGTACCGTGGCCGTGGCATCGCCAGTGGGTTCTGGGGTAACGGCACGGGTCCTTCCAGTGCGATCGCGATTGTCAATCCGGATGGCCGCGTCAAGCTGGTCGAAGGCTCGCCCGATATCGGTGGCACGCGTGCCTCGGTCTCGCAGCAGCTGGCCGAAGTGCTAGGTATTCCCATTGAGGATGTCAATCCGTCAGTCGGGGACACGGATTCCGTCGGTTTCACCTCCAACACCGGCGGCAGCGGCGTGACCTTTAAGACAGGGTGGGCCTCCTATGAGGCGGCGCAGGACATCAAGCGGCAGATGTGCGCCCGGGCCGCCCGCACCTGGGAATGCCCTGTCGAGGAGGTCGAGTATCGAGACGGTGCCGTCTATCATATGAAGGATGCCGACAAACAGCTTACCTTCAAGCAGATCGCAGCGCGCCAGAATGCTACTGGCGGTCCGATCACGGGCCGTGCTGGGGTCAACCCGGCTGGTGCCGGTCCATCGATTGCCACCCATATTGTCGATGTGGAGGTAGACCCGGAGACGGGGAAAGTCACCATCCTGCGCTACACGGCCGTGCAGGATGCCGGGAAGGCGATCCATCCCAGTTACGTAGAAGGCCAGATCCAGGGTGGTGCGGTCCAGGGCGTTGGCTGGGCCCTCAACGAAGAGTATTACTTCAATGATGAAGGCCACATGGTGAATTCCAGCTTCCTGGATTACCGCATGCCGACAAGCCTTGACCTGCCGATGATTGATACAGTGATTGTCGAGGTACCCAATCCTAACCACCCGTTTGGGGTGCGGGGCGTGGGCGAAGTGGGGGTTGTGCCACCTATGGCGGCGCTCTCGAATGCTATTTATCGTGCCCTGGGGGTGCGGCTCAATCAGCTGCCCATGTCGCCAGGCCGTGTCCTGGAGGCCCTGTGGGCGAAAGAGCAGGCGCAGCATAACGGCGGCGCGTAACCCCAGACGTGAGGTGCTGCCTCTGGCTCTTCACTCCGGTATGGAGAGCGAAGGCAGCACCACCGTCTATGCTTATCTCCCCGGCGCCTATTATCCCTTCGCCTCCTCGCGGTAGAGATCAAGCGCCTTCATCACCGGTGCGTCGGTGAAGCTAAACAGGAAGGCGGGGCGATTGCCAGAGTTGACGTGCTCGTGGAAGGTCCACGTCGGCACTGTGAAGACGTCCTTATCTTCCCACTCTAACTGCCGGCCACCCACTAGCGAGTAACCAGAGCCCTCGATGACGTGGTAATTCGTGCAGCAGACCTGGCGGTGCGCCTGGGTGTGCTCTCCGGGGCGCAGCATCTGGATGTAGCACGCGATGGTCGGCATGGCCGGCCCGCCGGTCAGCGGGTTGGTGTATTCGAGGATAACCCCGTCGAACGGGCTGCCGGTCTCCTCAGCCGCCAACCGTTCCAGCGCGACACGCGCCTGCGACAGCGGGTAGTGCCATAGAGGTGAGTATCGTGCGGCCGGCGCCGGTTCCCACGCCGGCCGCAGACCCCCGGCGCCGTATTTCGCGCTGGAGGGGTCGATGCCGGCGCCGACGGGTTGTGTCTCCTCGTCATACTGCTCATAGAACCCGGCCTCCAGCATGCGCACCAGCGGCGTGTCCAGGCCATCGAGCCAGATCATGGGCGCATCGGTGTCGTTCGCATGGTCGTGCCAGGTCCACTTGGGGGTCAATACGAGGTCCCCCGGCTCCATGGGAATGCGGTCGCCGTTTACCACCGTGTAGCCACCCTGGCCCTCAATGATCAGGCGCAGCGCCGACGGCGAATGGCGATGGGCGCGGGCAATCTCGCCGGGCATAACAATCTGGATGTTGGCGACCAGGGTATTACTCGCTGACGTCCCTGGTAGTCCAGGGTTGTGTAGCCGCAGTACGCGTCGTTCGGCCTGCTCGGTGCCGACAAGCTCGGCCGCCCGCATGGCCTGAGGACGCAGGTCGCGCCAGTGCCATACAGCAGGTACGGCGGTGCTCCTGGGCTCGACGCTGACACCTCCGGAGATCCACGCCGGCGTGACGTGCTGCGCTTGGAGCTGGGCGTAAAACTCCTGCAACTCCTCTTCTGAAGAGACGATATTTGAACGTTGTAACATGGCTCGTGCCCTCCCTCGCACCCTAATCCCACCTAGACTTTCAGCACCTCGGCCCCCGGTGCTGCTTCCAGCTCACAGGCGTTGACGGTCATGGCGAGCATGCTGTAGTAGCCGATCGCCCCGGTGAGTTCCAGCAGCCCCTCGTTGCCAAACCGCGCCTGCAGCGCCTTGAAGGTGGCATCGTCGACCCGGTGCTTCTGGAGGAGCTGCTGCGTGAACTCTACGATCTGGGCGTCCTCTGGCGGCATGCCGCGTGTGTGCTTCTCGCGGATAGCCGTGATGGTCGATTCCGGCACGCCCTGCCGGCGTGCGCTGCCTGTCTGCGCGCCCCACACATAGACCGCCTCGAACTCCCGGGCGGCCGTCATCGCGGCGAGCACTCGTACCCGCATATCGAGCGTGCCCTCAAAGCGCACAAAGGCCCCGAGATGCGCGACGCGGCCGGCGAGTTCTGGACAGTGGAGGAACATCGTAAAGGGGCCCTGCAGCGCGCCCCGGCTCCCCACGATGGCGTCCACGATAGCGTGGTCCTTGGCGCCCACTTGATCCTTGCTGGTAATGGGAGTAAGCCTTGCCATAGCTACCCTCCGTATGGCTTGATCGTGTGATTGGGTATTTCCGTCATGCTGTGGCGCCGGCTGCCGCGTGAACCATGGCATGCGGCTACCTTGTGATCGGTGATCCGTCACCGGAGCAGTCCTGCACAGCGTCGGGGTGGCAGGCGGCCAGCCGCCACGACACATGGCAGCCTGCTGACGTGCCGCACACCCAGCAGAGGAGAGCCCAGTGTAGAAAATTTGTACGCAGAAGACAAGCAGAAACCCTGTGCACCCTTGATCACAAAGGGTGGGACATATACGTACGAGCATGCTCTTGAAAAGTCAGGATTTTCTGCGTATATACAGGCGATCTCAAGCGTGCAGAAGGAACTAACAGAGACACAAAAAAGTAATGCTAGGTATTTTGCGTTCTTCTATAATCCACAATTCCACTACGATCACCATGTCGTTCCAAGACACTGGGATGGGGAGCGATGAGGTCACCCTGAAGTACATGTTCAATGCCTTCTGCACCACCAAGGCTAAGAGCATGGGGAGAGGGTTGGCCATGAGTCGGGCCAGTGTGGCAGCCCATGGCGGCCGGATTTGGGCCATGCCGGATCTGGACCAGGGAGCCACAATATGCTTACCCCTCCCAGTGAGTGCGGAGGGCACAGTATGACCATTGCGGAGGTGACCGTTTTCATCGTCGATGACGACGCGTCATTTCGGCGTGCGGTGCAACGTTTGCTGCATTCGGTGGGACTTCCCGTCGAAACGTTTGCCTCGGCGCGGGAGTTTTTACGCCGTGAGCCCCCTACTCGCCCAGCGTGTCTCTTACTTGATGTGCGGATGCCTGAAGTCAATGGACTCCAACTCCAGGAGTTCTTGGTGACCGCAGAGCGCGATATGCCGATTATCTTCCTTTCGGCACACGCGACCGTCCCCACGAGTGTCCGGGCCATGAAGGCTGGCGCTGTGGATTTTCTCCAGAAACCCTGCGACGATGAAGTCCTGCTCGAAGCGGTTTATCGGGCCCTGCATCAGGCGCGACGGACCTGGCACGACCATGAAGAACAGCGTACCTTGTATCAACGGCTGGAGACCTTGACGCCGCGTGAGCGCGAGGTGCTGGCCCTGGTGGTCAAGGGGATGTTAAACAAACAGATCGCGGATGCCCTGGGGATGAGTGAAAAAACCGTCAAGGTCCACCGCGGCCGCGTCATGCAGAAGATGCACGCCATTTCCCTGGCTGACCTCGTGCGCATGGCCGACAGGGTGGGCATCAAATCGTAACGGTCACGCGGCTGCACTCTGGGCTGATCTTCTCTCAACTCCTGCTGGTCGCCCTGGTATGGCTGGGTTTGAGGCTGCAGGGGTGGTGGCCTGAGGCGTGCACACCCCCGCGGCCACGCCCGCCCCATCCCCACGGCGCAAACGCTCCAACGACCCCACACTAGCCAGGCACACGACCCTCGTATGAGACTAAAGTCCCATCTCTATAGACCTAAGGTCCTATTGTTGAGGCCGCGCCCCAGTGATAGGTTTTTCCCTAGCTAGACAGGCAGGATCATAAGGAATACCTATGGGTCTATCAAACCTGGTGGCCTATATCGTGGATGATGATTTGTCCATACGCCGGGCCTTGACGCGGTTGCTGAAGTCCCTCGGGGTGGGGACAGTCGTCTTCGACTCTGCGGAAGCCTTTCTACAGGCCGGCCCATGGGCGCCAGAGGCTTGTCTCATCCTGGATGTGCAGATGCCCGGAATGAAAGGATGGGACTTGTTGGAGCATTTACGTGCGGCCAGCATTACCCTGCCAGTCATCATCATCACGGCCTATAACGACGCACAGACGCATGACCGCGCTATGCAAGCGGGCATCGTGGCGTATCTGCAGAAACCTTTTGACGATCAAACGCTGCTTGAGGCACTGCGGCAGGCCTGTATGCAGAGGCACAGAGGACCCTCGTGACCCTACACACAGCACCTCAGATGTCTTGCTGCCGATCACGGCGGTTCCGTTCGAGTTCCCGTGCTGCCTGCTGGCTGTCTAGGGCCTGCTCTGCTTGCTTTGGGATAATTCACACCGCCGGCTCGCGTTAGGTTTCCTCTAATCAACTCTCCACTTCTCGCTTATGGCGTTTCCCTCAGGATCTGAACTCTACTACCAGCGTCTGATAGTCAATATCATACTACCTCTCTGCTTGGAGTAAGGCTGCCAGCATCTGCATCCACGTGTATCAAGCCCGATAACCAGAGAGTGCGAAGTCCTGTATTGCCCTGTGATAGTAGATGACAAATAGGGAAAAATGTGCTTTATTGTTCCTACCTATTGTCTAAGCAGTGCAGCATTAGCAATAGGTTAGAGAAATCGACCTAGGTGTCGAGAGTAGCGCACATGAGACGACCTGCAAACAGGCTTCTCGATGTGATGTTGTGGCTTGTGTTATGTGCCTTTGTGGCATGGCTCGCATGGTATGCAAGACTCAGAGGAGGATATGTCATAGCTGGCGGGTTCTTGTGTGGCCTTGGGGCCGGGCTCATCATGTCACTGTTAGTGCAGCGGAAGAGGCGCAGGCAGGTCGCGCCGGCACTCGCTGAGTGCCGGCGCGCTAACGCCTCGCTGCGCCAACATGCTGAGCAGGCTTTGCAAGATGGCGAGGCGAAGTTCCGGGCTCTGTTCGCATCCAACGTCATACCAATGAACTACTGGCATGCGGATGGGCGGATCCTGGAGGCCAATGACGCCTATTTACGCCTCACCGGCTTCAGCCGTGAGGAAATCAAGACTGGACACGTCCGCTGGGACCTCCTGACAGTCCCTGAGGAGCGTACGCTTCACCTGCGGGCGTTGGCTGAGCTAACCGCTGGTCGCGAAACCTGCACACTGTACGAGAAGGAGTACCAACTACGGGATGGTCAGCGAGTACCCGTGCTGATCAGCGGGGTGTTGCTGCCGGGATATACGGACCGCGGCATGGGGTTTTTCCTGGACTTGAGAGAGCGCAAGCAGGCCGAAATGGCTTTACAGAAAGCCCAGGCTGACCTCGTGCATGTCACCCGCGTGTTGATGATGGGGGACTTGGCCACCTCGCTCGCCCATGAGATCAGCCAGCCGCTCGCTGCTGTCCTGTACAATGCTCAGGCCGCACAGCGGTTCCTGGCCAATGATACTCCGGACCTCGCTGCGGTGTGGGAGGCTCTGGCGGACATCATCGAAGATGATAAACGGGCTGTCGAGGTGCTGCATCGGCTGCGCAGTCTGTTGCGGAAGAGCCCGCTCGAACTTCTCCCCGTCAATCTCAACGAGGTCATCCGAGAGGTGGTGAAGCTCTTGAATAGTGACATGATTATTCGGCATGTCAGTCTCGTACTCGATCTCGATCCCGACCTCCCGCTGGTACGCGGGGATCACGTGCAACTGCAGCAGGTGCTCTTGAATCTGATGTTGAACGGCTTTGAAGCCATGGCAGAAGCCGCGCTCGAGCACCGGCAGCTGAAGGTACGGACGCAACAGGTCAGTGCACGGATGGTCGAAGTGGCGGTGCACGATTGCGGAGTTGGGCTTGACGAGAACAAGTTGGAACAGATTTTTGAGCCCTTCTACACGACCAAACCCACCGGTATGGGCATGGGGCTGGCGATCTGCCGCTCAATTCTCGAGGTGCATAGCGGGCGCTTATGGGCAGCAAATAACCCGGACCGGGGGGCAACGTTTTACTTTACCCTACCTATGAACGAGTGAATGAGGCGGAGCCCTAAGTGACTCCCGTGCCCCCGAATTAAACGGACGTTGACAGTCCTGCTAGAGCCACCACCAGTTGCCCCTCTCCCCTGGCTGTAGTCCACGTCCAGGAGGTGATAACTTGTGCCCACCGCATGCATCAGACGTTCTACATCGCTCCGCCGCCGCTCGCTTCGCGTAGCGCGTGCAGGCCTGGCGCGCAGGCCTGTGCACCGGCGATGCCAGACTCTCTAACATGGTACGAACGTCCTACTGACATACGACGAAAGTCGTATGAGCGTACGACGAAAGTCGTATCTCTGGGTACTAAAGGTCCAATAGTGCGTGCGCCTCCTCCCTATTAACATACGACGAAAGTCGTATCTCTGTGCGCTAAAGGTGCCGTAGAGTGAGCATGACATGGACATCACTACCTGAATTTTCGCGGGAATCTTCGGAGACTGACATGACCCCTCACGAAGCTATCCTTGAACTGCAACGCCGCATGGAGACGGCGATCATTGGCCAGCAACATGTCATCCAGCGGCTCCTGCTGACCTTGTTGTGCAACGGCAACTGCCTCCTCGAAGGCCTGCCGGGTCTGGCCAAGACGCGCGCCGTGAAAAGCCTGGCTCGGCATCTGGAAGCCGAGCTGAAGCGCGTCCAGTTCACACCCGACCTGCTCCCGGCGGACATCACCGGGTCAGAAATTTACCTGGGGGAGAATGCCCAGGACCGCTTCGTGTTCCAGCCAGGGCCGATCTTCGCCAACCTGGTGCTGGCCGACGAGATCAACCGCGCCCCGGCTAAGGTGCAGTCGGCACTGCTGGAGGCCATGGAGGAGCGGCAGGTCACGGTGAGCGGCAAGACCCACACGTTGCCGGAACTGTTCATGGTCCTGGCCACCCAGAACCCGATCGAACAGGAAGGTACCTACCCGCTGCCGGAAGCGCAGAAGGACCGGTTTCTCCTGCACGTGGCCATGGGTTACCCCGACGACGCCTCGGAACAGGCCATCATCCGCCTCGTGCGCGCTGAGAAGGGCGGAGACGCGGGTGAGGCGCTGGCACCGATCTCCCAGCACGTGATTTTTGACGCCCGCACTGAGGTACACCGGGTCGAGGTCTCCGACGCCATGGAGAAATACATCGTGGCCCTGATCGCCACCACGCGCCGTCCCAGGGAACTTTCCGCAGACCTCGGGCGCTGGATACAAGTGGGGGCCAGCCCGCGCGGCTCGCTGGCGTTGGACTACGTCTCCCGTGCTCATGCCTGGCTGCACGGACGCGATTACGTGACCCCTGACGACGTGCGCGCGGTGGTGAACGACTGCCTCCGCCATCGCCTGACGCTGAGCTACGAAGCCAATGCCGAAGGCATCTCCACTGACCAGGCGATCAATGACATGGTCAAGCTGGTAGCCGTGGCCTAGTACTGCGTACGGGTGCTGCGCACGGCTAGTTGCCCTGCCAGTATGACAGGGCTAATTGTAGTACGCAGTACCCGCCAGTTTGGCGGGGGGCTAAGGATTGTCACTGAGTTGTACTAGAGCTGGCCTGGAAAGGACGCGCCAATGAGCCCCAACGAGATCGTCCGTCAAGACACCGCGCGGGCGACTGCACAGCAGGCGCGACATACTGTAGACGAACGCGTGCACGTGAGCCTGCACCGGCTACTGCGCCTGCAGCACGCTGCGGCGGGTTTCTCCTTCTTGCCGCGTCAGCCGGTCACCAGCCTGCTCAGCGGCCGGCACGCGTCGCGCCTGCGTGGACGCGGTCTCAATTTTGAGGAGATTCGCGCCTATCAGGCCGGCGACGACATCCGCATGATCGACTGGAAAGTCACCGCACGCACCCGCGAGGCGCACAGCCGCGTGTTCACCGAGGAACGCGACCGCCCCGGGCTACTGCTGGTCGACCAGCGGGTGAACATGTTCTTTGGCACGCGCGTGTATATGAAATCCGTCACGGCTGCCGAGGCGGCGGCGCTCAGCGCCTGGCGCCTCCTCAAGGCCACCGATCGGGTGGGCGCACTGGTGTTCAACGACGCGCAGGTCACGCACATCCGGCCGCACCGTAGCCAGGCCACGGTCATGCGCATCCTGGAGGCTATCGTGGCCATGAACGGTGCGTTGCAGGCGAACCTCGATACCCCACCCAACGCTGCCATGCTCAACCGCGTCCTGGCGTCCGCGGCGCAGCTGGCCGGGCACGATTATCTCGTGATGGTCATCAGCGATTTTGACGGCGCTGATGATGACACGCGACGGTATCTCATGCAACTGGCGCAGCACAACGACGTGCTCGGCGTGCTAGTGCACGATCCTAGCGCCACGCATTTGCCACCGAGCCAGGATCTGGTGATTACTGATGGACACCTGCAGATCGAACTGCCCATGGGCCGGCAGCGCGTGCGCCGCGATATCCACGAACTCGCCTCCGGCCGCATTGCCCGCGTGCTGGCATGGCAGGAGGACATTGGCGTGCCGATGCTGCCGCTCAGCACCGCTGAGGATGTCGTTCTTCAAGTGAGCCGGCTGCTGGGCAGCCGCGCGGGAGCACGGACTGGAAACCAACGGAGGGTCATCCCATGACTTCCGATCCATACAGTCTCGATAACCTGCGCGATATTGTCGAGCCGGCGTCCATCCCCTGGTGGCCACCGGCGCCCGGCGTGTGGCTGCTGCTGGGGCTTGTAGCTGTGTGGATAGTCGCTGGCCTGGTACTGTGGTGGGTGCACTGGCGGCGCCAGGCCTATCGACGCGCCGGGTTGCGGGAGTTGCGCGGGATTGCCGCACGCCTCGGTCATGCGCCAGAACGCGCTGCCGCCCTGGTCGATCTAGCAGCGTTGCTGAAGCGCGTAGCCCTGGTAGCGTATGCGCGCGAGCAAGTGGCGGCACTCAGCGGTAACGCCTGGCTGACGTTCCTCGACCGCACCGGTGGCACGGCTCGGTTTACCCAGGGGCCGGGTGCAGTGCTAGCCGAGGTGTCTAGCCGTCCGAGCCTAGGTGCAGCATTGGATCCTACGCAAGTCGCGGCCCTTGTATCTACTGCGCAGGATTGGATTCGGCGGCATCGGGAGCTCTAACAATGTTGACGTTCGCCCATAGCTGGCTTTTCCTGTTACTGCCGTTGCCCCTGCTGGTGCGGTGGCTGCTGCCGTCATTCCATACTGCGCGTCCGGCGGTACGACTGCCGTTCTTTCAGCAGCTGGCCGAGTTGACTGGTCGCCGGCCCGAAGCCGGCGCGGCCGTCCAACGCCGTAGCGTCGTACAGGGCATAGGCTATGTCGTGGTCTGGTGCGCGCTCATCACCGCCCTGGCGCGGCCGCAGTGGCTGGAGCCGCCCATTGTCCGAGCCATCCCCACCCGCGATTTGCTCCTGGCCGTTGATCTCTCAGGCTCGATGGCAGAAGAGGATTTTACCGGTAAGGACGGCCAGAAGATAGACCGTCTGACCGCGGCCAAGGAAGTCCTGGACGAGTTTTTGACGCGCCGCAAGGGCGACCGTGTGGGGCTGATCGTCTTTGGCAATGCCGCCTTTGTGCAGGTCCCGTTCACCGAAGACCTCGACGTGTGCCGCCAGTTACTCGCCGAGACCGTGCCGCGTATGGCTGGACCCAAGACCGCGTTTGGCGACGCCATCGGGCTGGGCATCACCCTGTTCGAACGTAGCAATGTAAAGCGTCGCGTCATGATCGCGCTCACGGACGGCAATGACACGGGCAGCCAGGTACCGCCAGCGGAGGCGGCCCAGATTGCTAAAGATAAAGGGATTATCATTCACACCGTGGCCATGGGCGATCCCACCACCGTCGGTGAGGACAAGCTCGATGAAGAGGCCCTGCGCGCTGTCGCCCAGACGACCGGTGGGCAGTATTTCTTCGCTGCCGACCGCACCTCTCTGGAGGGTATCTACAGCACGCTGGACCAGGTGGAAACACGCCAGGTCGAGACGATCTCGCATCGTCCCCGGCGCGACCTGTTCCACTGGCCCCTGGGCTTCGCAACGGTGGTGGCGTTAACATATCCCCTGGCCAGCAGTGCCCTGGGAGCTTTGCACAGCCGGCGTCTAGGTACTACCGAGCAGCGGGAGGTGGCGGTATGAGCGAACTCCTTGGCCACTTCCATTTCCTGCGCCCGCTCTGGCTGCTGGCCCTGGTGCCAGCGGCGCTCATTGGCTGGCTATTGTGGCGGCAGTTGGATCCCCTGCGCGGCTATCGCACGAACATTGCGCCCCATCTGCTCGCACACCTGGTCATCAAGGCCGGGAAAACGAGCTTGCTGCGCCCAGAGGTCGTGCTGCTGTGCGTCCTGCCGCTGAGCATCCTGGCCCTGGCCGGACCGAGCTGGCGGCAGGAACCGTCGCCCTTCGCGGAAGATCAGGCCGCCGCCGTCATGGTGCTGAAGATCGCCCCCTCTATGCAGGCCAGCGACCTGCAGCCATCTCGCCTGGAGCGGGCGCAGCACAAGTTGCACGACTGGCTGGCGCTGCGCCCGGGCGCCCGCGTTGGCCTGATTGCTTACAGCGGCAGTGCGCACCTGGTGATGCCCCTGACCCGCGATAGCCGCATTGTGGAGCAGATGGCTCAGGCTCTGGATCCATCCGTCATGCCGGTGCAAGGCGACGTCCTGGCCGACGCTCTGAAGCTGGCGCAACAGCAGCTCGAGCGCACTGGCGTGCCGGGATCGATCGTGGTGATGACAGACAGCATTGCCGCCAGCCAGTTGTCCGCGCTCGCCGGCTATCGCCAGGCCGGCGGACCGCCTGTGCAGGTGTTGGCCATGGTGGGCAGTCGCCAGGCTGCCGCGGCGAACGGTCTCGACACTGGTGCCCGCAGTCTGGACGCCTCACTCGAACTTGTGACGGTGGACGATAGCGATGTACGGCGCCTGGCGGCCCGGGCTACCACTAATGTAGCTGTGGCCAAAGCTGATACCCCAGAAGCCCGCTGGCGGGACGAAGGATACGCCCTGGTGCCGCTGCTCGTCCTCGTCGCACTGCTATGGGCCAGGCGTGGCTGGAGCATTCGCTGGCAACAGTCGCCGGAGGGAAACTCGTGAAACGACTACCCACACCACGCACCATCCTGCGCAGTGCCAGCGCCGCCTCGCTGGTCTTACTCGTCGCCTCGCTGGTGCACGTCCTGAGGCAGCCGGAGCGCTTCTCGCTCATTGGGCTGGTCTTGACACCCGATCAGCAGGCGCAACGGCAATTCCGTCGTGGGGCGTTTGCCGAGGCGGCGCCGCGCTTTACGGATCCGTACTGGCAGGCAGCGGCCTATTACCGTGCTGGTGATTTCAAACAGGCGGCGGGCATTTATACGGGTCTGGATACGCCCCAGGCGGCGTTCAACCATGGCAATGCGTTGGTCATGCTAGGCCAGTATGAGCCGGCGATGGCCCGTTACGATCGTGCCTTACAACTGCGCCCCGGCTGGGATGCGGCGCAGGTCAACCGCGAGATCGCGCGGCAGCGGGCAGCGCGGGTGAAACAGGAAGGCGGCGAAGGGACTGGCGGCCAGCTCAGCGCCGACGCCATCGTGTTCACCCAGGGCAAAAATCCCAACCAACAGGAAGGCAAGCAGGACACCAGCGCGGGTGGAGCGATGAGCGACGCGGAGCTGCGCAACCTTTGGCTGCGTCGTGTACAGACTGCGCCGGCAGACTTCCTCAGGGCCAAATTCGCCTACCAGGCAGCAATGAAGGACAGCAAACCATGAAGCGTCTAAGACGGTATCCCATACCGCAGTTGCTGCTCACCCTTGGGCTGTGCCTGGCACTGGCACCGTCCTTGAGCGCGGCGGATGAGGGTGTTGTCCTGCGCACCTCTATCGAGCCCAAGACCGGCATCTGGGTCGGCCAGCAAGTCCGCCTGCTGATCGATGTGCTGGGGCGTGATGGCTGGGCGCAGATTCGTAAGTTCCACCCCTTCGAAGTGCCTGGCGCCTTCGTGTTGCAGGTCGAAAGCCAGGGCACACGCCTTACCGACACGGTGTCGGGCACCACCTGGACTGGGCAGCATTACGAATGGCTAGTGTTTCCGCAGCGTGCCGGTGCCATCGCCATTCCGCCCATTGTCGTGGACGTGGAAACGAAGGACGTGGCGACCCAGCAGGCCACCACGGTGCCAGACCAAAAAACCCTGGCGGTGACCTTCCAGACCGCGCTGCCACCCGGCGCTGACCAGGAGCACGGCCTCATCAGCACCACCCGGCTCGAGGCCAGCCAGACTCTCGAGCCCTCCAGCGCTGTGTTCAAAGTCGGTGACGCCCTGAAGCGCTCCATTTCCCTGCGAGCGGCAGCCATCTCTGGCATGGCCTTTGCGCCAGTGCAGTATACCCCCGTAGCCGGGGTAGGCATCTACCCGGGTGAACCGGTGGTGCAGGACGCAGTGGACCGGGGCTCGCTGGTCGAAGGCCGGCGCACGGAATCGGTCACCTACGTTTTCGAACGGGAAGGCAATTACGTCCTGCCGGATGTGACCGTCACCTGGTGGGACCTTGGAGAGAAGCGTCTGCGCCGAGACGTCCTCCCCGGTCCGCACGTCCGGGTGGTCTTGGCCGGCCCGACGACAACGGTGGGCGGCGGCGCGTCTGCTCCAGCAGCAGGCTCATGGCCACGGTGGCTAGGGATCGTGGCCGTAGTGGGAGCCGCTGCCCTTGGGGTGGGGCTGTATTGGCGACAGGCCATACGGGCGCGCTATCAGGCCTGGTCTCTTGCCCGCGACCACAGCGAAGCGGCTTACTTTCGCCGTTTCACCGCTACGGCACACACCGGTGATGTGCAGCACACTCTGAACGCCCTGCTACGCTGGCTCGATCGGCTGGAAGCAGGTACGGCCCCGGTACAACTGGGACATTTCGTGCAACGCTATGGCGACGAGGCTGTGCAGCACGAGGCGCAGCGGCTGGAGCGCCTGGTGGCCACCGGGCGCCAGGAAGCGTGGGATGCTGCACCGCTCCTGCGTGGTATTACCCAGGCACGCCAACAGTGTCTGCAAGCCAGTCGCCGGCAGTCCCCGCGCCGTACCGTGGTGCCACCACTCAATCCATGCAGTACCGAGAACCTGTTCTGATCTAGGCGCGCACGCATGCCAGTGTAGGAGGATAGTCAAACAGGGCATGGCGCAAGCACAAACGTGCCCCTCGAGAAGGCGGCCCTATGCTCCGACTGCGTGTCGTGGGGCCCCGTAGTCTGCCTGGCGTGAGGGTGGGCGAGGACAGACCAATGAAGCAGAAAGGAGAGGACATGGCTCAGCCCTCCGATCCGCGGGACAATGCCCTGTTTGCCGCACTCCCGCAGGAGGACGCCGCACGCCTGCGGCCCCACCTCGAACCGTGCACCTGGGCCCTCGGCGATGTGCTCTACGACCCGGATCGCGCCCCCGCGTTTCTGTATTTCCCCACTACCGCCATGGTGTCGCTCGTGCACACGCTCGCCAATGGCCTGACGGGGGAAATGGGGGTGGTGGGGCGCGAAGGCGTGGTCGGGGTGGCTCTCTTCATGGGTGGGGCCTCGACGACCAGCCAGGCCCTGATCCAGGCGGCCGGGAGCGGGTTTCGCTTGCGGGCGGCGGTGCTGCACGAGGAGTTCGCGCGCGGGGGGGCCTTCCACACGCTGCTGCTGCGCTACACGCAGGCCTTGCTGACGCAGATTGCGCAGACGGCGGTGTGCAATCGGCTGCATACCATCGAACAGCGGCTATGCCGCTGGCTGCTGTTGACGCAGGACCGCGTGCCGCCGGGGGCTGTGCGGATGACGCACGAATTCATTGGCCAGATGTTAGCGGTGCGGCGCGAGAGCATCACGCTGGTGGCCCGGCGTCTGCAAGCGGCGGGGGTGATTCAGTATACTCAGCGCCACATCACGATTATGGACCGCCAGGGTCTGGAAGCGCGCGTGTGTGAGTGTTATGCCGTGGTGCAGAACGAGTTTGTGCGTCTGCTGGGGGAGGCCGGGACATAAGACGCGTCCTGGGGAGGCGCACGCCTGAACGAACGTCCTACTGCCATACGACTTTAGTCGTATCTCGGTTCGCAAAGGTCCGACTAAGCGCACGCTGTCTCGTGGATGACATGCTGCATCCATAGTACACAGACAGGAGTAGTTGTTGCATGTGTAGGGAATGCACATGCACTGGCAAGACAACTCTGACACTCTACTTGAGGAGATCTCATGCCCACACCACGACGTACCCTCTCCTATGCGCTCCTTGTAGTCATGCTTGCGCTGGCATCCATGTACAATGCTGCCGCCGCAGACGATCCGTTGCCGTCGTGGGCCGACGGTGCAGCCAAACGCGCCATTGTGGACTTCGTGCAGCGCGTAACCATGCCCGGCAGCAAGGACTTTGTGCCCGAGCCGGAACGCATCGCCACATTTGATAACGACGGCACGCTGTGGGCCGAGCAACCGTTCTATTTCCAACTCGCCTTTGCCTTCGACCGCATCAAGGCGTTGGCGCCCTAACATCCGGAGTGGCAGGAACAGGAGCCGTTCAAGTCCCTCCTCGCTGGCGACCTCAAAGGGGCGCTTGCCGGTGGCGAAAAGGCTCTGGTGCAACTGGTGATGGTCTCGCACGCCGGTATGACGACCGACGAGTTCACACAGAGCGTCAAGGACGGGATTGCCACCGCGAAGCACCCGCGCTTCAACCGACCCTACACCGAGTGCGTGTACCAGCCGATGCTCGAACTGCTTGCCTACCTGCGTGCCAACGGCTTCAAGACCTACATTGTGTCCGGCGGCGGCGTGGAGTTTATGCGCGTGTGGACGGAGAAAGTGTACGGCATTCCGCCCGAACAGGTCGTCGGTAGCACGATCAAGACGAAGTTTGAGATGCGCGACGGCAAGCCCGTGCTCATGCGCCTGCCAGAGGTTGATTTTATCGATGACAACGTTGGCAAGCCTGGTTGCAGTGGTAGGTCTGACGCGAGCGCAGGAGAAATAGCCCGACGCCACCATCCGGCTCTCCACAGGGTCCGTAGCGAACGGAGTGATGATTAACCTGGTGGGGACCAGCCAGGGGCTCAAGTTCAAGCTCTCTGTGGGCGGCGTCAAGATGACTCTCAAGGGGAGTTAGCCCAGTCGGGCCCATGGTAGCACGGACATGCCGCGATGGCGGACCATAGAGACAGTAGAGGAGGATATGCACAGAACGTCTCAGCGTTGGGCAGTGGTGCTGGACTTAACGAGCCTCTGGCTCCTGAGCCCTGGCAGGGCGGTAGAAGCGGGGGAACCCCAGGAGCGCATCCGGCAGATGCTGGCGAGCCTGATGGCCGTATTTGCCGATGACATGCTCAAGGCCCCGGCGCAACGGCAGGAACGCCATAAGCGCATTGCGCAGGTGGTGTCGCACAACTTTGATGTGAAGGAAATGGCCCGGCGCTCCATGGGCCAGTATTGGCATCGGCTCACGCCGGCCCAACAAGGGGAATTCGTCCAACTCTTCAGTGATCTGCTCCTGCAATCGCTCGTGAAGCGGATTGCGTATCGCGCCACGACCAACCCAGGAGACTATGGGAGCATTCCGAATGCCATCCAGTATCTCAGTGAAAGCATTGACCCAGATGGCGATGCGTCAGTGCAAACGAAAATGACCTACGCCCAGGACCCGACCCCAGAGGACATCGAATATCTCCTCCTGCGGAGAGACGGCACGTGGTGGGTGTACGATGTGGTGGCGGAAGGGGCAAGTATGGTGACGAACTATCGCACCCAATTTGCACAGATCATGCGCCAGGAATCATTCGCCGACTTGATGCAACGGCTCAAGACGTCGCAGCAATAGCACGAGGAGTATACCAACCACGTCGCGCGCAACGCCTATCGCTCTTATTGGATTCCGGGGTCTTAGGCTCCGACGTTGTCCGAGAAGTGCAATGCTTTTTAAGACTATTGAAAAATAAGGGCTTCAAGGAGGAAAGTAGGATAAGAATGAGGTTGGACAACCTCAGCACATCCACGACCCTGGAATCCAACAAGAGCCACCTCCCGAAGTGAGGATTGGCAGGTTGAGTCTCCAGTCCGATGTCGGGACGCGACTGCCTTCCACTTCCACCCCCATCCTTGCCCGCGTTCAGAGCCCGGCGCTGATAAGGGATCAAGTTGTACAGGTGCGCCGTCCCACACCTACTCATCGCGGATAGCTGCCCGCACTTTCTGCACCATCTCCGGCGCCATCTCCGTCATGTTGTGCGTGGTTCGCGCATGCTCAGCCGCTTGCCGCAGAACCTCTTCTTCGGTCTCACCGCGAAGCTCACCCTCACAATCCAGGCCCACATCCCGACACCGCAGGACTTTTGCCATAGCACACCTCCACTGCGTGTGTTAGACACGTGATAACCGTTAAACGCGAGCAATCATTGATGCGTCAGCGATGATAGGGCGGTCATAGAACTCTGTCAAGCGTACAACGATCTTTAATTGCGCCATGCCCTCTCCTACCCAGCCAGTGCCTTTCCCCGCCTGACTACTCGCAGATATGCTACAATGCGCGTAATCAATCAGTGCGACCTGGGAAGAAGGGGTGAGCCATGTCCATCGCGCCCCTCTGGCATGCGACCCTGCGTGCCTTGCAAGACTGGTGGAACGACAACTGTCTGCGGCTGGCCGCTTCGCTGGCCTACTACACGGCCTTGTCCCTCGCGCCGCTAGTGCTCCTTATCGTGGGCGTGGTCGGGCTCGTCCTCGATCGGCAACAGGTCGGCGTGCAGATCTCCACGCAACTCGAAGGCCTCATGGGGCCTGCCGGCCGCGAGCTCATCACCAGCATTCTCGCCGCGACAAGCCCGCAGGGGGGCACAGTCGCCACCATCATCGGCTTGGCCACGCTGCTCATTGGCGCCACTGCCGT
>Ga0081455_10002330_pt1 | contig 22659 bp, 26 predicted proteins | sample TabmetS3T2R1_FD_70207 | JGI IMG/M metagenome (GOLD analysis project Ga0081455, IMG submission 70207) | Tabebuia heterophylla rhizosphere microbial communities from the University of Puerto Rico - S3T2R1 | ecosystem: Host-associated > Plants > Roots > Rhizosphere ...
GGCCTCCGGCGACAGCACCGCGGTTCGTCTGTCAGCCGCCGGGGCCGTCCGTCATGATGTAGCCAATCAGGTCGCCCACGTTGTGCTCCAAATTTCGGATGATTTCCTTGACGACGTCTCCGATCGAGATCACGCCCACGACCTTGCCCGCATCCACCACTGGTAGATGGCGAAAGCGGCGCGCAGACATCATTGCCATGCAGCCTTCCAGTTGGTCGTCCGGCTTGACCGTCACCGGTTCGCCCGTCATCACTTGGCCCACCGGAGTCTGCTTCGCATCGAGCCCGGGCAGCAGCACTTTTATGGCGCAGTCACCCTGGGTCACGATACCGACCAGTACGTCGTCGTCGATGACCAGCACCGACCGGACCCGGTTGTCGCGCATCTGGCGCAAGGCTTCGACGACCATGTCGCCGGAACGAACACGGATCAGGGCGCCACTCTTCTCGGCCAGAGCGTCTTTGACTGTGTTCATCGAGTTCCTCTCGTGAGCCCTGTCCTGGCCCGCCTAAGTGCTACGCATTGAAGGTTAGAGCCGGCTCGTTCAGCATCGACCATAATCTAGCTCACTACGCGGCTATTAATCGAGGGGCGCTGTTCCTCGCATGCAAGGCGAAGGCTGTGGAGTTTGATGCCAGTTTCTACGCCGTGCAGGCACTCGAATTGGCCGCCGGTGCTGTCAACATCACTCTACTCGATTTCAACCTACGTGATGGGCTTAGGATGAAAGATTGATTTCGACGCCAACCGGCATAAGCGACGGCATGTCCGCTTTTGGCCCTTAGCGGACATGAGCTTGTGCGCCGCACATGTCCGCTTTCGGGGGTAAAGCGGACATGACTCAGGTCCGCCAAAGGTCCTGAACCGTGTGGGTGTCAGTTTGCGCAATGCCCTGCCTCCGCCATAGTTGAGGAATGGACTAATGACGGTGGTTTTTCGAGGACGAACATGAGGCCTTCGTCGAACCGTAGGAGTTAGCCGAAACTTGATGGCACGTGGCATAATATCTGGTGCTTTGTTGGTGGGTGCCGTGCTACTGGCACCGCCCGCCAGGGGACCTTCTCTGGCCCAATCGAATCCATTCGCGGATCTATTTGGATCGATCTTTGGAAACCCGCCGCGTCCGCCGACCGAGGCGCCCGGCCGGCCATCGTCCCGGCAACAGCCGCCTCCGTATTACCCGAGTGGCCGCGACACTCCGCCGTCGCAGCCGTTGCCGGCGCCAATGAATCTCCCACCATCGAACCGACCCGGCCAAGCCAATATTCAGACGCAGCCGCTGCCGCCACCGCCAGGCGGAGTAGTCGCACCACAGCCTCCGTCAGGTCAGGCTCCACAAGGGACGGCCGTCGCCCCTGGGCAAACCCCGACCGCTTTGCCGCCAGGCCCGGGATCCCCGCGCAACGCTCCGCAGCCAGCCGATACGGCGCCACAGCCAAGCGATGCGGTGATCGTGGAACCGCCGCCGCAGCGAATCATCAATCCCACTACGGTGTTTGCAGGCCTCGACAAGATCACCGGGCGCATCATTTCCTTCGACGTCGCGATCAACGAAACGGTGCAATTCGGCGCTCTGCAGGTGACACCACGCGTGTGCTACTCGCGGCCGCCAACGGAAACTCCAAACACGGATGCTTTTATCGAAGTCGAAGAAGTAACGCTGCAGGGAGAGATCAAGCGCATTTTTACGGGATGGATGTTCGCCGCGAGTCCAGGATTGAATGCAGTCGAACACCCGATTTATGACGTGTGGATCACCGACTGCAAAGGTGGAAAGAGTCCCACCGTCGCGGAAGCACCCGCCGAAGCGACGCCGAAGGAGCCGGCCCGACAGCAACAGCAGCGGCGGACTCAGCAGCCGGCGCCGCTGCAGCGCATGCCGCCCCCTCCGGGTCCGCCAGTGCGGTAGTAGTCACCAGTGATCTTCGGATCGACGGCGTGAGAGCGATGTCCGCTATTGGCCCTTAACAGACATGGGCTCTTGCACTGCACATGTCCGCTTTAGGGGGTAAAGCGGACATTCCAAGAGCTCGCTTGAATGGCGTCCCAGAGTAGCTTGGCGCAAACTCGCGAACGGGAGCGTGGCGGGTATAAAGGAACAGTCAGAGGTTATTGCCGTGATGCTCGGAGCCGTTCCACTGCACGCCCGTATCGCGAGCCTCAAGGTTGCTTAATGTTTGGATCGACGAGATCGATTTTCTGGCCAGGCGGGAAGCCGAATATGGCCTCAAATCTCTTCGGTCCAAGCAGCTTCGCGGCCTGATCGAGCAGGTGTTGATTGCGGGCGTTTAGAGTGGCGGCGTCTGGCGCCGTGACCCCCGGCCACCGCTGCGCATTAAAGCGGAGCACGTCGGTACGCAACGCGAGCAGGTCCGCGAGCAGCTTTGGATCTTCGGCGGCCAGTATTTCGCGGGCACGTGCTTCAAAATCGTCTGGTGGGCCGCCCACTGGAGCACCTCCTGCTGCTGCCACTACCACCCCTCCGAGTACCGGTTGCCCACATCTACCTATCTGATTTGCCCATGCGGCGTGTTGCACGCCATAGGTATCGTAGAGGAAAGTGCTCGCTATATAGCCTCGGGCATTTTTAACGGTGAGCGGTGGCGTGCCTCCAATGCCCGTCGCGTAGAGTACCTGATTGGCCAATTGATGGCATACGCCGTCGACACCATAGGTGAAAATCGTACCGCGCGCTGCGGCCACAGTCCGGGAATCCGCGTTCGCAGTCACGAGACAATTGGCAAGTACCAGATCGCCGTTCTGTTGACCCAGAAAGCCTGTGCTATTGTTCGGGGTTCCTCCCTTCGGGTGGAACGAGCCCCAGCAGTACCAATAGCATTGCCCTGCCGCGGCCACTTGCTGGACGTCGGAGTAGGTTTGTACCCGATTGTCATAGGTCGTGACCGACGTATGGTCGACAGGCGATCCTGCACTGAAGGCTGGGACCGTCCATGCATATAAGTTGCTTGTGGTTGCCATACCCCAGACCTCCAAGCCGTAATTGGTTTCTACGCACCTGTGGCTACTTTGCCGGGATTACCCAGCTTGCCAAACTGGCGCTAAATATTAGCGCTTGATGATAAGACAGTACTTTCACAAATCTGTGCGGCCGCGCTGCAAATCTGGACGGGTAACCAATTCCTTGATCCAGACTGGCCGCATCGCAACGGACATTGTCGGTGCGGGAACGTTCAATGCTGCTTTCTCACTCGATGGGGTTGTGATCGAGTAGACCCAACCCGCCTAGGCCGGTAGCAAACAGCCACAGAGGTGTGAAACTCACTTTAAACTCTATCCCAAGCTGACCCAATCAGCGCTGATGGCGACCGGCCCTGCTCCCAAAGACCTCGTGCAATCTCCTCTGCGTCCGTGAGATGATGTTGCATGGGCAACCCACTTTCCGACATTGTCACCCGTCTAGCCTATGGTGCTCGCCAGCTGCCGCGCGTCGCTTGGTATGTTGGGCACAGTCTCGCTCTGCGCCAGCTTTCCGAGGCAACGCGACGCCAAGAGGATCAGAAAACGCGGCGTCGCCCTCGTACCGATTTGCCAGTGCCAGATCGCAACCAGATCTACAAGGACATGGCTGCGCTTTTTCTGCAGGACCTCGCCAATGTCGAGGCCGGGATTTACCCGCTTCCTGTCGATCATGACGGGTCTCTGGGCACGCTCTTTCACCGATCGCGACTGTTCTTCGAGGACCTCCCCGACATTCACCAGCGCCGCAAACGCCGCGCAGGTAAGGAAGTCCTGACTGAGGAAACACGCAGAAAGCGGCCCCGCTATTATCTGCAAAATTTTCATTTCCAGTCAGGCGGCTGGATGACGGACGCTTCCGCCGAGCGGTATGACACGCAGGTCGAAGTCCTCTTTAATGGCACAGCCAATGCGATCCGGAGGCAAGCATTGCCGCAGCTGCGCGAAGTCTTTTCTGGGTGGGATCAGCGCAAATTGGCACTGCTTGATATCGGCTGCGGGACGGGGCGATTTATTGATGCTGTTAAACAGGTCTGGCCGCGACTTCCGATACTCGGGTTGGATATGTCGGAGCCCTATATCCGGCATGCCAAACGCCATTTAAAGCGCTGGTCGCGGACGCGTTTTATTGTCGGCAAAGCGGAGGCGATCCCGCTTCCCGACAACGGCCAGGATGCGGTGACCAGCGTTTTTTTGTTTCACGAATTGCCGCCGAAGATACGACGCGTTGTATTTCGCGAATGTGCGCGTGTCCTTAAGCCCGGTGGACGGCTGGTGCTCATTGACTCACTGCAGCGGGGTGATCGGCCGGACTATGAAGGCTTGTTAGACCTTTTTCCGCAGAACTATCACGAGCCGTATTATGAGAGCTACACGACCGAGGATTTTGGCGGGCTCGCCGCAACGAGTGGCCTGACCTATGTGAGAACTGTCAATGCTTTTGTTTCTAAGGTGATGGTATTTGACAAGCCAAGACGGGGCCATTGAACGTGTACGTCAGCCCGCGGCGCTTACCGTGGCAGTCCTAAACTATGACCCGAGTGACAATCGATGGCGAGCGAGCGGCGTTACCCGTCCATTGATGGCAAACTCCTTTGTGGAAGTTCGGCGCACACGAGCGAACGTGGCCGTAGCGGAGGGAGTGCTACTGCAAACAAAATTCTCTCCTCCCGCGTATTTGGGCGTAGGGCTTGGCCCAAGCCGGTAAAGCAATTTGGCTGCTGATGTCCGCTTTCGCGGCCGCTATTGGGCATAAAGCGGACATCGCATTTTGCACAGCATATGTCCGTTTATGACCCAAAGGGGACTTAGTCATCACAGCGTGCCAAGTGAGAACGATAGATTATTGGCCGGCGATCTCTGTAATACGTTTCACGCTTTCAGGCATATCCCATTGTGCAGGCCCTACCATTCGGCCAATTTCGCGTCCATCGCGGCCTACCAGCACAGTGGTCGGAATGCCGGTTATCCCAAGCGCATCCATAACGTTCTTCGAGGGATCGACATAAATCGAAAGATTATTCAAGCCCAACCTCTCGTAAAAAGGCCGCACGCTTAAAACGCCAGAAACGTCGATCGAAATAGGCACAATTTTTATGTTCTTGTTCGCCAAGAGCACCGCAAGGTGATTGAGCGCAGGCATCTCTTCCTTGCATGGAGTGCACCATGTCGCCCAGACATTCACCAAAATAAAGGTGTCGCGGAAATGGTCTAATGTAAGGCTGCGCCCAGAATCGTCCGAAAATGTAAAACCACTCAATGGCCGACGGGAGTTATGAACGATCAACTCCGCGGCTGGCAATTTGGGCGGAAATAATTCGTGCAGTAGGGGCGGAAACGCAACGAACGCGCAAATGATTATCAGGATAGGTATTAACGAACGCCGCATAGCGAACATAAGCCAACTTTGCGCACAAGATTAGATCAGGTAACGGTTACCGCGTCAGCTTTAGCAGTCGTCCTTGTTGAAGGAAAAGAGCGAAATGGCCTGACGCGGAATCGCGCGTTGTCCGCTATTGGCCCTTAGCGGACATCGGCTAGTGCGCTGCACATGTCCGCTTTCGGGGCTAAAGCGAACGACAGCGGGACCTCTACGCCAGTCGTCATGGCTGATAGTTTGCTGTTGACTGCTCGATTTTGAATTTCTCGATCGCAGCATACAAATTAGGTGCTCTGTTGTGGGTACCACGCACTGCTTCAATGTGGCCGCAATGGCGAAAGGAGCACCCGTCATACAGGCCGGCTTGTTTAATGATATCGCTCATGTGGTACACGAAAAGGGGACCACGATTCCAACCGGTCTGGATATCGCAAGCCGCACCAATGTAGTGGTTGGAGCCAGCAATACGCGTGCCTCGCGGCGTCCAACACTTTGTAATGTTGGCAGGTACTTTATAGCCGCGATCCTTCAGCAGCGCGAATAATTTCAGAAACTTGCTCGCGTATGCTGGATGCACGGTGATTTTGAAACCATACACTGTCTGCACGCTCACCATCATGCCATTGCCGTTGGCGTCGAGCGCGCCGTTCCGTTCTGACGTTCTGTGCGCGCGTAAGGTTAGTGTCTTCCTTGACGACGACGGGTTCACGCCAAAGGTCGTACAGTGGCCGTCATTGTCACACGATGGCGTCATATTACTTCGTTCATGCTGCTGCCCCAGTGCCAATGGCACGGCAACAAGCATGCCGACTGCGGCAAATGCGATAAGTCTCGCAGTGGCAGAAGCTACTCGATACAAAAACTTCGTCCCCAGGAAGGCCTCAATCAAAATGCGGAACTGGAACAAAGGTTCCTCGTCGGGAGACTGCAATGTTCGCTACCGAACACATCGCTGGAATTGCGCCGTCAAAATCAGCGAACTTGAATCACTAGTTTGTCTGAAAATAAATTGTGGGGCGACGAAATTTTGCGGGTACCTTATCGTCATTTAGCGGAGACCCCGAATTCTGGCGTTCACGCCCCGAAGAAGCTGCGCCATTCATGAAAGAAGCGGAAGGCAAGAGAATGGCGGCCATGGGCTTCAACCTGGCTCCGCTTAGCTGTAGCCTCTTCAGCTACTAGCCAATAGGGAAAATCAAAATGAACATTGGTCGCGCCTCATTGATATCCTTGGTCATTTTGCTTTCTCAGCCGACGTTTGCCGACGAGGCAGGATACGTGCGGAAGCATCAACGGTCTTACGTAGCGGCAAGCCGCCACGTCATCGAGGTGGTTGCGCCTCCCTACAGCGGGCAATTTGTCATAAACGGACATCGATATGACGGAGTAGAGCCAGCCTGTCGCGCGTGGGTGCCAGCTCAACCCGTCAGACTTCTTTCAGGCAGTTGGTATGGTGATTGTGCCAACGCTACTTTTTACAACGCTTCGCTGCGTAACACCTGCCAAACAGTCTGCCGCGGTCGCGCATGGTGGTGGAATTGAAAATTTGGTCGATAATTCTTCGGCATCATGTTGCGTCCTGCGACCACATTCATACGGTGGCACAGACGTCTGAAGCTGGACTATGTGGCTGACCGCACATTAGAGGGCGCGGGCGCGAAGTGCAGGGTGCCGATTCTGCCAGCGCGTCGGATGCGACTTCTGCTCACCAATTTGACTCACCAAACTCGACATGGTCACGCGTTTTAATTGAGCGATTTTTTTGAGCTCAGCCCAGAAATCGTCTTCAAGGCTAAGACTAGTATGGTGGCCATGAAGAACGATGGACCGTTTAATCAGGCCTGATTTTATTAAGGGAATCATCGCAAGCCCTCTAAGCGAAACCTCAGTTCAAAAAACGATCACGAGACGAGAGCAAATGTGCGATCCGGCCGCATTTAAGTTTGACAGAATCGGCTTGCTAAAATGTCGCATCCCCTGTTGGAAGCGCCGCACCCTTGCGAGCGCGGCGCCCCGGCCCCGTCTCCAGTGGATGCCACAACGTCCCCGAAGAGAGGCCATGGCACAATACTGGCCGCAAGGCCTCATCCGAACGTTAATGCGATCGTCGCCTGTAGCGCCGACCAGATTCTTTCTAATGCAAAGACCGCAATGGCGCTGACCCACAAAATTGAGATGATCAAGCCAAGACTCACGAGTGTGATTGGAAATTGATCCGTTGTCCGAGCAATGATCCGACGCGCCGCTTCTGACATGGCATCTACCGATTTCGCACGCCACCGATGAACTCTATAAAAGAGCCGCCGAGTTCAATTCACCCGGCGGCCCATCACGGGGTGCGCTAACCCTTCGGCCTTGTGGCTTAGCCGGAGCCAGACGAACCCGATTCTGTGTGAATGTGATCCGCCGTAAGGCTACGCCGCCGCTGCTTCAGGTTTTCGTTTTCTTCGCCAGGCCAGCAGACCCAGCGCTCCAAGGCCGCTTACAAAGAGTGGCAGAGCCCCCGGTAGGGGCACTTCAGGCGGCGGGGGAGCAGGGCCCCCGCCTGGAACGCCTGGCACTAGCTCGGCGCCCTCTGTCGTTCCGAACGAAAATATAACGGCGCTTATGGAAGTGGTATCAGTGATCCCGGCAAGTGCGATATTGAACGTAGCCGTTTGGTTGAGAAACGGGTTGTGCGGATCATTACCGGCAATCGAACCGTTCGCATTGCTGTATGTTCCGCCCACGCCAGGCGGACCGATAATCAAATGGTCGGCCTGACTACCGCCGAGTGCATCGAGGTGCAGACTGGACGTTCCAACAGCTGTAAGATTCCACCCGGTCGCAACAGTGCCGCTTCCCAAACTAAAGGTACCATTGTCTGCGACGGTTAACTCCTGGCCAAAGCTGGACGAGAGCGTAGCCCCTGAGGCAAGCGCGGTACCGCTATAGGTGAAGCTGATATCGCTGAGCAACTGTCCGACAGAATTCGGATCGGCCAGCAAGTCGGTTAGCGTAACTGATATCAAGCCGGTGCTTGTAGTGAATGATGCCGAAGCACTGACTGAGCCGTCGGTTACGGTGCTACCGGCGGGCGTGATGAAGTTAAATGTCGCGGCGCGCACGCTTGGTGCGTAAGCAAGGCCAAGACATGTCGATGCAACAGCGAAGGTAAGAACGCGCGATATTAACGCTTTGGCCATGGGACGCCCTCTGGTGCGACAGTGATGCCCTCGAACAATCAACCAAGTCGCGCACTCGCGATTAGTTCACCGTCTCTCCCTCAGCCGACAACATTATTTTCATTTCGACGAAAAACATCTGCTCGAAATCGTACATTGGAACCAAAAATTTTTTTCAATGAAAGTCATCTCGGTTATGTCAAATGACACGGAGCCATATCGTTGACCGAAGCTAAATTTGATATCTGACAGAATTGGGTGGGGACCTCCGCCCGGGCGGCTGCGTCGGGATGTCACGCCACAACGCGACCTCCACCGGAGGGGACCGCTTCACACATGGGCTTTACGACAAGAAAGCGCTGCTCAATCACGTGGGGTTCACCTCATCACTCCGTGCCCGGGATAAGACCCGCCTTACCGCCAGACTCAAGCGTTTGATCGCGCCGCCGGGTTTTACGGGAACAAAGCCCGGCGGCCCCAGCCGCTGGGCCACATCGCGATCAGCCCAGTGGGAGCCACTCAAGCCCGACCTTGTCGTCGAGGTCTGTTACGATCATTTCAGCGCGGGGCGTTTTCGGCACGGCACCAGGTTCCTGCGCTGGCGGCCTGACAAGGCTCCACGGCAATGCACCATCGAGCAAGTTTGATGTTAAGTCTAAGCCGGCGCAGTCTCTGACCTGCGTTTCTGGCTTTCCAGTTTTTCCAGCCGCTCCAAAGGAGCGACGGCAGGGCCGTTGAGCGCGGTCCCATCCGCAGCGAATTGCGAGCCGTGGCACGGGCAGTCCCAGCATTGCTCAAGCGAATTCCAGTGCACGACGCAGCCAAGGTGCGTACAGCTTGCCGAATGAACGTGCAATTTGCCATCATGCGCGCGACACGCAGCGATTTTCTTCAATCCACTGCGAAAAACGCCGCCTTCGCCTGATTTCAATCGCTCGACGGCTGCAATATCGTCGGCGCTCAAATACTCGGCAAAATTCATCAGCGGAGTCGCATTCTCGCTGATGAACGCGCCGATGTTGCTCCCCACTTTCCGTGAAGGATCGTAAAGCTCGCTCCAGGGGCTGCTCCCGACTGTTACCAGATCGGCGATCATCAATCCGGCGACGACACCGTTGGTGATGCCCTGACCCGAATCCCCGCTGACAATAAAAACCTTTTCATTGTCCGGACTCTCGCCGATAAAACCGGTGAAGTCGCTCGGTTCGAGACACTGTCCGGACCAACGATGCGTGACCTTGCCCATTTTCGGCAGGCGGTCGCGGGCCCATTTCTCCAATGCGGCAAAACGCTGCTCGCCGTCATCGGCCTCCCCGGCTTTGTGGTCCTCGCCGCCGACGATCACCGCATTTGAGCGGTCGGAGAGCGGCTGCAGCCGTACGTAATGATAGGGATCGTGGGTATCCCAATAGAGCGCATCGGGGAGCGCGCTGCGGGGTAGCGTGGCTGCGATCGCATAAGTCCGATAAGGCGCCTGCTTGGTGTGTATCGGCACGACCACATTCACGGGCGAGTTCGTCGCAACGACCACGTTGGCAGCGCAGACGTCATGTCCCGACGCGGTTTTGATGACCATCTCTCCTTGCCGTTCCTCGATTGCCTCAACTGTGGTGTTGCCGAAAAGATGACCCTTGTGCCGCTTGATGGCCGCAACGAGCCCGGCCAGGTACTTGGTCGGATGAAAACGGCCCTGCAGGGGAAACTTCAGCGAGCGGACGAGCCTCTCAGTGTGGAGCGCGGTCGGTTCCCGGCAATCTGAGACGATAACTCCAATTTTCTCGCAGGCATCCAATTCTTCCTCGAGTCTGGAAGCCGGCGTGCCGGCCGCCAATAGCCAATAGCCGTCTACCCGTGAAAAGTCGCAGGCGATCGATTCACGATTTTGGATTTCTTCTACGCGATTGATCGATGTCAGTAGGCTTTGGTAGAGCAACAGCGCGCAGTCCAGGCCGCGGGTCTCGATCAGCTTGGAATAGTCGTCGTCGAGAACTGACGCCAGATGGGCCGTCGTGCGCGCGGTCATGCCACTGCCGATCTCGCCACGATCGATCACGATGACTGAGCGGCCGCGTAGGCTGAGCTCGTAAGCGCAGGACAGTCCGGCGATTCCCGAACCGATCACGACGACGTCTGCACGATCGGACTTTTCAAGGACGGGAGCTTTAGCGACGGCAACATCCATCCAGATCGATCGGGTTTGCTCGTCGGACACATTCATGATGGTTCAGCGTTAAGATTTTTGGTTGTGAAGAACGGGTTCAGTTCTTTTCCTTTTCGTCATGTTTGGTCTTCGATGGTTGAATGACGCTGACCGGGTCGGAGCCCGTCATGGACTCCTCTAAGCCTTGTTCGAGCTTCCGTTCCGTCGCGTCCTTGGACTTTTGCCGTTCACGTTTTTGCTTGACGTCCGGGTTGCCGCCGCGCTTTTTCGTCGCCGGATGGGCCATGTCTTTTTCCTTGCCAATGTGTGGTGGATAACGGCACGGCGGTGGTTTTGTTCGATGCCGGGACATAGACCTTACCGCACCGTTGTCTTTGACAGCACTAGCGGATTTATTCCGCCGCTTCCGCTTTTTGGTTGATGACGCTCTCCGCCATCTCAGTCAGGGTGGCGTCGGTGTCTTTTTCCTCTTCGAGGGTTTCCTCTAGGAGGGACACGGCGTCATTGAGACCCAACTCCCGCGCCCACGCTTTCAAAGTTCCGTAACGACTGATTTCATAATGCTCCACTGCCTGGGCCGCCCCTAGAAGGCCAGCATCGAGGGCCGGAGAATCTTCGAATTCTTCGATGATCTCCTCGCCTTCTTCGACAAGGCCGAGAATCGCCGGGCACTTCTTCCCCTGCGGCTTTTCCTCAATAATTTTGAAAACTTTTTCGAGCCGGTCGACTTGCCCTTCGGTCTGCTTCTTGTGCTTTTCGAAGGCAGCCGCGAGGTCTTGCGATTGCGCCGCCTTGGCCATCTTAGGCAACGCGGCGAGAATTTTCTTTTCCGCAAAATAAATGTCCTTCAGCGTGTCGTGAAATAGCTCGTCCAGCTTTTTTGGCTGTTTAGGCATGAGTCAGGTCTCCGACTTAGCGGCATGTGACCGCAAGGTGGCTATCAGAAATCAGTGAATTGCACAGACACCCGCCGGCGTCGTGCGATCTCGAATTGAACGCCGACCAACCAAGCCAGTTCCTGGAGAGCAGCACGTTGGGCCGAATAGGCGCCGACCATCGTCGCGACAAACTGTACCGGCGACATGCGACGTCTGCTTGTCCGCGCACTGGATACCGCCAGACAGATCGACGCCCAGGACCAACCTTGTGTCAAATGACGCACGCTAATGCTTCTCGTATCCCCTGGAACGAAGGTTTGACCATCCGGTTTCTTAGACGAGGAGAACAGAAACTATGAGTGACCAGACCTTTCAGGGCGACAATAGGAAAGAAAGTAGCAACACCGAAAAAATTCGAGCGGCGGCAGGCGATGCGTTCTTCAAGGCTGCAGACATGGCGCGAGATGCCGGAGAAAAGGCCAAGCGTGCAGCCTCAGGTACTGCAGCGAGCATGACAGACAGCGTCACTGGCTTGCTTAACGAACAGATTGCCGTTGGAGCTCAATCTGCCAGCCGTCTGGCCGGGGCAATGCGGCTCGCGGCCGATGACCTCTCCAAAGAAAGTCCGCTTTTGGCGGGCGTCGTCCGGACTGCGGCGGGGAATGTCGATAGTTATGCGTCACGATTGGAAAATCAGACAGTCGACGAGCTGACGAAAACGGCCTCCGCCTATACAAGACGTCAGCCCGCGCTCGTGTTCGGCCTCGCCGCGCTGGCCGGCTTCTTTGCGTTCCGGACGTTCAAGAATGCCCAGTCGGTTTCCGCACCTCCAATACAGCCCACCTACAATCATCAGACCGGTTTCGATGAAAGCCATGGCTGACCAAATGAACCAATCGTTGGCGGAAACAGTGTCACGGGTCGTTTCGGACTTCGGGGACCTCATTCAAAAAGAGATCCAGCTTGCAAAAGCGGAAATCACCGACAAGCTTTCTCTGGGAATTCGCGCTGGCATCTGGATGTTAGTCGCGGCCTTTGTGGCGGCGATTGCCGTATTGCTTTTAATTCAAGCCTGCGTGCTTGGCCTTTCAGCAGCTACGGGTCTGGCGCTGCACTGGTCAAGCGTCATCGTTGCAGCTGTCCTGGGACTGGCGGCAGCTGCTTTGTCTGCAAAAGCCAAGGCAGACAGTTCTGAACTGAGCCCTGACCGCACAATCGTGCAGGTCAAGAAAGATATCGCTACCGCGAAGGAGCAATTTTCATGAACGCCCAATCAGGTTCCTTACTATCCGATAACGCCGAATGGATCGTAACTACGATCAAACGGAACCCAGAGGGCCTCCTGCTCCTTGCGGCGGGAGCGGCTCTCCTTTTGCGCACCGGCAACACGTCTGCGAGCGCAGATCGTTCAATGGCGGCAACTTATGAGCAGGGTTATGGTGCTTCGCGGCCGGGTACGGGTGACGCCATCCGCCAAGCGACCGAGGCTGTCTCGGACGTTGCGCGCCAGACCGCCGAAACAGCCGCGTCCTACGCCTCCTCGGCTTCCGAATATGTGAGCCGGGCCCGCCGAGCGGCGAGCGATCAATCTGATCACATAGCCCGCCAAACTCAATCCATGACCCGCAACATTATACAAGACCAGCCTCTAACGATTGTTGCGGCCGGAATTGCAGCCGGTGCCCTGGTCGCAGCCGTATTTCCCCCAACCGAGTGGGAGAAAGATGCGCTGGGCCCGATCGGTGAAGAAGTTTCGAGGGCAGCGGGAAAAATCGGTGACCAGCTCAAAGATGCAACCAGCAAAGCGGGAGATACGCTGAAGACAGCGGCTGAGAAGCGAGGATTGAATCCCGAAGGCTTGAAGGAAGTGGCGGATGAGGTGGTCGGCACCTTTAAGGAGTCGTTGAAAGGCGAGCCTACCGGCCACGCCGAGTCACAATCCTCTCGCGGTCCTCAGTACGGTCCAGGGAGCAGATAATGGCCGGTCCGTCATTGCGCGCCCGCGAGCGCGAAGTCGAAAGGGCCCGTGCCAAATTGACGGAAGACCTAGCGGTTCTGTGTTCGCCGGGCATTGTGGCTGACGTTACCGATAGTCTTAAGCAGCAAGCTATCGAAAGCCGCGACCGGCTGTGGCAGAAATTGAAGGCGCAGGCTGCGGCCAACCCGGCGGCTGTAATGGCGATCGCCGCTGGCCTTGGTTGGCGATTGATGAACCGACCGCCGATCGCCACGTCGCTTATTGGGTTGGGCCTCTTCAGTCTTCTGCGGGCACCGGCACCACCGTTAGATTCAAACAGCAGCTTTTTGCGTCAGAGCGCACAATCCCTAAAGAGCCAAGGAGAAGAATTGGCTTCTGCGGCGGGCGAAAAAGCGGCAGAGACGAAAGACACCATCACCGCGAAAGGTGCAGAGGCTTGGGCCTTCGCCAAAGAGAAACTAGACGAATGGAGCGCGGACGCCGCTGACCAACTTAGCGACGCCCGTTTACAAGCAAAAAAAACCAGTGAGGCAGCCCTGGAAAGCGTCCGTCGCCAAACAAATGATCTGCGTGATGAACTTGTCGATGGCGCTGCCGCAGCCAAGGCAGCGCTTCGTGACCAGGATACACGCAACGTGATTTTGATCGGTATTGCAGGTGTTGCGGTTGCTGCCGCCCTGGGCATCGCCGCGCAAAAACGGATCGTGGAGAACGCCAAGGGCTGACCCAGCTGTGAAGGCAGCATGGACGAGTGCGTTGCAAAACCTTAAGTGTGTTTTACCCCAATACGACCGCGAAAGCAGACTCGCGCAACGTTCATGTCTGCTTTACCCCATGCTTGCCCGTGCCTTGCGCCTGACGCCATGTTCACGCATCACGCCGCTCACGGCGGGGCGCATGGCGGCGCAACAATCATCGCGACCGTGGGAAAAACCGGTGGCCGGTTGAAACAATCCCGGCGCGGAACATGCTCGCATGACTGGCGTTGGTGAATATGTAAAAAGACATGCTCTAAGAAAGAGAGCCATCAATAACTTCCAGTGGCAATACGCCCCGTAGTCAAGCTTACTCAGACCGCGCCACCGAATGCCGCGCCATAGCCGAAAACTTGCATAAGTCCGAAACACGACGCCAGTTGTTGGAAGTCGCCCAGGAATACGAGCGGATGGCAAAGGAGGCTGCCGCATCTGAGTTGCGGGAAGCGGACCTCGATGCGATGAAATCGGAAACTTCGCCGCGGAATTACCCATGAAAATTTGACTGACGCAATTAGCGCAGGTTCACACAAAAATTTGCAAATCGAATTTATTTGCGCGCTAACGAGCCGAAGCACTTGGACCAAAGTCCAACATCAGCGAAATGCCACAAATGCAATTGTTCGCGACTTTGATAGCCGGGTTGCACATGGGTTTCATCGAAAAGTTTTTAGGATTTTCGTCTGCCTACGGTAACGGGTTTGAAGCACTCATTCTTGTCACGGTCGTCACTGTGATTACCGGCTTAGCGCTGGGTCACTTGCAAAAACATCATGCGCGTGACTAGACGCAAAGCGCGTGCTGGCCGCTGGCATTTCCAGATTTGAGCCAGACCCGCTAAGCACTTCATCAAAGCAAATAGACGCTGGCATTTTCTTCAGGCAAATTAGAATTTGGGCGGCATAAATTTCCTGGAGCGGTCGATGGCTGAGCGACCTCCCCCCAACGTGGAAAATCCAGAATTTTGGCGTTTCCGCGCCGAAGAAGCGCGCACCATCGCTGAAGGCATGCGGGACGGCGAACCTAAAAAAGTCATGCTGCGGATTGCTGAAAGCTATGAACGCATCGCCAAGATGATTGAGCGTGGAGTGCGGGCAGAAAAATAGTTGGCCGGTAACGGCGTGTTGGCTTTGGTGGTGCCCAACGCCTGACTGCGACGGCGCGGGCGTTGGCTTCGATATCTCCCCCGAGGCGGATTTAAAATAGTAGGTCACGCCAGCGTATATGGCGATAAGCCGGAGTAAGTTTGGGACCTAAACCAAAATCGCGGAAGGTCCGCTGGGGCCGCAAAACCGGTTTTCACAGACTCCTCTTACGGCGCAGCCGAAGCGCGAGTCGGATGAAGGTGATTGCCATTGAGAGGGTTGCCTTTATCCCGGCAATGAAATTGCCAGAAACCTTCGAAACGCCGCCAACCCGCCGGCGTTGACCGACCGCGATCTCAAGTGTCGGTAAATTGGCAGCGGCAACCCGCATTAGCATTTCCAAATTCCAGCCGTACGTCATCTCCTGCATGCCGAGCCGATCCAGCACATCGCGCCGGATCGCGCGAAATGGCGACAGGTCGCTGAAACGTGCCCCATAAACAAGATGCAGGAGTAGCCGCCCGACATGGGCGGCAACGACCTGTTGTGGCGCAAGGCTGCCTTGCTCACGCACACCGCGGACGCGCGAGCCGAGAACGAAGACGGCTTGCCCGGCGATGATCGGCAATACCAAACCGGGGATAAACTCCACGGGATCGCTGCCATCGCCATCGAGAAAGACCAGAATTTCCGCATCCTTCCGCACCGCGGCTATACCGGCTTGGATAGCGCGCCCGTAGCCGCGCCGCGGCTCGACAATGACGCGGGCACCAGCCGCGGTAGCCTGATCGACCGTTCTGTCCTGCGAGCCGCCATCCACCACAACGACTTCGCTCACATTCTGCGCAAGCACAGCCGTCACGACCCGTGCAATCGCCGCCTCCTCGTCGAGGCATGGAACGATCGCGGAGACAACGGCCGGGCGATGGGCGGCCGGCTGCGGCGCGTTGCTCTTGTGCGCGACGTCGTTCACAGACTCCAGCGCAGTCCGCAATTGGCGCAGGCCTTGGGCGGACGATCGGAAAGCAGAGCCTTCCGAAATTCTCGATAGGCGGGCCCGTTCCAGATTTCACGCAAGGTCTGCTGCGTCGCATCGCCCAACGTGTAGTTGTCGTAGCCGTGTTGCGAAAACGGCGCGATGCAGCAAGGTAACGACCGGCCGTTGGCTGTAAAATACATCAGGGACCAGGGCCGCCGGCACAGCGACCAGGGCGACCGATCGTCAGCTCTTTTCAAGCTCAAACCCGGCTCGGACGCTGCGCCTGACGCGCTGAAGGTGATGCCAAGCGAGCGCGCGAGATCCTCTGCTTGTCTGAGATAAACTGCTTCTTCGCGCGTCAACTGTTCAAACAACGTTTGATCCGGACGTGCCTTGCCAATGGCCGATTGGTCGAAAAATACCAATCTTTGCAAATAGACTTCCTTTATGCCGATATCCGCAGCGAGCTTTACGAACTCTGGTAGTTCCCGCACGGTCTCCCTCAGGCCCGTCAGCCAGGCGGAGACCTGCGGTTTGGTTTGCCCTTCCCGCTCTTGCAACTCGCGAAACGCGCGCACATTGCGCACAATGCGGGTAAAATAATCTCTGCCCCGAACGGCCTTGAAGCTCTCGCGGTTTGATGCATCGAGGGATACGCGCAGTTCATCAAGCCCGGCGGCGATCAATGCTCGCCCGTTGCGTTCGCCGAGAACGGTCCCGTTGGTGTTGAACAGGACGTAGATTCCGCGGTCCTTCAAATATCTCACCATTCGCGGGAGGTTCGCGACCAACATCGGCTCGCCGACGCCATGCAGCACCGCGCGCACAAGATCCGGCACTTGGTCCACAATCGATTGAAACAATTCCCAGCTCATGTCCGCCGGCGGCTCGAGTTCCTCGTAAGTTCTAGGACACGTGGTGCACAGCAAGTTGCAACGATTGGTCACTTCCAGATAAAGGCAGACCGGTGGACGGACGGCGATTTCGGTGCGCGCGCCGTGTACCGATTCGTGATAGCGGCGCGGATCGACGCGCACCTCAGCAAGCGGGTTGCTTTGCGACAGACCCATCGCGATCATCCTGTGTTAGCGACGCGCTGCAGGTACGCATCGCGGACCGACCAAGCGCACGCGAGAAGGAAGCCTCCGAACAGGATAGACTTAATAATTGGCTTTGGAACGTGGAACTCCCAATAGAGTTCGTTGGTCAGCAAGAGCGCTCCAATTGAAACGACCCAGGTTGGCGCATTGCCGCAAAGCGCGACGAACGGGACAATTGGCAAAAAGTGCCAGGGACGGTTTGGCGACAACAACAGCAAGACGACCAGCAACAGCATGTTGGTGTCGGTAAGACTGGTTGCAATTGTTCGGTTTGAGCGAAACCCGGCCAACAGCATCGTAAACAACAAGACCAACGCTGCCACGATAGCGTATGCGACGACATCGCCCTGATGTGCGCCAAAAGCCAGACGCCAAACGGAAAGCAGCCAAAGGTCGTCACCGGCAACAATCCCCTCTTCCATCAAATACCCTTTGGTCAAGAAGCCGAAGACCCCCCAGCCCACGGACAGATACGGAAGATAACAAAGCGCAATTACGGCGATCACAACGAGTGGCATCTTCCACTCCCAGGGACGCCAAACCGGAGCCAACGCTGGCGCCACATATGGCTTCACCAGTGCTCCGAACGCGATCAAGACCGCTCCGCGCATGGCGCAACCGTTCAATGCAACCCATAAACCGAGCAGCATCAGCGCGACAGCCAAGGCATCGACGTGACCGTTATTGGCAATCTCCCAGATCGGAAGAGGATGCCAGAAATATGCAACCACCCGGGTGACTGGCTGTTCCAAGCGACGCAGAAACAGCATGATCAAGGTGACGCTCACCGCCTCGCAACCAAGCAAGGCAAGGCGCATGACGTTCACGTTTTCGCCGATACGCGTGACTATCAAAAAGAAAAATTCGGCGACCGGTGGATAGATCGTGACGGCATAGTCGGCTCGATTGATCCTCGGAAAGATGACCGCGTCGCGCAGGTGCGCGAGCGCATCGTGGGCAGGAAAATAACGGTAAGGGTTGATGCCCGCTGCCTGAACCCTGCCATCCCAGATGTAGCGAAAAATGTCAGTCGACAGGAGCGGGTCATACAACAGCGCGTAAAACCGCAACGCAATGCCGACGCCGAAAATCAACCAAAGGGCTCGGGTCGTTGGTGCTCTTTCGGCCACGCGCGTCGCCGCAAGCGTCAACAGACTTGCGGGAATGGCGAGGGCAATAAAGGCATTATCGCCGCCGGCGAGGAAAGCAAAGGGTGTGACCAGGGTCAGCCCTGCGAAAATCACGCCGATGCCGGCCAAAAAATAAATCGGCGGCTGTCCTCTGGCAGATGGTGCGAGCTGACTCATAAGAACCCCGGCATGGGGATCACCCCCTCGCCGATGGCGCGGTCGTAAGAAACGATCGCGTCGCCGACGCAGAACTGCCGCCATGAAATCGCGTCGAATTGCCGGCTAGTTCGTCTTTCAGCCAGCCCAAGGTGTCAAAGTCATCGACGTCATACCATTCAGGAAGTACGGTGGTCGCGAGCCCGATTTCTGCGGCGCGTTCGCGTGTGCTGCCAAATACTGTTTTGGTTCCCCATTCAATTTTCGTGAATAGTTCCTTATGTGGATGTTTCAGTCCAATGAGGTAGTAGCCGCCGTCGCTCGCGGGCCCAAGCACCATACGGTCGCCCGAATTGCGCAATGCTTCAATTGCCTGAACCAGAAAATGGGAAGGCAGCGTTGGGCTATCGCCATTGACCAACAGCACACAATCATGTCCCGCAAGCAACAGATCGCGCGTGGCGCCGAACAATGCGTCTCCAAGGTCCTGGCCCGCCTGCAGCAATAGTCCAAACTTTTCCGGAAACAGTTCACGCAGCACTTGCTCAGTTCCAGCAGGAGCGTAAACGGCGTAGCCGCGCCTGCCTAAAGTTTCGGGCACCGTTTCAATCACTGCGGCAACGTCACGCAAAAAACAGGCAGACAGTTCGGAGGCGGCAAACGCTCCAATAGCCTTTGCGAGTCGCGTTTTTGTCTGGCCCGGCTGGGGCGCCTTGCACATGATTCCAATGGCAGCAACGCTCATGGCCGAAGTCGCGAGACAAGACGATTGGCAGTGATCGCGATTAAATCCAACGCATCTTTGCTGCCGTCCGCTTCGCCCTTCTCGAAATCGCCGTCGATGCGCCCCATCTGATTTGTGACATGGGCAAAGCACAGCACACGTTTTTGGCGCACTCGGGCAAAGGCATAGAGTGCCGCCGCTTCCATCTCGACCGCCATAAGCTTCTTTTCGCGCATGGCGTCGATCGCCGGCTGGGTCTCGCGAAAGGGAGCATCGGTTGTCCAGGTGGCGCCAGTAAGGACCGGCACGGACAAATCGTCGAACGCCCCATCGAGCGCTGCGATTAATGCCGCGTCGACATGGGAATACTCGGATGCCGCCATATAGTGATAGCTAGTGCCTTCGTCGCGCAGCGCGCGCTCTATTAATACGAAATAAGGAGGTGGGCGTATCGGCACGATTTGCCCCGAGGACGTCACGCTGATCAGCAATTTACAGCCCGATGCGAACATTTCCTCTGCAATAAGCACGGCGAATGAGGCGCCGACGGCGCAGCCTACAATTCCGAAATCGATCCCGCCGCGACTGAAAGAAAATAGCTGCGTGTGATAGCACGCCCATGCCGGGTCAAGCCGAGCCTGCCCGCTGGCAAGCAAATGGCGCAGCATGTCGCCATCGGGGTCGAGGATACAGACGGAGGGAATGTTGGTGTCGGCAATTCGCTTCTGCCGGCGCGCCTCGCGCAGCAGACTTTCCGGCGTAAACGCCGACGCCGTACTGTAGTGTTTTTGTGCCAGAATCGGCGGCACACCACCGCGGCTAGCCGACATCAGCGCCAGACCTTTGAAACGTGTTGTTTCCCGATATTGGTAGCGGTTCTCACTGACGTCCGACAAGCCCGGCTGGCAAACTAAGCCGGTGGGACTGGGTATCCGCCTCAGCGTCTACACAGTCTTGTGTTCACGATCGGGTGTTGAATAGCGGGCTCGCGCTTGGCCGACATTGCGGCAGCAAATAAACTTGATTCCGCGCTACCGGGGCTGCGGTGACCCGCTGTCAGTGGGGAGAAAACGATGCGTACGGACCCATTCTTCGACGCGTGGCTGTTTTTGATCGGAGCAACAGACGATCATCGTGCGCTGGGCATCTTTCAATATGTCATGGTGGTGCTGTTCTGGGCGTTGCTGATTGCGAGCGTTTGGATCGCCTTCAAGAATTGGTCGGAAAATTCGGAGCAGCGTCGCGCCAGTCACGCAATCATTTGGATTTGCCGTCTGCTGATCGGCGCGCAGTGGTTTCAAGGCTGCCTATGGAAGCTCCCGTTACCGGTCTCCGGCGGATTCCAGTATTGGACAGGCCAAATGGGAGAGCATGCCGCATTCGCCTTTCACCGCGATCTCGTCAAAAGCGTATATCTGCCGTTTATCAACATCATCGACCCACTTGTGTTTCTAGCTGAGCTTGCGTTCGCAGTGTCTCTCATGCTCGGCGTCAGCGTGCGCCTCGTCGCAATTGTCGCTGCAGCCTACTCGCTGCATCTCTGGCTCGGCCTCTACCGCCATCCAGGCGAATGGCCGTGGAACTATATGTTTCTTGCGGTCGTGCATGTGCAGTTCGCGGTCTACGCCGCAGGCCGCAGCCTTGGCCTCGATGAACTGATCCGCCGTCGCGCGCCAGGCAATGCGATTACGCGTCTGGCGACACTGGCTGGCTAATTCATCTGTCACAACAGCAAGTCCTCGCGTGGATTAAACGAGCGTAAAAGGAGAGTTCACGATGATCCGCCTTCTGGCCTTCGCGTTGTCGGTGCTAGGTTTCGCGACAACCTCCCATGCGCAGGAGCGCCCGCCGATTTTCCAGCAGATGTTCAAGGCCTATGGATTTGAATCATTCGGCCAGGTCGAGAAAATCCGCTACACCTTCAACCTCGAAGTCCCCGGGCTGAATCTTTCCCGCAGCTGGGAATGGGAACCCAAGACAGATCGGATTTCCTACGAAGGCAAAGATAAAGACGGCAAGCCGGTGAAGGTGACGTATTTGCGTTCGCAGCTCGGCAGCCAATCCGACGCCGTGAAGAATGACATCGATCCCGCGTTCAGCAACGATAATTACTGGCTGCTCCTCGTGCTGCATTTTTCCTGGGACGGCAGCGCCACAATTATCGATGAGGGCACGCAAAAGCTCCCGCTGGGGAATGCATCCGCGAAGCGGGTCGTCGTGAAATATCCCTCCGAGGGCGGCTACGCACCCGGCGATACATGGGACCTCTATGTCGGCGCGGACAACAGAATTGAAGAAATTGTCTATCACGGCGGCGGACCAGGCACGCAAAAAAGGCCCAAGCTCCTGATGGTGACGTGGGCCGACTACAAGAAGGCAGGCCCGCTCCTTATTTCACAGGATCACCGTGGTACCGCGGACGGCAACCCGGTGCGCGTTTTCTTGTCGGACGTGGCCGTCAAGTTGCAGGGATCAGACAGCTGGGTAAACGCGCAATAGATAGGACGGTCAAGCAGACATATGCGCTGCAAAAAGCCGTGTCCGCTTTACCCCCAATAGCGCGCGGAAAAGCAGACATCAGTTCGCGTGGGTAGATTTGCGGGTAGACCGAACTCAGCTTTCAAAAGCAAGCCAGTGATCGCTTTTCGCATGGCGCGACCACCGTATCACAGGCATATCAACTCCGGTTGACCCCACCCACCACCGTGAAAGCGAACTTTTCAGATTTTTGTCACGTAGGGCGACGGATGTCCGCTTCATCCCCGACCCTATCCTTCTGCTGGTCGCCGGTATCGCCGCGGCGTGCGGGTGGAAGAGGTTATTTAGAAAATCGCCTGCGCCATACTCCGCTCACCCCCGCGAAAGCGGGGATCCAAGGCGACATTTCTGGGTCAACCGGGCCCTGGATTCCCGCTTTCGCGGGAATGAGCGGAGAGAGTGTGCCTGCATGCGCAAGAGGTCGCCTGTGGCATCGCTTACCGGGACTTCGGGCTCAGGTCGTCCTTGTCAACGCCGATGCCAGGCACTGACGTGTTGCCGGTGCCATAATAACCAGAGCGCTGCGTTGAACCTTGCGTCTGAGCGGCGCCTTCCTTGTGACGGTTCATTTTGTCCGTCACGTTCTGTGCGCGCGCGTTTTCCACCGCCCAGGTCTTGGTCTGGTCCACATAATACGATGCGTAGGAGAGGCTCG
>Ga0081455_10002331_pt1 | contig 22649 bp, 24 predicted proteins | sample TabmetS3T2R1_FD_70207 | JGI IMG/M metagenome (GOLD analysis project Ga0081455, IMG submission 70207) | Tabebuia heterophylla rhizosphere microbial communities from the University of Puerto Rico - S3T2R1 | ecosystem: Host-associated > Plants > Roots > Rhizosphere ...
AAGATGGTCAACCTCCTTGCTCGGGTGGATGCGTTGGCCATCGCCCCGGATGAAAACTGGATTGCTACAGCTGGCGAGGATTCCATCGTGCGGGTCTGGGATTCGAACACGGGCAAGTTACGTGAAGAAATCGTCGGTCATGTCGGTCCAGTAGCAGCAATAGCCATATCACCTGACGGCAGGTGGCTGGTGACCGCCGGCGAAAGCACTCGGGTAAGAATCTGGGATCTCGCAGACGGACAGCCACACGCCATGCTCACGGGCCACAGCGGGGGAGTCACAGCAATAGCTGTGATGCCGGACGGAAGAATGCTCGCCACGGCAGGCCGAGACGGAGTGATACGGATCTGGGATGTCAGGAATGGACAACTGCGCAGCATCTTTGCCCGTCACCGCGGGGTGGTGGCGGCGGTAGCTGCCGCGCCCGACGGCCGATCCCTGCTGACAGTCAGTCAGGACGGCACTGTGCAGGTCTGGGATCCAGATAAGGGTGAGACAGGCGCCAAATTGGAAGACTATGCCGGCCAAGCGACCGCAATAACTGTCGCCCCCGACGGCCAATGGCTCGCAACCGCCGGCAAAGGCGGCTTGGTTCGAATCTGGGACTACGGCGCTATTCAACACCGCACTGCACCGACCGAATACTCTGGGTGGGTGCGCTCGATGGCGATCGACCCGACGGGCAGTCACTTGGCCACCGTTGAGTCAAACGGCACGTTACGAGTCTGGATGGTTACCACCGGCCAACCCGCAGCAGAGCTAACCGATCGGCTTCGCGTTCTGACAGTCGCCGCAGTAGCCGTTGCGCCGGATGGCGGTTGGCTCGCAGCGGCCGACCGCCACGGTGCAATCTGGGTCTGCGACCCGGTCAGCGACGAGGCATACGGAGAGCTCACTGGACACGCCGGCCAAGTCAACGCTCTGGAGATCTCCCCTGACGGCACTTGGTTGGCCAGCGCTGGCGAGGACCTAATAGTACGGATCTGGGATCCGACCACGAGCAAGCCTCGTGCCGAGCTATCTGGCCACACCGGCCAGGTTGTAGACTTGAAGATTTCCCCCGATGGCAGTTGGATGACTACGGCCGGGGAGGATCGAGTAGTTCGGATCTGGGATCCCATCACCGGCCGGTCTCGTGAGCTAACGACTCTGGCCGGTCAAGTAGCAGCGCTGGCGATTTCCCCAGATGGCAGCTGGCTAGCCGTCGCAGATCGGACAGGGTCGGTGGGGATATGGGATGTCGCCACGAGTAGCCTCCGCCTCACGTTGTCCGGTGAGACCGAGTGGACAACGGCGGTCGCTATCTCCCCTAGCGGCCGGTGGCTAGCGACTGCCAGCAATTCAGCAACACTGCGAGTGTGGAATATTGCGAGCCGTTCTTGTGTGGCAGTCATGCGGGTCGAGGAGCCGCTTACCTCGTGCCTATGGGCACCAACGGACGCACTGTTCCTCGGAGGGCGCGGTGGCCTGTATCGGTTCGACTTTACGCCGTCACGTGTCCACCCTGACGATCTCTCGCCAGTTTGAACTCCAGTTGCACGCCACACAGGGCCCGTACCCGGCTGCGGCCAACCCGGCTCCGTGGGCAACCTCCTCACCGCAGTACCCGATACGACACGGCCGTCTGCTGCGCCGCCTGCAGGTTGGGTGGAGGTTCCGGGGCGCCATAGGGCCGCTCGAGGCGCGCTCCGGCAGTGACGAACCGACCTTGTCAGCGCTCACGTAATTCCCCCAGGAGGCCGTGATCCGCTCACGTAATTCCTCTGGTGTTCGCTCGTGGTGGACCATCTGGCTGCTCGTGGTGTTCGTGGAGGGGATGGCGAGCGTTCGGCTGTAGTTGTCAAGATCCTTTCTTCGCGTGTTGATGATCTTCCGCCAACGGGCCCTTTGGGGAGCGGATGGCGAGGAGGACGTTCCACGTGGTCGACATCACCGAGATCCTGGCGCACTGGTATGCGGGCCGGTCTCAGTACGACGTGGCCGGCTCGCTGGGCGTGGATCGCAAGACGATCCGGCGGTATGTCGAGGCGGCGGTCGCGGCGGGGTTTGTGCCTGGCGGGACACCGCCGATGAGCCAGGCGGACTGGGCGCCGCTGGTGAAGGAGTGGTTCCCGCATCTGAGCGATACCCGGCTGCGGCAGGTGACCTGGCCGGACTTCGACAAGCACCGCGACTACATCGTCGAGATGCTGCGCGCTGGGGTGACCAAGACGACGATCCACCAGCGGCTGCGCGATGAGCATGGGGTGTCCGGCTCGGTGGCCTCGTTCAAGCGGTATGTCGCGGCGAACCTGGCCCAGGACGCGGCGCGGGAGCGGGTGACGGTGCTGCGGGCCGACCCCGATCCGGGGCTGGAAGCTCAGATCGACTACGGGCTGCTGGGCTCCTGGACCGATCCGCGGACGGGCCGTTCGCAGCGGATCTGGGCGTTCGTGATGGTGCTGTCGCACTCGCGACACATGTTCGTGCGGCCGGTGGTCAGCATGGACCAGGCGTCGTGGACGGCCAGTCATGTCGAGGCGTTCGCGTTCTTCGGCGGCTGCCCGGCCAGGTTGGTGCCGGACAACCTGAAGACCGGGGTGGACAAGCCCGATCTCTACGATCCGCAGCTGAACCGGGCCTATGCCGAGCTCGCGGCGCACTACGGGGTTCTGGTCGATCCGGCGCGGGCCCGCAAACCCAAGGACAAGCCGCGGGTCGAGCGGCAGATGCCGTATATCCGTGACTCCTGGTGGAAGGGCCGGGAGTTCACGTCCCTGGTCGAGATGCAGGCATCGGCGCTGCACTGGTGCCGTGAGGTCGCCGGGCAACGCAAGCACCGTGGCCTGGACGGACGCACCCCAGCGCAGGTGTTCGATCAGGTCGAGGCCGGGACGTTGACTCCGCTGCCGGTGGCGGCGTTCACGCTGGCGGAGTGGTCGCGGGCCAAGGTCGCCCCGGACGTCCACGTCAGGTGCGGCAAGGCGCTCTACTCGGTGCCGTGGAAGCTGATCGGGCAGCTGGTCGACATCCGCGCCACCGCGACGATGGTGCAGATCTTCCACCACGGCGAGCTGGTCAAGACCCACCTGCGCAAGGACCGGGGCCGGGCCACGGACGTCGCGGACTACCCGCCGGAGAAGATCGCATTCCATACCCGCAACCCACAGTGGTGCCGGCAACGAGCCGAGCAGACCGGACCGGCGACCGCAGCCGCCATCGCCGAACTCCTCGACGGGCCAGCACTGCACCGGCTGCGCTCAGCACAGGCGATCCTCAACCTGGCGGGCAAGTACTCCGACGCCCGGCTCGAGGCGGCCTGCCGCAAAGCCACCGCCGCCGGTGACCCGTCCTACCGCACTATCCGCAACATCCTGGCCGCCGGCCTTGAGGACGTCGAAGGCGACCGGCCCACCGGCGACGCCGGCGCACCCGCGTTCCTGCACGGCCCCGCCGGCCTGTTCGCCGACGTCATCGCGTTCCCCGCACCGGCCACCACGACAACAACCGCCGCGACGGCCGCCGGCACGGCGGGCGCGAGGGCAGCCGACCCTCGTCCCGACGCCGGTGACGACGAGCCGCACGACGCAGCGTCATGACCGGCACCCTGCTCACAAACCTGCTCACCCCAACCGGACCCACCAACGCCGGACCCACCAAGGCCGGACCGATGAAGGCCGAGACGACACGATGACGATCCTGCGCCCCGCGCTGGCCGACAGCCTCCGGGCCCTGAAATTGTCCGGGATGCTGGAGACCCTCGACGCTCGTCTGGCCCAGGCACAAGGCGGCGACCTGGGCTACCTGGAGTTCCTGCAGATCCTCTGCGACGACGAGGTCACCCGACGCGAGCAGGTGGCCATGGGCCGCCGGCTGCGCCGCGCCCGCTTCGACACCGAGACCACCCTCGAAGGCTTCGACTTCGCCGCCAACACCAAACTCCCGGCCGCCCAGATCCGTGACCTCGCAGCGCTGCGCTGGCTGCAAGCCGGAGAATCGATCATCCTCTACGGCGCCGTCGGCGTCGGAAAGACCCACGTCGCCCAGGCCATGGGACACCTGGCCATCCGCGCCGGCGCCGAGGTCCGCTTCCACAAAACCAGCCGCATCCTCGCCGACCTCGCCGGCGGCCACGCCGACCGCACCTTCGACAAACGCCTGGCCGCCCACCTCAAGACCGACCTGCTCATCCTGGACGACTTCGCGATGCGCGAGTTCACCCCCGGCCAAGCCGACGACCTCTACGAGCTCATCTCCCAACGCATCGCCGAAGGCCGCTCCAACGCGATCACCGCCAACCGCGCACCCCAAGACTGGTACCCACTGTTCCCCAACCCCGTCATCGCCGAATCACTGCTGGACCGACTCATCAACACCAGCCACCAGGTCTTCATGAACGGCCCCTCCTACCGGCCGAACAAACGACCCAAAGCACCGGCCGCGACCACATGACCGGCGCGGCACCCCACCCCGACATCCCCACCCAAGCCGAACGGGAGACCCGCAACGCCGCCCTGCTCGCCGCCGACACCGAAACCGGCTTCTGGGACGACCACGGCCGCCCCGCACCCTGGCCCGAAGACCTCAAGAACTGGACACCCGACACCCAGCAACCCCGCACCCCCGAACCCGGACAGCCACCCTTCTAACAGCACCCACCAGGCCCGGAGCCGGTCCCATTACATGAGCCCAGGCCAGGGGAATTACGTGAGCGTCCACACATTCCAGGCCGTGGTACCAGACGGCATGGAGGAGTCCGCTACGGACAGTCTGCTTGCGGCGATCTTCGAGTTCGGATGCTTCAACATGTATGGCGCCTTCGACCGAACGGGGACTGCCCGTGAACTCGCCCATGTTCTCGGACTACTGAACAGGCACCAGCTGCCGATCCAGGTGATCACGCCGATCGTCGACTGGTGACGCCTCGGCTCGGACGAACAATCGGTGGTAGATGTACGCATTCCAGCACGCGCTCGCCCTCGGTCTCACCGACCGCTCGGCGGCAATTGAGGGTGATGTGGGATCGCAGAGACCGGCTTGGGCTTCCGCAGCCGCAAGTCCGGGCGATAACGAACGGGCCGAGCATACCGCCGGGCACGACCGGCCTGACTCTAACGCCGTGGGCCCGCCACACGCTTTGCTATGGTCGAGTATCATGCCGACGCGGGCTAGGAATTCAAACTAGAAGAGCTTCGCTAGCCGGCGCATTAGAAAGAGAAACTGCTGATTCTGGCCGATGCGTTCAAAGACACGTTCCGGCGCATTAGCCTTGCGGAGTAGACATATCACGTACAACCAATACGCACTGTCCGACAGGAACAACTGGTCGCTCGATGCTCGTCGGCTGAGTTGCGACAGGTGGTGGGCCAAGGCGTTACGGTCGTTCTTGAGTCTGGTAGTCCACTTGTCATGGTCAGGTACAAGGTCAGTGATCGGCTTACCGGCCAGCGCCACACACCGCTGCAGCACTGTCTTGTATCCGGCAGTGCCGTGCTCTTGACGGTCAAAGGCCTCCAGCGAAACGAGCCGGTTGAGATACCGATCGGCCACGTACGCCTTGCGTGCATAGTGTGTTGCCATCATGCGGTCAAGCGTGCTGCGGTGCAATTCGGCCACGGCGAGCCACCGAGCGATGCCGGTCAGCCCGCCGAGATCTTCCAGCGTGAAGAACATCTCTCGATTCGCGGACTTGGATTCATCCACAGCCGTGACCGCCCACTCCGCGCGCAGTGTGAATGCGTCCCGTATCGCCTCACCGTTGGGCCCTTGCCGCACGAGGTCAGGGTGGAGCAGTGTCAGTACGTCGAAAGCCGCGATCCGCCGCGATCCGCCCGCTCCCGATAGTGACCAGGTCTTGCAGGTCGGAAACGATTGCAATGAGATCGGAGTCCAGCAATACGGCGGCGTACGACAACTCAAATATGAATTTCTGGCCAAAACCGACGGAATCGGCCTGAGTGTTTGGCCACAGACGGTGCCGAAGCGTTAGCGCACCACCTCCGGGGATAGCGACAGTCTCATCGGGCAGCCGCTCGCCACGAACTTCGGCCTGCATCCCACCACTCTGGTCGACGGTTATTGATTGCGTAAGCCCGCTGCGTGCGACCCATGCTGTCAGACCGGCGAAGTCCAGCCTGGCGCCATTCGCGCCGGCTACTTCGCCATAACCAAAGTGGATACCTCGATAAACTCGCTCGATGTGTACTACCTGCCGGTAGGTGACACGGCCGGGAAATCCAGAGGAGCGGGAGATACTGAGGCAGCGTTCAAGCGTGTACAGCTCGTTCTCCGCGATCCCGAGAACTCGATCGTACGTGCCAGCATCAGCAATATCATCCTCGGTGACTGAGATGCTGTAACCACCGCCCTCCAAGGGCTCTCGGATAGCGACGTCATCAACCTCACGCAGCGCACCTATGAGTCTCAGCCTGGCGCCTTCCTCCCGACCAAACCGGAGAAGACCAGGAACCTTTCGATCCTCGTGCCCGGGGAGCCACCACTCACCGCCGACCTCAACGTCCACCATCCGCAGCTTCCCCCATCAGTGAGACGTAACCGGTAGGCATTCCATCGCTAGACCCGCGGCGGCCATCATACCCATGCGGACCACAGTATGGTTTCAGACGGCGCCATAGCCAGGCCCACCGAAAGAAGCCTTCCTCCGCAATGCTGGCGCGTATCCGGGCCAACTGAGGTGTACCCCTGACGCCTGGCGCCAACAGCACCCGGAGCCGGAGCTTGCGCCTAGCCTGGCAGGTTGGGCTCGCGGTGGGCGGAGTTGGAGGGGAGGTGTCCCAGCTTCGGATGGAGAATGAGTTCCTCAAAGGCACCAGGCCCCCACAGACCCGAGCGCAAGAAGGCGCGCAGAGCGGAAGAGTGCACCTCGGCGCCTATCGTGGGTGCGTGACCTGGGCTGCTGGCTATCGCTTCACCGACCCACTGGTCGATCTGCGCGCCGATGCGTCGCAGGCAGAACGCCTACGTACCGAACTCCTACGGGAGTTGAGCGCCGGTCACGTACTGCACGGACTGGACCTGCGCGTCATCGCCCAGGCACCGCCTCAGGAGGAGGTGATCGTAGAGACCGGCGATGACACAGTCGCCCTCGTACACCTGACGTGGAGCGGCCATGCGGAGGCCCCGCCCTGGCCCACAACGAAGCTGCTGGACTCGCCCGAGCACTTGGAGGACACCATCGAGTCTCGCTACTGAACGGCGACCTCATCGACGGAGGCGGCAGGCCCGGGGCGGCAGGCCCCATCGCGGGAAATGAGGGCTGTCACCGGTGCCTCGCCGAGGGGTCGCGGCGGGGTCTTCGGTGACGGCAGACCATGTAGTGGTTGGTGCACCAGTCCGACGTCGACCCTTGATGTTTACAGTCGGAGGGACGCCGTGACGGTAACCTACCAGTCCTGCGAGCACTTCGTCGGCGGCTTCAGATCTGGACGCGGGAGGACCCGAGTAGCGTGGGGAGCGAAAGTAATGTGACCGACGCTGAGCGGCGGATCCTCCAGGCTGCGGCAACTGGCGAGTGGATCGGACTCGGGAAGGGAAATAAGCAGACAGACGACCCGGCGAACGCAGCTCACTGGAGCAGGTACCGGACTGTCCATGCCGAATTCCTTATAGAGCTATTGACCGGAAGACACGCGCAGAGGTCAGGGCCGCTGTGGGCGGTGAGGCTGTCTGGGGCGCGCATCGTCGGTTCGCTGGACCTAGCGTATGCGTCGATCAAATGTCCGATGCTGCTGCATTTCTGCTATTTCGAAGATCCTGTCTACCTCACTCGTGCAGATGCGCCGCTGATCAGTCTGGCGGGGTGTCACACTCCGCGAATCGATGCCTCAAGCCTGACGACGGCCCGCGACCTTGTACTTACCGACGTACACTGCTCACAGATCCTACTGATCGGCGCCAGAATAGGTGGCAACGTCGATCTCAGCGGTGCCATTCTGACGGGCGATGACGGAGTGGCGTTGGTCGGCGATCAGATGGTTGCCGAGCAAAGCCTTTTCTGTCGCGAAGGGTTCTCGTCGCATGGTGAGGTTCGATTGCACAATGCACGAATTGGCGGTCAAATTGACCTCGACCGAGCCAAACTGACGAACGTAGGTGGCCGGGCGCTGGGAGGTAGCCAGCTCACCATCGAACGGGGCATGTCCGGCAGGCGACTCTCCGTCAGAGGCGAGCTATTGATAAGCAGTTCACGTATCGGCGGAAACCTCGACTTCGACGGCGCTGAACTGGTCAACCCGGGCAAGGGCGCACTAGTCGCCGAGCAGGTCAAGATCGTCGGAAACATGTCCTGCGGATATGGGTTCTCCGCCGATGGTCAAGTGCGGTTGGCTGGAGCCGAGATTGGTGGTCAACTCGACCTCAGCGCAGCCACGGTGACCAACCCGCAAGGGATCTCGCTTGAGGCAAGTGGCCTGAGGGTCGGGCAAGGCATGCTATGCCGCGACAGATTTGTCGCCGAGGGCGAGGTCGTGGTCAGCGGCGCCCGCATCGACCAGGCATTCGATCTCCGCGGTGCGCGTCTTAGCAACAAGGGCGGCATGGCTCTCCAGGCTGAAAGTCTCACCGTGGGGGGCGGAATGTACTGCGAGGACGGGTTCTCCGCCGATGGAGAGCTACGATTGCTTGGTGCGCATATTGATGGCAACCTCCAGTTTAGGGAAGCCAGGCTCACTAATCCTGGAGGCAGAGCACTCTACGCAGGACGTCTGACCGTTGGTTCCCAACTTCTCTGCTACGGCGGATTCCAGGCGGAGGGAGAAGTCCACCTCGACTCCGCGAGTATCGGCGGATGGCTTAACCTCGAGGGTGCCCGCCTCGCGAACCCGACAGCGTTGGCATTGGCGGCCGACCTGATCACCGTCAAACAGAGCCTGAACTGTGGCGGGGGGTTCTCCGCCACCGGAGAGGTGCGGTTGCAGGGCGCCCAGATCGGAAATCAGTTTAATCTCGGTGGCGCAACCCTGAATAACACGGAAGGGCCAGCACTGAATGCCCAAGGCATAATCGTCGACAAGGACATGTTCTGCCGGAAGGGCTTCTCTGCGACCGGACAGGTGATACTGACCGGCGCTAGAATCGGTGGGGTTCTGGACTTTACCGAAGCCAGGATCTCCGGCCACGATGGAATCGCCATTGACCTCCAAATCGCCAAGGCTGACACGCTGATATTGCGGCCCGACGAATGCCGGAACGGGGCAGTCAACCTCCATCACGCCCGAGTGAGTCTCCTTGACGACGACAACGCCAACTGGCCGACTGAACTCGTTCTGAACGACTTCGTCTACGAAAGAATACGCAATGAGGAAGTCCGTGTAGGCGTAAGGCTGGCCTGGTTGAGACGCAACCAAGACGGTTACGCACCCCAACTCTACGAGCAACTTGCTACCACCTATAGGAAGGCCGGGGCCGAGGAGGAAGCGCGACGGGTAGCCATCGCGAAACACTGGAGCCGTCGCCGTCAACTCAACCTAGTCGGCAAGGCGTGGAACTGGCTGCTCTACGTCACAGTCGGCTATGGGTACCGAACGTGGTTGGCGGCACTGTGGCTGGCTGCCCTCGTAGGTGCCGGCTGGTGGATCTTCGGGCACGCCGACATGACGCAGGTAGGCGCGACAGGGCCGACTTTCAACGCCGTCGCATACACCGTCGACGTGCTGCTGCCGATTGTGGACCTCGGTCAACAGGCCGCGTGGCTCCCAAATGGACCCGCTCAGTACTGGTCATGGGCCTTGATCGGCGCCGGTTGGGTGCTTACAACCGCCGTCGTGGCCGGCCTGGCAAGCGTTTTCAAAAAGGTATAGTCGCCACGCCGTAAGTAGTGCAATTATGTGGCAAGCACCAGTTCCATCCATGGCTTCAGAATCCACAAACCCATTGGCTCAGGCCCAGAACCGCGACCGGCGTAGGCCTGTCGTGTCGGCTGGCACTGCCAGACGTGGATTCCGTGATGCCGGTGTCCGAACTCGCTCTCATCGGCATGTGCGCGCACTACTCCGGGGGACCAAGCCTGCCTGTCGTGGGGTGTGAGATGCGATGTCGGTGCGTTTCGAAGGTTGTCGCTGGAGGGTCGTCGCTGCGATTGCGGTGCCCTGCTGCGCGGTGGGGCGCTTTGGCAGCGGGCCGCCGTAGGGGGTGTCGTTGACACTGCGGGCCTGACCCCCACACCGGCGCTCCGAAGGGGGTCAGGAGCCCTGCCCGGACCGGTCACCGTCTGGGGCTTGCCGAGCACCTGGACGGACTCAGGATGCCGTGTCGGACCGCATCGGCTACCGACCGCTCCCTCGGGGTCGGCGACGACTACAGACCGTAGGCGTCGGGGGTTGGTGGGCTGCTCCAGATTCTGACCCCATTTCAAATGGGGTCAGGCCGCTGCTCCATCTCTGCTCCAGAAAATCGCCAGCCATGTCCACAGTGGACTGAACCAAGATCGGCGACAGTGGCCCTACAGGGCGGCCTACCTGCATGTATGCACGGGCAGGGAACTAGAACGAAGGGTGGAGCTGAGGGGACTCGAACCCCTGACCCCCACACTGCCAGTGTGGTGCGCTACCAGCTGCGCCACAGCCCCTTGTGATGGTGCAGCTTACAGGGGTGGTGGGGGCGGGGTGGAACTGGGGGTGGTCAGCTGCCTTGGTTGGCGTTGACGGCGTCGATGATGTTTTGGGCGTTTTGCCAGTCTATGGTTTGGTTTGCTACTCGTACGGTGGGGGTGCCTTCGATGTGGGTTGTGGTGAAGGCCTCTTGGGTGAGTTGTTGGGTCCAGAGGGCGTGTTTGCCGGACTGTACGCAGGTGGTCAGGGTGGCGCGGTTGGCTCCTGCCTCGACGCCGTAGGCGATGAGCTGGTCGTCGGTGAGGCCGGTGGACTGCTCCTTGGGCTGGTGTGCGTAGAGCAACTCGTGGAACTTGACGAAGGGTAGGCCCTGGTCCGCGGTGCAGGCGGCGGCGTTGGCGGCCCTGGTGGAGTACGCGGTGCCCTTCGAGGACTCGTCCAGGAAGTTGAGCATGTGGTAGGCGAGTTTGGCCTTGTGCTGCGTGGCCAGGGCGAGGATCTCGGCGCCGGATCTGGTCTCGAACAGGCCGCAGATGGGGCACATGAAGTCTTCGTACAGGTCGACGGTGACCTTCGCGTCCGGGTAGCCGAGGACGATGCCGTCGGCGCCGGCGGGGCTGACCGGACCGGTGTACGCGGCGACCGGCGTGGCCGGGGCGGGTACGCGGTTGCGGTTGGCCTGTACGGCAGCGCCCACGCCAGACACCGCCACCAGCAGCACCGCCATCAGGGCGGTCACCAGGCGGGTACGCCGCTGCACCTGCTGCCGCTGCCGGGCCAGCAGCGCCTCGGCACGCTCGCGCGCGGCCCTGGTCCGGCGGGTGCCGGGGTTGACGGCGGTGGTGGTGACCGTCGCGGCGACCGCCTCGTCCGCGGCGTACCGGGTCGCCGGCCACCACAGCAGGAACCCGGCGAGGATCAGCAGGCCCAGGTCGCGCAGGATCTCCTGGGTGTAGCGCGTGTTGCCGGCCGCGACCGTACCGCCGCTGCCGAAGCAGCCGCAGTCGATGGACAGCCCCCGCGCCGCCGCCGAGATCACGCCGATCTCGAAGATGACCAGCAGCGCCACCGAGATCGCCGCCGCCAGCCGGGTCGCCAGGCCCACGATGAGCAGCACGCCGACGCCGATCTCCAGCACCGGCAGCCCGTACGCCATCAGCCGGGCCAGCCAGTCGGGCAGCAGCTGGTACGCGTTGACCGCGACCAGGAACTGGCCGGGGTCGCCGACCTTGCTCAGCCCGGCCCACAGCCACACCACGCCGAGCGCCACCCGGGCCGCGCTGCCCAGCCATGGGCGCACCGCCGTCCACCGCGCCTGCATCCCCGTTATCCCTCCAACACCAGCGGCAGATCGTGCCGCATGTCCTCCACCGTCGACCCGACCAGGTAGAACACCCGGCACACGTCGTCCGGCCCGTACAGCAGCAGTTGCGCCGAGTGCGTCTGCCCGTCGTCCTCGGCCACCTGCACCCCGGCCCCGCGCTGCGCGGCGTCGACCTGCGCCTGCGAGCCGGTCAGTCCCACGAATTTCGTCCTGAGGTCCGGGTCGAAGTTCGCCAGCCACGCGGCCAGCACCGGCGGGGTGTCGCGTTTGGGGTCGGTCGTCACGAACACGACCTGTACGCCGTCGCGCTGGGCCGCCGGCAGGCCCCGCAACGCCGCCGCCACATCCGCCATCGTGGTGGGGCAGATGTCGGGGCAGTGCGTGTAGCCGAAGAACAGGAACGTCGCCTTCCCCCGCGTACGCGCGGCGAAGTCGTACCGCTTCCCGTGCTGGTCGGTGAGTACGAAGCTGGGCCGCGGGTGTGGCTGCACGAACGTGGCGCCGCGGAACGCCGACGCCGCGGCCGAAGACGCACCGGAGGACCCGGCCGGCGGGGAGGCCGCGGACGATCCGCACGCCGCCAACGACAGCGCCAGCACTCCGAGAACGCCTGCGGCGTAACGGTTCCTCATCGCGTGCCCCCCGTCGGCGCCGGCGCCGAGATCGCGATCACCGGCGCCTCGACCAGCAGCTGACCGGACCGCTGGAAGGTCAGCACCAGGCTCACCTGGTCCCCCACCTTCAACGGTCCGGTCAGCTTCTCCAGCATGATGTGACCCCGGCCGGGCGACAGGGCGATCGTCTGGCCCGGCGCGATGGTCAGCGGCCCGGTCGGCTGGTGCTCGCCCGAGGTAGAGCCAGAGACAGCCCCCGGTACGTCGTGCAGCGTCGTCGAGGCCGCCGCCCCGCTCGCTACCGCCACCAGCGTGTCCGGCTCCTTGCCGCCGTTGGTGATCGTCAGGTACGCCGCCACGACACCGGGGCTGGCCGGCTGCCGCACGTACGCCCCGCTCACGGTGATATCCCCGATCCGTACGCCGTCGACCGGGCCGGGGTCGGCGCTCGCGACCGCGGCCGGCGTGTCGGAGGAGAACGCCCCCCACACCAGCCCGGCCACGCCGAGCAGCAGCGCCACCGCCGCCGCCACGTACGCCGGCCGCGCCGCTCTCATCGTGTTCATCCCGGCCACACCACCAACCTACGCGCGACGATTCAGCGGCTCAGTCCCGGGACGCCTGCACCGGCTGCGCCGCCGCCGGTTCGCCCAGCACACCGCCGCGGCGGCTGCTGATGGCCACGCCGATGCCCACCACGCCGGCCAGCAGGCCGAGGATGCCGATGACCAGCGCGGTCGTGGCCGTCCCGTTGCTGGGCTCGGCCGGCGGCGCGGCGGCCGGCGCACCCGCGCCGGAGGACCCGGTCGGCGCGGCAACGGCCTCGCCGGCCGGGCGCAGGGTCAGCGTCGGCGCCGGGTGCTCCGGCTCGGCACCGTTGGTCGCCTGCTCGATCCAGGCCACCTCGGTCTTGTCGCTGTAGGTCTGGATCGCCTTGAACGTCAGCGATCCCACCTTCGGCAGCGGCCCGGCGCTGATCGAGAACTCGCCGTACTCTCCCGGCCTGATCACGTCGGACGGGCTGTCCGCGGTCCACTCGACGGTCGCGACCACCTCGGTGATCTCGTCGCCGTCGTCGTTCTTGATCGGCGCGGGCAGCTGCCGGGTCGTCTCCTTGTGCGTCCACCCGGGAATCACCTTCACCGACACCGAGGCGATCGCCTGGTCTGCCGGCAACTCCACCACCAGCTTGGTGGTGGAGGCCGTCGCGCTCTCCGAGGGCACCCGGAAGGTGATCTGGCCAAACCCACCCTGGGTCGCGTCGGTGGAGTTCACCGACACGTGCGCGTACGCCGGGGTGACCGCCAGGCCGACCGCGGCGGCGGCCAGGACCCCGACCGTGGCGAGGCGCCTGCTGCTGGACATGACTCTCCTTTGTGGACTGTCGTCAGTGGACGGTGACCTGGGCCACGGCCGTGTACGCGTCGAACTGGCTGACCCGGATGGACAGGTTGATCTCCCACTTCCCGCTGGCCGGCAGCGACACCGCGCTGGCGGTGTACCGGCCCGTTCCGGTCTTGCTCAGCGTCACCGGCAGCCGGTCGTACTGGCTGCCGGGCAGGCGCGCGTACGCCTCCGCCGTCTGTACCTCCACCGCCGCGCCGCCCGGCCCCAGCACGGCGATCTCCACCGTGTTCGGCCCCGGTGTCGCCGGTGTCACGGTGACCTCGACCCGGTCCTTGTTGGCCAGGGTCACCGACGCCGAGGACGGGTTGATGTACGTCGCGCGGCCGGGCGGCTCGGAGACCAGCACCGCGGTGAAGGCGAGGATCACCGCGGCCACGGCCAGTTCGGCCAGCACCGAGCGGCGCAGCACCGAGACCGGTACGTCCGGAGCCGGCACATCCTCCGGCGGCGGTCCCGACCCGCCGGAACCCCCGCCGCCGACCGGCACCAGGGTCCGCTCCCCGACCGCCGCACGGGAGTCCACAGTAGATTCCACAGTGGACGGATCCGGCCCGGAAGCCAGCCGCCGCACGAAGAGACGGCTGGCGTTGCCGAGCACGATGAGCACCGCCAGCAGGGCGATCTTCACCAGCACGATCCGCCCGTACGTCGTCCCGAACAGCGCACCCCAGCTGCCGATGTCGCGCCAGGACCGGTACGTGCCGGTGACCACCAGCGTGCCCACGCAGTACATCGCCAGCGGCGAGAAGCGGGCCAGCGGGCGGGCCAGCGCCGACCCGGACCCGGGCAGCATGAGCGCGATCATGAGTAAGCCGCCCAGCCACGCCGACATCGCCGCCAGGTGCGCGGTGTCGGCGAAGACCGTCAGCGGCGCCTGTGTCCCCGAGACCGCGTGCCCGGCACCGGCGTACGTCGCCAGGATCCCCAGACCGGTCAGCGCCGTCGCATCCTCCAGCCACGGCGGGCTTTCCGCCTCGTCCAGCAGCCGCGACAGCAGCACCGCGAGCACCGCCAGCAGCACCAGCCGGGTGCTGATCATCCGCCCGTAGTCACCCCGAAGGGTCGCGGCCAGCAGCGTGCCGTTGAAGATCGTCGACGGCCCCGTACCCGCGCCGTACGGCCCTTCCAGCAAAGCCCCGAACAAAGCAGCCCACGAGGTCAGCCCCCACCCGGCCCAGATCACCGCCCGCGGCCGCGCGCGCACCCGGCCGGCGGGCCAGCACGCGGTCACGAACACCGCCCCGCCGAGCAGCACCAGCCCGGCGAAGCCGAGGAACCGCACCATGGTGAAGGTGTTCTTGATCGCCGGGTCGGCCGCGCCCCCGTTCGTACTCCCGCTGGCGTCCAGCGGCGTCCCCTTGCCGACCGCGAAGGAATACGCCCCGCCGATCGGGTGCGAGTCGGCCGACACCACCCGGTAGCTCACCAGGTACCCGGCGTCCGGCAGGCCGCCCTTCAGCCCCACCTCGACCTTGCGCCCGTCGCCGCCCGGGTGCGCCGGCGAGCCGGTGTCCACCCGCTGGCCGGCCGCGTTCAGCACCCGCAGGTACCCGGTGTCGATCGAGACCGGCTCGGAGAAGGTGAGCGTGACCGCCCGCGGCGCGCTGGCCAGCCGCTGCTCGGAGGCCGGGTCGGCGTTGACCAGGGCCGCGTGCGCGCTGGCCGGCACCGCCAGCGCCACCCCGGCCGCGCCGAAGGCCACCAGCAGCCCGGCGACGACCGCCGGCCGCCGCAGAGGGTGGCTGGGAACTCCCATCCGGCGCCCCCGGGTGCATCCGGCCGGAGTTCCCAGCCACCCTCTCATACCGCCACCCCCGAGGAGGAGCTGGCACCGACGGCGCCACCGGCCGGGCGGGCCCGGGGCGGCGCGACCGGTTCCCCCACCGTGATCGGGGAGCCCGGCCGTACGCCGCCACCCCGGCCACCCTGCGACGGCCGCGGATCCTTGCGTACGTAGGCCAGCGCGGCCACCAGCGCGACCGCGCACCACACCAGGACGTGCGTGGAGACCCGGCTCGACTCGACGTGGCCCGAGCGCAGGTCGGCGACCGAGGTCACGGTGAGCACCGCGGCCGCCGCGCCGAGCAGCGGGAGCAGGCCGCTGGCGTGCCGGGGACGCAGCGCGGTCCAGGCGGCGGCCACGGCCAGCGCCGCGTTCCAGGCGCCCAGCTCGTGCGCGGAGTGCGGCGAGTGCGTCATCGGGTCGTACCCGGTCAGCGCCGGCCAGGCCAGCACCAGCTGCGCGACGGCCAGCAGCGCCAGCCCGCCGCGGACCAGCAGCTCACCGGGGGCGAGCCGGCGGCGTACCGGGCCGATCGCGGCCAGTACGGCGGCGGTCAGGTCCGGCACCGGTTCGGCCGGCGCGATGCGGGCCAGCCTGGTCACCCGCCCGGCCGCGGCGTACCAGCCGGCGCACCCGGCGCAGCCGGCCAGGTGCGCGTCCAGCGCCGCCCCCGGGATCGGCGGCGGCTCACCGTCCAGCCGCGCGGAGGCCGCCTCACGGAACTGCTCACAGCTCATGCGGGTGGTAGTCGAACCGGGGGCTGGTTTAGTTCCGTAGTACCTGGCAGGTTCAGAATGGGGCCGGCAGCGAACCCGGGGAGCGAGGGGCAGCAGTGGACGCCGAGGCGGTGACCCGCGACGCGCTGGCCGCCCGCACCGGCGACCAGGCCGCGGCCGCCCGGTTCGTCCGCGCCACCCAGGCCGAGGTGTGGCGGCTGGTCGCGCACCTGGGCGGCCGGGAGGTGGCCGACGACCTCACCCAGGACACCTACCTGCGCGCGTTCGGCGCGCTTCCCCGCTTCGCCGGCCGTTCCTCGGCGCGCACCTGGCTGCTCGCCATCGCCCGCCGGGTCTGCGCCGACCACGTACGCGCGGCGTCCCGGGCCCGCCGGCAGCCACCGGCACCCGAGCGGTACGCCGCCGACGTGAGCGAGCAGGTCGTGCTCCGCGCGCTGCTGGACGGGCTGCCCCCGGCCCGGCGGGAGGCGTTCGTGCTCACCCAGCTGCTCGGGCTGAGCTACGAGGAGGCCGCGGCCGTCTGCGGCTGCCCGGTAGGCACGATCCGTTCCCGGGTGGCCCGGGCCCGCGAGGATCTGGTGTACGCCCTGACGCCGGGAATGCGCGAAGCGCCCGGTATGCCGGGAGAAATTCCGCCGGCAAATCCATCAGCTTTTCGATGAACCTGACACGCTGCGCACACGTGTGGTCACATGGGTTACGTGGGAGGGCTACGTCGTGGGTGTCGGGGGTCGGGTCATGGCCGCGCGGGTCGCGCGCGCCCTTCCCCTCCTGATCACGGCACCGGTCCGTACCCATCGCAACCCGGTACACGGGTCTCGGCGGCGTCCGTCCGAGCCCGCCCATCAGCTGTGGTACTGGGCGGTGCTGCTGCTGGTGGGCGGCCTCGTGCGGACGCCGTTGGTCGCCCGCTGCCGTTGACAGAAAGTAACTGATCGGCCCGGTGGCGCTGTCGGCGTGCGCCACCGGGCATCCCGACCGGCAAGATCCACGCGCGGCTCGTACCATCCGGGGCGGACACTTCCGCTTCAGATTGGGTTAACCGTGCGTTTGCGTCTGACGCCCAGCGACGACTCGTTCTACGGCATGTTCGCGGCGTCGGCCGACAACCTGGTCGCCGCCGCGGACGTACTCGCCGAGATGATCCCGGCCAGCGCCAACCGGGAGAAGCTCGCCGACCAGATGAAGGACCTCGAGCACACCGGCGACACCATCACCCACCGTGTCTTCCGGCAGCTCAACTCCAGCTTCATCACGCCGTTCGACCGCGAGGACATCTACAGCCTCGCCTCGAACCTGGACGACGTGATGGACGCCCTGGAGGCGGCCGCCGACCTCATCGTGCTGACCAACCTCGGGCTGCTGCCGCGGGAGATGCAGCGGCAGGTCGAGCTGTGCCAGAAGGCCGCCGCCGAGACGGCCACGGCGATGAAGCGGCTGAAGTCGCTGGCCGACCTCGAGCCGTACTGGATCGAGGTCAACCGGCTGGAGAACGAGGCCGACAAGACGTACCGCAAGCTGGTCTCCCGGCTGTACGGCGGCGAGTTCGACGCGCTGACCGTGCTGAAGCTGAAGGAGGTCGCGGACAACCTGGAGGCGGCCGCGGACGCCTTCGAGCACGTCGCCAACGTGGTCGAGACCATCGCGGTCAAGGAATCCTGACGGTGTCCGGGGCGACCCTCGGGCTGGTGGTCATCGTCGTGGTGGCGCTCGCCTTCGACTACACCAACGGCTTCCACGACGCGGCGAACGCGATCGCGACCTCGGTGTCCACCAAGGCGCTCACCCCGCGCGCGGCGCTGGCCATGGCCGCGGTCATGAACGTGATCGGCGCGCTGATCTCCACCAAGGTCGCGGCGACCGTCGGCGGCGGGATCATCGCGCCGCCGCAGGGCTCGCACGGGCTGGTGATCGTGTTCGCCGGCCTGGTCGGCGCGATCACCTGGAATCTCATCACCTGGTACTTCGGGCTGCCCTCGTCCTCCTCGCACGCGCTCATCGGCGGGCTGATCGGGGCGGCGCTGGCCGCGGCGCAGCAGGTGAAGTGGCACGGCGTGCTGGACAAGGTGGTCGTGCCGATGATCGTCTCGCCGCTGGTCGGCGTGGTGGCCGGGTACGCGTTCATGCTCGCGGTGCTGTGGGCCTTCCGCCGGGTGAACGCGCACCGGGGCAACCGCGGTTTCCGCCGCGCCCAGATCGCCTCGGCGGCGGCAATGGCGTTCGGGCACGGTACGCAGGACGCCCAGAAGACAATGGGTGTCATCGCGCTCGCGCTGTACACCTCCGGCCACATCGGCACCCTGCACGTACCGTTCTGGGTCGTCATCTCCTCCGCGCTCGCCATTTCCCTCGGCACGTATTCGGGCGGCTGGCGCATCATGCGCACCCTCGGGCGGCGGGTCATCCAACTCAGCCCGGTGGGCGGATTCTCCGCGCAGACCGTCGCCTCCAGCATCATGCTGACCACCGCGTACGCCTTCGCCGCGCCGATCTCGACCACGCACGTCATCACCTCCTCCATCCTCGGCGTCGGCTCGACCCGCCGGTTCTCGGCCGTACGCTGGGGTGTTGCCGGCAACATCGTGCTGGCCTGGGTGCTGACCCTGCCGGCCGCCGCGGGCGTCGCGGCGCTGGCCTACTACGCCGCGAACGCCGCCGTCCGCTAATTCGTGCTTTTGGCCAGCCGCCATTGGGAATTTGGCCAATTGGCATCTCGCCGGTGGGACAACACAGGACTACCGTGGACTCTCCGAAGACTCGTAGAGACAGGGATACGGGGATGGCGGTGTTCGTTGTTGTTCTCGGCGCGGTGCTGGTGGTGTTCGGGGCACTGGCGCTGCGGCTGGACCTGAAGGACCGCAGGTTTGTCCGGGGCAGCGGCCGGCGCGGATCGGTACGTCAGCACGACATCAGGAAGGGACGGCTCGACATCGAGGCCCGCGCGGCCGAGATGGGTCTGCATCCCAACCAGCAACCGCCGCCGCCCGTGGTGGGCGGCTTCTAACCAGCGGCCGCGCAGTCCGCGCAGGTGCCGAAGATCTCGACGGTGTGATCCACCTCGGAGAAGCCCTGCTCGGTCGCGACCCGCTGGGTCCAGCGCTCGATCTCACGGCCCTCGACCTCGACCGTACGCCCGCAGCGCCGGCAGACCAGGTGATGGTGGTGCCCTGACCCGCACTGCCGGTACAGCGTCTCGCCCTCCGGGGTGTGCAGCACGTCCAGCGCACCGGAGCCGGCCAGCGCGCTCAGGTGCCGGTACACCGTGGTCAGGCCCACCGCCTCGCCGCGGTGCCGCAGCTCGGCGTACACGTCCTGGGCGCTGCGGAAACCACCGGAGCTGGCGAGAGCGGCCTGCACCGCCGCGCCCTGCCTGGTCGTCCGCGCCCGCGTCATGCTCACCTCCGCGACACTGACGTTAGCGTGCCCGCGAGCGCGAGCAGGGCGCAGCCGGCCAGGATCACCGCCGGACCGCCGGCCAGGTCGTACCGGTGGGACAGCGCGAGGCCGGCCACACCGCTGACCGCGCCGAACGCGGCGGCCAGCACGGTGAGGCGGGCCGGGTCCGCGGTGCACCGGCGGGCCGCGGCGGCGGGCGCGGTGAGCAGGGCGAGGACGAGTACGGTGCCGACGGCCGGGATCGCGGCCAGGACGGTGACCCCGACCAGGCCGAGTACGAGCAGGTCGAGGGCGCGCACCGGGTAGCCCTGCGCGGCCAGCGCGGTGCGGTCGAAGGCGGCCAGCAGCAACTCCTTGCCGGCCAGGGTGAGGGCCAGCCCGACGACGGCGGCGGCAACCGCGGCGGCGAGCAGGTCAGCGGTCTGTACGGTCAGCAGGTGGCCGACCAGGTAGGCGGCCACGTCCCGGCTCGTACCGGTGCTGGCACTGGCGATGACCACGCCGAGCGCCAGGCTGCCGGCCAGCACCACGCCCAGGTCCAGCCGGCGCAGTGCCAGCGCCAGGACCGCGACCGCCGCGGTGGCACCGGCCCCGGCGTACACGGCCAGGCCAAGGACGCCGGCCAGGACCGCGCCGGGGAAGGTGGCGTGGGCGAGCGTGGCGGCGGCGAAGCCGAGCCGGCGCAGGACGACCTGGACGCCGACCGCGCCGCAGGTCGCGCCGACGGTGGCCGCCTCCAGCAGGGCGCGGGTCAGGTAGCTCACCGGACGGCCAGGGTGAGCAGGCGCGCGGCGGCGTACCAGGCCACCAGGACGGCGACGATCGTGCCGCCGGCCGCCAGCGGTACGCCGTGGTCGACGCTGGCGGTCCACGCCAGGGCCAGGCCCAGCCAGCCGGCCAGCGCGGCGCTGCCGGCCGAGACGGCGATGAGCAGGGCCAGCCGGTCGGTGAGCAGGCGCGCCGCCGCCGCGGGTACGACCAGCAGGCCGACCGACAGGACGGTGCCGACCGCCTGCACCGCGGCCACCACGACGACCGCGACCAGCACGTTGAGGACGGCGTCGAGCGCGGCGGTGCGGTAGCCGAGCGCGGCGGCGGCCGGCCGGTCGAAGGCCGCCAGCAGCAACTCCTTGCCCAGCAGCGCCAGCGTGCCGAGCGCCACCCCGGCGAGGACCGCGGTACGGGCGAGGTCGGCGGCGTCGACGGTGAGGATGCGGCCGAACAGGAACGTGGTCAGGTCCGCGGTGTAGCTGGGCCGGCGCGAGACCAGGATCACGCCCACCGCGAAGAAGGCGCCCATGAGGACGGCCAGCGCGGTGTCCTCGCTCAGCCGCGCGCGCAGCGTCAGCAGCACCGTGGCCAGCGCCGCCGCGGCCAGCGCGCCGTACCCGACGCCGCCCGCGCCCGCGGCCAGGTAGCCGACGACCACGCCCGGGAACACCGCGTGGCTCAGCGCCTCGGCCACGAACGCCAGCCGGCGCAGCAGCACGAACACCCCGACCACGCCGGCCAGGGCGCCGAGCAGCACGGCCTCGGCCAGCGCCCGGGCCATGAACGGCAGCGCGAACGGCGCTATCACCGGCCCACCACCAGGCTGCCGCCCACGGTGAGGACCGCGCCGGGGAAGGTGGCGCCGAGGGTGGCCGCGGTCAGGGCGGCGGCCGGCGGGCCGAAGGCGTACTGGCGGCCGTTCAGCAGCCAGACCACGTTGCAGGCAGTGCTGGCGAAGGCGAGGTCGTGGGTGGCCATCAGCACCGCGGCGCCGGCCGCGCGCTGCCCGGCCAGCGCGTCCAGCAGCGCGCGCTGGCTCGCCGCGTCGACCCCGCTGAACGGTTCGTCGAGCAGCAGCAGGTCCGGCTGCTGGGCGATGGCGCGGGCCAGCAGGACCCGCTGCCGCTGGCCGCCGGACAGCGTGCCGAACCGGTCCCGGGCCCGGTCGGCCAGCCCCACCGCCTCCAGCGCCCGCGCCGCGATCGCCCGGTCGGCCCGGCCCGGCCGGCGCAGCCACCCCACCGCCCGGTACCGGCCCATCAGCACCACTTGCCCCGCGCTCACCGGGAAGTCGGCGTCGAGGGTGTCGGCCTGCGGTACGTACCCGATGCGGCGCCGCGCGGCCGCGGGCGTACCCCCGAGCACCGTCACCGCACCCGCCAGCACCGGCGCCAACCCCACCAGCGCGCGGATCAGCGTCGTCTTCCCCGCCCCGTTCGGCCCCACCAGCGCCACCAGCTCGCCGCCGCGCACCACCCCGTCCAGCCCGCGCAGCACCACCCGCCGCCCATACCCCACGCTCGCGTCCCCCACCGCCACCACGACGCCGCCCGCCTCGGCCGGCGGCGGGCGATTGGTCTTGTAATCGACGATCAGCACGTCGCGGGCGGCCGCGGCGACGCCGGACGTCACCCTGGCCGACGGCGTGCCCGCGCTCGAGCTGCGGATCCGTATTGATCCGGCCGATCGGTTCGATACCTATGTCGTGGAGCTGCGCCATCAGTCCGACACGCCGGTCTGGACCAGGACCGTCACCGGCCTGGAGAGCGTCGACGGGCAGCCGATGCTGAAGGTGGCGGTACCCCAGACCGAGCTGGCCGCGGGAGCCTACGAAGTGACCGTCCGCGGTACGGCGTCATCTTCGCCAGCGGGGCCGTCCGAGCTCCTCGGCGCTGCCACGGTGAACATCCGGCGGTGAGAGCGGCGCTGCTGACAGCGGCGCTCCTGCAGGCGGCGGGTCCACAGACGCCGTCGCCGACGCCCCTTGTGGCGAGCGCGACCATCCGGGCCAACCTTGCCGGCGGCCAATCGATCCTGTACGTCATCGACGTGCCCGCCGACCAGGCGGCG
>Ga0081455_10002332_pt1 | contig 22646 bp, 19 predicted proteins | sample TabmetS3T2R1_FD_70207 | JGI IMG/M metagenome (GOLD analysis project Ga0081455, IMG submission 70207) | Tabebuia heterophylla rhizosphere microbial communities from the University of Puerto Rico - S3T2R1 | ecosystem: Host-associated > Plants > Roots > Rhizosphere ...
GCGCGCTCGCGCTCAAAGCAGCGGGGCTCGAAGCCGCGGCCGCCCTCGGCTTCATCGGCGCAGAGGTGCTCGTCGCCGTCTTCGCTCCCTACATCGTCAGCGCGGTCGCACACGCGCCGAACGCCCAGTACCCGAGCGCCCTCGACCCGACCTTCGGCACGCCGAGCGGGCCCTCGAGGCAGTTCCTCTTCGGCGTCGACCCGCTCGGCTTCGGCGAGGATCTCCTCAGCGAGCTGCTCTCGGGTGCGGTTGGCGAAAAACGACGCGTCCGCTTCGAGTTTGCTGCCGTCAATAGCGATGATCCCGCTGTCAACCAGACCGGCATCAACGCAAAGGTCGAGCACCTGCATGAACAGTCCGGCGATCGCCTCCTGGTGACGACGGCGGAACCGAGCGAGCGTGGCGTGATCGGGCTGGTGGTTGGCCGCCAGGACCCGATAGGCCACGTCTTCGACGAGTCGCCGCTCGATCCGCCGGGAGGACCGCTCACCGCTGCAATACGCGTAGAGCAGCACACCGAGCATCATCGCCGGGTCATAGGTGGCCCCACCCCGACCGTCGTCTCGATAGCTGGCATAGAACGCACCCAGGTCCAGTTCAGCCACAACGTCGAGCACGAAGAACGCCAGGTGCCCCTCAGGTAGCCAGTCCGTCACCGCCGGCGGCAGCAAATACAGCTGATCCCGGTCGACGCCCCGCACGTTGACAGGCATGCGACATCCTCACCCGCGCCGCGAAACGCGGGTGGGATGGTCGGGATTCGTGCGACAGCCTCTGCTCTGCTCTCGGCACCACCACCTCCTCCCCCGGCCCCGCTGGCACGCCAAACTCCTCCCCGACAACACCCTCGAGGTCACCGACCCCCGCGGACACGTGCGCACCAGCCACCCACCAGGCCCCCGCCGAGCACCCCCACTACCACTGCGATGACCCTCTCGTGAGCGAGCTGGAGGGGCTCGTTGCCGACCACGGATACTCAGCCGTCGACCGCACAACCCCGACGACCGACATGGTGTGCCGCCGGGTCTGTCAATAGAACGGTGTAACTCTGTTCTGCGACGTGATTCCCGGAGGCGCTCACCTAGTCCTTCCGACCAAGCGTCATCCGCTCGGAGGACCGCCACTGTGCGGCGGCCCTCCCGCCTCGCGAAGATTGCTCGCGTGCCCGCGCAGGGATCGTCATCGTGGCTGAACCCCAAGTTGATCGTGCGCGAGTCTCGGATTGCTGGACATGGCTTGGTCGCCATCGCTCCCGTCGAGTGCGGCGAAGTGTGTTGCCGCCTCTCGGGCGAGCTGATGACAGATGAGCGGTTATCGGTGCACGTGGCTGGCCGAGCCCACTACAGCGCGTTGGCCGTCGACGAACGGCTGCACCTGGTGCAGTCAGACGACGATCCGACCACGAAGGGCAACCACTCGTGCGACCCCAACATGTGGCTCGCCGACGCGGTGACCGTCGTCGCCCGTCGTCCGATCCCCGTGGGTGACGAAGCAACGATCGACTACGCGTTGCTGACCGTGAACCCGTCCTGGTCGATGGAGTGCAGGTGCAGTTCGGCCCTGTGCCGAGAGCTCGTCAGGGGCGAGGACTGGCGCCTGCCCGAACTCCGAGCGCGGTATGAGGGGCATTGGTCACCGTTCATTGAACGACGCATCCGAACCGAAGGGCGGAGCGCCCAACCTTCGCCGCATCAGCCACCCACCCGGACCCCGCCGAGCACCGCCACTTGACTGCCGGGTCGGGAAACTGGAATCGAGCCAGATCTAGACTCGCTCCAGCATGCGGGTCTACGCTCCGAACGTGCCCGAGGAGACATTCATAGACAATGACGCCCTCCTCCGCCGGCACGGTCTGCAGGTCACGGCACAGCGCCTGGCCGTTCTGCGGGCGGTGTCCGACCGTCCTCACAGCACGGCCGACGACATCGACAAGGTCATCCGGGCCGAGCTTGGTGCCATCTCCCGACAGGCCGTGTACGACGCGCTCGCGGTCTTCACCGACAAGGGCCTCCTCCGGCGCATCCAGCCCGCCGGGTCGCCGGCCCGCTACGAGGATCGCGTTGGTGACAACCACCACCACTTGATCTGCCGAACCTGCAGCCGGATGGTCGACGTCGACTGCGCGGTCGGCGAGACTCCGTGCCTGACGGCCGCCCACGACTGGGGCTACGAGGTGGACGAGGCCGAGGTCATCTACTGGGGGCGCTGTCCCGAGTGTGTCGCGGCGACGTCCGTGGCATCCGACGGCTCAGGGCACGCAACATCGAGAGCAACCAGCCAGAAGGAAACATCGAAAGAGGAGCAGGACTGACGTGACTGACAGAGGCAGTGAAAGCGAAAACCCGGCAATCTCGTCCCCCACTCCCAAGGCGCCGGCTCGCCCCAGGTCGAACCAGGACTGGTGGCCGAATCAGCTGAACCTGCAGGTCCTCCGCCAGCACTCGCCCGGGTCCAATCCGATGGGCGACGACTTCGACTACGCGGAAGAGTTCAAGTCCCTCGACGTCGAGGCGCTGAAGCGGGACCTCATCGAGGTGATGACCACGTCGCAGGAGTGGTGGCCGGCCGACTACGGCCACTACGGGCCGCTCCTGATCCGCATGACCTGGCACGCCGCGGGCACGTACCGCATCGCCGACGGCCGAGGCGGCGGCGGCGAGGGCGCCCAGCGCTTCGCCCCCCTCAACAGCTGGCCCGACAACGCGAGCCTCGACAAGGCGCGGCGGCTGCTCTGGCCGATCAAGCAGAAGTACGGCCGCAAGATCTCCTGGGCCGACCTCCTGATCTTTGCCGGCAACGTCGCCTACGAATCGATGGGTTTCAAGACGTTCGGCTTCGCCTTCGGGCGGCCCGACATCTGGGACCCCGACGAGATCTTCTGGGGCCCCGAGGACACCTGGCTCGGCGACGAGCGCTACAGCGGCGAACGGGACCTCGCTCATCCATTCGGCGCCGTGCAGATGGGCCTGATCTACGTGAACCCGGAGGGGCCGAACGGCAACCCGGATCCGCTGGCCGCCGCCAGGGACATTCGAGAGACCTTCGCTCGCATGGCGATGGACGACGAGGAGACCGTGGCGCTCATCATCGGCGGCCACACGGTCGGCAAGGCACATGGTGCGGTCGACCCCGAGTATGTCGGTCCGGAGCCCGAGGGTGCCCCCCTCGAGGAGCAGGGCCTCGGCTGGTCCAACTCCTACGGCACCGGCAAGGGCGTCGACGCGATGACCAGCGGGCTCGAGGGCGCGTGGACCAACGAGCCGACGAAGTGGGACAACGGCTTCCTGGACAACCTGTACGCGTACGACTACGAGCTGACCACCAGCCCTGCCGGGGCGCAGCAGTGGACTCCCAAGAATCCCGAGGCGCAGGACACGGTGCCCGACGCTCACGATCCGTCGAAGCGGCACGCCCCCATGATGCTGACGACGGACCTCGCGCTGAGGCTGGACCCGATCTACGGGCCGATCTCCAAGCGCTTCCACGAGAACCCCGACGAGCTTGCGGATGCGTTCGCCAGGGCCTGGTACAAGCTGCTGCACCGCGACATGGGCCCCCTCCCGCGCTACCTCGGCCCGTGGGTTCCTGAGCCGCAGCTGTGGCAGGACCCGGTCCCCGACGTCGATCATGACCTGATCGGGGAGCAGGAGATCGCCGCCCTCAAGGGCAAGATCCTGGCATCCGGCCTGTCCATCCCCCAGCTCGTCTCCACCGCGTGGGCGTCGGCGGCAACGTTCCGCGGCACCGACAAGCGGGGCGGGGCCAACGGGGCGCGGGTTCGCCTCGATCCACAGCGGGACTGGGAGGCCAACGAGCCGGCCGAGCTCGGCAAGGTGCTACAGACCCTCGAGGAGATCCAGCAGGACTTCAACAACTCGCAGTCCGGCGGAACGAGGGTGTCGCTCGCCGACGTGATCGTCCTGGGCGGGTGCGCCGCCGTAGAGCAGGCGGCGAAGAACGCCGGTCACGACGTCACGGTCCCGTTCGCGCCCGGGCGTACGGACGCCTCGCAGGAGCAGACTCACGTGCACTCGTTTGCCGTGCTCGAGCCGACCGCGGATGGATTCCGCAACTACCTCCGGGCCGGAGACAAGCTGCCGCCGGAGCAGCGGCTGCTGGATCGGGCCAACCTGTTGACGTTGACCCCGACCGAGATGGCGGTGCTCATCGGCGGCATGCGCGCACTGAACGCCAACTTCGGGCAGTCAACACGTGGCGTCTTCACCGACCGGCCCGAGACGTTGACCAACGACTTCTTCGTGAACCTGCTCGACATGGGCACGGAGTGGAGGCCATCCACCTCGGCAGAGAACGTGTTCGAGGGTCGTGATCGCGGGACGGGCGAGGTCCGCTGGACCGGCACCGCCGTCGACCTCGTCTTCGGTGCCAACTCGCAGCTCCGGGCCATCTCGGAGGTCTTCGCACAGGACGACTCGAAGGAGAAGTTCGTGCAGGACTTCGTGGCGGCGTGGAACAAGGTCATGAACCTCGACCGCTACGACCTCGCCTGATCGGCGTGACGGTCTGGTGACCGGCTCGATCTGAACCGGTCACCAGACCGCCGACTCGACGTGAGCCCGAACGAGCAGCGCGCCTCGCGGTCGCAGAACTTCGTCGACTACGAACGCGTCGCCGCGCGCTACCAGGAAGGTCGATCGCTGGCTGCGGACGTGCTCGATCGCTGGCGCGAGGCGGTCGTTCCCTACCTGCCCACGGGACCGATTCGGGTTGCCGATGTGGGCGCCGGCACCGGCATATTCGCCGCCGCCTGGCCCCGGTGGGCCGACGCAACCGTGGTGGCCGTCGAACCAGCCGCGGCGATGGCCGCCGCGGGCGGCGTGGACGATCGGGACGTCGGCTACGTGCGAGCCACGGCCGAGGCCCTGCCGGTCCGTGACGGCGGCGTGGACGTCGTCTGGGTGTCGACGGCGCTGCACCACTTCGTGGACGTGGACCGCGCGGTGCGAGAGTTCGGTCGGGTCCTCGGGCCCGGCGGGCGTGTGCTCGTACGGACCCACGCGCCCGGCAGGTCAGAGATCACCTGGGTGGACCAGTTCCCCGCCCAAGCCAAGTGGGAGGCCCGGTGCTACACGGAGCGTCAGCTCGTCGAGATCCTCGGCCCCCACGGCTTCGACCTCGTCGACGCCGTCGAGGTGCTCGAGGGCAGCGAGAGCTTCGCCAAGTCGGCCGATTGGGTCGAGCGCATGAGGAATGCCGACTCGATGCTCACGGCCCTGAGCGACGAGGAGGTCGCCCAGGGCGTGGCCCGACTCCGCTCCACGCCCACGAGGATGGGTCGCCTGGAGCTCTCGCTCTTCGTCTTCCGCCAGCGGTGACCGGTCAGGCGCGGACCAGCAGCGCCACGAGCGCGAAGTGGCACGCGTTGGCGCCCACCACGAACGTGTGCCAGACCTCGTGGTACCCGAAGACCGCCGGGTGCGGGTCGGGACGCTTCCGGGCGAGCACGACGGCACCCACGGTGTAGAGGACGCCGCCGAGGACGAGCAGCGCCAGCTCCGGCTTCGTCAGCGCGTGCGCCAGCTGGGGCGTCGCCACGATGGCCAGCCAGCCGAGCGCGAGGTACATGACGAAGCCCAGGGCGTGCCACCGCTCGAGCCGCAGGACCGTGACCAGCACGCCGACGGCGGCCCCGGTCCACGCCAGGACCAGGAGCGTGATCCCCCAGGCCGGTCGGAGCGCCAGCAGCGTGACCGGCGTGTAGGTGCCGGCGATGAACACGAAGATCATGGAGTGGTCCAGGTGCTTCATGAACCGCCGGGCGCCGGCCGACCACTGACCGACGTGGTAGGCGGCGCTCACGCCGTAAAGGCCGCTGAGCGTCGCGGCGAAGATCACTGCCGCCACCCTGGCTGCGGTGGCCCGAGCGAACCCCACGAGCGCGATGCCGGCCGGGATCGACAGGAAGAAGGCGACCTGGTGGAGGCGCCCCCGCAGCTTCGGCGTGACCAGACCGGTCGGAACCATCGCCGCACCCTAGGCGGGCGCCGCCGCCATGTGACCGCGGCGACGCCCGCACGGCGCTCTATCGCCCGGAGCGCCGGAAGCTCGTCGGTTGTCGGCGGTCGAATGGCAACGGGCGTGAGGACCCACGCCGGGATGGTGACTCGCGACAATGTGGTCGGGAGCCCTTTAGCGCTCCCGACCACATTGCGTCCGCTCAGTATGCGCTGCCGGATGCCGCCGCGGTGTCGTCGTGCCCGATGAGGCTTCCGTCCGGAGCGACGGCGAACCACACGCCACCGGACCCCTGCCCGTTGGTGTCGCCGGGCTGGGCGTCACCGGCGAACCGGTACAGCGGCTGCCCGCCGGCAGCCAACTGGGACGTGCCGTCCGAGCGTTCGATGACGCTGAAGAGGCCCGGGTCCAGGCCCGCGGGAAGGTCGCTGCCATCGACCGTGAGCGGCGGCCACGCGTCGGCGCAGGCGCCGTCGCAGGTCGACGTGCCGTCGGTGTCGTCGGTGAGTGCGTAAAGGGTCAGACCCTCGCCGTCCACGAGCACCGTCCCGAGACCGGTGTCGCCTTGGCCGACGGGCGCAGCATCCGCCGCGGCCTCGGGGGTCGCTCCCCCGCCGCTCGCGTCGCCGGCGGCGGACGATTCGTCCGAGCCGTAGCCGCCCCCACAGGCGGCGAGCGCCAGTGCCGCTGCTCCGACGCCGATGATCGCCCTCAGTCTGATCGCGGTCGTTCGCATGGTTGTACTCCCCTGGATCGCAGTCTTACGGTCGCCCGCCTCTACGCTCCGGTCGGCACTCCGGTTCGCGGATTCCCGTGACCCGCCCGAAACGTCGCGCCGCGATCGGGCGCCTGGGGCAACATGGAGGCGCATGGTGGGTCCCGACGAACGCGACTTGGCGGAGCGTTTCGCAGCCGGTGACGAGGACGCCGTTCGGACGATCTACGCGCGCTACGCCGGGCCCATCCTGACCGTGGCGATGGGCACGCTGGCCAAGCGCGAGCTCGCCGACGAGGCCGTCCAGACGACGATGCTCAAGGCGTGGCGAGCGGCCGCATCGTTCGACCCGTCTCGCGAGCTGGCACCCTGGCTCTACGCCATCGCCCGGCGCGTCGCCATCGACATCTACCGGCGCGAGCGACGTGCCGCCGAACCCGAAGAGCTCGGCGACGACCAGGTCGCGGTCGTCCCCCTGTCGTTCGAGCGCACCTGGGAGGCGTGGGAGGTGCGCTCCGCCCTCGCTGAGCTCCCACCCGACGAGCGCGAGGTCGTCCGGCTGGCGCACTTCGTCGGCATGACGCACGGCGAGATCGCCGAACACATGGGCGTGCCGATCGGAACGGTGAAGTCCCGATCCAACCGCGCCCATCGCCGGTTGGCCGCACTGCTGGCGCACGTGGTCAGGGCGACGGAGTGACGTGCGTCATGCGTTCGCGAACCAAATGGTGTTCGATGTCGTATTGGGCATTGCCTTTGAACTTCGAGCAACAGGTGCCAGTGTTGTGAACGAGGACGAGTTCGCCGACTTCCTCGAGGACGGCCATCGCAGCGTGGGCCACGGTGACGAGTCGACGCGTGACACCGCCGTTCGGTTCCGTGACCTGCTCGCGGACGACGCGGTGTGGGCCGAGCCGTCGCCCACCGGCGTCGACGACCTGCTGGCGGCCATCGACGCCGAGCCCCGCGCCGGAGCAGCGGCCGGCGCCGCTGCGGCTCGTCCTGCGCATTCCCGGGCCCGGAGCCGCCGTCTGATGCTCGTGGCGGTGGCCGCCGGGGTCGTCGCCCTGGCGGGGGTCGCGGGCGTCCTCGTCCGGTCCGCCGACGACGACACCAGCCGGACCTTTGCCGTGGCCGGAACCGAGCTCGCCCCGGACGCGTCCGCGGTCGCCTCGGTCGAGGAAACCGGATCGGGCGTCGCCATCGAGCTCGACGTGAGCGACCTGCCTCCCGCCGAACCCGGCACCTACTACCAGGCCTGGGTGAAGGGACCCGATGGTCTGGTGACGGTGGGGACGTTCCACATGCGCGGCGGCGACGACACGGTGGACCTGTGGTCCGGGGTTGCGCTCGACCGCTACCCGACGCTCACGGTCACCCTGCAGCAGGAAGGCGGGGGCCAGGACTCGTCGGGGCAGGTCGTCCTGTCCGGCGACATCGGCGGCTAGCCCGCCTGCCGGGGCCCGTTCTGGGTCGTCTCAGTCATCCGCGCCGCCCTGGTCCTGCAGCTTCTTGAGTGCATCGACGAATCCCAGCCAGCCCACGAACCGTTCCTCGGTCCCCCGCGCACTGCGGAGCCACCCCCTGATGGGCTCGTGGTCGAGGTCGAGCTCGAGCTCCAGCCGCAGGCGGGGTCGACGGTCGCTCATCGCATCAACGACACGAGCGAGTCGACGTCGTATCGGTCGAACGCGTCGACGTGGCGATCGAGGAGGGCCCGCTGCTCGTCATCCAGCGCGCCCGACCCGTGGACCGCGCCTGCCCCGGCCGCAATGTTGGCACGTGCCCGTTCCAGGGAGCTGTTGACCGCGGTCACGGTCGTGCCGTGCAGCTCGGCCACCTCAGCCGCCCGCCACCGCAGGACGTCTCGCAGGATCAGGACCGACCGCTGGCGGGGCGGGAGCCGCACGAGCACCGTGACCACGGCGCGACGGACCGACTCCCGCGTGACCGTCCGCTCGGCGGGATCGTCGGCCCCTGACCTGGCGTGTGCCACGGGGACCGCCTCGAGCCAGCCCACCCCCTGGGGCGCGTCGCGGATCGATCCGCCTGCGACCGGCCACGAGGTGGGGTCCATGGGTCGAGCGCGTCGCTGCTTCGCACGCAGCATGTCCACGCACACGTTCGTGGCGATCCGCTGGAGCCACACCCGTAGCGATGAACGTCCCTCGAAGTCGTCGAGGCCGCGCCAGGCCCGCACCAGGGTCTCCTGGACCGCATCGTCGGCCTCGGACCATGACCCCAGAAGGCGGCGGCAGTGGACGGTGAGCTCGTGCCGGTGCTGCTCCAGTCGGCGCATCGACGGGCCGTCCGGATCAGGGTCGAGCCGGTGACGTGCACGAGTCCCCGTGGTGCGGGCCTGACATTCGATCACACGGCGACGGTAAACACCGGGCCGGTCGGGGGACATCGGGGAACTCCCCGATGTGCGTCCCTGAATTGTGCCCTGACCTCGGGGTCCACCCGAGCCGGGGTCCGTGAGGGCCCGGTCAGCCCAGGGCCTGGCGCAGCTCCCCGCGGCGCGAGATGCCGAGCTTGCGGTACACGTGGCCCAGGTGGGTCTCGACCGTCTTGCGCGTCACGAACAGGGCCTGCGCGATCTCCGGGTTGCTGTGCCCGTCGGCCGCCATCTCCGCGACCCGGCGCTCGGATGCCGTCAACTGCTGCACCCCACCGCGCTCGGGCTCGCTCGGCCGGCCCCCGGCGGCCCGCAGCTCCGTGGTGGCTCGCTTGACGAGCGCGTGGGCACAGCACCGCCGGGCAAGCGTGAGCGCCTCGTCCAACGGGCCGCGCGCCTCGGTGCGGCGGTTGGCGCGCCGGAGGGCGGCGCCCAGATCGGTGAGGGCCCGCGCGTGCTCGAGGCGCGCGGGCGAGCCCGCCAGCACCTCGACCGCCTCGTGCAGCCGGTCAATTGCCGGCGTTCCGGCAGCGACCAGCGCGCTGGCGCGCAGCGCGATCCCGATACCGCTCGCGGCACCCCAGCGTTGTGCCCGCTCGAGGTCATCGAGGGCCATGCGCCGGGCGCCGTCAGCGTCGCCCACGGCCGCGAAGGCGACGGCGGCGCGCGAGCGCCAGCGGGAGGCGAGCGGGCTCGCACCTCCCCAGAGCGCATCGCGTCGCCCGAACTCGAGCAGGTCGTCGAGCCCTTCGCGCGTCCTGCCCTGCGCGATCCGCAGCAGCCCGCGCGCCTCCAGCAGGTCGTTCATCGCCATGCCGGGCGGGATGTCGTCCCCGAGACCGCCGTTGCGCAGCGCCTCGTCGGCCGCGTCGAGCTCGCCGTCCTCGACCAGCGCCTCGACGAGCAGGCCGAGCGCGAACGCCGTCCCGAGCTGGATGTCGTTGGCCGTCAACACCTCCAGCGCCGTTTGCGCGTCGGCCTCGGCGCGTGCCACGTCGCCGCGGCGCAGGGCGACCCAGCCCCGGAACTCGATCAGGAACGCCTGCGCCGGGATCGAGGCGCGGTCCCGGGCGTCTGCCAACGCCTGCTCCAGGCACGCGTCGGCGACATCCAGCGCATCGGTGGCCAGCAGGCCAACCAGCAGCAGATAGAAGGGGCCGGCGACGTCGACCTCCTGCTCCGCCACCAGGCGTCCCTCCGCCAGCGCGCCTTCGAGGAGCGTCGCCGCCTCGTCCGACGAATCGCTCGCTCGGGCCCGCTCGAATGCCAGGCTCGCCAGGACCAGGCGCTCGGCCGGCGTGGCTCCCCGCAGGTCGGAGTAGCGCTCCAGCCGCTGCGCGGCCGGTGCCCGCCGCTCGACGCTGGCCTCCTGGGCATGGGCCGCCAGCTCGGCCTCGAGCAGCAGGGCCAGCTCCCGGTCGACGGGCTGGACGGCGTCGATGACCGGCTCGATGGCCTCGACGGCCCGGTCCGAGTCGCCGGCCATCGTGAGCGCGAGCCCGAGCCAGCGCACCGCCCCAGCCAGCAGACCCGGATCCCGGATGAGCTCGACCGCCGCGGTCAGGTGGTCGACCGCGTCCGGTCGTGCGAGGCGGTATTCCACGGACCCGAGCTCCAGGAGCACCGCCGCCCGGGAGTCCGCGGGCGGCGGCTCGGCCAGCGCGCGACCGAGCGAGGCTGCGGCCGCGGTGGGGGCCCCTCGGGAGAGCGCATCTGCGGCCACCCGGCGCAGCAGCTCGACGCGGGCCGGGTCACCGCAGGGCTCGGCCTCGGCGATCTGGGCAGCGATACGTTCCTCCGCGGCCCCGTGTGCGGCGAGGATGCCGGCGGCCCGTGCGTGCGCCTGGGCCCGCTCGCGCGGGCCAATGTCCGCGTACACGGCCTCGCGCACGATCGGGTGGACGAACTCGAGGCGTTCGCCCGACTCCAGGATCGAGAGCGCCACCAGACGGTCCGCGGCCCGGGCCGCCTCGTCGTCGTCGAGCTCGGCCAGCGCGGCCGCCTCGGCCAGGCCGGTGCCGTCGCCGAGCACCGCCGCGGCGCGCACCAGGGCCCGCACAGACGCTCGACCGCTCGACAGGCGGAGCAACACCGCCTGCGCGACCGCGGGCGGCCCGATGCCGCGGATACGGCCCGCCTGGCGAGCGTCGGCGACGGGGTCCTGGTCGCGTATCTCGCGGAGCAGGGCCTCGAGGAAGAACGGGTTCCCGCCGGTCGCTCGGCTGCACGCGGCGACGAGGTCGCGCCCGACCCCCGCGCCCAGCCTGTCCTCGCAGAGCCCCTCCACCGCCTCGATGCTCAGCGGCTGCGGTCGCAGCACGGTCGTCTCGGGGCCGGCTGCGAGCCGTGCGACCTCCGTCGCGACCGACTCACCGCTGCGCGTCGAGGCGAACACCACGAGGGGAAGGCCATCCAGCCGGGGTGCGAGATGGTTCAGGAACCGCAGCGACTCGGGATCGGACCAGTGGAGGTCGTCGACCGCGAGCGCCACCGGCTTCTCGTCCGCAAGGTTGACGAGCAGCCAGTACAGGCCGTGCAACATCGAGAAGGACGGGTCACCCGCCGACACGGGGTGCGGCGCACCCGCGGGCGCGAAGAGCGGCCCTGCGAGCCCGGCGGCGCCCTGGAACAGGCGGTCATGCTCGGCGGCGTCGACCTTGGCGATTGCAGGCTCGAGGAGCTGCCTCACACAGCCGTAGGCGAAGTCGTGCTCGAGCTCGCTGGCCCGAGCTCGCAGACAGGTGAAGCCCGCCCCGGCCGCGAGCTCGGCGGCCGCCCTGAGGAGGCTGGTCTTGCCGAGGCCCGCGGCGGCCTCGACGAGCACGATCCGGCCGCGTGCCCGTTGCGCCGCCCTCACCGCGTCCGAGAGCTCCCCGAGCTCTTGTTCACGCTCCAGCAGTCTCGCCGCACCCTCGATCCCGACAGTCTGCCCGCGGACGCCGGTACCGTCTCCCCGATGACCGGCAAGAGCGGCGAGGAGTCCCGGGACGGCGTGTCGTTGACCAACCTCGACCAGCCGTTGTTCGACGGGGCGGGAGCGACCAAGCGTGACCTGGTGGATTACCTCGACGGGGTGCGCGACCGGATCATCCCGGTGCTGGAGGACCGGCCCCTGTCGGTGATCCGGGTCCACCGTGGCCAGGAGGCGTTCATGCAGAAGAACGTCCCGAAGTACACGCCGTCCTGGGTGCCGACCGTCCGGATGTGGGCCGAGGCCTCGAAGCGGGATGTGTCGTACGCACTGTGCAACGACCGCCGCACCCTCCTGTGGTTCGCCAACCAGCGCGCCGTCGAATACCACCCGGCCCTGTCGCGCGCCGATCGTCCCGACCGCATCACCCACCTCGTGCTCGACCTCGACCCGCCCGGCGGTGACGCCTTCTCGATGGCCGTCCGGACGGCCCACCTGGTCCGCCAAACGCTCGCCGAGCTGGGTCTCGAGGGTGCGGTCAAGACCAGCGGCGCAAAGGGGGTGCACGTGTTCGTGCCGATCGACGACGAGCCGGCACCGGAGGACTCCGCCGCCGCCACGCGGGCCATCGCGGCGCGAGCCGAACGCCTCGACCCGTCGATCGCCACGACGGCCTTCATGAAGGAGGACCGCGGAGGCAAGGTGTTCGTCGACTCCACCCGTGTCGGCGGCGCCACCGTGATCTCGGCCTACAGCCCGCGGGTCCGACCGGGCGTGCCCGTGTCCTTCCCCGTGGGCTGGGACGAGCTCGATGACATCACCCCCGGCGACTTCACCGTGCACACTGCGCTGCAACAGCTCGGCGACCGCGACCCGTGGGCCACGCACATGCCGGCCCCACAGCGGCTACCCGCCGACCTCATCGCGGAGGGCCACGCCATACCGGTGGCGCGGGTGCAGGCCATGCACGAGGGAAAGCGCCGCAGCCGCGCCCGCAAGAGCTAGCCGGCGCCGCGCTCGACGGGTCGACGCCGTCCCACATCTCGTGGCCCTTCAGGACGAGAAGTCCGGCGTGGCCGACCTCGCAGACTCGGTGCGGCCCTTCGGCTCCTCCCAATCCTCCTGTCGCCCGAGGGCGGTGAGATCGAGGAAGTAGTAGGAGCCGCCGGTGCTCTCGAGCCCACGTGCGTACTGGGAGTACGTGTGGAACACGCGGCCGTCCACCTGGAGGAAACAGCTCCTGCCGGGCATCTCGATGGGCTGGTCGGCCTGGAAGAAGTCCGACCCCATGGCCTCGAATTCCGCCTTGGTGCGGAAGTTGTACTGAGCTGGGGCGACCGAATCGTCGAGCGTCACGCCGAAGTCGTAGTTGAAGTCGGTGCCGAACGACGAATACCAGGGGATGTCCCAGCCCCGCTTTGCCTTCCACCGCTCGAGCTTTTCCAGGGGTGCCCGCGACACCATGGCGTAGCTCGTGTCGCGCACGCGGAGGTGATCGAGCAAGCCCGGTGACAGCTCGTCGGTGCCGGCGGTGCAGCTGGGGCAGCCCTCGTCCCACTCCGGGTCGAACATGAAGTGGTAGATGATCAGCTGCCGGCGCCCCTCGAACATGTCGAGGAGGCGCACCTTGCCGTCTGGGCCGTCGAAGACGTAGTCCTTCTCGATCTCGACCATGGGCAGGTCGCGCCGCTGCGTGCTGAGGGCGTCTCGCTGCCTGGTCAGCTCCTTCTCCTTGGCAAGCAGCTCGGTCCGGGCAGCCAGCCATTCGTCCCGTGTGGCGACCTTGGGAAGACTCATCGCGCTCTCCTGACGCTCGCGGGTGGGTCGGCGTGTTCTGCCTCCTCAGTGATACGACCGGCCGAGGTGGCCAAAGTCATCGGCGGCACGCAACGCCCGACCACGGAACGCGGCGACCGCAATCGGCAGGCCTCCCGCTTCCTGGCGGAGGATTGGTTGCTGAGCAACCAGGTCGGCGCCAGGAACAAGCTGGGGGCCCGAAGCCAGCCCAGGCCTGCGCCGCGGCGCCGTGCCGTATCCTCCGCGGTCGCGCTGCCTGCGGGGGGCCAGACCATGACCGAACCGGCGAGATCCCACCCGAAGTTGGAGCGGATGGCCCGGAGGGTCATCGACGCCAACAAGTACATGACGCTGGCGACGGCCGATGGTGCGGGCACACCCTGGGCGTCGCCCGTGTACTACACCCCGGAGGGCTACGACGTCTTCTACTGGGCGTCGTCGCCCGATTCCGTGCATTCACGCAATCTGGCGGGACGACCCGAGCTGAGCATCGTGATCTTCGACTCGCAGGTCCCGATCGGGGCCGCCGAGGCGGTCTACATGGTCGCCCGCGCGGACATCGTCCCGGACCTGGAGCTCGAGGGGTGCGCCGCGACCTACGGCTCCCGCTTCCCGGAGCTGCGAGTGTTCGCGCCCGACGAGTTGCGGGCGCCCGCGGAGCTGCGGCTGTACCGGGCGAGGGTCGCGCAACACTCGGTTCTCGTGCGGGGCAGCGATCCGGAATTCGGACGCGGCGTCGACACCCGCGTCGTCGTCACCCTCTGACGCCCGGTCGCCCGGACCCGAGTCGCCGAGAATGCCACCCCCGCCACCGGGTAGAAGGGGTCGATGGACGACGAATCCGCCAAGCACGCCGAGGACAGGGAGAGCGCGCCCGAGCGCGCCAACCGCGAACTGATCGAGCTCCTGAACGAGCTACGGGTGGCGCTTCCCGGCGTCCAGGTCCTGTTCGCGTTCCTGCTCATCGTTCCGTTCTCGCAGGGCTACGACAAGTTGGACGCCGGCGACCGGCGCGTCTACTTCATCGCCGTGCTCGCCACCGTGGCAACGACGATCTGTCTCGTCGCCCCCACGGCACATCACCGGTTGCGGTTCCGCTCCGGCGTCAAGGAACAGCTGCTCCACGTCGCCAACATCTTCGCGATCGTCGGCCTGGTCCTCCTGGCGTTCGCCATAGCGGCGGTCACGTACGTCATCACCGACGTGGTCTACCCGGGCACCCTGCCCGGGATCGTCACGGGCGTGCTGGCCGGCGCGTTCGCCGTCGTCTGGTTCGTGCTGCCGGTGTTCTATCGGCCGGCGAGGACGCCTGAGGCTCGCCCGCCCGAGGCCTCCTAGGGCGCCACCTCGACCTCGGACCGGTCCTCCGACCAGCGGGTGTGGAACGTGCCGGCTCGGTCCGCCCGGTGGTAGGTGTGGGCGCCGAACAGGTCGCGCAGCCCCTGCAGGAGGGCCGCCGGCAGGCGCTCGGAGCGCAGGGCGTCGTAGTAGGCGAGCGCCGACGAGAAGCCCGGCGTCGGCACCCCGAGCGACGCACCGGTGGCGACCACGCGTCGCCACGACTCCTGGGCGCCGGCCAGCGCCTCGACGAACGACGGTGCGAGCAGCAACGACGGCAGCCCCGGGTCAGTGTCGTACTCGGCGCGGATGCGATCGAGGAACCGCGCCCGGATGATGCAGCCGCCTCGCCAGATCGTGGCCATCGCACCGGGATCGATGTCCCAGCCGTACTCGTCGCTGCCGGCGGCGATCTGGTCGAACCCCTGCGCGTACGCCACGATCTTCGAGGCGTACAGGGCCCGACGGACGTCCTCGACCAGGGTGTCCCTGGCAGCGCCGTGCAACCGGCCGTCCGCGCCGGGACCCGGGAGTGCCGCCGCAGCCCGTCGCTGCGCGGCATGGGCCGACAGCGAACGGGCGAACACTGCCTCGGCCATGCCCGTGACGGGCACGCCGAGGTCGAGCGCCGACTGCACGCCCCATCGCCCGGTGCCCTTCTGCTCGGCCTCGTCGGCGACGACGTCGACGAACGGCTGGCCCGTGGCCACGTCGACGTGCTCCAGCACCTCGGCGGTGATCCCGATCAGGTACGACTCCAGCTCGCCGGCGTTCCAGTCACGAAACACGGAGCCCAGCTCGGCCGGGCTGGCACCGAGCCCCTGGCGGACCAGGTCGTAGCTCTCCGCGATGAGCTGCATGTCGGAGTACTCGATGCCGTTGTGGACCATCTTCACGAAGTGACCTGCACCGTCGGGGCCGACGTGGGTGCAGCACGGCGTGCCGTCGACCTGGGCGGCGATGGCCTCGAGCATCGGCCCGAGCGATGCGTAGGCCTCGTCGGACCCGCCCGGCATGATGCTCGGCCCTTCGAGGGCGCCCACCTCGCCGCCGGAGATCCCGGTCCCGACGAAGTGGATGCCCCGGCCACGCAGCGCGGACTCACGCCGCCGCGTGTCCACGAAGTGCGCGTTGCCGCCATCGACGATCATGTCTCCCGGCTCGAGGTGTGCGGCGAGGTCGTCGACGACCGCGTCGGTGGCCGGCCCGGCCTGGACCATCGCCAGGACCCGCCGGGGCGGCTCCAGCGCAGCGATGAACCCCTCCGTGCTCGTCGACGGGACGAAATTGCCCTCGTCGCCGTGGGCGGCCACGAGGTCGTCGGTGCGGGCCTGCGTCCGGTTGTGGAGCGCCACCGTGTAGCCGTGCCGGGCGAGGTTGCGGGCCAGGTTGCTGCCCATGACGGCCAGCCCGGTCACGCCGATGTCGGCCTTCATGTCAAGGACCGTAACAGTGGCCGTGCGGCGTCGAATCACGCGCCGCCGCGTGCCGGTTGCCTCAATCCGCCGTGGGCAGGCCGAGCCGCTGCGCTGTGGCCGCGACCCGGCCGGCAATGCCGTGCGCGCCCTGTTCTCCGGCCAGCGCGATCGCATGCGCCAACACCGCGGCGACCTCGGCGGGGTCGTCCCCCCGGGCGTGGCGCATCCGGGCGTCGGCCTCGAGCACCAGCGGCTCGGCAAATCGCTCGCCGTACGTCTCCAGCTCGCCGTACGCGGCGGCCACCGCGGCCACCGCAGCCTCGATCCGGCCGGAGGCCGCCAGCCCAGCGGCCCGCGCCGCCCTGAAGACCACGACGCCTGTCCGACCACCCGCCTCGATGAACCGGTCGATCGCGACGTCGATCGTCGACAGGCCCTGGTCGAGGCGGTCCTGCAGGATCAGCGCTGCCGCCAGGTAGCCGTGCAGACCCCTCCCCCAGAAGCTGAACGTGGCCTCGGGATCGGCGTCGATGCCGCGGCGGGCGGCCCGTTCGGCCCACTCACCGCATCCGGTGGCGACTGCCCCAGCGCTCGAGAACATCGCGACCAGGGACACGGCGTAGCGGTCCGGCGCCGCCGCGACCAGCGCCTCGAACGCGGTCTCCCCCTCCCGCTCGTCCAGCTCGCCGGTGAGCACGTGCAGGTACCGGGCGAACGGGTACGGCAGCAACATCACTTCGAGACCGAGGCCCAGCGACGCACTGGGCGGCACCGTGTCCGCCGCCGCGGCGCAGGCGTCGTCGAGCAGTTCGCTGGCCTCGGCCACGCGGCCACGGTGCCAGCGGCTGATGCCCAGCGAGGCAAGCCCGGTGATCCTGGCGAGGGGCTCACCGGAGCGCTCCCCCAGCTCGTGGAGGCGCTCGGCGATCGCGTCCGACCGGTCGAAGTCGCAGCGCGTGTCGTACGCGGCCCACTCGGCCCACAACAGCCGGGCGAGGATGTCGGCCCTGCCGGCGCGCTCGGCCAGCTCCTTGGCCCGCCGCAGGTGGGGCGAGCGGGCGATGCTGGCGTAGCCGTGGATCGACCGCTGGATCGACAGCAGCCGGCCCGCGGCCACCAGTTCGGCGTCGACATCGGGTGCGGTCGCGCCGCCACTGCGCCGCAGCCGGATGGCCCGCTCGAGCATGCCCTCCGCCGCCTCGAACGCGTAGCGGCGCACCGCCACATCCGCCGCCCGCTCGAGCGCGTCGGCCGCCCGCCGGCCCACGCCGATCGCGACCGCGGCCCACAGGTGCTCGGCGATGATCTCGGCCGCGTCGTCGAGGTCCCTGGCGGTCGCCTCGAGGGCGTCGGCCACGCTCAGGTGGATGCGGGCTCGCCGCAGGGCGGACACGTCGTCGGCCACCACCTCCCGCACCAGGGCGTGCGAGAACCGGAGGGTGGTGGGGCGATCGGGCACCGGCGCCACCAGGCGATGGACGACCGCCGGCTCGATCGCGTCGAGCACGCCGTCGATGGCGTCGCCCGATGCCACGGCGAGAAGGTCGAGCTCGAAGTCACGCCCGATGACGGCCGCGACCTGGAGCAACGCGACGGCGGCATCCGGAAGCAGTGCGATGCGGCGCCGGACGACGTCGCGGACCCCGGATGGCACGTCGGCGCCAGGCGACGCCGCGCCCGCCGGCTCGGCGGCTCCCCGTTCGGCCACGACCAGCCGTGCCAGCTCGGTCGCGAAGAACGGGTTCCCCTCGGCGCGCTCCTGGATGGCGGCGGCGACGCCGGCGTCGACCGGCCGGCCGGAGGCGACCTCGACGAGCTCCGCCGTGGCGGTGTCGGACAGTCCCCGCAGGAAGATGCGGCGGCTGCCGGGCCCCCGGGACAGCGCCGCGAGCGCCTCGACGACCGCGTCGTTGCGACCGACCTCGAGCTCGCGAACCGTGCAGGCGAGCAGGACCGGCGGATCGACCAGCTGTCCGGCGACGAAGGTGAGCAGCTGGAGCGACGCCGGGTCGGCCCACTGCAGGTCGTCGAGCACGAGCATCAGCGGCTGCTCGGCCGAGGTCTGCGCGAGGAGCCCGGTCACGGCGTCGAAGAGCTGAAAGCGCGTGGGGTCGGTGACCGCCGGGGTGGCATCGGTGCCGTTGCCGGCGTCGACGCGCGAGGAGGCGGCCAGGCTGGCGAGCTGCGGGGGGAGGTCGGCGTCCGGGTCGAGCCCATCGACGAGGCTCCGCAGCGGCGGTAGCCACGGCCAGAACGCGGGCGCTGCCCCGCCCTCGAAGGCCCGCCCCCAGAGGACCGTCGCGCCCCGCGCTGCGGCCTGGCTGGCGGCCTCCTCCAGCAGCCGGGTCTTGCCGATGCCAGGCTCGCCCTCGACGAGCACCACCCGGGTGGAGGTTCGGGCCTCGTCGATCGCGAGCATCACCTGGCCGAACTCGACGTCGCGGCCCACGAGGCCCGCGGCGGCGGTCGGCGCCCGGCCCGGTGTGCCCGCCGCCGGTTCGGGGCTGGGGGCGCGCGACGCCGAGCCGTTCGCCGGCACCCGAGCCGGAGGCGGTGGCGCTTCCGGGCCGGCGATCGCGTCCGTCCCCGCCGGGGGCGTCGTAGGCCACGCGTCGCCGGTCAGCTCGAGAACTGGGTCGTGGTTGAGGATCGCCGTCTCGAGCAGGACGAGCGGGCGACCCGGGTCGATGCCCAGCTGGTTGCGCAGCGTCCGCCGAGCGTCGTCGAGCACCCGCAGCGCCTCCGCCTGGCGGCCCGACCGGTACAGTGCCACGGCGAGGTGGTGGCGAAGCTGCTCCCTCAGGGGGTGCGCGGCGACGAGCTCGCCCAGCTCCCCCACCACCGCGGCGTGGCGCCCCAGCCGCAGGTCGGCGTCGATGCGATCCTCGGTTGAAGCGAGCCGGCGCTCCTCCAGCTTCGCCGCGAACCCCCAGGCGAAGTCCAGGTGTGCGAACTCGAGGAGCGCCGGGCCCCGCCACAACCGCAGCGCGTCGTCGAGCAGCTCGCGGGCGCCCTCGGGATCGCCCGCAAGCAGGAGGCCCCGACCCCGGTCGGCCAGAGCCTCGAAGCGGTGGGCGTCGAGCGCCTTGGCCCCGACGACGAGCTTGTAGCCGGGCGGATCCCACGCCAGGACCTTGGCGGCCTCGCCCCGGGCGCCGCCGGGCACCAGGACGCGCCGCAGGCGTGACACGTAGCTCTGGAGCGTCCCGGCCGCCGAGTCGGGCGGGTGGTTGCCCCAGAGCGCCTCGATCATCGACTCGGCCGGCACCATCCGGCCGCCCGCGACCAGCAGCATGGCGAGCACGGTGCGCGGCTGGGTGCCGCCCACATCCACGGGCTCGCCGTCGATGATCACCTCGAGGCTGCCGAGCAGCCTGAACTCCACGCGTGACTCCCTTCGGATGCCCACCGAGACGCGTAGCGGCCATTATCCCTCGTCAGGCCCGTGCGGAGCGAGCCCGCGGACCATCGGGCGGAGGTCGGCCGCCGGGGCGGCCGGCCACCCCGCGACGGGTGAGGATCGTCCGAGGGTCGTTATCCTCGACGGCGTAAGCAGCTGGCGCGTTCCGCCGCTCGTCGGTGCTAGGTACCGCTCCGTTGCCTCGGCACCCGCCAGTGGGATCGATGAGTCCCGCACAGAAGAGAAGGGGGTCGAGTGACCCTCGCGTGGATCGCCGTTGGCGTCGTGTTGATCGCCGTGGAGCTGCACAACCTCGCGTTCTACGCGCTGTTCGCGGCGCTGGGCTGCTTCGCCGGCGCCGCCGTGTCTGCGGTCCTTCCCGACGCCATCGCCCTGCAGGTCGTCACCGCCGTCGTGGTCGCCGGGCTCGGCATCCTCCTCGTCCGCGGGCGTGTGAGCGCCGCGTTCGCCCATCACCACCAGGTCGGCCGGGCGCGGGGTGTGCACGGAGGTCTCGTCGGGCAGGAGGTCCTGACGCTCGACGTCGTCGGGGGTCTCGATCGGGTCGGCCACGTCCGGCTCGCCGGCGAGCGCTGGCGCGCCGTCAGTGGCGACGATGCACCGATCCCCCCCGGTACGCGGGTCCTCGTGACGGCGGTGCAGGGCACCACGCTCATCGTGTGGCCCATCGACAGCTCGCTGCCGCAGGAGCGGCAGCCGGAGGCGGGCCAAGGCCCGCGCCTCGAGAAGGGAGAGGAGGAGCAGACGTGATCGCAGCCATCAGCGTTCCCGGTCTCGTCGGCCTCGTCATCGTGGCCCTCGTGGTGGTGGTGTTGATCCTGGCGCTGCGGCAGATGGTCAACATCGTCCAGCAGGGCGAGGTCGGCGTCGTGAAGCACCTCGGCGAGTACCGCAAGACCTACGAGCCCGGGCTCGTGATCATCGCACCGTTCATCGAGTCCCTGCAGCGTGTGGACATGCGGGAGATACCGCGCCCGGGCGACCGCCAGGACGTGATCACCAAGGACAACGTGGTTGTCAACGTCAACGCGACCATCTTCACGCAGGTCGTAGACGCCCGGCAGGCGCTGTTCAGCATCGCGAGCTTCGACGTTGCGATCGACGCGCTCGCACGCACGGCGCTGCGGTCGGTCATCGGCACGATGACGCTCGATCAGGCGCTCTCGGAACGCGAGCGCATCAACACCGATGTGCAGCAGCAGATGGAGGCCGTCACCGACAAGTGGGGCATCCGGATCAACCGGATCGAGATCCTTGCCATCGCTCCGCCGCCGAACATCCTCGAGGCGCTCGCACTGGAGAAGCAGGCAGACCAGGAGAAGCGGGCCCGCATCCTGCAGTCCGAGGGTCAGAAGCAGTCGGCGATCAACGTCGCCGAGGGCGACGCCCAGGCGACCGTCCGCAAGGCCGACGGCAACCGGCAGGCGGCGATCCTCCGAGCCGAGGGCGCCAGGCAGAGCGCCATCCTCGAGGCCGAGGGCCGCTCCCAGGCCATCTCGACCGTGTACGCCGCCATCAAGAAGGGTGATCCCGACCCCACGCTCGTGGCCATCCTGCAACTCGACGCGCTGGCCAAGTTCGCCGAGAGCGACAACGCCAAGATCGTCGTCCCGTTCGAGAGCGCCGGCCTCCTCGGCGCGGCGCAGACCCTGCGCAGCGTCCTCGCCGCCACCCCCGAGGACGGGGCGCGGCCGTAGATACGCGCGACGGGCCGATCACCCGGTGCGTGGCCGCGGCTCGCGCCAGGCCATGACGAGGCCGATGGCCAGCAGTGTCACCCCGAGCGCTGCCGAACGAACGAGGCCGCCGGCGCCCCGCTCGGCCTCCGCCTGGATCCCGAGGTCTGCTACGTCGGCAAGCGAGGCGGCGGTCAGAGCGGTGAAGCCGGCGGCGAGTAGCCATCCGACGGCCGCCTCCGCGCGGTCGCGGGCCGACAGTGCGAGCCAGACGGCCAGCAGCGCGGGGCCGAACAAGGTGAGCGACGGCGCGAGGGCCGCGTCCACGATGCAGCCGGCCAGGAACACCCCCGCGGCCACCGCCCACGAGCTGCGTGGGCGGCCCGGCCAGGGTCTGCGAGCCACCACCATCACCACGGCGAACCACGCGGCCGCCACGACCACCGACCCCGCGACGAGGTCGTCGACGCGTCCAGAGACCCCGTGAAGGTCGCCGCCGGCATCCAGGAAGAACGCGTCCTGCTCCCGATGGAGGATCGTCCGCCAGCCACTCTGAGAGATCGTGGGCCGAATCCAGGCCGACAACGTGAGCGCGGGACCCACGTCCAGCGACGGGGACGGGCCAACCCGCACGACGTCGCCGGCGCCATTGAAGCTCAATGCAGTCCCGAATCGCCCCTGTGCCCAGGTCGCGCCGGCGACCGTGCCGACGTTGCCGTTGCCGGATCGGTCGCCCACGGAGCTCCCCGTCCCCTCGTCGAACGAATATGCCGCCACCGGACCGGCGCCCGCCGACCGCACCGCCCGAGATCCCGCGGCGAGGCTCTCACGTCCTCCGGCTGCGCCTGAAGCGACCGGGGTCCCCATGTCGGCCCTGATCTCGGCCTCCGTCAGGGCGCGGTCGTAGACGCGCGCCTCGTCGATCAGCCCGTCGAAGTACTCCCCGTAGGGGTGGTTGCCCCCGAGCCACAACGGGTTCCCGCTGCGCTTGACCGC